>Ga0209474_10000700_pt1 | contig 35573 bp, 22 predicted proteins | sample GraSoiAngelo_145_FD_185902 | JGI IMG/M metagenome (GOLD analysis project Ga0209474, IMG submission 185902) | Grasslands soil microbial communities from the Angelo Coastal Reserve, California, USA - 14_1009_05_20cm (SPAdes) (version 2) | ecosystem: Environmental > Terrestrial > Soil > Grasslands...
CTGGCCGGAACAGCGTCGAGATCCTCCTCAATCACGGCGGGACGCTGACGAAGGCGTTCGAGATTCCCGTCGGGCTCGGGCCGTTCGCCATCGCCGCCGGCGACATCAACAGCGACGGCATCCTCGATCTCGCGGTCGCAAACGCCGACGGCAACTCGATCTCGCTGCTCAACGGGCGCAGCGACGGGAGCTTCACGAAGCTGATTGATCTGCTGGTCGGCGACATGAAGAATCCGCGCGGCGTCGCGCTCGCGGACGTGAACGGCGACGGCAAGCTCGATCTGTTGATCACCGGCTATCAGGCGAACTCGTTCACCATCTATGCCGGCGACGGCAACAACGGCTTCCGCCGCGTCGGCGCGTGGTTCGGCTTCACCACGCAGCCGCAGGGCGTCGCGGTCGCCGACTTCGATCGCGATGGCCGCGCGGACGTGGTTGAGGCGGCGGACGGACCGGCGGGCCTCGCGGTGTTCTTCGGCAGCGGATCGGCGTCGGTCGTCGGCTCGGCGCCGGTGCTCGTGCCCGGCGCACAGTTCCTGAACGTCGTCGCCGTCGGCGATCTGAATCGCGACGGCTGGATCGACGTCGTCGCCGCGTCGACGCGCAACAGCCAGGTTGCGGTGTTCCTCGGCGGCGCGTCGGGCCTCGCGTTCCACCACACGTACGCGTCCGGATCCTCGCCGCGCGGCATCGCGCTCGCCGATCTGAACGCGGACGGCATGCTCGACATCATCACGGGCGATTACGCGTCGGGCACCGTGAGCGTCCTCCTCGGACAGCGATCGGCGCCCGGCACGTTTGCCGCGGCCGCGCAGTTCGCGGCGAACAGCGGGAGCCGGACGGTCGCCGTTGCCGACTTCGATCACGACGGACGGCTCGACGTGGCCACCGGCAATCAGAGCGTCGCGCTCGCGAGCGTGCTTTCGAACACGACGATCTTTCCGACGACCGGATTCAGCTTCCACAAATCGTTGTTGGGCGTCGGCACGCCGACCAGCGGCGGAAACAACGATGCGGTGCCTGCCGACTTCAACGGCGACGGCGTCCTCGACGTCGCGACGCTGACGGCCGCCGGCGCGAAGGGCGTGGCGATCCTCATGAGCGGCGGCGGCAGCCCGCTCCTGCCGACGCCGCAGCCGAATGCCTATCCGGATCAATTCGTCGTGGGCGATCTGAACGCCGACGGCAAGCTCGACGTCGTCGTCGACATCTGTCAGACCGGACTCGACCTCGTCGCGTATCTGAGCAACGGCCGCGGCGCGTTCGCGACGTCGTTTCACACGATCATGCCGAGCATGAACTCGTGCTCGATTGTGATCGGAAACTTCAACGGCGACGGATTCGCCGACCTCGCGGTCGCCGGCTTCGACACGTCCCTCGGCGCATGGGGCGTTCGCACGCTCCTCGGCGGCGGCGACGGCAGCTTCCGCGCCACCAGAACCGCGCCGATATTCAACCGGTTCCGATCGGCCGCCGTTGCAGCGGACTTGAACCGAGACGGCAAGGAGGACGTTGTCGTCGTCGTGCCTGGTGCGGGCATCGAGATCTGGTACGGCGACGGGGCGGGCGGTTTCCTCGGCGCACTCGGCATTCCACTGAACGCGCGCATCGCGCTCCACGCCGTCAGGGTCGCCGATCTGAATCACGACGGCTATCCCGATATCGTCGGCGCGGGCGACGATCAGATCACCGTGCTGCTCAACAACGGCGGCGGCGGATTCCCGGCGCCGACGTATCTGCCTGCGACCGATCCCGACGGCAACTCGTTCGGCACGTTCGGCACCATCGCGCTCGCCGACATCAACAGCGACGGCCATGCGGACGTCGTTACCGATCTCGGCGGCGTGTGGCTCGGGCACGGCGACGGCACGTTCGCGGCGCCAGCGCTCTTCGACTTCGGCACGAGCGCGAGCGGCATCCGCGTCGCCGACTTCGACGCCGACGGCATCCCCGACGTCCTCGTCGGCGCCGCGTGGGGGTCGGTCACCGTGCTGCTCAACGACCGCAATTCGGTGAACCACCCGCCGACGGTCGATCCCGGCCCCGACGAAACGATTCCGTACCAGAATCAATGGGACGAAGAAGGCACCTTTGTTCAGGCGACCGGCAGCGATCCCGACGCGCACGCCCTGCGCTATCAGTGGGCCGACGAAAGCGGCCACGTCTTCTCGAACTTCAATCAGGCGGGGCTGCCGATTCGCGATCCGGGCGTCTACAAGTACACCGTGACGGTGACCGACGGCCGCGGCGGCAGCGGGTCGGCGACCAAGACGGTGACGATCGCGCCGACGAAGGAAATCGTGCTCCACGCGGGCGCGATTGGAGAATCCACCGGGCCGGCGTGGGTGAGCGTCGCCGACACCTCCGCCGCGAGCGGGACGCGGATGTACAACCCGGACCGCGGCGCCCCGAAGATCACCGCGCCGCTGGCGAACCCGGCGAACTATTTCACGGCGCAGTTCGTCGCCGATCCGACGGTGACCTACAAGCTCTGGGTGCGGCTGAAGGCGGACCGCAACGCGTCCGGCAACGATTCGTTGTGGATGCAGTTCACCGGCGCCGTCGACGCGCCGACCGGCGCGCCCGCGTACCGCCCCGGCACGACGTCGGGCCTTGCGATCAATCTCGAGGAGTGCTCCGGCTGCGGCGAGTCGGGCTGGGGCTGGGAGGACGATGGCTGGGGCGCGGTGAACAGGAACGGCACGACGCTGCGCTTCGAGCGCGGCGGGCCGCAGCAGATCTGGATCCAGCAGCGCGAGGACGGCGTGTCGATCGATCAGATCGTGCTGTCGGCGGAGAAGTACCTGACCACGCGGCCGGGCGCCGCGAAGAACGATCAGACGATCCTGCCGTACACGTTCTTTCCGAACTAGGAGGGGTTTCGCTGTGTTCGCTTGACACCGCCGCCGGGCGGCCCGTATGTTTCGAACGTTTTTCGCCGAGGAGGCAGAAGATGTCGAAGCTGATGCGGCTGCGCGTCGCGCTGACGATCGCGGCCATCGTCGCGGGCAGCGGCGCGGCGTTCGCGCAGACCGGCGGCATTGCCGGCCAGGTCAAGGACCCGAGCGGCGGCGTGCTGCCCGGCGTCACCGTGGAAGCCTCGAGCCCCGCGCTGATCGAGAAGGTGCGCTCGGCGACGAGCGACGGCCAGGGCAACTACAAGATCATCGATCTCGCGCCGGGCACCTATACCGTCACGTTCACGCTCCCGGGCTTCAACGCGCTCAAGCGCGACGGCATCGTGCTCACGTCCGACTTCACGGCCACGGTCAACGCGGATCTGCGCGTCGGCGCCGTCGAGGAGACCGTCACCGTCACGGCCGAGAGCCCGCTCATCGACACGCAGAGCGTCACGCAGCGGAAGTCCCTCACGCACGATCTCATCGACGCGCTGCCGACCGGCCGCAGCTTCCAGAACCTGAGCGTCCTCGTCCCCGGCGTCACGATTGCGCTCGGATCGCAGGACGTCGGCGGCACCGGCGGCGATCGCTACCAGACGCTGTCGGTGCACGGCAGCCGCTCCGATCAGATGCCGCTCGTGATGAACGGGATGCCGTTCAACAACATGAACAACACGGGCGGCGGCTACAACACGACGCTCGTCGTCAACACCGGCACGGTGCAGGAGATGGCGGTGACGACGAGCGGCCTCGCCGCCGAGGCGCGCTCGAGCGGCGTGCTGACCAACATCGTCCCGAAAGAAGGCGGCAACACCTACCGCGGCTACTTCTTCGGCAACTTCACGAACACGAGCCTCCAGAGCGACAACCTCACGCAGGATCTGATCGCGCGCAACCTGAAGGCGGTGAACCGCGTGAAGAAGCTGTGGGACTTCAACCCCGTCGTCGGCGGGCCGATCGTGCAGGACAAGCTCTGGTTCTTCGGCGGCTTCCGCTACAACGGGGCGCAGAGCTACGTTGCGGGCATGTTCACCAACCTGCGGCCGGGCGCGCCGCAGTACTGCGCGAGCGCCGCAGGGTGTCTGTACGGCGACGCGTTCCATCCGGCGACGCTCGTGCCCAACTCGCAGGACCTGTCGCAGCAGGCGGTCGGCGGCGACACGTGGACGCGCGGCGAGACGCTCAACCTCACGTGGCAGGCGACGCAGAAGAACAAGGTCACCTTCTTCAGCCACTTCAACCAGCGGCTCGTCGACTGCAACCAGTGCAGCGCGACGAACTCGCCCGAAGCGGGCGTGTACTTCACGCACAAGCCCGAGTACCTGCTGCAATCGAGCTGGACGAATCCGGCGACCAACAGGCTGCTGTTCGAGGGCGGCTTCACCTTCTACAACGAGACGTGGATCTTCGGCCCCGAGCCGTACAACGTCAACGGCCTCGGCGCCGACGCCGTCGTCTCGAAGACCGAGTCGTCGCTCGGCGTCCTCTACGGCGCCGCGAACGTGTTCACCACGGCGGCGAACCATCAATACAACATGCGTTTCGCCGCGAACTACGTGACGGGCAGCCATGCGTTCCGCGTCGGCATGACCGACATGTGGGGCACGCGCAACTACCGCTACGACACGAACCAGTCGCAGGCATGGACGTTCCTGCGCGGCATTCCGACGACGATCACCGAATACGCGCGGCCGCTCATCGACACCGAGCACCTGAAGGCGGCGCTCGGCCTCTACGCGCAGGATCGGTGGACCGTCGGCCGCGCGACGCTGAACCTCGGGCTGCGCTTCGACTACCACAACGCGTACGTCCCGGTGCAGGATCTCGCGGCCATTCCGTTCGTCGCCGCGCGGCACTACGACCCGATCGAGACCGTCCCGACCTGGAAGGATCTGTCGCCGCGGCTCGGCGCCACCTTCGATCTGTTCGGCACCGGCAAGACCGTCGCGCGCGCCAACTACGGCCAGTACGTCGCGAGCGAGTCGACGAACATGGCGACGCTGAACAACCGCGTCAACACGTCGATCAACACCGCGACCCGATCGTGGACCGACGCCAACGGCAACTTCGTTCCCGACTGCAACCTCGCCGTCCCGTCGCTGAACGGCGAGTGCGGACCGATCAACGCGCCGCTCGGATCGCTCAACGTCGCCGCGCGCTACGACGGGTCGATCACGGGCGGCTTCGGCGTGCGCCCGAACGATCGCGAGGTGTCGCTCGGCCTGCAGCACCAGCTCCACCCGCGCGTCGCCGTCGACTTTCAGTTCACGCGCCACGTGTTCGGCAATTTCATCGCGAGCCAGGACATCAACCACGATCCGGCCTCGGCGTTCAGCTCGTACTGCGTGACGGCGCCGGGCGATCCGCGGCTCCCCGACGGCGGCGGCAATCAGATCTGCGGCTTCATGGATCAGAATCCGAATACGTTCGCCACCTCGCCGTTCTACGTGGTGCAGCGCGCGAGCACGTTCGGCGACGTGAGCGACGTCTACACCGGCTACGACTTCAACGCGAACGCGCGGCTGCCGCGCGGCGGCTTCGTGTCGGGCGGCGCGAGCATCGGCCACGAGATCACCGACATCTGCCAGGTGGCCGGCCGAGCGCTCGTCGGCTACGCGCCGGTGGCCGGCGTCCTCGCGTCGAGCGCCGGCACGCTGCTGCCGTTCGGCAGCACGGCCGTCGCCGGCGGGGCGACGACGCCCAGCGCGTTGTACTGCCACGTGCAGCCGCCGTTCCAGGCCGACGTCAAAGGCTTCGCGACGTACCCGCTGCCGTGGTTCGGGCTGAACGCGAGCGCGACGCTGCAGAACCGTCCCGGGCCGCAGATCCTCGCGCGCTACACCGTGACGAGCGCACAGGTGCAGAACCTCGGACGTCCGCTCGGCGTCGGCACCGCCGTCGCGCAGCTGATCGCGCCCGGCACGATGTACGGCGATCGCGTCACGCAGCTCGACGTGCGCTTCGGCAAGTCGTTCCGCGTGCAGCGAAGCCGCATCCAGGCGGCCGTGGATCTGTTCAACGTCCTCAACGCGAGCGCGATCCTCGGCCTGAACACGACCTACGGCACGAGCTGGCTCTCGCCGACGCAGATCCTGCAGGGGAGGCTCGTCAAGATCGGCGCGCAGGTGGACTTCTGAGAGATAAGGAAAGCAACCGCAGAACACACAGAGCACACAGAGCACTTTTTTATCCGATGTACGCGGCGGCGGTATTTAGCAGCGTGGCGGGAATGCAGTACGACAGCCGAAGAAAATGCTCTGTGTGCTCTGTGATCTCTGTGGTTGCTTTTCTCGCGGATGCGGCGTGACAGCGAAGGCGCGAATGCAGCGTGGCAGCGGAAGAGGTAGTCTGCGAGTTCAGCGGGTTCTGCGTTGTACGTCGTTCGCGATGTCGAAGGTTGTCCGCATCCACGTCCAGAAGTGCCGCTCCTCCTCGGTCGTGACGGAGACGCCCGTGGCGAGCTGCTGCGCGGCATCGCGCTGGTTGGCGAGGCAGAGCGCGTAGACCTGCAGCGGCCGGACGGCCGGGCCCTGCAGGCCGCGGCGCTCGGCTTCGCCGATGTGGGCGGCGGCGCGCAGGTAGTCGCGCTCGGCGAACGCCTTCAGGCCGCGCACGTATTCGGTCGCGCTGGTGCGGTCGGCGCTGGTCTCCGCGATGCGCTGGCGCACCGCGTCGCCGCCGAGCAGCCAGAGCGGCAGCGTCCGCAGCGTGGTCGTCGTCAGCACGAGATGGAGATCTTCGATCTGCGCGAGCGGACGCGCGCCCTCCCACAGCACGCGGTTCAGAATGCGCTGGTCGTCGAAGAACGGCTGGGTCCCGCGCGCGAGCGTTGACGGCCACAGCCGCCGAATCGCATCGGACGCGGCAAACGCGCGCGCCGCGCGCGCCGGATCGATCACCTGCTCGTAGAGCGCCAGCACGCTTCGATCGCGCTGATAGCGCGGATCCGACAGCGAGGGCCGCGACGGGACCGGACGCAGCCGCTGTGGAAAGTCGTCGGTCAACGGCGGCGTCTCGGCCGTGAGCGCGCGCAGGTACGCCGCGTCGCCGAGAAAGGTCGCGCCGATCTGCTCCGGCCGCTCGAAGCCGACCTCGCGCAGGTGCTCGGCGAGCCGCGGCTCCCGCCACGCGGCGTCGAATCGCTCGCGCGGCACCCCTCCGCGCGCGCCGCGCGTGCCTACGAGCATCAAGTCGAACGGCGTCGCGTTCCAGAGCGAGCAGTCGGCGAACACATCGCAGAAGGCGCGCACGATCGTGTGCACGTCGGTCCCGGGATCCGGCCGCGCCACCGGCAGCCAGTACGTCGTCATCCCGCCGTCGGCAAGGCGGTCCGAGATCAGCCGGAAGTATTCCTCCGTGTAGATGTTCACCGCGCCCGGCGTGCGGGGCGGCGGCGGCTCGCCCGTGATGAGATCGAACCGCGTCGTCGCGCGCTGGAGATAAAAGCGTCCGTCCTCGACGTGCAGCCGCACGCGCGGATCGCGGAGCGGATTCGATCCGCGCGCGTACGCGATGTCGCTCGCGGCGACGACGCCGGTGGAGATCTCGGCGACGTCGAGCGTCTCGATCGACGGGATGTCGAGCAGGGCGCCCGCGGTGACGCCGAGGCCGTAGCAGATGACGAGCGCATGGGCGAGCGGCGCTTCGTGCAGCAGCATCGGCCAGTAGGCGAAGTACCGCATGTAGCGCAGCGCCGGCGTCGAAGTGCCGGTCATCGAGAACCCGTTGGTCACGAGCCGCGTGTAGATCGGCCGGCCGAGCCACTGCTGCTGCATGAGGAAGATCGTCTCGGAGGCGCCCTCGCGCGTCGCGACGATCTCGGAGCCGTCGGCGGCATACGGGGCGGCCGCCCGCGGGATGTAGCGCGAGGCCATCACGCCGAAGGGGAAGAGCGCGAGCGACAACGCGATCGCGATCGCGCCGGCCGCCACCGGTCGCGCGCGCACGAGCGGCGCGCCGATGTGGGCGCCGCCCCCGAGCGCGGCGAGCGCGGCGACGGCCGCGTACGATGCCGCGATCGCCACGATCGCGCGCTCGGCGCCGAGCACCGGCAGCAGCACGAACGCCGCGATCGGCGGGCCGCACGTCGCGCCGAGCGTGTTGGCGAGCGTGAGCGACGCGGCGGCGCGTACCCGCGGCGCGACCGTCTGATTGAGCGTGGCCCCGAGCAGCGGAAAGAGCAGTCCTGACAGGAATGAGGTCGGCGCCGTGAGCGCGGCCGCGAGCCACGCGACGTGCGGCCATTCGGCAATCTGCGCGCCGCGCGTGGTCCATTGGAACGCGGCGTACGAGACGGCCGTCGCGCAGCCGGCGAAGAGCGCCACCGCCGCCGCGCGCGACGACACCGCCCTGGTGTCGCCGGCGAAGCCGCTCGACGCGGCAAGGCTGCCGGCGCCCAGCGCCGCGAGCACGACCGCCAGCATCATGCTCATCGCCAGCGTCGTCGTGAGCACGTACATCGAGAGGAACCGGAACCAGACGACCTCGAGCGCAAGCAGCGCCGCGCCGGCGAGAAAGGCCGCGGCGAGCGTCGTCCATCGTCGTCGCGCGCCGGCGTGCTCGTCGATCGCGCGTACTCGAGCCGCCTCGCCTTCCGCCGCGCGTTCGCCGGCAGCGGGCACTTCGCGTGTGGCTATCGACCACGCGAGCGCGCCGGCCGCCGCAGCGGCGTCGAGGAGCGCCGCGATCCACGCCGTCCCGGCGATCCCGAACCGATCGATGAGCACGATCTCCGCGATCGCGACGCCTGCGACGGCGCCGATCGTGTTCCACCCGTAGAGGCGTGCGAGCGCCGCGCCGAAATCGCGGCGCGTCCGCGCGAGCGCGCCAACGATGATTGGCAGGCCGGCGCCCATTGCGGTCGCCGGCACGATCAGCACGCCGAACGCCGCGCCGAGGCGCAGCGCGTCCACCGTCGGTTCGCTCGCGCCGGCGGCCGCGCGCGCGACGATCGGTCCCACGGCCGGCAGCGCGTAGGTGGCGGCGAGGCCTGCGGCGGCGACGATCGCCTCGAGCGCCGCGTACGTGCGCGCCAGTCGGCGCTGTCCGCGCGCGTACCAGCCGGCGAGCGCGTTCCCGATCGCCAGCCCGCCCATGAAGCTCGAGAGCACGATCGTCGTCGCGCGCACGCCGCTGCCGAACGCGAGGCTGCAGCGGTGGAACCAGACGATCTCGAAGATCAGCGCGGCGGCGCCCGACGCGAAGAAGACGGCCGTCATCCGCGTGGATGGTATATCGCGGGAACTTGAACGTGGACTATATCGTCAGACGGTATATTATTGCGGCCGACGACTGAGAGGCGCCAATGACCGACCGCGACCGCGACATCCAGGGGCTCCTGCCGCTCACGCCGCCGATGCTGCACCTGCTCCTCGCGCTCGCCGACGGCGACAAGCACGGCTACGCGATCCTCAAGGAGGTGGCGCGGCGCACGCGCGGCAAAGTGCGCCTCGGGCCGAGCACGCTCTACGGCCTGATCAAGCGCGCGTCGGCCGACGGCCTGATCGCGGAAATCGACGAGCGGCCCGACCCGGCGCTCGACGACGAGCGGCGCCGTTACTATCGCCTGACGACGCGCGGCCGCCGGCTCGCGGTGGCGGACATCGAACGGCTCGAGTCGCTCGTCGATCTCGCGCTCGAGAAGAAGCTGCTGCGCCCGAGGACCGCATGACGCCGCGCGGCTCCTCGCGCGCCCGCGCCGAGCGCGTCTTCCGCGCGCTGCTGCGGCTGCTGCCGCTCGATTTCCGGAACGAGCACGGCCGCGAGATGGAGCAGGTCTTCCGCGCGCAGCGCGGCGACGCGGGCGACGGCACGCCGCTGACGGTCGCGCGCTTCTGGCTCGACACGGCGCAGGACGTCCTCCGCACGGCGCCGACCGAGCACCTCGCGATTCTGAAGCAGGACACGACCTACGCGGTTCGCGCCCTGCGGCGCGCGCCGGCCTTTTCGCTCGCGGCCATCCTCACGCTCGCGATCGGCATCGGCGCGACGACGGCGCTCTTCACGATCCTGAACGCGTTCCTCTTCCGGCCGCTCCCGGTCGAGCGTCCCGGCGAGCTCGTGTCGGTGGCGACGCTCGATCGCCACATCGAGCTGCCGCACGGTCTCTCGCTCCGCGATCTCGAGGACTACCGTTCGCACAACGCCGCGTTCTCCGATCTCGTCGGCTGCATGCCGCTGCGCGCGGCGCTCAACTCCGGCGGCGGCGCCGAGCCGATCGCCGTCGAGGCTGTGACCGGCAACTACTTTTCGGTTCTCGGCGTGCCGCCGGCGCTCGGCCGAGTCATCGGATCTGCCGAGGGCCGCGCGCAGGGTGATGCTCCGGTCCTCGTGCTGACCTACGACTTCTGGCGGCGGCGTTTCGCCGGCGACGCGTCGATCGTGGGACGGGTCGTGCGGCTGAACGGGCGTCCGTTCACGATTGTCGGCGTCGCCGCGGCGGGATTTCACAGCACGGAGGCGCTCCTCGACGTGTCGGCCTTCGTGCCGGTCTCGATGGTGGCCGCGCTGAGCGGGAGCGAGGCGGCGCACCCGTCGTTCTTCGAAGACCGCGAACGCCACAACCTCCGCGTGCTCGGACGTCTGAAGCCCGGCGTCTCGATCGCGCAGGCTCGCGCGGCGATGGCGGTGAAGGCGCGCGCGCTCGCGCAGCAGTATCCGGACACCAATGCGGGCGTCTCGTTGTTCATCGTGCCGGAAACGTCGGCGCGGCCGGAGCCCGCGACCGGGCCGTGGTTCCGCATGGCCGCCGGCGCGTTCACGCTGCTCGCGATGCTGCTGCTGACGATCACGAGCGCGAACATCGCGAACATGCTTCTGGCGCGAGCGGCCACGCGCGGTCGCGAGGTCGCGATCCGCACGGCGATTGGCGCGCGGCGCGGCCGCATCGTCCGGCAGCTGCTCACCGAAGGCGTCGTCCTTGCGCTGGCGGGCGGCGTCGTGGCGATTCCCGTCGCGGCAGTCCTCGTCGAATGGTTCGGGCGCGGCGCCGGCGCGTTCTCCGGCATTCCGCTGCGCGTGGATCTCGGGTTCGACTGGCGTGTGCTGACCGCGGCGCTGATCGTCGCGTGCGCGTCGGGGATCGTCGCGGGTCTCGCACCGGCGCTGTACGTGTTCCGCGCCGACGTCCATACGCTGCTCAGGACCGGCGGGCGCGCGCCGGCGGCCGCCGTCGATCGCGGTCTGTTCCGGCGCGCGCTCCTCGTCTCGCAGATTGCCGTGTCGCTCGTGCTGCTCGTGACCGGCGGTCTATTCGTCAAGAGCCTCGACCGCGTGCGCCATCTCGATCTCGGGTTCAAACCGGATCGGCTGCTGATCGCCGACGCCGAGCCGGGCTTGAGCGGATACGGCGACGCGGCGCGACTCGCCTTCTATCGCCGCGCGGAGGCGCGTGTGGCCACGCTCCCGCGCGTCACGAGCGTGGCGTGGACGTCATGGGCGCCGTTCTCATCCGAGTCCGAGGACGTGAAGCTGTTCGTCGACGGCGCCGCGCCTCGCCGCCCGGGCGACGTGCCGATGTCGTTTTCGGTGCGCGTCGGGCCCCTCTACTTCGCGACCGCCGGCGTGCCGCTCGTCGCGGGACGCGCGTTCACCGACGCCGACGATTCCACTCACGCCCCCGTGATGATCGTCAACCAGACGTTCGCGCGGCAGACGTGGCCCGATCAGAATCCGATCGGACGGCGCGTCCGCTTCTCGCCGGACGGTCCTCGGGTGGAAGTGGTGGGCGTGGCGCGTGACGGCAAGTACTACTTCGTGTGGGAGGAGCCGCGGCCGATGGTCTTCCGTCCGATCGCCCAGGACGTTCCCGTCAGCGCCACGCTGGTCGCGCAGACCGGCGGCCCGCCGGCCGATCTCCTCGAGAGCGTCCGTCGCGCGCTGCACGACGTCGACCCGGAGGTGCCCGTGATCACCGTGCAGACGATGGCGTCGCATCTCGAGTTCGGCAACGCGTTCATCATCTTCCGCATGGGCGCGGCGCTCTCGAGCCTGTTCGGCGTGACGGGGCTGCTGCTCGCGTCGATTGGGCTCTACGGCGTCATCGCGTACCACGTGACGCAGCGCTCGCACGAGATCGGCGTACGCCTGGCGCTCGGCGCGCAGCCGTCGGCGATTGTCGCAAGCGTCCTCGGCCGCGGCGCGCGGTTCGCCACGGCCGGCGCGGTGGTCGGCATCGCGCTCGCGGCGGCGGTCGGCCGCTTCGTGCGGCCGCTGCTCCTCGGCGTCAGCCCGTTCGACGCGGCGACCTACGCGTCGGTCACCCTCGTCCTCGTCGCCGTCGCGCTTGCCGCGTCGCTCGTGCCCGCGCGCCGCGCCGTCAGCGTGGATCCTCTCGAGTCGTTGCGGGTTGACTAACAGCGCGTTTCAAAACTCGGACGTAGGGCGACCCTTTCAAGGTCGCCAGGCGAGGCTGAAAGCCTCGCCCTACACGTTTTGAAACGCGCTTCCAAGAATCGGTTCAGCGGGCGACGGGATTCGTCGAGTCGCTGTGCCAGTCGCTCCAGGAGCCGACGTAGACGCGCGCCGGCAGGCCGACCGATCGCGCCGCCCAGTACATCAGGCTCGCGCGCATGCCGACCGCGCAGTAGGTGACGACCTGCTGCCCCGGCTGGACGCCGGCCTTCGCGAAGAGCGCGCGGATCTCGTCGGGTGATTTGAACTTCTGCGTGCGCTGATCCGCGAAGAGATCCTGCCAGAGGATCAGCGTCGCGTCCGGCAGGTGGCCGTCGTTCCACTCGCCGGTCGTCCGCACGTCGAGGATCTTCACGGCCGGCGACTTCAGGTGATCCTTCACCCAGGGCGCGTCGACCGCGATGTCGCTCGCCGGGCGCGCGGTGAGATGTCCCGCCGCCGCCGGCGCGGCGTCGGTCGACACCGCATGCCCTTCCGATCGCCACACGTCGACGCCGCCGTCGAGCAGCGAGACGTCGCTCAGCCCGACCGACGCGATGGCCATGTAGACCCATCCCGTCGTCATCGGGCTGTCGCCGTACAGCACGACGTGCGTGCCGTCGGCCGCGCCCGCTTTCGCGAGCACCGGCGCGAGCTTCTCAGGCGGCAGCAGGCGATGGCCGCCGCCGCCGAGCGTGTCCATGTGCTCGAGGAAGCGCGCGCCAGGAATGTGTCCGCGCGCGAACCGTCCCTCGTCGCCGGTGGCGATCACGCGCACCTGCGGATCGTTCAGGTGCTGCGCGAGCCACGCGGTCGACACGAGCGGCGGCGCCGCAGTTGCCGGCAGCGCCGCCGCAAGTGTCGCGATCGTCCCAAGAGCGAACAGACGAACCATACGAGCCCTCCCGATCGTCAACCGATCCCTCGAGTAGACGATGGCAGCGCCATCCAGGTTGCCACCGCCGCACCATGACCGTCGGCCTCGTCGCCGTGCGCGCCGCCCGCGTCACGCGGCGCGCAGGAAGATGACGGCGGCGATGCCCGCGATCCCGATGAGCGCCGCGATCGCGACACCGCCGGCGACGAAGCGGATCCATTTCGCGTACGGCACGCCGGCGGCGAGGAGCACGGCCATCAGCGCACCATTGGTCGGCCAGAACATCTCGCTGAGGCCGGCGCCGGTCTGGTACGCGATCACCGGCACGTGCCGCGAGAGGTGCAGCAGATCCGCCAGCGGGACGAAGAGCGGCATCGCCAGCACCGCCTGTCCGCTGACGCTCGGCACCGCGAGGTGGACGAGCGCGTGCACCGGAATCTGCAGCAGCGCGGCGGTCGCCGCCGGCATGCGCTCGAGCGGCATCGCGAGCCCGTGCAGGATCGTGTCGACGACGTGCCCGTCGTCGAGGACGAGCGAGATGCTGCGCGCCGTACCGATGATGATGGCCGCCGATACGATGCTCGCGGCGCCTTCGAGATACGCAGTGATCGTCTCGCTCAGCGTCAGCCCGCCGGCGAGGCCGGCGGCGACGCCGCCGACGAGGAATGCGCCCGACAGCTCGTTGAACCCCCAGTCGAGCCGCAGCGCGCCGTAGACGTAGGCCGCCATCGGCGCGAGCGCGATCGCGAGGATGGCGGCGTGGCGCAGCGGCAGCGTGCGCGCGCCGTCGGCGCGTGGGGCCGCGGTGGGCGCGACGCGGTTGCGCGCCGCATACCGCAGCGTCCACGCGATCCACATCGCGAGCGCGGCGGCGAACATCGCGAGCCGCAGCCCTCCGCCCGCGACGGGCGGGAGCTCGGCGAGCCGCAGCGCAATGCCCGCCTGGAACGGATTGGTCGGCCCGAACGCGCTGCCGATCATCGCCGCGCCCGCGCTCATCGCGACGACGACGATGGCGTCCACGCCGAGGCCCTGCCCGAGCACGAGCAGCACCGGCACGAGCGGGATGATTTCTTCCTCCATGTTCTCGAGCGCGCCCATCGCGGCGAAGAACAGGCAGATCGGCGGAATCGCCCACAGGCCGCGGCGGCGAAAGCGCGCGACGAGCACGGCGACGAGCGCCGGCAGCGTCCCGACGCGATCGATCACCACCCACGCGCCGCCGACGAACAGCACGACGGCAATCACATCGGCCGCGGCGACGAAGCCGCGCGGCACCGACACCGCGGCCGCGAACGGACCGACCGGCGCCGCGGGGACCGGATGATACGTGCCGGCGACGACGACGCGCCGTCCTGTCGCCGGATCGTCGCGGCGATCGAAGGCGCCGGCCGGCAGCATCCAGGTGAGCGCAGCGGCGACGGCGACGCCGCCGAGCAGCAGGATCAGCGGGTGGGGAAGCTTGATCGTCGAGAACGCCATCGGTCTCCGTGTGCCACCGGGCTTGACATCCGGGCCTGACATGCGAGCTTGACACTTTTGTCGTTCGGCCGCGCGTTTTGAAACGATCGTTCGACGAAGGCAGCTGAATCGCGCGCGATCGGCGTCCGCGGCAACGGCGGGGATCTTGAAGACGACCCGGCGGAGCCGCGCCGTGCCAGAACCTTACGAGCTCGAGACTGACCGCTCACCCGCCCCACGATTTCTCGTCGTCGACCAGCGCGTGCCGGAGCCGATCCGGCAGCTGCTCGAGGAGGCCGACGGCTGCCTGAACATGACGTTCACGACCGGCGGCAGCGCGTGCGCGCGCCGCGCGATCAGGAAGACGTTCGAGATCGAAGGCGTCGAGGGCGACGACTTCGGCGCCAGCCTGCGCGCCCTCGCGCAGAAGCACGAAGGGCTGCCGCCGACGCTGTTCCGCGTGATCGAGCTGCTCGGCGCGGGCGAGGATCCGCTGCACGTCGACGCGCTGAAGGCGCTGCTCGCCACGTTCAAGGGCATTCTCTACGAGATCTACGTGCTCGGCGAGGAGCGCGCCGAGAGCCTGGCGTACGTGTCGAAGCTGCTGCAGGCGCTCGATCGCGAGGCGGTGCCGCCGAAGCAGAAGCCGCGGCCCGCGTCGTTCCAGCCGCGCAAGTCGTAGCCCGTCGCGGACGAGCAACCGCGGAGCTCGCAGAGCACGCAGCGTCCTGCGTCACGATGAATCGCGATTTCGCTGTCACGCTGCATCCCCAGAGAAAAGCAACCGCAGAGCTCGCAGAGCACGCAGAGCGTTGTCTCTCGGCGTCACGCTGCATTCGCGTTTGTTCCCGTCGCGCTGAATCGCGATTTCGCTGTCACGCTGCATCCCCAAAGAAAAGCAACCACAGAGCTCGCAGAGCACGGAGAGCGTTCTCTCTCGGCGTCACGCTGCATTCGCGCGTCTTGCGTCACGCTGAAGCGCGCTCGATCGCCGTTGTGGCGAACCGGTGTCGTGTGAACCAGAAGAAGAATGCTCTGCGTGCTCCGTGGTCTCTGCGGTTGCTTTTCTCGCGAATGCGGCGTGACGGTGAAGACACGAATGCAGCGTGACCGCGTGACAGCGTTCCCATTGACATCGCCTACCGGACGCGCGACGCTCTGGACCATGCGTACGCTCCTTTTCGCCGCCGCGCTCGTCGTCCTCGCCGTCACCGCGCCGTCGCGCGCCGCCGCGCCGAACTGGCACGTCACCGCCACGGTCGCTGAGAGCTGCAGCTGCACGGTGAGCTGCTCGTGCAACTTCGGCGGCAGCCCGAACCGCAATCCGTGCGAAGGCAATCGCCTGATCGCGATCACGTCGGGTCACTACGAGGACGTCGATCTCGCAGGGGTCGCGCTCCTGGTGACGTTCACGATGCGCGACTGGTCGAAGATCTACGTGAGCGACACGGTGAGCGCGAAGCAGATGGCCGCCGTCGAGGCGCTGCTGCCGATCGCGTTCGCCGGCTTCCATCGCGGCATGCTGTCGTTCACGAAGGCGCCGATCACGATGGACATCACCGAGAAGCGCGTGAAGTTCTCCGGCCCCGAGTCGTCGGTGGAGATGGAGGCGATGACCGGCTTCGGCGGCAAGCCGGTCAAGATTCTGAACCTGCCGAATCCGGCGTACCAGGACTACACGCAGTACCGCTCCGTGTCGCACACGCACGCGAGCGACAAGGCGAAGTGGAGCCACTCGGGCACCAACGGCTTCACGTCGACGATGGACGTTGGAAGCGATAAGTAGCGCGACGGGTAAGCAACCGCAGAACCGCAGAGAATGTCTTTGAAAGAGTCTCGAGGCGCCGCTGGACATTGGCTCGAGCGAAGGTGCAGGGCCGGGCCGACGCTCTATGAACGCTTCGGATGCGACGCCGCATACGTGACGCCGCATCCACGGCACTGCCACCGCGGCACAAGCGGCCACAGGAAGAACAGGACAACGACAGTGAGAACCGTCAAGGCCGCACCGCCCGCGCGATAGCCAACCGCGATCAGCACCGCGGAGCAGGTGAACCCAATCGCGAACGCCATCAAGACGTACGGCGGGCGAGGGTCAGCGACAGAGCTGTGGCAGTATCGCTCCGGCATGAGATCAGAAGACCAGAAGCTCTCTGCTGGGCCGCTCCCGCGATCTAGTAGCCAGCCGCTTTTCCCGCCGCCGATCGCCCGTCCGATGCGCCCTGCAACCAGCCGCCGTCGTTGACGATCGCCGCGACCTGCGCGAGGACGACGCCCGGCGCATAGTCGACGTCGTAGCCGCGCGACTTGAGGATCGCGACCGTGTCTGGCGAGATGCCGCGCTCGAGCGACAGCGTGTCGGGCAGCCATTGATGATGGAAGCGCGGCGCGTCCACCGCGTCCTGGATGTTCATCCCGAAATCGATGACGTTGAGGATCACCTGCAGCACCGCCGTCGGAATCCGCGAGCCGCCCGGCGCGCCCGCCGTCATGAACAGCTTGCCGTCCTTCACGACGATCGTCGGCGACATCGACGACAGCGGCCGCTTGCCCGGCGCGATCGCGTTCGCCTCGCCCTGCACGAGCCCGAACATGTTCGGCGTCCCCGGCTTCGCCGAGAAGTCGTCCATCTCGTTGTTCAGCAGAAACCCGAGGCCCGGCACCGTGATGCCGTTGCCGTAGCCGCCGTTCAGCGTGAAGGTGCACGCCACCGCATTGCCCTCGGCGTCGACGACGGTGAAGTGCGTCGTCTCCATCGGCTCGCTGCCGACGGGCCGGCCGGGCCGCACCTGATCGCTCGGCGTCGCGCGCTCCGGATCGATCGACGCCCGCAGCCGCGCGTGGTACGCCGGGTCGAGGAGACCCGAGATCGGCACCTTCACGAACGCGGGATCGCCGAGATACGTGTTGCGATCGGCGTACGCGCGGCGCATCGCTTCCGCGCCCCAGTGGATCGCCGACGCCGATCCCGCGCCCGCCTTCTCGTAGCCGGTGCCCTCGAGGATGCCCATCATCTCGAGCACCGCGATGCCGCCCGAGCTCGACGGCGGCGCGGTGATCACGGTGTAGCCCTTGTACGTTCCCGTGAGCGGCGTCCGCTCGATCGCCTTGTAGCCCTTGAGATCGGCGGCGGTGATCAGGCCGCCGTGCTGCGCCATCTCGGCGGCGAACCGCGTCGCCGTCTCGCCTTCGTAGAATTCGTTCGGCCCGTTCTTCGCCAGACGCTCCAGCGTCTGCGCGAGCTCAGGCTGCGCGAGCGTCTCGCCCGGCTGAAAGAACGCGCCGCTCTTCTGGAAGATCCGCTTCGACTCGGGCGCCGCGGCGAGGCTCCGCGATCCCTTGAGCGATTCGGAGATCGGGTACGAGACGGGAAAGCCCTTCGCGAGCTCGATCGCGGGGGCGAGCGTCTCGGCCCACGAGCGTTTGCCGTACTTCGCGAGCGCCATCTCGAAGCCGCGCACGGTGCCCGGCACGCCCGACGATCGCCATCCCTCGACGCTGTCGCGCGTCAGGTTGCCGGCCGCGTCGAGATACATGTTGCGCGACGCCTTTTCCGGCGCGCGCTCGCGGAAGTCGATGAACGTCGAGCGGCCGTCGGCGAGGCGGATCAGCATGTAACCGCCGCCGCCGATGTTGCCGGCGAACGGGTGCGTGACGGCGAGCGCGAAGCCGAGTGCGACCGCCGCGTCCACGGCGTTGCCGCCCTTCTGCAGCACGGAGACGCCGGCGTCGGCGCCGATCGATTCCATGGCGACGACCATGCCGTGCCGCGCGTGCACCGGCTGCCGCGTCGCGTGAACCGCGGGCGGGAGCGCGAGACAAATGATGACGATCAGGCACCGCTTCATAATCCGGCGATTGTATCCTTACCCGCGCTTTAGCTCGCGCGGCGTCATAATGACCCCATGGTCAACGATCCAGACGTCCGGCCGCTCCAGGATCAGACGGCGATTCTCGAGCAGTCTTTCATCGACGATTTCCTCCGGATGCGCGGGCACGACGCGGCCACGATCCGGAGTCTGCCGCAGGCCGAGCGCAACGCGCTGCTGACGCAGGCATCCACCTACGCGGCCGCGAAGCTCGCCGAGGTCGAGTCGCGCGCGCACTACGTGCACGACATCCACGCGCATGGGGAGCGCTGAGGCCGCGAGCGTCACGACTGCGCTGGTTGTAACATCCAGCGCGTGAAACGAGTCTTCCACGCCGCCGCCGCCGCGCTGGGCGCGGCCGCCATTCTCGCCATCGCGGCGCACCGCGCGGCCGCGGTCACGCGCCTCGCGTCGGCCGACGGCCAGTTCTGGGACGTGCAGGACACGTCGCCCTGGAGCCAGGACAGCGGCGGCATCGCGACGGGCGGCGCTGCGATGCCCTTCAACGGCTTCGGGTACCTCAAGCTGCAGGTGCGCCGCCGCGATTCCACGCTCGTCGTCCGCGATCGGTACCTCACGCGCTTCGGCCTCGCGGCCGACGGCGCCTCGCGCTTCGATTCGATCACGCCCGTCCTCGCCGGCGACATCGTCGTCGCGCGCGCGATCTACGCGCCGCCGGATACGAACTACCTGCGCTACTTCGACAGCTTCACGAACGCCGGCGACGAGGAGCGCCGGCTCGAGATCGCGTGGGGCGGCGCGGTCGGCGCGTACGACGAAGGCGGGCTCGCCGCTGTCGCCGCGACGTCGAGCGGCGATCGGCAGATCGACGCCAGCGACACGTTCGTGACGATGATGCAGAACGCGAAGCGCGTCGCCGATCCGATGCGCGGCCCCTCGGGGCACGGCCCGTCGGCGCACGTGCTCGGCACGGCGCGCGGCGTGCTCGCACGCAGCGGCGACATGTACGCGAACCCGTTCGAGGATCGCTACCCGGGCTTCGATCCGGCGCACGTCGCCTATGTCTTCACGCTGACGCTCGGGCCGGGCGAGACCAAGGCGCTCGTCACGTTCGTCGTGAAAGGGCTGAGCGAGCTGTACGACGCGCGGACGCAAGGCGCCGTGCGAATTCGCGACGGCATCGTGTCGGATCGGCCGAACGCGGCCGCGCCGGTCAGCGTTCCGGCGGCCGGCTCCGAGATCGCGCGCGTCACCGAGACTGCGCGCATGCTCGTCCGGTCGCCCGACGTGCGCGGCCTCACGCCGCTGCAGCAATCGCAGATCGCCAACTGGAGCGTGCCGCGCGCGGCGCCTCCGCCCGCGTTCACGGTCGTCGAGAAGACGGTGGAGCAGATCCAGGACGCGATGGCGCGCGGCGCGACGACGTCGGAGGACGTCGTCCGCGAATATCTGACGCGGCTGTCGCGGTACGACCGGAACGGGCCGTCGTTCCGCGCGATGCTCGCGCTGAACCCGCGCGCGATCGCGGAGGCGCGCGCGCTCGACGCGGAGCGCGCCGCCGGGCGCGTGCGCGGCACGTTTCACGGGATCCCGATCGCGTTCAAGGACAACATCGACGTGCTCGGGCTGCCGACGACCGGCGGCTCGCTCGCGCTCGTGGATCATCGGCCGCGGCTCGACTCACGCATGGCCGCCGGCATGCGCGGCGCCGGCGCGGTGATGCTCGGCAAGGCGAACCTGGACGAGTTCCCGTTCGGCGACTTCGGGATCAGCTCCGTCGCCGGCACGATCGGCAACGCGTACGATCCGACGCTGAGCACGTCGGGCTCGAGCGGAGGGAGCGCCGTGGCCACCTCGACGAGCCTCGTCATGCTCGCGTTCGGCACCGACACCTGCAACTCGCTCTCGAACCCGGCGGCGTTCGCGTCGCTCGCGACGATCCGCACGACGCGCGGCTTGACGAGCCGCGCGGGCGTGATGCCGCTCAACCCGTACAACGACGCCGTCGGCCCGCTCGCGAAATCGGTCCGCGAGGTCGCGCTCGTGCTCGATCGCGTCGCCGGCCCCGACGCCGAAGATCCGGCGACGGCGGATGCCGCGCGCCATACCACGAGCGCGTTCGCGGCGTCGCTCGATGCGGCGTCGCTCAAAGGCGCGCGCATCGGGCTGCTGCGCCAGCGCTTCGTCGGCTTCACCGGCGAGCGCGAGATCGCGTCGATGATGGAGGGCGTCGCCGGCGAGCTGCGCGCCGCCGGCGCGTCGGTCGTCGACGCCACCGCCCCGGACATCGACGCGCGCTACCGCGCCGCGCGCAGCGCCGAGCCGGGCGCGCTCGCGGCGGCATGGTCGGCCTATCTCTCGCGCGGCGCGAAGCCGGGCGAGCCATCGATCACGATCGAGAATCTTCTCGCGTCGGGAAAGCTGGCGCCGGTGAGCGCGCGGCGGCTCGAGGCGGCGATCGCGCCGACGCCGACCGGCGACGAGCTTCGCCGAGCGCGCGCCGAGTTCGTCGTGAGCCGCGACGCCTTCCGCGATTTCTTCGTCGGCCTCATGGACGAGCAGCGCCTCGACGCGCTGCTGTATCCCGCGAACCTCGCGCGGCCGCATACGCACGAGGGCGGGCTCGAGCGGTTCGGCGGCGAGCCGAGCACGTGCCAGGAGAGCGCGCTCACCGGCCTGCCGCAGGTCACCGTTCCAGGCGGTTTCATCGGCGGCGGCCGCTATCCGTTCGGCATCTCGTTCCTCGGCCGCCTGTGGAGCGATGCCCGCATCCTCTCGCTCGCCTACGCCTACGAGCAGGCGACCCACCATCGTCGTTCGCCGCCGACGGTTCGGTAATCGGCGCCGACGGTTCTGCAAGGCCGAATGCAACTTTCGCCGGCGCGGCCCGGCGCGAGCGCGCGCTTCTGCACGCCGCGGCGCGCGGCGACGGGAGGCATCTCGCTTGCGATAGGTCCAGCGACTCGGTTGGAGGGTTGCCATGTACTGGATTTTCGTTGGAGTAGTCACCGGCGTCAGTTTCGCGTGGGTGAGCGTCCGCCGCCGTCGTAAGGCGGGGACCAAGATCGCGTAGCACACTCCTGTGCAGTGCGCGGCCGGGCGTATGTTCCGGCCGCGCAATTCTCCTCTCCTCGGCGGACGACGGACAACGCAGAACCCGCTGCACCTCCCTCGCGAATCGGCCGTTCGCTGATGTGAGCGAGATCTGCTGCAAATCGCACCATAGTCGAACATCGAGTCTCACCGGCTGTTCCGATTCGCCACGCGCGCGCGGCAAACGTTCCTGAATCTGCACGCAATCGCATGCCTCGAGCGCGGGCACGATTCGTGGACGTGCACCGCGCAAACTCCATGGCGGTTCAATTCACCACAATCGGATTGCGCTCGGCCGGTCCTGCGTCGCGGCGCGCCGTCCGCGCGCGCGGAGCGGCGGCGCTCGGCGAGGTGCTGCTCGATCGCGGCGTCATCACGGCGGAGCAGCTGCAGATCGCGATCGATCATCAGCGCACGACCGATCGCCGCATCGGGCACGTGCTGATCGATCTCGGGTTCACGAACGCGGACGCCGTGCTCGGCGGCCTCAGCCTGCAGCTCGGGGTCCCGTCGACCAGGCTGAACGGCTACCGCGTGAGCCCGAGCGCCGTGCAGGCGATTCCGGAGAAGCTGGCGCGCAAGCATCTCGCGCTCCCGCTGCAGAAGGTCGGGCAGATGCTGCAGGTCGCGATCGCGGTGCCCACCGATCTCGCCGCGCTCGACGAGCTCCGGTTCGCGTCCGGCTGCCAGATTCAGACGTTCGTGGCGCTCGAGGACGAAATCGCCGATGCCGTCGATCGCTCGTACGGCGCTGCGGCGGCCAACGACGCCGCCGCCGACGAGCCGACGGCGGAGCCGGTGACGATCGATCGGCGCGATCTCGAGCGGCCCGATCGACGCACGACCAATTACGGGCGGCGCAAATCGGATCGCGCGGCCGACGAGGCGCTCGCATCGGGCGACGAAGAGCCGGCCGTCGCCGCCGTCGATCGCTTCCTCGCCGCGGCCGCCGCGGACGGCGCGAGCGACGTTCACCTCGAGCGCACGCCGGACGGCATGCGCGTCCGTTTCCGCGTGGACGGCACCTTTCAGGACATCGTGACGTTGCCCGCGTCGGTCGCGCCGGCGATCTGCGCCCGCGTGAAAGTGCTCGGCGGCATGGACATCGCCGAGCACCGGCTCCCGCAGGACGGACGCCTCACGATGACGATCGGCGCGCGGCGCCTCGATCTGCGCGCGTCGACGTATCCGACGATTCACGGCGAGAAGATCGTCCTGCGCGTGCTCGATCAGGGCACGCTGAAGCTCGAGCTGGGCCCGCTCGGCATGCGCGCGCCGGTCCTCGACGAATTCCGCGATCTGATTCGACGGCCCGAAGGGCTCGTGCTGATCACCGGCCCGACCGGAAGCGGCAAGACGTCGACGCTGTACGCCGCGCTCGGCGAGCTCGTCGAAACGGGCAAGAACATCACGACGATCGAAAACCCCGTCGAGTACGAGCTGGCCGGCACCAACCAGGGGCAGATCAACGAGAAGGCCGGCTTCACGTTCGCCAGAGGGCTGCGCGCGGTGCTGCGCCAGGATCCCGACGTGATCATGGTCGGCGAGATTCGCGATCCCGACACGCTCACGACGGCGATCGAGGCGTCGCTCACGGGGCACCTCGTCTTCTCGACGCTCCACACCAACAGCGCGATCGGGACGATCACGCGGCTCCTCGACATGGGCATCGAGCCGTACTTCCTCGCCTCCGGCGTGAAGGCCGTCGTCGCGCAGCGGCTCGTGCGGCGGATCTGCCGCCACTGCTGCACCGAGCTGCCGGTGCCGGCCGGCGTCGGCCATCTCTTCGGCGACGACGCGCCGGCGGTGCTGCGGCGAGGATCGGGCTGCCCCGAGTGCCGCGGCACCGGGTTCATGGGCCGCGTCGCGATCTACGAGATGGCGGGCATGACGCCGGCGCTGCGCGAGCTGATTCTCGCGCGCGCGCCCGAGCACGCGCTCCTCCAGGCCGCGCTCGAGCACAACATGAGCACGCTGCGCGAGCAGTGCCTCGCGCGCGTGCGCGAGGGCGTGACGACGCTGGAGGAAGTCGTCAGGGTGACGCAGTAAGACGGACGATCTGCTTGTCGCCTTCTGCGACCGTCACGCTCGCCGCGCGCGGGATGAGCGTCTCGAGAAACGCCGGATCCTGCCAGTCGTCGCCGTCGGCGGGGACCTTCGCCGCCGCGACCGCCGCGACGTAATAGTTGCCGAACGGCAGCCCCGCGATCGTGAACGCGCCGTCGGCGGCGGCGGCGGTTCGCTGCATGTAGCGCGTTCCCGGATACCAGCGCGCGCGATCGGACGCGAACACGATGACGGCCGCGCCGGCCTGCGGCCGCGCGTCGGCGTCCACGACGGCTCCGCTCAGTTCGCTGACGCGATCGCGGAGGATCACCTCGACGCCGGCGAGCGACTGCTCGCGGCGCCCGAACGGCAGCGCGCGATCGGCGACGTCGATTCCGCGCACGCGGATCTCCTGCAGCGACCAGCCCGGCGGCACGCGCGTCAGCGTGAGGCGCCGCGCGCCGTTCAGCCCCGACATCTCGAACGTCCAGTCGTCGTGGATCTTCGCCGTCGCCACGCTATTCGGCGCGGCGTCGACGTCGACGACCAGCGGCCGCAGCTCGAGCGCCGACGCGGCCGGCACCTTCGTGTTGTCGTGGCCAAGGAACGTGATGCGTCCCGTCACCGACGATCCCGACGATGTCGGCACGACGAGGTTCGTCACGTCGGCGGCCTCCACGACGACCGGCAGCGTGCCGAACTCCCCCTCGATCCACGGCTGCGATCGACCGCGGTCCGTGCGGATCACGTACTGGCCCGGCGGGACGTTCCGGAACTCGAAGGAGCCGTCGTTCGCGACGCTCGCGCCCATCGAGAGACTGACCGCCGATGCCGATCGCACGCTCGTGTTGAGCGCGAGCGCCGCCGGCCTTACCGGATCGCCGTCGGGGCTCAACACCTTTCCGGCGACCCGCGCGAGATGCGCGCGCGCGAGCTGGATGTCGATGCCGTCCACGTTCTGCGACGCCGCGACCGACACGAACTGCGCCGAGGCCGGCTGCGCCGCGCCGGGGTAGTAGGACGGCGCGTAGCCGTCGCTTTCCGCGGGCGCGAAACCGGCGAGCGCCGCGCTGACGACGTACTGCCCGGGCGCGACGGGGTAGAGCCGATAGCGTCCGAGATCGTTGGTCTGCCGCGGGAAGCCTGTCGGGAGGAGGCGGCGGCGTCCGCCGTCGTAGCCGAGCCGCAGCAACTGCACGCGCGCACCGGCGACCGGTTCGCCGCGATCGCCCGTCACGATTCCCGACATCGTGCTCCAGCGCACGAGCCGCAGCTCGACGCCGTCGCGCGTCTCCTCCGGCTTCACCTCGATTGCGGGCGCCGCGCCGACGCTCTCGTAGCCAGGCTTCCCGGCGATCAGGCGAAGGGCGCCCGGCGCGACGTCGCGAAATTCGAATCGGCCGTCGGCGTCCGCCGCGGCCGCGCGCGTCTGCGTGATGTCGGCTGGCAGCAGCCGCACCTGCGCGCGCGGCACCGCGGACCCGGCCGTCGTGACCACACGGCCGCGCACGATCGCGGCGCCGGGAGGCAGGCTCACGCGGCCCGCCGCGAGCTGCTGCTGGCGTATCGCCGCCACCGGCGGCAGCAGCAGCGCCGGCGGCTCGACGGCCACGTCCACATCGTCGCGCACGTCGGATGTGTCGAGCGCGATCGTCTCCGCGTCGGCAGCGCTCCGCGCGCCGGGATAGTAGGTGCGTTGAGGTTCGCGGGGGCCGATCGGGTTGTTGACGAACGAGTCCATGCGGAACACCGACACGACGTAGCGGCCGGCGGGGAGGCGGCCGATGCGGTACTCGCCGCGGTCGTCGGTCTCGGCGAGGCCCGCACCCCGCGTCGCGCCGTTTTCGCCGAGCGACTCGACCGTCACGATGACGTTGACGGCGGGATCGCCGAAGGAATCAGTGACGCGTCCCGCGATCGCGGCGCGCCCGAGCGATGCAGGCGGGGACGGCGGCTGAACCGATACGCGGGGCTCGACGGCGGTTGCCCCGAGGAGCGCCGCGATCGCCGCCACGCGCGTCATAGCTTCTCAGACGCGGCGCGCGCTCTTACGGCCGGCCGGCGGCAGTGGACGAGGTGGGCGCCGACTCGTACTGCACCTTGCCGCCGACGATCGTGTAGAGGACTTTTGCCGACGGAATCTGATCTTCGGGAACGCTCATCAGGTCCTTCGAGAACACGGTGACGTCGGCGAGCTTGCCCGCACGCAGCGATCCCTTGATCGCCTCCTCGAAGGCGGCGAACGCCGCGTTGATCGTGTACGACCGCAGCGCTTCCATGCGGCTCATGCGCTGATCCGGATAGAAGACGCTTCCGTCCTTCACGCGGCGCGACACCGATGCGTAGAAGCTCGGAATCGGATCGACGTCCTCCACCGGCGCATCGGTGCCGTTGGCGATCGTCGCGCCGCTCTTCATCAGCTTCTGCCAGACGTACGCGCCTTCCTCGGCGCGCGCCGCGCCGAGCCGCGCGAGGACGAACGGCGCGTCGGAGGTCGCGTGAATGCCCTGCATCGACGCGATGACGCCGAGCCGCCCGAAGCGCGGGATGTCGGCGGCGTTCAGGTGCTGCGCGTGCTCGATGCGCCACCGCAGCTCGCGGCTGCGCTTCTCCGGATGCTCCCGGAATGCCTCCTCGTAGAGGTTCAGCACTTCGCGGTTGCCGCGATCGCCAATCGCGTGCACCGCCATCTGATAATCGTTCTTGATCGCCAGCTCCGCGATCATCCGGACGTCGTCGAGGTTGTCGGTGTTGAAGCCGGACGCCGTCGGCAGATCGGCGTAGGGCTGGAGCATCCACGCGCCGCGCGAGCCGAGCGCGCCGTCGATGGCGCGCTTGGTCGCGCGCACCGTGAACCGCCTGTCGCCGTAGCCGACGACGCGGTACTTCGGCATGTCGGCGGCGAGGTTCTTCGCGTCCTCGCGCAGCATCATCCAGACGCGCAGCGGCAGCCGCCGTTCGTCGACGACTTTCTTCATCACGTCGATCGTGAGCGGCGGCGAGCCGGCGTCCTGCACGCTCGTGAGCCCCTTCGAGAGCGCCTCGCGCGCGGCGAGATCGATCACCTCGCGCAGATCGGCCTCGACCTTCGCCGGCGTGCGCGTCGCGAGATCGCGCGCGAGCGCGCCGGCGACGATCGACTGCGCCCGCTCGTTGAACAGGCCCGTGGCGTTGCCGTCCTTGTCGCGGAGGATTTTCCCGCCGTCCGGATCGGGCGTCGCCTTCGTGACCTCCGCCATCTTCATCGCGAGCGCGTTCGAGAAGCCGGCGTGGCCGCTCGCGTGCGTCAGCCACACGGGGTTGTTCGGCGCCGCCTTGCTGAGCGCGTCGTGCAGCGGGAAGCCCTCGACGTTGGGCGACGGCGCCGCGGTCCACTTCTCCTGGTGCCAGCCGCGGCCGAGAATCCACTCGCCGGGCCTCGCTTTCTGCGCCGCCTCGCCGACCATGCGCACGATCTCGTCCCAGCTCTTCGCAGTGGCGAGCTTCAGATTCTTCGCCGCGTCGCCGACGCCGGTGAAGTGGACGTGCGCGTCGATGAAGCCGGGCGTGGCGAGCGCGCCCTTGAGATCGATCACCTTCGTCGCTGCGCCGATGTACGCCTGAATCTCCTGATTCGATCCGACGGCGGCTATTGTGTCGCCGCGGACCGCCAGCGCCTGCGCCTCCGGCTTCTCGTCGTCGACGGTGACGATCTTCCCGTTGCGCAGCACGAAATCGGCGGGCGGCACGCGTTGCTGAAGCGCGGGCGTTTCGTCCGCACGTGTGGCCGACGCGATTCCGCGCGTGGCAGCGAACCAGGCGGCGCATGCCACGAACGCGACGCCGAGCGGAACGATCGGTCGAGTCTTCATGGTTGTCTCCGAGTCCGCAACCGTGTAGGGCGAGGCTTTCGGCCTCGCCCTAGGCGACCCTGATAAGGGTCGCCCTACAGTTCGCCGCGGTTCGCCGTCAGTGTAGATCCAGATAGGCGGCGCCGACGCGCAACCGGCCGGTGACGTCGTCACTGAGCGCCACGAGCACCACGAGCGTCAGCACCGCGTGCGAGACGCGAGGGGCAGCACGTTCGGAGCGCGATCGTAGATCGCGCTCCACGCGAGTGCGGCGACGAAGGTCGCGGCGGCGAGAAACGGATTGGGCAGATGGAGCGCCGCGAACGCGGCCGCAGCGACGAAGATGCCGGCAGTACGCGACGCGATCGCCTGCGCGTCGCGCAGGAAGACAATCTGCAGCGCGAACTGCTGGCCGAGCGCCCACGGGAGGAGCAGCACCGCATCGGCGGCGAGCGTCGGCCGATCGTGCCACGTGCCGAGGCGCCATCCGCCAATCGCGATCGCCGCCGCGGCCGCCGCCGTGAAGACGGCAGCCAGCTTCAGCGATCGCTGGAACGCGGACCGCGCGACGCCCCACTCGCCGGATCGCGCTGCGCGCGCGATCGAAATGCCGACGACGATCGCCGCCGCGACGGCTGCGGTCCATCGCGGCGCCGCCGGCGCGACGATCCACGTGTAGAGGAGGACCGTCGCGACGATCAGCGCGGAGTACACAGCCTTCGGCGTCAGCGCTTCAGCGTCACCTTCTGCGCGCGCCAGTTCCAGACCTCGCCCACCCAGAGATCGTTCTCCGTCCGGCAGTCGAGCGCGTTGACGATGCCGAACTCCTTCGGCATCTTGCCCGCCTTGCCGAAGCGGCCGACGACCTGTCCGGTGAGGCGGATCTTGTAGATCTCGCCGTTCGTCATGCTCTCCGGATCATTCGAGTTCGAGCTGAAGAGATACTGCGTCTGGCCGCCCGACACGCAGATCGCCTGCGGCGTGCCGACGCCGGCAATCTGCGACTTGAACGTCCCCTCGCCGTCGAAGATCTGAATCCGCTTGTTGCCCGCGTCGGCGACGTAGAGATTGCCGGCGGAGTCGGACGCGATGCCGCGAATCCCGTTGAACTGCCCGGACGAGGAGCCGGTCTGCCCCCACGTCTTGACGAAGTCGCCGTCCTTGGTGAACTTCGCGATGCGGTTGTTGGGGCCGATGCCGTCGGCGATGTAGATGTTGCCCGAGCGATCCCACGTCACGTCGGACGGATGATTGAACGTGTCGCCGTTGATGCCGGCGCCGGGCGCGCCGCGTCCGCCGCCGAATCCGCCGCGCCCGCCCTCGCCGCCGCGTCCGCCGCCCGCCGCGCCCTCGGCCGGCATGCCGCCGCTCGCGGGCACGCCCGGCCCCGGCCGCACGTTGATGTTCTCGGGCTTCCGTCCGAGCACGAGCTGGAAGCGGCCGTCGGCGTCGAACTTCACCACCTGATTCGAACCGCTGTCGACGATCCAGACGTTGTCCTGCGGATCGATGCGCAGCTGCTGCGCGAAATTCACCGCGTAGACGCCCTGGCCGATCTCCTTCAGGAACTTGCCGTTCTGATCGAACTCGAAGACGCGCGATCCGTTGTGGTAGAACGTCCGCTCGTCGCCGAGCGTCGCGACCCCGTGGCCGGTGCGCGCGTAGACGAACAGATGCCCCTTCGAGTTGGTGGCGACGCCCGCCACTTCACCGTACGACGGCAGCTGGATCAGATCGGCGTTCGCGTCGTAGGCGATCTCGGGAATCGACTGCGCGTAGGCGGAGACGCCGAGCGCGGCGGCGAGTAGAATGATCCGCAATCCGCGATCCATCCGCAATCCGCGATCCATCCGCAATCCGCGATCCATCCGCAATCCGCGATCCATCCGCAATCCGCGATCCATCCGCAATCCGCAATCCGCAATCCGCATTGTTCTCATGGCATCCCTCCTAGCGCCCGCTCGCGGCGGTTGACGTCGTCGGCCGCAGGCGGATCTTCTGCACGCGCCACGCGGTGATCTCCGCGACGTAGAGCTCGTCCGGCGTGCGGCAATCCATCTGGTGGATGCTGCTGAATTCCTTGAACGCGTGCCCCGCTTTGCCGAACCGGCCGAGCACCGTCCCATCGAGCTCCATCTTGTAGACCTCGCCCGTCATCGGCGCCTGATCGAAGTTGTTGCCGGTCGGAAACGAGTTCGAGCTGAAGAGATACTGGTGCGGCGTGTTCGTGATGCAGACGGCCCACGGCGCGCCCACGGTGTCGTACACCGCCTTCTGATTCAGATCGTTGTCGAGGACGACGATGCGATTGTTGCCGCGGTCGGCGACGTAGACGATGCCCTTCGCGTCCACCGCCATCGCGTGCGGCGTGCTGAACTGCAGCGGCCCGTTGCCGCGCGTGCCGACCGACTTGATGAACCGGCCCGTCCTGTCGTACTTCACGACGCGCGAGTCGCCGTACCCGTCGGTGACGAAGATGTTGCCCTGCGCGTCCCAGCCGATGTCGGTCTCGCGGTGGAACGAGTACGGCTTGTTCGCGCCGGAGTATTGCCCGCCGCCCGGCATCAGCGGGAGCTGCTCCAGCGGATCGGGACGCTTGCCGAGCACCATCAGCAGCTTGCCGTCCGGGCTGAACTTCTGAATCACGTTCGTGCCTTCGTCGACCGCCCAGACGTTGTCGTCCTTGTCCACGCGCACCGCGTGCGCGAACGAGAAGCCGTAGCTGTTGACGCCGAACTCCTTCACGAACGCGCCGTTCTGATCGAACTCGAACAGGCGCGTCTCGCCGCTGCGCGAGTACACGAACACGTGCCCCTTCGAGTTGGTCGCGACGCCGACGCCCTCGCCCATGTAGACGCCGGCGGGCAGCTTGAAGAAGTTGGGAACCGACTCGAACGGAATTTCCGGAGTGGTGGCCTTTGCCTTCGCCGGCCCCGCCACCGGCTGCGCGAGCGCCGGCGCCGCGGCGAGCAGCGAGACGACGAGCAAAGCGCTGAGACGTCGCATCATGTGTCGACCTCCTTGGCCGAGTCGTGACGCGCTATCTTACCCGCGCGGCGCGCGCCGGCGGCGCCATTCCTCGGCCGTGATTTCCCAGATCTCGGCCGGATGCCGGCCCGAGACGTGGTCGCGCTCCTCGACGGCGACGACGCGCATGCCCTGTTTCTCGGAAATGCGGCGCGACGCCGTGTTCGTGACGGCCTTCGGCACGCGCAGGACCGGCCGCCCGAGCACGTCGAACCAGTAGTCGGTGACCGCGTCGGCCGCCTCCGTCATCAGCCCGCGTCCGTGCCACGAAAGCCCGAGCCAGAACCCGCGGTTGGTGTCGGCGCCGCGCGTGTCGTTGAGGGCGATGGCGCCGATGATGCGGTCGGGCTCGGTCTTCAGGCGCAGCGTCCAGAGCCACTCGTCGCCGCGCGCGACGGCGGGCAGCGCGAGATCGCGGATGTAGGTGAGCGCACCGTCCGGCGGATACGGCCACGGCACCACGTTCGCCAGGTACCGGACGATCTCCCAGTGCGGGAACAGGTCCTGAATCTGGTCGGCGTCCTCGAGCGCGAGCGGACGCAGCACGAGGCGCGGCGTTTCGAGCACGGGCGTCATACGCGGTTTCCGCAGCGCATGTTACCGCACTACAATCGGCCGCCATGAAGCGATACCTGATGCTCGCCGCGCTTGCGCTCGCGCTCGTCGTCTCGACGCGGCCGACGTCCGCCGCGAAGACCGTCGACTTCGACGCGCTGACGATCGCCGACATCAACCGCGCGTTCGACGCCGGCGCGCTGACCTCCGAGCGCCTCGTGCAATTGTGCCTCGCGCGCATCGAGGCCTACGACCGGCAGGGGCCGGCGCTGCGCGCCGTGCTCACGCTGAACCCGAAAGCCGTCGAGACGGCGCGCGCGCTCGACGCGGAGCGCAAGGCGAAAGGCGCGCGCTCGCCGCTGCACGGCATCCCAGTCGTGCTGAAAGACAACTACAACACCGCCGATCTGCCGACGACGGGCGGATCGGTGCTGCTCGAAGGATCGATGCCGCGCGAAGACGCCTTCGTCGTGAAGAAGCTGCGCGCGGCCGGCGCGATCGTGCTCGCGAAGCTGAACATGTCGGAGTTCGCCTCGGGGCCGGCGCGCAGCTCGCTCGGCGGCCAGACGCTCAACCCGCACGATCTCACGCGGACACCGTCGGGATCGTCGGGCGGCACCGGCGTCGCGATCGCCGCCGCGTACGCGCCGTTCGGCCTCGGCACCGACACCGGCGGATCCATCCGCGGTCCGTCCACGTCGAACGGCATCGTCGGTCTGAAGCCGACGCACGGGCTCCTGAGCCGCAGCGGCATCATTCCGCTGTCGCTGACCTTCGACACCGGCGGGCCGATGGCGCGCAGCGTTGCCGACGTCGCGGCGGCGCTCGGCGTGATGACCGGCGTCGATCCTGCCGACGCCGCGACGAAGAAGAGCGAGGGCAGGTTCGAGCAGGACTACACGAAGTACCTGAAGGCCGACGCGCTGAAGGGAGCGCGCATCGGCGTCGCGCGCGATTTCCTCGGCGCCGACGCGGACGTCGACTGGGTGATCGACGCCGCGCTCGACGCGATGCGCCAATCGGGCGCGTCGATCGTCGACGTGCGCTACCCGAAATGGCTGCTCGACGCGAAGCAGGAGTTCTACAACGCGATCCGCCGCCCTGAATTTCACGCGCAGATCGCCGAGTACCTGAAGACGACCGGACCCGGCTACCCGAAGACGCTCGAGGAGATGATCGAGCGCGCGGCGAAGTTCAACGCGGTGCGCGCCGACGGCGCCGGCCCGAACCCCGGCCGCTGGACGCTGTTCAAGCGCGAAGCCGAGAGCGGCACGCTCGACGACTATCGCTACACGTCGGTGTACACCCACGGTCTGCCGATGGTGCGGGCGGCGGTCGAAGGGATGCTCGCGGCGCAGAAGCTCGACGCGATCGTCTACCCGACGTCGCCGCGGCGGCCGGCGATGATTGCCGACAGCGGCGCGCCCACGCCGGCGACGCCGTCGCCGACCGACATCGCGAACCTCACGGGCTTTCCGGATCTGATCGTGCCGGCGGGATTCACCGGCGACAACCTGCCCGTCGGCATCTCGTTCTTCGGCGCCGCCTTCAGCGAGCCGAAGCTCCTCGCGCTCGGCTACAGCTTCGAGCAGGCCACGCACGCGCGCCGCCGGCCGGTGCATACGCCGGCACGGCCCGGTGACGCGGTGGCCGTGCCATGAGAATTTGGAATGAGGGAATTTGGAATTTGGAATTCGTCGTCACAGCATTGCGACGGTCGCGGCATTCAACGCATTCCAAATTCTGAATTCCAAATTCCTAATTGCTGCACGGCGCGCGTCTTGCACGCCGCGGATACATGACTTGGTACACGTGGCTCATCGCGGCCGCGCTGCTCGCGGCGGCGGCCGCCGTCACCGGCATCAAACCGAAGGGCACGCGCCCGGTGGCGCACACGAGGCTGATGGGCGCCGCCCGCGTCGTGCTCGTGTTCATCATTCTCATTTGCCTCTGGCTCGCGTTCCGCGCCTGACCGCCGCCCGCCGCCGCGCCGCCGCCGCCGCGCGGCGGTGGTAGTCTTTGGGCTCATGACATCCAGTAGCGAATCGGTTCGCCGTGCTTCCGCCGCCGCCGGCGCCATCGCGATCGTGTGTTCGCTCGGCGCGCTCGCTCAGGAGGCGTCGCGCATTGCGCCCGGCGCGCTGCCGCCGGCCGAGCGTCCCTTCGGCACGCTGCACGAGCAGGCGGCACTGCAGCAGCAGTGGCTCAAGAAGCGGCTCGACACGGTTCTGCCGCCGCTCATGCGCAAGCACGGGATCGATCTCTGGGTCGTGCCGATGCGCGAGTACAACGAAGATCCGGTCTTCACCTCCATCGTCGCGCCCGAGACGTTCGCCGCGCGGCGCCGCACGATCTACGTCTTCTTCGACAAGTGCGCAGCGAGCGGCGCGCCGCCGTCGCCCGCATGCGTCGAGCGGATCGCGCTCGGCGGCACGTCGCAGGGCGGCCTGTTCGACGCGCGCACTTCGGCGAAGGCGATTGCCAATCCGGTGAACGGGCGGCAGGCCGAGCTCTGGGGCGACGAGCAGTGGCTGCTGCTGAAGGAGGTCGTCGAGCAGCGGAAGCCGAAAGCGATCGGCATCGATCGGTCGACCGTGTTCGCGTTCAGCGACGGCCTGTCCAGCGGAGAGCTGCAGGGGATGACCGAGGCGCTCGGTCCGTCGTGGAGCGCGAAGTTCCGCGACGCCGAGCGTCTGCCGCTCGATGTGATCGCGTCGCGGCTGCCCGAAGAGGAAGCGTTCTTCGAGAAGATGACGGCGCTCGTCTGGCAGATGACGCAGACGATGTTCTCGGACAAGGTGATCGTGCCCGGCACGACGCGGACGAGCGACGTCGTCTGGTGGTGGCGCCAGCGGACCAACGATCAGGGGCTCGGCACGTGGTTCCAGCCGAGCATCAGCGTGCAGCGCAAGGGGGCGACCGCGAAAGATCTCGGGGACGATCCCGTCATCCAGCCGGGCGACGTGCTGCACTGCGACGTCGGGATCACCGTGGCGCGGCTGAATACCGACACGCAGCATCTCGCCTACGTCCTGCGTCCGGGCGAGACCGACGCGCCGGCCGGCCTGAGGCAGGCGCTCGCGAACGCGAACGCCATGCAGGACATCGCCATGGAAGAAACCCGTCCGGGCCGCACCGGCAACGAGATCCTCGCGTCGGTCCTCGCGCGCATGAAAGCCAAAGGGATCAACGGCACGATGTACACGCATCCGATTGGCCTCAACGGCCACGGCGCCGGCCCGCTCATCGGCCTCTGGGACTACCAGGACGGCGTCGTCGGCCGCGGCGAAGCGCGCGTGATTCCGTCCATGTGGTTCTCGATCGAGCTGCAGGCGACGACGCCCGTTGCCGAGTGGGGCGGCCAACCGGTGCAGATGGCGCAGGAAGAGGACATGATCATCGGCGCCGACGGGCGCAACCGCTGGGCGCGGCAGCGGCAGGACAAGCTGTTTCTGGTAAGAACGCGGTAGCCGTATACGCGAGCGAAGGCGGATGAACGCCGACCGCGCCAGCTCCGTCCAACCGCGTAATGCATTTCCACCAGATCGTCCGCCGGCTGCTGCAGCTGCCGGTGTTCACGAGCGTCGCCGTCCTCACGCTGGCGATCGGCATCGGCGCCAACTCGGCCATCTTCAGCGTGATCGAAGGCGTGGTCCTCAAGCCGCTGCCGTTCGCGCACCCCGATCAGCTCGTCGTCATCGATCACGGCGCGCCGGCCCTCGGCATCAACTCGATCGGCGCCGCGCCGTTCCTCTACTACACGTATCGCGAGGACGCGCGGGTCTTTCAGGACGTCGCGATGTACACGACGGGGACCGAGAGCGTCACGGGCATCGGCGAGCCGGAGGAAGTCCGCTCGCTCATCGCCACCGACGGCCTGCTGCCGATCCTCGGCGCCGGGCCGGCGCTCGGACGCGTGTTCTCCAAGGAGGAGGACTCGCCGAAGGGCGCCGAGACGGTGATGCTCGCGAGCGGGTACTGGCGCACGCGGTTCGGCGGCGATCCGTCGGCGATCGGCCGCCGCATCCTCGTCGACGGACGCGCGCGCGAGATCATCGGCGTGCTGCCCGCGTCGTTCCGGTTCGGCGATCTGAAGCCGGCGCTGATCCTGCCGATGCGCCTCGATCGCGGCGACGTGCACCTCGGTCAGTTCAGCTACACCGCGGTCGCTCGCCTGAAGCCAGGGGCGACGATCGATCAGGCGAACGCGGAGACGGCGCGCCTCGTGGCCGTCGGGATCTCGCGCTTTCCGCCGTTTCCGGGCATGAGCCTCGCGATGTTCGAGGAGGCGAAGATCACGCCGCACATCCGCCTGCTCAAAGACGATGTGATCGGCGACGTGCGATCGGTGCTGTGGGTGCTGATGGGGACGATCGGCATGGTGCTGCTCATCGCGTGCGCGAACGTCGCGAACCTGCTGCTCGTGCGCGCCGAAGGGCGGCATCAGGAGCTCGCCGTGCGATCGGCGCTCGGCGCGAGTCGCGGGCGCATCGCCTACGAGCTGCTCGCCGAAAGCGTCGTCCTCGGCCTGGTCGGCGGCGCGGTGGGGCTCGCGGTCGCGTAC
>Ga0209474_10000701_pt1 | contig 35550 bp, 31 predicted proteins | sample GraSoiAngelo_145_FD_185902 | JGI IMG/M metagenome (GOLD analysis project Ga0209474, IMG submission 185902) | Grasslands soil microbial communities from the Angelo Coastal Reserve, California, USA - 14_1009_05_20cm (SPAdes) (version 2) | ecosystem: Environmental > Terrestrial > Soil > Grasslands...
CCTACAAGGCGAAGGCCGAGCGGATCGAGAAGCTCGCGGAATGGATCGCGCGCGACGCGCTCGGCGCCGACGCGAAGGCCGCGGCGTCGGCGGCGAAAGCGGCACGGCTCGCGAAAGCCGACTTGACGAGCGACATGGTTCGCGAGTTCCCCGAGCTGCAGGGCATCATGGGCGGCATCTACGCGCGCGCCGAAGGCATGCCCGAGGAGATCTGGAAGGCCATTTACTTCCACTACCTGCCGCTCGGCGTCGAGGCCGACGCGCCCCCGTCGCGCGCGCAGCTCGGGAAGGCCGCCGTCACCTGGGCGGCCGTGTCGCTCGCCGACAAACTGGACACGATTGTCGGGTTGTTTGCGGCGGGCCAGAAGCCGACCGGCTCGCGGGATCCCTACGGCCTGCGCCGCGCGGCGCAGGGCGTTATCAAGATTCTGATGGACGGCGCCGATCTGTTACGAGCGGAGCCGCAGCCCTCGAGCATCCTCGAGACGCTGGTCGACCAGGCGCGGAACGAATATGGAGACTCGCTGCGGTCCGGCGGCGAGGCCTGGAGGGCGGCGCTGTTCGAATTCTTCGCGGAGCGCCTGACGCACATCTTCGAACGTCGCGGCTTCGGGATCCAGGAAAGCCGCGCAGTCGCTCCGTTCTGGAGCCGACCGGCTTCTGCTCTCCGCCGGATAGAAGCCCTGCGATCGGCGCGCGGTTCGGCAGACCTGCTCGCCCTCGCAGTGCTGTTCAAGCGCGTCAAGAACATCACGAAGGAGTTCGTACCCACGAAATCGACGCGCGAGGTTGCGCCGCATCTGAAGGAGCCCTCAGAGCTCGCGCTGCATGCCGAATTCGATCAGCGATGGACCAGAATCAGCGAAGCGCTGCGCCGCGAGCAGTACCTCGACGCGGTGCGCGAAATCGTCGCATTTCGACAGCCGGTCGACCGGTTCTTCACCGACGTCATGGTCATGGTCGACGATCCTGTCGTCCGCGAGGCGCGGTTGACGTTACTGTCCGGACTCAAGGAAACAATTCTCCGGTTCGCCGACATCGGCGAGCTGGCAATCGACGATTCCGCTGGAAAGTCCGGGTCAAGCTAGACACCACGTGAGTCCCCATTCGACGTACCGGAGCAATGATGGCGAAGAAATCGGCCGCGAAGCGTAGCAAGCAGCGTCAGTACGTCTTTTTCTTCGGCGACGGCAAGGCCGACGGCAACCGCCACATGAAAGATCTCCTCGGCGGCAAGGGCTCGGGTCTCGCCGAGATGACCAACGCGGGGCTGCCCGTGCCGCCCGGGTTCACGATCTCGACCGAGGTCTGCAACATCTACTACGAGCAGAACAAGAAGATTCCGCCGAACGTGGACGCCGCGATTGCCGCGAACCTGAAGAAACTCGAGAAAGCGGCCGGCACGACGCTCGGATCGACCGAGAACCCGCTGCTCGTCTCGGTCCGCTCGGGCGCGAAGTTCTCGATGCCCGGGATGATGGACACGATTCTGAACCTGGGCCTCAACGACAATGCCGTCGAAGGGTTGAAGCGGCGGACCAAGAACGGCCGCTTCGCGTTCGACAGCTACCGCCGGTTCATCCAGATGTTCGGCAACGTCGTGCTCGAGATCCCGAAGGAGGCGTTCGAGCACGAGTTCGAGGCCGTCAAGAAGGCGCGCGGCGCGAAGCTCGACACCGGTCTCGACGAGGCCGCGCTGCGCGAGGTCGTCGAGCGCTACAAGAAAGTGGCGAAGGATCGCGCGAAGCGCGACTTCCCGCAGGATCCGAAGGAGCAGCTGAAGATGGCGCGCGACGCCGTCTTCCGCTCGTGGATGAACGCGCGCGCGATCGAATACCGGCGCATCTACGACATCCCCGATCACATCGGCACCGCCGTCAACGTGCAGATGATGGTCTTCGGCAACACGGGCGACCGTTCGGCCACGGGCGTCGGCTTCACGCGCAACCCCGCGACCGGCGCGAAGGAGTTCTACGGCGAGTTCCTGATCAACGCGCAGGGCGAGGACGTCGTCGCCGGCATCCGGACGCCGCAGCCGATCCGCGAGCTCGAGCAGGTGATGCCGAAAGCCTACAAGCAGCTGCGCGAGATCACCACGCGGCTCGAGAAGCACTACAAGGACGTCCAGGACTTCGAGTTCACGGTCCAGGACGAGCGGCTCTTCATGCTGCAGACGCGCAGCGGCAAGCGCACCGGCTTCGCGGCGGTCGTCATCGCGACCGATCTCGTCGCGGAGAAGCTCATCACGCCGAAGGAAGCCGTCCTCCTCGTCGATCCGGAGTCGCTCAACCAGCTGCTCGCGCCCGGGTTCGATCCCGACGAGTGGAAGAAGATCCCGGTCGCGACCACGGGGCTGCCGGCGTCGCCCGGCGCGGCGAGCGGGCAGGTCGTCTTCTCCGCCGACCATGCGGTCGAGTGGGTGAATCAGGGCAAGCAGGTGATTCTCGTCCGGCGCGAAACGGTGCCGGACGACATCCACGGCATGTTCGTCTCGCAGGGAATTCTCACGGCCACGGGCGGCATGACGTCGCACGCCGCCGTCGTCGGACGGCAGATGGGGAAGCCGTCGGTGGTCGGCGCGGGCGGCCTCGAGATCGACGAGCGCGGCAAGAAGTTCCGCGTCGACGGCAAGACGGTGAACGAGGGCGACTTCATCTCGTTCGACGGCCTCACGGGCGAGGTGAAGATCGCGCAGGTGAAATCGAAGCCGAGCGAGATCCTCCGCGTGCTCGACCGATCCCTCGACGCGAAGAAATCGGATCTCTATCGGCGGTTCGACAAGCTGCTGACGTGGGCCGACGGGTTCCGGCGGCTGGGCGTCTACGCGAACGCCGATCAGCCCGATCAGGCGGAGCTCGCCTACCGCTTCGGCGCGGGCGGCATCGGGTTGTGCCGCACCGAGCACATGTTCTTCGGCGAGGGGCGCATCCCGATCGTCCAGCGCATGATTCTCGCCGACACCGAAGCCGACCGGCGGAAGGCGCTCAGTGAGCTGCTGCCGCTGCAGCGCGACGACTTCTACGGCGTCTTCAAGGCGATGCACGGCAATCCGGTGACGATTCGCACCATCGATCCGCCCCTGCACGAGTTCCTGCCGAAGCGCGAGGAGCTGATGGTCGACGTCGCGCGGCTCGAGGCGTTGAAGAAGACCGGCAAGGAGCTCGACGAGAAGAAACGCCTGCTGGCGCGGGTCGAACAGCTCCACGAGTTCAACCCGATGCTCGGCCATCGCGGCGTCCGCCTCGGGATCACGTACCCCGAAATCACCGAGATGCAGACGCGCGCGATCATCGAGGCCGCCTGCCGCCTGAACAAGGAAGGGGTGAAGATCGTTCCGGAGATCATGATCCCGCTGGTCGGGCTGCCGAGGGAGCTGAAGGATCAGAAGGCGATCGTCGATCGCGTGGCCGCCGACGTGATGAAAGAGATGGGCGTGAAGATCAAGTACCTCGTCGGCACGATGATCGAGGTGCCGCGGGGATCGATCGTCGCCGATCAGATCGCGGAGGACGCCGAGTTCTTCTCGTTCGGCACCAACGATCTCACGCAGCTCACCTTCGGCTTCTCGCGCGACGACATCGGGAAGTTCCTGAAGATCTACCAGGACAAGAAGATTCTCGAGAAGGATCCGTTCGCCTCGATCGACGTGCAGGGGGTCGGCGACGTCGTGCGGGTGGGCGTCGAGCGCGGAAGGAAGACGCGGAAGAACCTGAAGATCGGCATCTGCGGCGAGCACGGCGGCGACGCGGCCTCGGTCCACTTCTTCCACGAGGTGGGCCTCGATTACGTCAGCGCGTCGCCGTACCGTGTGCCCGTCGCGCGCCTCGCGGCGGCGCAGGCTGCGTTGGCGGTCAAAGTCGGCGACTGAGAATAAGAACGCGTCATGGCTGATGGCTAATGGCTGATGGCTATGGCTGATGGCTATGGCTGATGGCACGCCGTTGGCCATGAACCATTGCCATTAGCCATTAGCCATTAGCCATTAGCCATTAGCCATCAGCCATCAGCCATCAGCCATCAGCCATGACATGGTCACCATCTTCGTCCACCGCGACGGCCAGACCGAGCAGGCGGCCAGCATCGACCGCGCGTGGCTGAACCCGGCGTCGGGCGCGACGCTCTGGGTCGATCTGTCGGCGCCGTCGATCCCCGAGTCGCTCGTCCTGAGCGACACGTTCGGCTTCCATCCGCTGTCGGTCGAGGACGCGATGTCGAAGCTGCAGTACCCGAAGGTGGAGGCCTACGACGGCTACTTGTACGTGATTCTGCACGGCATCGAGTCGAACGTCGCGTCGCACTGCTTCGCGACGCACGACGTCGACTTCTTCGTCGGTCGGAACTACCTCGTCACCGTGCACGACGGCGACTCGCGATCGATCGTCGACCTGCGCGACCACGCGACGCGCAATCCGAAGATCCTCGCCGAGGGTCCCGTGGCGCTGCTGCATCGGATCGTCGACACGATGGTCGACCACTACCGGCCGGAGATCGACAAGCTGGAGGATCGGCTCGACGCGCTCGAGGACGAGATGTTCCGCACCGCCGATCCGCGGCTCGTCCGGCGCATCCTCGACGAGAAGCGGCAGGTGGCCAGCCTGCGCCGCATCGTCACGCCGCAGCGCGACGTCGTCGGGCGCCTGGCGCGCCGCGACTTCGTCGACGTGAGCACCGAGCTGTCCTTCCGTTTCCGCGACGTCTACGATCACCTCGTCCGCGTCGCCGACGACGCGCTGATGTTCCAGGATCGGATCACGGGGATGCTCGACGCGCACCTGTCGAACGTCAGCTTCCGCCTCAACGAGGTGATGAAAGTGCTGACGCTCGTCACGGTGCTTTTCATGCCGCCGACGCTCGTCGCGGGCGTCTGGGGCATGAACGTGCCGCTGCCGCGTTTTCCCGGCGACGACGCGGCGCAGTTCTGGTGGATCGTCGGCGTCATGGCGGCGATGACGATCGCGATGCTCGTCTACTTCCGCAGCCGACGGTGGATCTAGGGCGTGACGGATCATCACGAAGAGACGAAGATTCCACGAAGACACGAAGTATTCTTGGGTACCTGACAAGCCTCGTGTTTTCGTGGATCTTCGTTTCTTCGTGAAAAGCCGTCTCTCGATCTGATGAGAAAGATCAACCGCCTCCCGCCGGACCTTGCGAACCAGATCGCCGCCGGCGAGGTCGTCGAGCGGCCCGCATCGGTCGTCAAGGAACTGGTCGAGAACGCGATCGACGCCGGCGCGCGGCGCGTCGCGATCCACATCGAGCTCGGAGGGAAGAAGCAGGTCCGCGTCGAGGACGACGGCGACGGGATGGAGCCGGAGGACGCGCGCCTCGCGATCGAGCGGCACGCGACGAGCAAGATCCGCCGCGCCGACGACCTCGCCGCGATCCTCACGCTCGGCTTCCGCGGCGAGGCGCTGCCGTCGATCGCCTCGGTGTCGCACTTCGTGCTGCGCACGCGCGCGCGCGGGCGGCAGAGCGGCACGGAGATTCGCGTCAACGGCGGCGCCGTCGCCAGCGTGGTCGAATCGGCGGCCTCGGACGGCACCGTCGTCGAGGTCAACGATCTCTTCTACAACCTGCCGGCGCGCCGGAAGTTCCTGAAGGCCGACGGCGCCGAGTCGGCGCAGGTCTCGCGCGTCGTCACGCAGCTCGCGCTGGCATATCCGGAGATCGGATTCACGCTGACGAGCGCCGGCCGCACGGTGCTGCAGTGGCCGCCGGCGCTCTCCGGGCGCGATCGGCTGTATCAGATCTACGGCGAGCGCGCCGACCTCCTCGAGTTGAAGAAGGAGGCGGGCGGCCTGAAGCTGACCGGCTTCATCGCCGCGCTCGCGGAGCAGGGGCCGACGCGCGGGCCGCAGAACGTCTTCATCAACCGGCGCATCGTCAAGGACCGCACGATCGCGCACGCGATCATCGACGCCTATAGCCAGGCGTCGATCAAGGAGCGCAGCCCCGAGGTGCACCTGTTCATCGAGATGGCGCCCGGCGCGCTCGACGTGAACGTGCACCCGACGAAGGCGGAAGTCCGCTTTCGCGAGCAGTCGCTGGTGCACGAGGTGGTCCGCCGCGCGTTCATCGAGGCGCTCGGCCGGAGCGGCGCGCCGCAGCTGCAGCTCGCGCCCGAGCACGCCGCGGCAGGCGCATGGACCGACGCGCCGCGGGCCGCGCCGATTCCGGGGATCCTCGCCGGCGGCGTCTATCCGAATCGATGGACACCCTTCGACTCGCGCCGCGAAGGAACGCTCGCTCAGGGCGGGGCCGTGGTCGCTGGGCCGATCGACATCAAGCCCATGATTCCGCTCGGCCAGTTCCGCGACACGTTCATCATCGCCGTGGACGACGAGGGGATCGCGATCATCGATCAGCACGTCGCGCACGAGCGCGTGCTGTTCGAGCGCGTGATGGAACGCCTGACGACCGGCGCGCTCGAGTCGCAGCGGCTGCTCGTGCCGCTCGTCCTCGACGTCGCGCCGTCGGCGCAGCAGGCGCTCGCCGCGCGCGCGGGCGAGCTCGCGCGCTTCGGGTTCGAGGTCGCGCCGTTCGGCGAGCTGACGATCAGGGTGGACGCCGTGCCGGCGCTCCTGGACGCGCAGGACTGCGCGCGCGCGCTGCTCGCGCTCGCCGAGGATCTCGAGGGTCTCGATCGCGGCGCCCAGGTGCAGGACGCGCTGCAGCGCATCGCGGCGACGACGGCGTGCCACGCAGCCGTGAAGGCGAACTATCCGCTGACCTACGAGAAGATGGCGCACATCCTCGCCGAGCTGCGCGCCACGGCGTACTCGACCGTATGCCCGCACGGGCGGCCGGTGATGCTGCGCCTGACGCGCCGCGAGATCGAGAAGAACTTCGATCGAATCTAGGTGGCGAAGACTTTCTACTACCTGGGACGCGGCTTTCAGCTCATCGGTATGTGGCTGCTACTGGCCGATATAGTAACTGCGGGGCCGATGGGTCCCAGCGCGCAGCTGTTCGGTGTCGGCGTGGGAACTTTTGTCGCAGGATGGGCCATTACGCGCTTGACACGCCCATAGTGCGCCGCTACACTGAGAGCGCTCGCCCCTCTCGAAAAATTTAGCGCGTTCGCTTTCCAAGCGAAAGGGTCATCCCGCATTCGTCTGCGGGAGCGCAAAGCTGAGCCTCGTGAGAGGTGTTCAGCTGCCGAACTTGGAGTCACGCATGGTGTCCCGGCGTCTGGTCGTCAGCAGCTCAGTCATCGCCACCGCCCTCTCCTGCTATACGCTCGGCGTGATGCAGTCGCGGCGCGGCGACGCGGCAATGCGCGCCGTCTACGACGCGAAGCTCGATTCGATTCGCGACGAAGTGCGCGCCCAGTCCGACCGCAAGCCACGCACGAGCGCTGTCGCCACGGCCGGAACCTCGGGACGCGCCGACGGCACGGCGTCGGCCGCGGCGCGCGCGCGCATGGTCGCGGAGATCAAAGAGCAGCTGCAGACCGAGATGGGGCTGCTGCCGGTGAACCTGCTGCGCGATCGCCGATCGAGCTTCGTCGAGCTCTACTCGTACGACACGCTCGGCAAGACCAACTACGGCACCGCCGGGTATCTGGGCAACGGCTACTTCATCACGGTGAAGCACGCCGTCGTCGCGCTGCGCGACGAGGACGAGCGCGCCACGACCCGCCGCATCACGTCGGTGAAGATCATGTACCGCGGCAAGGAGATTCCGGCGAAAGTGATCGACACGGGCGACGCCGACGTCGAGGTCCACAGCGGCGACTGGGCGATCATCAGGACGCGCGAGCTCGACCTGCCGCCGCTGCACGTCGATTCGGCGTTCGCGTACGAATTCGCCGATCCGATCTTCCGGCTGGGCAACGACTACTCGAAGGGGATCATTCTCTCGACCGGCTACGTGGGTCAGCGGACCGCGAACGGCCTCGTCACCTGCCTCACTGACGGCCACCCCGGCGTGTCGGGCGGCGGCGTCCTCGACCAGCGCGGCAATCTCGTCGGGATTCCGATCGGCCGGATGCAGGGCGACTACCGCTTCTCGTTCATCCTGCCGATCCGGCCGGAGATGCTGCGCAAGCTGCCGGCGTACGAGCAGCCGGAGCCGCAGCACGTGCTCGCGGCCGCCGACGTCCAACAGTAGACAAGCCCGTCATGGCTGATGGCTGATGGCTGATGGCAAAAGGCCATCTGCCATCGTCCATAGCCATCAGCCATCAGCCATCAGCCATCAGCCATGTTGTGATTCGCCCCGTCGGTATAATCCGCCGTGGGAGCGTGCGATGACGCGATGGCTTTCGGCAATTCTCGCTGCGGGCGCGATCGCCGCCGGCCCGGCCCAGCGGCCGCCGGCGCGCGGCGCCGCGCCGCCGCGGCCGACCTACGATGTGATCGAGAAGACGATCCCCGAGCTGCAGGACGCGATGGCGCGCGGGGAGGTCACGTCGAGAGATCTCGTCGCCGCGTATCTCGCGCGCATCGCCGCCTACGATCACAGCGGGCCGGCGCTGAACGCGTTCATCACCGTGAACGCGCGCGCGCTCGACGCCGCCGACGCGCTCGATCGCGAGCGCGCGGCGAGCGGCGCCCGCGGCCCGCTGCACGGCATCCCGATCGCGGTGAAGGACAATTTCGAGACGGCCGACATGCCGACCACCGGTGGATCGATGGCGCTCGCCGGCTTCATGCCCGGGCGCGACGCCTTCCAGGTGGAGAAGCTGCGCGGCGCCGGCGCGGTGATCATCGGCAAGACGAACCTGCACGAGCTCGCCGCCGGCATCACGTCAATCAGCTCGCTCGGGGGGCAGACGCGCAACCCGTACGATCTCGCGCGCAACCCGGGCGGATCGAGCGGCGGCACCGGCGCCGCCGTCGCCGCGAGCTTCGCCGCCGGCGGCATGGGCAGCGACACATGCGGCTCGATCCGCATTCCGTCCGCGAACAACAACCTCGTGGGGCTGCGCGGTACGCTCGGCCTCTCGAGCCGCCGCGGCATCATCCCGCTCTCGCACACGCAGGACATCGGCGGCCCGCTCGCGCGGACCGTCACCGATCTCGCGATCATGCTCGACGCGACGGTCGGCCCTGACGACGGCGATCCGACGACCTCGCAGGCGAAAGCGCACGTGCCGCGCAGCTACCGCGACGCGCTGAAGGCCGACGCGCTGAAGGATGTCCGGATCGGCGCGCTGAAAAACCTGTTCGGCGCCGCGGCCGAGGACAACGATGTGAACGCGCTCGTCCGCAAGGCGCTCGACGCGATGAAGGCCGCTGGCGCGCAGGTCGAGGAGGTGACGATTCCCGGCCTCGACGATCTGCTGCGCGGCTCGAGCCTGATCAACGCGGAGTTCAAGTTCGATCTGAGCGACTACCTGGCGCCGTTTGCGAACGCGCCGGTGCATTCGCTCGGCGAGATTCTCGATCGCGGCGAATACGACAAGGCGCTCGAGACGATCTTCCGCGCGCGGAATCGTCCGGACTCGCGCGAGAGCGACGAGGCGCGGCGCGCGCGCATCAAGCGCGCCGCCGTCCGCGACCTCGTGCTCGCCGCGATGGAGGAGCTGAAGCTCGACGCGCTCGCCTATCCGCCGCTCGCGCGCAAGGCGGCGATCCTCGGCGAGGCGCAGAGCGGCGGCACCAACTGCCAGCTGAGCGCCAGCTCCGGCCTCCCCGCGATCAGCATGCCCGCCGGCTTCACCGACGACGGCGTGCCGGTCGGGATCGAGCTGCTCGGCCGCGAGTGGAGCGAGCCGCGGCTGCTCGGCGCGGCCTACGCCTACGAGCAGGCGACGCACCCTCGCCGCCCGCCCTCGACGACGCCGGCGCTGGTTGACGGCAAGCCGCCTGCGCTGCGCACCGTCGTCGTCGCCGCCGGTTCCGTGCGGACGACGTTCGTCTTCGACGTGACGACGCGCCGCGTGAAGTACGACGTGATGACGATGGCCGGCGCCGACTCGGCGATTGCTGCCGCCGTTCACCGCGCGACCGAAGGCCCGAACGGCGCCGTCGTATTCCGGCTGCTCGACGGCATGGGCAAACCGATTCCGGGCGACGCGACGCTCGGCGGCGCCGACGCGGCCGCGTTCGAGAGCGGGAAGCTGTACGTCGAGGTCATTACGAAGAGCGGCGCGCACCAGCGCGCGAAGATCGAGACCGGCGGCTGAAATTAAGAATTAAGAATTCGGAATTAAGAATTCGTCGTCACGCTGTCACCACCGGTCTCAACGAATTCTAAATTCTTAATTCCTGCAATTCTTAATTGCAGAGTCAGTCCCCTCCGCTTCCCTTGAACTGGTCGTCCTCTTCGGCGAAGAGCACGTTGAAGCTGGTGAGCGAGCCGTAGCAGCCGCTGATGTAGCCCTGCAGCTTCACCTTCACGTCGTCGGGCAGGTCCGCGGCGTTCACCTGCTGCTCGAGCGAGCGCAGGCGATTGCGCAGCATCACGACTTTGTGAAAGAAGGTTTCGATCGGCCAGCTCTTCTCCTGCAGGCCGGGCGTGCCCGGGCGCAGGACGAAGGTGCCGTTGCGCCATTTGTCCGCGGGCGCGACCGGCGTGATGCCGGTCTCTTCGCGAATCACGCGCCGCAGCAGCAGTTCGAGATCGTCCGCGTCGCCGAGCGGCATCGGTGGACCTGTCCTTTCGCGTTCGCTGACAATCGGAAACGTCTCGCGATCGGCGGTGGAGCGCGATCGACCGGCGGGCGGCGCCGCCTGACGCTGTCCGCCGGACGTCCAGGGCGAGGCCGGCGCCTGCCCGCCGAGGTCGGATGGACGCACGCGGGGGCCGCCGCGATAGTTGTGCTCGCTGTGGCAGTAGCCGCACGCGACGCGGATCGGCCGGCCCTCGTCGTCGGCGGCGATCACGGTGTGCAGGCGATCGGTCTTGCAGACGCGGCAGAAGTCCTCGAGCGATTCGCCGGCGCGGTAGCGTCGTCCGGATGCATCCATCCCGAATGCTATGATCGCAGACGCGCGGGAGACGCACAAATGAAGCGAGGCGACGGCATCTTGTTCAGCGGCGGCGCCGCGGGCGCGGAGGCGGCGTTCGGCGCCTGCGCCGAGGCCCACGGCGTCGAGGAAGTGAACTTCACGTTCGAAGGGCACAAGATCGTCCGCCACCGCGGCGTGCGCGTGCTGAACCACGAGGAGCTGCAGGCCGGCGATGTCAGCCTCGAGTACGTCTCACGCCTCATGCACCGGCGCTACACCGATGCGCCGACGATCCGCAAGGTCCTGCAGACGCTCTGGTATCAGGTGAACAGCGGCCAGGAGATCTACGTCGTCGGCGCGATTCTCGACGACGGGACGGTGCGGGGTGGCACCGGATGGGGCGCGGAGTTCGCGAAGCTGTGCAACAAGCCGCTGCACGTCTTCGATCAGGAGAAGAACGCCTGGTTCACGTGGACCGGCGAAGACTGGCGCAAGCGCAGCTCCACCGACGCCCCGCTGATCACGCATCCGCACGTCACCGGGACCGGCACCCGGACGCTGAAGGAGAACGCGAAGAAGGCGATCGACCTGCTCTTCAGCCGATCGTTCGAGCGATAACCGCGCTCGACGCGTATGCGGCGTCATGCGACGCGGTGGACTATCGAGCGGGGAAGTCGGGCTTGGTGTCCCGCAGGATCTCGAGGATCGCGAGGCGGGCGTCCGGCGTGAGCGCGCGGTAATCCGGGTGCGCGGTGCCGCCGCCTGACAGCGTGTCGATCATCCGCCGATACACGACCGTCCGCACAGCTGCCGGCAGCGCGTCGAACGCGTCCGAATAAATCATGTAGCTGCACGGATACCGGAGCAGGCGATTGACGAGATCGAGCTGGCCGAACGACCGGCCGCGGCGATCTTTCGGCGTCGTCGCCTCCAGATGGCGTGCGAAGCCGGGCAGCGGCGACAGCGGCACCGACGGCGGCGCTTCTCCGGTGAACAGCAGGTAATCGGCGAGCTCCGTTGCCAGACTGCGAACGGCCGGCGCGGCGGCGGGCGCGCTGCCGCCGGCCGACGCGATCCGCGCCTCCCAGTCGAGCCGCGTCAGCAGGTTGATCGCGTGCATCTGGTGGTCGAACACCAGCAGCCCGACGATGTCGCTCGATCCCGAGAGGTAGCCGTGCGCCTCCGGCGCGCTCGTCATCCAGTCGACAAACACCTGGTTCGACGTGTTGCCGCGCCCCGAGAACGTGATGTTGCCGCCGTGCGCGCGCTGCGTGTATGGCGCCGGGCCGTCCTCGGAAGTGACGAACCATCCGCCCCAGCGATCCGGGTGCGGCGTCCGGTGATCGACGTCGTAGCTGCCCATCTGCGGCATCACGTTTCCATCGTCGCCGACGAAATTGCTGCGCGCGAGGATCCCCGGGACGTTCAGCGTGCTCGCCGACACGTGGCACGAGAGGCAGGTCGTGCGCCGCGTGAAGATCGGCGGATCGGCGGACTGGTCGATCGTATAAAAGACGACGCCCTGCTGCGGATCGTGCGCGGCGACTTCGATCATCGGCGCGCCCGGCACGTAGCCGACTGCCACGGACCTGTCGAAGTACAGCGCGCGCGGATGCTGCGGGCTCGTGAAGGCGCGCTGCACGCCGGTCTTCGAAAAGACCAGCAGCTGCGATTGCGCCGGGATGTCGAGCGCCTCGAGCACGGCGCGCAGATAGCCGGTGCGCGGATCGCGCGCCAGCGCGCGCCCGCCCTGCGCGAGCGCACGGTTCAGCGCCGCGACGCGATCGGTCGTCGGCCGCACGGCGTACTGAATCGAGGGATGCTCGTCCAGCACGCCGCCCCAGACCGCCGCCTGCCGCGCCGCCGCCGCACTTGCGGCGGCAAGCGCCCCGACCACGACGACGGCCTGTGTGAACCGGTTCGCCATTCCCGTCGATCTTACCGCGGCCGCGGGCCGCGTCGTACGGTCAGCGCCGTTTACGGAACGTGAGCGGCGCCGTGTGCTCGTCCTGCGTATACGCGCCCGCGATCTCGGTTCCCGCGGCGTCGAGCGTGCCGGAGAACGACGCGCCGGCGAGCACCGTGAAATCGAGCTTCACGGCCGCGCCGTTCTGCGTCACCGTCAGCGGGATCCGAAGGCCCCCCTGGTCGACGTTGACGACGTGGCCCGTGGCGGTGCCGTCGGCGTGATTCGCGAGCGAGAGCTCGAGCCGCAGCGACATCCCGTTGGCCTCGAGAGTGCCGTCCCAGTCGCCCTCCAGCGCGCTCGTGACGCGCGCGCTCTTCGGCGCCGGCTCGATCCGCGCCTCGCCGCTGCGTGTCAACACGAACGGCACCGACGCCCCCATCATCAGGAAGTCTCCCGCGATCGATCCGCCGTCGTCGGACAGCTGACCGGTGAGCGGCTGATCGGCGCGCGCCTCGAACGCGATTGATCGGCCGTCAACGGCGACCTTCGTCAACGGCAGGCCCTTCAGCTTTTGTGACGGAATGCTCACGGCGCCGGTGTAGCCGCCGGCGTTTCTCACGAAGTCCACTTCGAACGCGACCGCCATGCCCGGCGCCTGCAGCTCGCCTTTCCAGTGGCCCGAGGGATCCGCGATCGTTTGCGCGCGCAGCGGCGAGATCGATGCGAGGCCGAACGCCGCGAGAACGATGAAGATGCGATGTGAGCGCTGCATGACTAGTCTCCTTCTTTTGATTACTCGCATAGGGCGACCCTTTTCAGGCTCGCCTTGGCGAGGCTGAAAGCCTCGCCCTACAGAACGCCTCTAGAAATCCCGCCGCTCTAGGCTTGACGCCGCGCCGTACAGGAGCGCGGCCGCCGCCGCCGTCGTGACGACTAACCCGGCCCACGGCACGTGCCGCGTGCGGAAGTACGTTTCGCCGTTCATCAGGCTGAAGAGGCCGTAGGGCCAGACGTCGCGGACGAACATCTCGCCGATCGCCAGCGCCACCGCGACGGCCAGCGCGATCAGGAGCGGCCGCCAGATGTCCGGAAAGATCGTCGAGAGCAGCATGGCGAGCGCGTAGAACACCGCGCCGCCGAAGAAGAGGCACGCGCCGTGGACGAGCACGTCGACGACGCTGTAGCTGTCGCCGACGGCGGGGGAGAGCAGCGGGATGAGCAAGGACGGCGCGATCGCCAGGACGAGCAGCTCGCCGAGCCCCGCGGCCGCGCGCACGCCGAGGAGTCGCGTGCGCGAGGCCGGCATCGAGAGCGTGTAGAGCGCGGCGCCGCCCGAGGTCTGGGACAGCAGACCGCCGGCGCCGAGGAGCGCCGCGAACACGGTCCACATCTGAATCAGGTTCTGCCGGAACCATTGCGACCAGACGTAGCCGCGGTAGTCGCGCGCGAGCTGCACGGCCTCCTGCACGCGGCGTCCGATCTCGCCGCGCGCCTCGATGTTCGACGCGAGCGGCATCAGCCGCGCGACCTGCGGGTAGGCGAACACGATGCCGCACGCCGACAGCATCAGGATCGCGAGGCCGATCGCGAACCGCCACCGGGTTTCGAGCCAGGCTTTGTACCAGAGCATGGTCACTCCTCCGTCGCGACCGTCTCGAGAAAGATTTCCTTCAGCGTCACCGGAGCGACGTCCACCGACACCGGGCCGAGCGCGCGCGCCTCGTCGAGGATCGGCTCGGCGCCGCCGCTCGCGATCACCGTCAGCACGCGGCCCTGCCGCCGCACGCGCGCGACGCCGGCGGCGCGGAACGCCGCCTGCGGCGCGTCGCGATCGAACACGAGCTGCACGCGGCGGAAGCTCTCGCGCAGATCGTCGAGCGCGCCGGCGAGGACCGCGCGGCCGCGATCGACGATCGCGATCCGATCGGCGATCTGCTCGACCTCGGCGATCTGGTGCGACGAGAAGAAGATCGTCGTCTCGTCGCGCGCGACGTGGCCGACGAGCGCCTGCAGCACTTCTTCGGTGGCCGCGGGATCGAGGCCGGCGGTCGGCTCGTCGAGCACGAGGAGCTCGGCGCCGCGGCACAGCGCGAGCAGCAGCGCCAGCTTCGTGCGCATGCCCCGGGAGAGCGCTTTCACTCTGATGGCCCCCCGCAGCTCGAACGTGCGGCGGTAGCGTTCCTCGAGATCGCGGCGCCAGCGTGGAAAGAAGGGCGCCGTGAAGCGGACGATCTCCTCGACCGTCATGAAGTCGAAGAGCTCTTTGTCCTCGCTGACGAAGCCGGTGCGCCGGCGAATCTCGACGCTGGCGTCCGGCGCGTCGGCGGCGAGGCCGAACACGCGCGCGGCGCCGCCGCTCGGCCGCGCCATGCCGAGGAGCACTTTGATCGTCGTCGTCTTGCCGGCGCCGTTGCGGCCGAGGAAGCCGTAGATCGATCCCCGCGGCACCTGCAGGTCGAGCCCGCACACCGCGTCGACCGACCCATAGCGCTTCCGCAGCCCGGCGATGTCGATGACGGGCACATCAGCCACGGGGCCCTCCGGCGCGCGTGAGCCCGGCGAGCTCCGCTTCGAACAGCCGGCGAATCTCTTCGTCGGTGAGGCCGCGCGCGCGCAGCCGCTCGACGGCGGCGGCGACCACCGGCTGCGCGCCGCGGACCTTGTCGGCCGCCTTGCGGCCGCCGCCGTGGGCCGTGACGAACGCGCCGGCGCCGTGCCGCAGCTCGATGACGCCTTCGTGTTCGAGCTCTCGATACGCTTTCGCGACGGTGTTGGGGTTGATCACGAGCTCCTCCGCCAGGGGCCGGATTCCCGGCAGCTGCTCGCCCGGCCGCAGCGCGCCGGTTTCGACGGCGTGCTTCACCTGCTCCATCAGCTGGAGGTAAATCGGGACGCCGAGGGACGGGTTGGGCCGGAACAGCATCAGTATCACTGTGCTAGTTAACTAGTACAGCGATACTGTAGGCGCACGCACGGCCGTTGTCAAGGGCCCGGAAACCCGCGCGCAGAAAAAGGTCGATTGGGGTCGGAGGATCGGGTCGGAATGGAGTCGGAGTGGGGTCGGCCCCCACTCCGAACTGGCGGCTACGACTTCATGTTGCAGCTCGACGCGAGGCGCTGCAGCGTGCGGCCCTGCATCTCGCGATCGACGAGCGTGCCGGTGACGCTGACGCGCTCCCCGACGTGCGACTGCAGCTTCAGGCGATTCGACGCATCGGTTATCGCGACCGGCGCCGGACCCTTCTTCAGGAAGCCCGACTTCCAGCTGCGCGACTTCGGCGCGTTGTCGCCCGACGTCTCCTTCAGCCGGAACGCGTTGTCGTCGCGCTCGAGGCAGCCGGTGATCGTCACGGGCGCCGGCTTCTTCACGGCCGCTGCCGAGGCGTCTCCCGCCGCGACCGGCGGCACGACCGCGTCGGATGCCGCGGACGCCGCAGCCATCGTCGGCGCCGCCGCAGGCTTCTGCGGCTGCGCGTGCGCCGCCGGCTTGTCCTGATGCACGTCCGATGTCGCCGCGCCAATCAGCATGGCCGCACCGACGAAGCACATGACGGCAATCACCATCGTCCGCGTGCTCGTCTGGCGAATCATGCGCGCGACACGCTCGAACGGCGTGCCGGTGGACGGCTTTTTCGATCGAGTCGGTTTGCTGACCCGGATTCTCATCTCATTCCTCCTGCTTCCGCCTGACAGGCAGAGACAGCAATCGGGGTACCGCGAGGGGCCCTGGCGGCGATAAGTGGCTATGACGCTATGGGTTGCGCGGGACCGGAGGGCAGCCGCGGGCGGACGCGAGGCGGAAGAAGCCGCCAATTCCGTGATCCGCCGACCAAGCTTGCACGCACGATTTCGTCAGCCGCGGCGCTTCTTCTTGATGTCCGCCCAGCCGTCGAGCCGCCGCTTGATCTCCTTCTCGAAGCCGCGGTCCCGCGGCTCGTAGTAGGTGCGGCCCTCGAGCGCGCTCGGCAGGCACGACATGTCGGCGATCGCGTCGTCTTCGTCGTGCGCGTACTTGTAGCCCTTGCCGTACGCGAGATCTTTCATCAGCTTCGTCGGCGCGTTGCGCAGGTGCAGCGGCACTGGCTGCGCGACGTCGCGGTGCGCGTCCTCGGCCGCGTGCGCATACGCCTCGTAGACGGCGTTGCTCTTGGGCGCGGTCGCGAGATAGATCGCCGCCTGCGCGAGCGCCGTGTTGCCCTCGGGCATGCCGATGAAGTGGACGGCGTCCTTCGCGGCGACCGCGACGGTGAGCGCCTGCGGATCGGCGTTGCCGACGTCCTCGGACGCGAAGCGCACGAGGCGCCGGGCGATGTAGAGCGGATCCTCGCCGGCCTCGACCATCCGCGCGAGCCAGTACACGGTGGCGTCGGCGTCGCTGTTGCGCATCGACTTGTGGAGCGCGGAGATCAGGTTGTAATGCTCTTCGCCCGACTTGTCGTACAGGAGCGCGCGCCGCTGGATCGCCTGCTCGACGCGCACGACGTCGACGCGGCGCCCTTCTTCGGCCGCCGGCGCCGCGGCGACGCTCAACTCGAGCAGGTTGAGCGCCGATCGCGCGTCGCCGTTGGCGGACATCGCGATCGCGTGCAGCGCCTCTTCGTCGACGGCGACCGCCTCGGCGCCGAGCCCGCGCTCGCGGTCCTCCAGCGCGCGCCGCAGCAGCCCTTCCACGTCCGCGGTCGTCAGCGCGTGCAGGACGAACACTTTCGATCGCGACAGCAGCGCCGCGTTCACCTCGAACGAGGGATTCTCGGTAGTCGCGCCGATCAGCACGATGTCGCCCGCTTCGACGCGCGGCAGGAACGCGTCCTGCTGCGCCTTGTTGAAGCGGTGGATTTCGTCGATGAAGACGATCGTGCGCCGGCCCGTCGTGCGGCGCAGGCGCTCGGCTTCCGTCATCACCTCGCGGATTTCCTTGATGCCGGCCAGCACCGCGCTGAAGGCGACGAAGCGCGCGCGCGTCATGTCGGCGATGATCCGCGCGAGCGTCGTCTTGCCGGTGCCCGGCGGCCCCCAGAGGACGATCGACTGCAGCAGATCGCGCTCGATCGCTTCGCGCAAGGGCTTCCCCGGCGCAAGCAGCTCCTCCTGGCCGACGAACTCCGCGAACGTCCGCGGCCGCATCCGCTGGGCGAGCGGCGAAGTCTTCTCGGGCCCACGCGGCGCCACCTCAGGATCGTCTTCAGGGAACAGCGAGCTCATGGCGGTGTAGCGGCAAGGCAGAAACTCAGAAAGGCAGGAAAGCAGGAATTCACGGCAGGAGGGCAGGACGGCGCGAATGACGAAGGCAGCAAGGTCGGCTTCCCACCTTTCTTCCTTCCTGCCTTCGTCCTCTCGGCCTTCCGGCCTTCCACCCTTGAATTCCTGCCCTCCTGCCTTCCTGCCTTCCTGCCTTGCACGTGTCAGTATCTCACTCGCTTGAACAACGAGTACTGCCGCTGCCGATGCGCTTCGTACAGGATCACGGCGGCTGTGACCGCGGCGTTGAGCGATTCGACCGGCGGCTGCATCGGAATCGTGACGCGCACGCCCGCGGCGGCCGCGATCGCCGGCCGCAGCCCGGGGCCTTCGCCGCCGACGAGAATCACCACCGGGCCGCTGAGATCGGTCTCGAACACCGGCGTGCCGCCGCGCGGCACGGTCGCGACGATGCGGCAGCCGCGGCGGCGCGCTTCGTCGATCGCCGCCTCCGCATCCGCCGATCCCGCCACCGGCAGCCGCAGCGCGCTGCCCATCGATCCGCGCAGCGCCTTCCAGCCGAACGGATCGGCCGACGCGCCCGCCGCGACGACGCCCGATGCGCCGGCCGCTTCGGCGACGCGCACGATCGCGCCGACGTTTCCCGGATCCTGCACGTCGATCGCAACGGCGACGAGCGGCACGCCGCGCGCGAAGACGTCGGCGAGCGCGCGCGCCGGCCGATCGGCGATCGCGACGATGCCGGCCGGCGATCGCACGGGGCTGATCGCGTTCATCACCGACACGCCGACCGTCGTCACCTCGACGCCGCGCTGCGCGAGCGAATCGGCGATGGCCGCGATCTCCGGCTTCGCGCGCGACACCGTCGTCACCGCCGCGAGGGCGATCGCCGCGTTCGCCGCGATCGCGTCCGCCACCAGATGCGCGCCGTCGAGAAGCACCGACGCGCCGTCGCCGTTCGCTGCGTCCCGAAAACGCGAGACGATCGGATTCTGGCGACTCGTGATGGCCATTCAAGTGAAGGATAGCACTGTGGTACGATTGCCCGGCCCATGGCAGTGACGATGAAGGATCGATTGATCAGGAAGTTCGAGGACGAAATCCAGACGCTGAATCATGAGCTGAAGCTCGAGCTGCCGAAAGAAATCAAGCGCGCGCGCGAGCTCGGCGATCTGCGCGAGAACGCCGAGTATCATGCCGCGAAGGAGCGGCAGCGGCTCGTCGAGTCGCGGATCAGCATGCTGCAGAAGCGCGTGTCCGAGATCGCCCTGATCAACGTCGATCGCATTCCGAAGGATCGCGCCGGCTTCGGCTCCACGCTGCACGTGGTCGAAGGCAACGGCGACAAGCACGTCTTCCAGCTCGTGATGCCCGAGGACGCCGACGCCGCCAAGGGGCTCATTTCGACGACCTCGCCGATCGGCCGCGCGCTGATCAATAAGGAGCCGGGCGACACCGTGCGCGTCGTGACGCCGGGCGGACCGCGCGAGTTCGAGATCCTCAAGCTGATCACCATTCACGACGAAGTCGCGTGACGGAGCGGTTCGACGCCATGCCGCCGGGCTCCTTCGGCGCCGAATCCTACTCACCGCAGCGCCGCACGGCGCTCGTCCTTACCGGCATCGGCACGGCGGGCGCCTATCACGCGGGCGTCCTCCGCGCGCTTCACGAAGCGGGCGTCAAGATCGACATCGCCGCCGGCCGCGGCATCGGCGTCGTCGGCGCGATGTTCGCCGCGGTCGACGGCGCGCAGCGCCTCTGGGACGAGCGCGGCTTCTGGAAGGGGCCCGGCGTGCGCGCGCTGTACGGCTGGCGTCTGGCGCCGCGCGCAATCGGCGTGGCGATCGCCGCGTCGGTCGCGATCGTCTGCGCGCCGATTGCCGCGGTCGCGCTCGGGCTGCTCGTCTTTCCGATTGACTTCGCGCTGAAGATGGCCGGCGGCGGGGCGAGCGGCCTCGTCTCGGCGTACTTGCAGATGGCCGACGCGGCATTCGCGCCTGGCGCGCTGCCCACCTGGCTCCCGCGCATCGTCGTCCTGGTGCTGGGCGCCGCGGCGGCGATCGCCGCCGCCGACGGCGCGATCCATGCGCCGCGGCGCGGCCGCGGCTGGTGGTGGTGGCGCGCGATGCGGCCGCCGCTCTCTGCGGACGCCGCGGTCGATCGCGCGTGGCGCGTGATGTGGGATCTCATCCGCGGCGCGACGGCGCTGCAGCAGCCCTCTCCGGCGGAGATCGGCCGGCGCTACACGGAGATGCTCGCGGAGAACCTCGGGCAGCCGGGCTTTCGCGAGCTGCTCGTCAGCGTCCACGACGTGGACGCGCACCGCGATCTCGTCTTCGCGCTCGTGCAGGGCGGCCGCCGCCGCGATCTCGTCCGCCGATCGACCACCGAGGCGGCCGAGGCGCGCCGCGCCGAGGTGTTCGACCTCGTCGGGATCGCGCGCGATCATCTGCCGGACGCCGTCGCGGCGGCCCTGTCGGTCCCGCTTGCCACGGAATGGCATACGGCCGCGTTCGCGCCCGATGCGTACTGGCGCGGCGAGGCGCATCGCCTGGGCGATCGCCCCGCCAGCCTGATCCGTCTGATCGACGAGCTCATCGATCTCGAGGTGCAGCAGATCGTCCTCGTCGCCGCGGCGCCGGAGACGCCGGGCCCGCACGCGCTCGCCGCGCCGCGGCTCGACCCGCGCGGCCGCCTCGGGGAGTACCTCGTGTCGGCCGAAGCGGCGATCGTGCGCGATGCGACGACGACGACGGGCGGCGTCAGGATTTACACGATCCGGCCGGCGCACAACCCGGTCGGCCCGTTCGAGTTCGCGGGCGGCTACGACGATCGATCGCGGCGGCACCACGGCCTCGGCGAGCTGATGAACCGGGGCTACGAGGACGCGTACCACCAGTTCATCGAGCCGGTCGTCGGCGGGTCAGGAGAGAAGGTCGGCTATGAAGTCTGACAAGACGCAAGCGCGAGGCGCCGCGACGGAGCTGATTCACACCGGCGAGGCGGATCGCGAGGCGGTCGCGCCGCTCACGACGCCAATCTACGAGACGACGACGTTCGTGTTCGAGACGGCGGAGGAAGTCGTCGCCTACAACGAAGGGCGATCGACGAAGCACCTGTACTCGCGCTACACGAACCCGACGGTAATCGCGGCGGAGCGGAAGCTGGCGGCGCTCGATCGCGCGGAGGCGGCGCTGCTGTTCTCGTCAGGCCAGGGCGCGACGAGCACGATCCTCCTCGCGCACCTGCGCGCGGGCGACGAGATCGTCTGCAGCGCAGCGATCTACGGCGGGACGCTCCACCTGCTCGAGGACATCCTCGCGCGCTTCGGCGTGTCGCCGCGCTTCGTGCCGCTGGAGGATCTGTCGCGGCCGGAGACGACGCTTGGCGACCGCACGCGGGTGCTGTGGTTCGAGTCGCCGATCAACCCGACGCTGCGCTGCGTGGACATCCGGCGGATCGCGCAGGCGTGCCGCGACCGCGGCGTGCTGTCGATCATCGACAACACCTTCGCCAGCCCGATCAACCAGCAGCCGCTCGCGCTCGGGATCGATCTCGCGATGCAGAGCGCGACGAAGTACCTGAACGGCCACAGCGACGTGACCGGCGGCGTCGTCACCGGCCCGCGCGCGCTGGTGGCGCCGATCGAGAAGGCGCGCCGGCAGGTCGGCACGGTGATGGATCCATACCCCGCCTACGCGCTGGGGCGCGGGCTCAAGACGCTGCCGCTGCGCGTCGCGCAGCACAACGCGAACGCGCTCGCGGTGGCGGCGTTCCTCTCCGACGATCGGCGGGTGAGCCGCGTCTACTATCCCGGGCTGACGTCGCACCCGGATCACGACATCGCGCGCCGGCAGATGAGCGGCTACGGCGGCATGGTGTGCTTCGATCTCGACGGCCGCTACGACCGCGCGGCGCGCGTCTACGATCGGCTGCAGGTCGTCAAGCGCGCCGCGAGCCTCGGCGGCATCGAGTCGCTGATCAGCATGCCGGTGCTCACGTCGCAATGGGGCCACACCGACGAGCAATTGCGCGCCGCCGGCGTGACGCGCGGGATGCTGCGGCTGTCGGTGGGGCTCGAGGACGCAGCCGACCTGGTCGCGGATCTCGATCAGGCGCTCGGCTAGAGGAATTAAAAATTCTTAATTTCACCCGCGCCGCCAGCGCGCCAGCGCCGCGGCGCGGGCGATCTCGCGCCGCCGTGCCGCACTGAGGCGCTCAGCCCGCACCCGCCCGCCGCGCGCGGCGCCGAGGCGGCTGAGCGCGGCAGCGAACGGATTCCGTCCCGGCGCGATCGGCACGAGCAGCTCCTCGCTGACCACGCGGGTCGGCGCGTGGCACCAGTGGCAGCCGGCCGTGGGGCGATCGCCCTGCTCGACGGCCTGGCCCTCCCACTCGCAGACCGTGCAGGCGCGCGTCACGAGCCGCCGGACCTCCATCGCCCCACGGTAGCAGGATCTTCGTGCCCGGGCAAGCACCTGTGCCTGCACGAGCAGGCATTCCGGCACGCGGCTTGTAAATACCCGCCGTGTGTGACCCCCGATACCGTGCTGGTCGTCGACGCGGATCTGCAGGCGCTGCGTGCGGCAGCCACGGCGCTCGCCGACGCCGGCTATCTCGTGATGCAGGCCGCCTCGTTCGCCGACGCCCGCTGCCGCCTCGCGATTGCCCGGCCCGACGTCCTCGTCACTTCGGTGCGCCTCGGCGGCTACAACGGCCTGCAGCTGGTGATCGGCAGCCGGCCGGCGCTCCCGGAGCTTGTGTGCATCGTGACGCACGCCGCGCCCGACCCGGTGTTACAAGCGACTGCAGCAAGCTGGAACGCGGCTTTTCTCGTGCAGCCGGTCGCGTGGAAACTCTTCCTCGGCGTGCTCGGCCGCCTGCTCGACGCGCGCGGCGAGCGGCCGCGCCCGACGCGCGCGCGCCGCTGGCCGCGATCGGCGCCGCCGCGCGAGGTCGCCGCGGCGCTCGGCATCGCGCCCGGCACCGTTGTCGACCTGAGCTACGGGGGCGTGCGGCTCGAGCTCTCGCAGCGGATCGTCGAGCCGCCGCAATCGACGCAGGCGCTCGCGCTGCCGGAGGAAGGGCTCGCGCTGCGCGCGCGGCCGGTGTGGACCTGCGCCGCGGGCGCCGGCGGCCCGTGGCTGTGCGGCGTCGAGCTCGACGAGTCCGACCCCGGCGCCAACCGCGCGTGGCGCGCGTTCGTCGATCGCGCGCGCTGATCCGCGATCGCGATCAGCGGACGACTTCTTTTTTCTTCTCGGGGGCCGGCTGCTCGTGCGCGAGGAAGTCGCGCACGAGATCCTGGAGCCTGGCGCCGATCAGCTCGCCCGGCAGATCGCCGAACTTCTCGCGGAACGCGCGCATCGGGACGACGGCCTTCGCCATCGCGCGATGGCCGCCGGCGCTGCCGATGTCGGCGAAGAAGCGGCGCACGAACTCGCCGGCGTTCTTCGTGTATCCGAGGTTGCGCACCGACACGATCAGCGAGTCGTTGACGATGCCGGCGACGATCGTCCACTTGACGTCTTCGAGCTGCAGGAAGAAGTCGGCGACGTAGGGGATGAAGTCCTCGCGCGGCAGCGAGCCGAGGAAGGCGCAGAAGACCTGCTCGGCGAGCGTGCCGTCCTTGAACGCGCGCAGGACGTAGTCGAGCCGCTCGAGCGTGATCTCGGCGCCTTCCATCTTGCGGATGAGGGCCGCGTCGGAGAGCGGATACAGATACGAGAACGCCTCGAGGTCGACGCGGTTGGTCGAGCGGTTGAAGAAGAGCGTGTCGGACTTGATCGCGTAGAGCATCGCGGTCGCCGTGCGCTCGGAGATGTTCACGTCGACGGCGCGCAGATGCTCGGTGAGGATCGTCGACGTCGACCCGTAGTCCGGCCGGATGTCCTTGAAGACCGCCGTGTAGCCGGGCTGCTCGGGGTGATGATCGATCACGAGGTCGACGCGATCGATGACGCCGCCGAAATAGTGCGGCTGCACGTCGACCATCGCGACGCGGTCGTACTCGCGCAGCGACTCGTGCGTAATCGCTTCGACGTGGATGTCGAGCAGATTCACCATCCGGAGGTTCTCCGGCCGCGTCACCCCCTGAATCGCGCCGATGATCGCCGTCGTCTTCGTGCGGCGCAGGACGTTGCGCAGCGCGAGGCCGCTGGCCATCGCGTCGGGATCGGGATCGTTGTGCAGCATGATCAGCACGCGGTCGGCGTCGCTGAAGTAGCGCTGGTACTGCTGCACGCGCGCGCGCGTCAGGGAGCGGCTGAATTCGGTGAGCAGCGGCCCGCCGAACAGCTCGGACATCGACAGGTAGGCGACGTCGGCGAATTCGGCCCGAGAGTCCTCATGCCGCTCCGCGCCGATGCCGAGGACGTAGACGAGCGTGCCGCCCGCGTCGCGCACCGCGTCGACGATCTTCTTGGGGCTGCGCTTGCCGTTGTCCTCGATGATGACGCAGGTGGAGGGGCCGAGATCCGCCTTGAGCCAGGTGTCGGTGCGGCGCGGGTCGCCGACGGTGACCGTGACGCCCGCGTCGTGCAGCTTGCGCGCCAGCGGCCGCTGTTCGACGATGAACTCGACCTCGAAGCCGGGCAGCAGGATCTCGTCGAGCATCCTGATGACCAACTCGTCCTGACAGACGGCTAGACACCGCATCAAGGTACCAACCTGCGATTATACGCTCACACGCACTGACGCTGAGAGTGCTCGGGGCCTCGCTGCAGGCGTTGCTCCCGGCTGCGCGCGTGCCGGACGCGCGCCGTCAAAGTGCGCGGAGATTGGACAAATACGTCGCCGGGCGCTCCGCGTCCTCTGTTACCCTCTGTGTCTCTGGTTCAAGGAGCGGATGGCGGACGTGACGGGCGTCGACTTGAACAACATCCCGTCCGACTTTACGCCGCCCGAGCTGCTGTCGCACTACGACGTCGCGCAGATGCAGCGCGTCTGACCTTGTCTCTATCGGTGTCGGAGGCGCGCGAACGAAAACAGATCGTGATCCGCTGATCTGACGCCGCGCCACTCCTCGACGAGCATCCGCGCTGCCAGAAAGCCGAACGTCATCCCGTTGCCGCCATACCCGAGCGCGAACAGGTGCCCGGGATACCGGCGGTGCGGGCCGACGTAGGGAAGGCTGTCGGGCGTCGTCGCGAAGAGGCCCTCCCATGCGTGCTCGATCCCGATGTCGGCGAGCGCCGGCAGCAGCGCCTCGAAATCGGCGCGTAGCTCGCGCGCCGCCGCGGCGAAGCGCGCACTCCGCCGGCGCACGCCGACGGGGCGATCGCCGCCGCCGAGCAGCAGCCGGTGATCCCGCGTCCAGCGCGCGTAGTGATACGGCCGCTCCGTGTCCCAGATCATGACGTCGCCGAGACCGAGCTCGCGGCGATCGGCGCGGCCGAGCGGCGGCGTCGCGAGCACGTAGGTGTCGTACGTCCGGAAGCTGCCCGCGAGCGGACGGAAGCGCTCGGTCGCATAACCGGTCGCGATGACGACGCGCCGCGCCTCGAGGCGGCCGCGCGCCGTGCGAATGCGCACCCGATCGTGCGCGCCGGCGATGCGCACCGCGGCGGAGCGCTCGAAGATGCCGGCGCCCGCCGATCGCGCCGCCTCGAGCACGCCGACGCACGCCTTGTATGGATTGAACTGCGCGTTGCCGCTCGTGCGAATGGCGCCGCGCGCCGGCAGCGCGGTGAGATGTCGGAGCGCGCCCGGCGTGAGCCAGTCGCCGTGGAAGCCGACCCGCGCGCGGTCGTCGAACTCCGCGCGCAGCCGGCGCGCTGATTCCGCGTGCGTGGCGTAGTAGACGGCGTCGCGCGCCTCGAGATCGCACGGGATGCGCCGGCGGCGCAGCATCGCGACGAAATCGCGCACGGCGTCGTGGCTCAGCCGCCAGATCCGCCGCGCGGCGGCGCGGCCGTACCGCGTGGCAAGCTGCGCGATGCTCATGTCCGGCTCCTGCAGCAGCAGCGCCGAACTCGCCGACGTGCTGCCGCGGCCGACGAGCTCCGCCTCGAGCAGGACGACCGACGCGCCCGCTGCGGCGAACTCCAGCGCCGCGACGGCGCCCGTCATGCCGCCGCCGATGATCGCGACGTCGGCGTCGCGCCGCCCTTCGAACGTCGGGTAGCGGCGCCGCGGTCGTCCCGCCGGCAGCCACAGCGACGCGCCACGTCGCAGCCGTGCGCGCGCGGTCATGGCTGATGGCTGATCGCTGATGGCTGATGGCATGGTATGGCCGATGGTGAGCCCCTCCATCTTCCATCAACCATTGCCATTAGCCATCAGCCATCAGCCATAGTACGATTCAGGGTTCGTATGCCGTCGCTGTACGATCGCTTCAATCTCGTCTCCGACTTCTCGCTCGCCGGCGATCAGGAGCGGGCGATCGGCGAGCTGGTCGAGGGCCTCGAGCGCGGCGATCCGCACCAGGTGCTGCTCGGCGTCACCGGCTCGGGCAAGACCTTCACGATGGCGCAGACCATCTCGCGCGTGAACAGGCCGACGCTCGTGATGGTCCACAACAAGACGCTCGCCGCGCAGCTCTTCCAGGAGTTCCGCCGCTTCTTCCCCGACAACGCGGTCGAGTACTTCGTCAGCTACTACGACTATTACCAGCCCGAAGCCTACGTGCCGGCCACCGACTCGTACATCGAGAAGGAAGCGACGATCAACGACGAGATCGATCGCATGCGTCTGTCGGCGACGCGCTCGCTCTTCGAGCGGCGCGACGTCATCATCGTCGCGAGCGTGTCGTGCATCTACGGCCTCGGCTCGCCCGAGGCGTACTACGGGATGCTGCTGCCGCTCGAGCGCGGCCAGCGGATCACGCGCGAGGAGATCCTCCGCAAGCTCGTCGAGATCCAGTACGAGCGCAACGACCACGACTTCGCCCGCGGCACCTTCCGCGTCCGCGGCGACATCGTCGAGGTGATTCCGTCCTACGAAGAGAACGGCCTTCGCATCGAGCTCTTCGGCGACGACGTGGACGAGCTCTCGACGTTCGATCCGCTGACGGGCAAGACGCTGAAGCGCCACGACAAGATCGCCGTCTATCCGAAATCGCATTTCGTCGCGCCACGCGAGCGGACGCGGCGCGCCGTGGAGACGATCAAAGAGGAGCTCGCCTGGTACCGCTCGAAGCTCGAAGGCGAGGGGAAGCTGCTCGAGGCGCAGCGGCTGCATCAGCGCACGATGTTCGACCTCGAGATGATCCGCGAGATCGGCTACTGCCACGGCATCGAGAACTACGCGCGGCACCTCACGGGGCGCGCGCCGGGCGAGCCGCCCCCGACGCTGCTCGACTACCTGCCTGGCGACGCGCTGATCATCGTCGACGAGAGCCACCAGACCGTGCCGCAGATCCGCGGCATGTATCACGGCGACCGCTCGCGCAAGGAAGTGCTCGTCGCGTACGGCTTCCGCCTGCCGTCGGCGCTCGACAACCGCCCGCTCAACTTCGAGGAGTGGCAGGCGCGCGTCAAGCAGGTGGTCTTCGTCTCGGCGACGCCGGGGCCCTACGAGCTCTCGAAGTCGCAGGGCGTCGTCGTCGAGCAGATCATCCGGCCGACGGGGCTCATCGATCCGCCGATCGAAGTGCGGCCGGTCAAAGGGCAGGTGGACGATCTGCTCGGCGAGATCCGCGAGCGCGTCGCGTGCGGCGAGCGCGTGCTGGTGACGACGCTGACCAAGCGCATGGCGGAGGATCTGACGCAGTACTACCAGGAGCTCGGCGTGAAGGTGCGCTACCTCCACTCCGACATCGAGACGCTCGAGCGCGTGCAGATCCTGCGGGACCTGCGGCGCGGCGAGTTCGACGTGCTCGTCGGGATCAACCTCCTGCGCGAGGGTCTCGACCTGCCGGAGGTGTCGCTCGTCGCGATCCTCGACGCCGACAAGGAGGGCTTCCTGCGGTCGGCCGGCTCGCTCATCCAGACCTCCGGCCGCGCCGCGCGCAACGTCAACGGACGCGTGATCATGTACGCCGACCACGTCACCGACTCGATGCGCGCGGCGATCGGCGAGACCGAGCGGCGCCGCGCGGTGCAGGAGGCCTACAACACCGAGCACGGGATCACGCCGCAGTCGATCGTCCGCGCGATCGACGAGGTGATGTCGAGCGTCTACGAGCGCGATTACATGACGCCGCCGGCGACGCTCGACGGCACGGAGCGGTTCCACAACCAGCAGCAGCTCGACGCGCACATCGCGGGGCTCCAGGAGCAGATGCGCGGCGCGGCGGCCAACCTCGACTTCGAGAAGGCGGCGTCGCTGCGCGATCAGATCAAACGGCTGCGCAACCCGGAGCTGGGGCTGCCGTGGCCCGCGCGGAGGGCGTGACCGCCGCGTGCCGCTGCTCATCCGCTGGCTGAAATCGGCCGCCCTGGAGGCTCAGGAATACGCCTATCTGACGTGCGCGTCGTTCACCGGCGTCTTCTCGCGCCCCTTCTACCGCCACGACGTCGTCGAGCAGTTCGATCTGATTGGCTTCGGCTCCCTCACCGTCGTGCTGCTCTCGGGGCTCTTCACCGGCATGGCGCTCGCATCGCAGAGCGGGTTGACGCTCGACCAGTTCGGGGCGCGGCCGGTGGTCGGCCGGCTGGTCGGCGCCTCGATGATCAAGGAGCTCGGGCCGGTGCTGACCGCGCTGATGCTGACCGGCCGCATCGGATCGGGGATCGCGGCGGAGATTGGATCGATGGTCGTCGGCGATCAGATCAACGCGCTGCGCGCGCTCGGCACCGATCCGGTGCGCAAGCTCGTCGTGCCGCGGATGCTCGCCGGCATCATCATGGCGCCGGTGCTCACGGTGGTCTCCGATTTCATCGGCATCCTCGGCGGGTGGGTCGTCGCGCGGTACCAGCTGCAGGTGAACTCGAGCCTCTACTGGGCGTCGGTGACCAAGGGCCTCTACATGGACGACGTCTGGATGGGGCTGTCGAAGCCGTTCGTCTTCGGGTTTCTCATCGTGACCATCGCGTGCCACGTCGGACTGCGCACCTCGGGCGGCACGGCGGGCGTCGGCAAGGCGACGACGCTCTCGGTCGTCGCGGGCTCGGTGGCGGTGATTGCCGCCGACTTCTTCGTCACGCAGGTCTTCATCGGGTTCATCTACTGATGCCGACCTACAGTCCCACGTCGAAGGAGGCGCGGCAGATTCTGAGCGAGACCGGCGCGCCGGTCGTCGTCTTCGATCACGTGCAGCTCGCGTTCGACGAGAAGGTGGTGCTGCGGGACGTCAGCTTCACGCTGATCAAGGGGCACACGAAGGTGATCCTCGGCGCGAGCGGCTCGGGAAAATCGACGGCGCTCAAGATCATGGTCGGCCTGCTCAAGGCCGACGGCGGCGTCGTCTGGGTGAACGGGCAGCGCGTCGATCAGCTCACCGAGGGGCAGCTGATGGCGGTGCGCAACGATCTCGGCATGATCTTCCAGGAGGGCGCGCTCTTCGATTCGCTCACCGTGCGCGAGAACGTCGGCTACAAGCTGTACGAGGAGACGAACATGCCGCTCGCGGAGGTGGACGGGCGCGTCGAGGAGGTGCTCGGCTTCATCGATCTCGAGGAGCACATCGACAAGATGCCGTCCGAGCTCTCGGGCGGGCAGCGGCGGCGCGTCGCGATCGCCCGCGCGATGGCGTTCAAGCCGAGCATCATGCTGTACGACGAGGCGACGACGGGGCTCGACCCGATCACCGCGACGACGGTGGACGACGAGATGATCAAGCTCCGGGATCTCGAGAAGGTGAGCTCGCTCATCGTCACCCATCAGCTGCGCGACGCGTTCTACGTTGCGACGCACATGGCCCAACGCGACGCGCAGGGCCACGTGCACATCCTGCCCGCGACGCCGGAGAAGGAGCGCGAGACCGAATTCATCATGCTGCGGGAGGGCATGATCGTCTTCGAGGGCGACGCCGCGTCGCTGCGGCAGTCGAAGGATCCTTACATCGTGGATTTTCTGTCCTGAGGGGCTGTTATGCCGCGTACACGATCGCTCGCCGTGTCGGAACTCAAGATCGGCTTCCTGATCATCGTCGCCGTGGTCATCGCCGGCGCGCTGGTCTTCGCGCTCACCGGCACGCGCGGCTTCGCGTGGCAGCGCTACTCGCTGAAGACGCGCTTCGCCGACGTCGCCGGGCTCGCGAAGGGCTCGCCCGTGCGCGTCGCCGGCGTCGAGGTCGGCAGCGTGAAGGGCGTCGTCTTCGCCGGCGCGCAGGTGGACGTCACCTTCGACGTGCGCGACGACATGCGCAGCCGCATCACCGATCGATCCGTGGCGAAGCTCGGCTCGGTGTCGCTGCTCGGCGAGAGCGCCGTCGACATCACGCCCGCGCTGTCGGGCACGCCGATCCCCGAGTACGGGTACGTGCCGACGGGGAAGCCCGTGCAGTCCTTCGGCGACATCACGGCGCAGGCGGGCGAAGGCATCGAGCAGTTGACGGGCCTCATCGGCGACGTGCGGCACGGCAAGGGGACCGTCGGCAAGCTGATGACCGACGATCAGCTGTACGCGGAGCTCAATCGGTTCGTCGCGACGGCCGGGACGCTCACGCGCGAACTGCAGCAGGGGCGCGGCACGCTCGGCAAGCTGCTGAAGGACCCGACGGCGGCCGACAGCCTGGAAGCGTCGATGCGCAACGTCGAGGATCTGACGCGCCGCATCAACGCCGGCGAGGGCAGCCTCGGACGCCTCCTGAAGGACGACTCGTTCGCGCAGTCGCTCGACGGCGCGACGACGAGTCTCCGGGAGCTCACCGATCGTCTCAATCGCGGCGAGGGCACGGCGGGCAAGCTGATCACCGACGCGACGCTCTTCAACCGGCTCAACTCGGTGACCGATCGGTTCGATCAGCTCGTCGCCAAACTGAACGAGGGCGAGGGAACGGCGGGGCACCTGCTGAAAGATAAGCAGTTATATGAGAACATGAATGGCGCGGTCGCCGAGTTCCGCGGTCTGCTCGAACAGATCAAAAAAGAGCCGAAGAGATACCTGAACATGAAAGTGAGCATCTTCTAGCGCGCGACATCGATCTTGCAACCGAGTGTGAATGGGCGGAGGCACGAATGTCACGAGACGAGGGAGCGGGGGCGGGCAGCATTCTTCTCGCGTTCATTCTAGGCGCGGTGAGCGGCGCGGCGCTGGCGCTGCTCTACGCGCCGGCGAGTGGACGCGACACGCGCGACTATCTGGGCGACAGGGCCGCCGAGGCGCGCGCCCGCGCCGCGGAGGCCGCCGCCAAGGGGCGCGACGTCATCAACCAGGGACGCGAGACGCTGTCCACCGCGATCGAGCGCGGCCGCGAGGCGTATCAGCAGGCGCGCCGGGACAACGCGTGATCGTCTGGCGTGATGTGTTCCTCGGCCTGATCGCGCTCGCGGCGCTCGCGATCGCCGTCGTGCAGATTGCGGTGATCGTCGCGGCCGCGGCCGCGGCGAAGCGCGTCGGCCGGCTCGCCGATCAGTTCGAACGCGAGGTGAAGCCGCTCTTCGGCCACTTGAACGCGATCGCGCGCGACGCCGCGCGCGCCGCGCAGCTCGCCAGCGCGCAGGTGGAGCGCGCCGACAAGCTGTTCGCCGACCTGAGCGTCCGCGTCGACGAAACGCTCAATCTGGTGCAGGCGTCCGTCATCGCCCCGGCCCGCGAGGGGCGCGCCCTCCTGAGCGCCTTCCGGGCGGCCTTCCGGGCCGTCCGCGACCTGCGGCACGCCCGCAGCCGGCAGGCGCGCGGCGAAGAAGAAGACGCGCTCTTCATCTAACACCATCTAGTGATTGCGCCGGCGCTCGGCCGGTGGTAGAACAGCCCTCGTATCACGCCGCTACTACCCGGGAGGGGTCCCATGCAGCCGACGATGCGAGTGGTTTCCGGAGCCGTCCTCGTGCTCGCGCTCACGTTCCCTGCGCCTGCCTCCGCGCAGGAGTCGAAGTCCGCGCCGCTCGCCAAGCAGCTCGCGGCGGCCATGGACGCCGGCAAGCTCGATAGCATCGCCGCGAAGGACGCCGTGGCGAACGACGTGTTCGTCGCCGCGCTGTATTTCCCGGGACAGCTCCTCGTGATCTCCGGCAAGTACTCGGTGCCGCAGCTGCTGAACGATCGCCTCGGCAAGAAGGAATATCGCGACGTCTACATGGATCTGAACGGCGCCGCCGCCGCCGGCTCGAAGATCTTCATCCAGGATCCGGGCGCCGACGGCCTGAAGGCGAAGCGCGACGAGAACCAGGCGTTCGACATCGTCGAGATCGGCGGCAAGCAGACGATGTTCAACTCGGACTGGAAGGCGCAGAAGCTGTCGGAGCAGGATTATCAGAAGACGTTCGCCGACGCCGACGAACGCTACGCGCAGATTCTCACCGCGCTGCTCGGACAGGTGAAGAAGACCTCGTAGGGGCCGGGGGCTCGGGGCTGGAAGTCCCCGACACCGTCAGTACAAAGAAACGCCCTGACGATCCGAGGGCGGCTCGCTCGGCTGGTTCCTCTCGGTTCCAGGCCGACGGAGCGCATCTGCGGTGGTGGTGGCGATAAAGCCTGACCAGCCGCATGACCTGCACGGACCAGCAGGGCGTTCCGCGCCGAAGTCGCCGGCGACGCTCGACAAAATGCCAAACGTCGGACCGCGACGGCGCCAGATCCAATCTAGGCCGGCGGGGCGATCTGTCAACTGCGCGGGCTAGAATCCGGCCGTGAGCGCTTCCGCCTACGCCGCGGCCGTCGTCAGCGTCGCCGTCGCCACGCTGGCGACGTTCCTGATGCAGCCGTGGATGGGTCCCAGCATCTCGCTGATGTTCTTTCCGGCTGTGCTCACCGTGGCGATGTACGGCGGCTACGGCCCCGCGCTCCTCGCCACGGTGCTGTCGGCGATGTCGCTCGCGTACTTTTTCGTCCCGCCGCGCTACTCGCTCAACATCGGCCCCGACGACGCGATTCGTCTCGCGGTGTTCACGGCCGTCGCCGTCGTGATGGCCTGGGTGAGCTCCGCGCGCAAGCGCGCCGAGGACGCGCAGCGCCGCGCGCTCGACGAACTGCACGCGGCGCTCACGACGCTGCGCAAGGTGAGCGGCTGGCCGACGTTCGCGGACGCCGGCCTCGCCGCCGGCGCGCGCCGGCTGCTCGCGCACGCCGCCGCCGTCGTCGGCTGCCTCCGCGTCGTCGCGGCGTGGGAATCGGAGGACGAGCCGTGGCTGTACGTCGCGGAGTCGGACGGCGCGTCGCCCACGATCGGCCGCATCGCGCCCACCGACGAGCAGACGCGCCTCGGTGTCGATCTGCGCGGCGGCGCGACGCTCGCCTGCGTCGGCCCGCGCGGCGAAGACGCGGACGCCTCGGCGCCGTTCGAGGTCGAGCATCTGCGCGGCCGCGTGTTCTTCATCGGCGTGCCGGCGACCGGCCCCGAGGTGACGCCGCTCATCGAGATCGTCGCGCGCGAGGTCGGCAACTCGCTCGAGCAGCTCGCCATCCACGATCGCATGCAGCAGGTGGCGGTGCGCGAGGATCGCATCCGCGTCGCGCGCGACCTGCACGACGGCGTCCTGCAGTCGCTCACCGCGATCCGGTTTCAGCTGCAGGCGCTCGCCGATCAGAAGGTCGGCGGCGTCGCGGTGGGCGATCACCTGCTCGCGATCGAGCGCGCGATCGCGATCGAGCAGCGCGAGCTTCGGCGCTTCATCGACGACCTCAAGCCGACGCCGCGCCGCGCCGGCGAGCCCGGCGCGCTGGCGCGCGCGCTCGAGGCGCTGCGCGATCGCCTCAGCGCCGAGTGGCAGGCGCCGATCACGGTGCGCGTCGCGCCGCCCGACCTCGCGCTGCGCGCCGACGTCGAGGACGGCGTCCGGCTGATGGTGCGCGAGGCCGCCGTCAACGCGTTCAAGCACGCGCATCCGTCGCGCGTCTCGGTCGAAGTGCAGCAGGACGACGATCGATCGCTGCGGGTGGTCGTCAGCAACGACGGCCGCGGGTTTCCATTTCGCGGCCGGATGGAGCACGACGCGCTGATCGCGTCCCACGCCGCGCCGGTCAGCCTGCGCGAGCGCGTGGAAGAGCTCGGCGGCACTCTGAGCATCGAGTCGTCGCCGACGGGTTCCCGCGTCGAGGTGCACCTCCCGAAGAGTGAGGGTCTCGATTCCCGGTTCTAGCGCGTTTCACGATTGATTCGTGGGATCCAGGATCAGATCCAGGATCAGATCCAGGATCAGATCCAGGATCGGATCCAGGATCGGATCCTGGATCGGGAGCCGGGCCTGAAACGCAGGCGCTAACGTGCAATTCTGAAACCCGCTCGTCGCACCGACAATCTCGCGATACGGTACAATGAAGGTTCTCTAAAGGACATCGACGTACATGCGGGACCACGTGCGCGCACGGCTTCTTCTCGTGATTCTGTCGCTGGCGGCGGCGTCTGCGATCGGGCGCACCGTTAGGGCCGAGCAGGTTGGCCACGGGATCGTGATCGATCAGACCGGGCTGGCGCTGCCGGGCGCCACCGTGCAGTTGATGCGGGGCGCTGACCTCGTCACCACGCTGACGACGGCCGCCGACGGCACGTTCGCGATCGATCCGGCGCTCACGGGCGACACGATTGTCGTGTCGCTGGACGGCTTCGAGACGGCGCACGTCGCGCGGAACACCGCATCGCGCGTCGTGCTGTCGATCGGACGCGCCCAGGAGACGACGACGGTGATCGCGCTCGCGCCGACGATCGCGCCCGCCTCGCCGACGACGAGCCTGCTCGGGAGTACCCTGACGGCGGCGACCGTGTCACGCCTGCCGTCGTCCCGCCTCAAGGCGCGGGAATCGCTGCCGCTGCTCCCCTCGGTCGTCCGCGGACCCGACGGGCTGATGCAGCTCGGCGGCGCGCGCGCCCACGAAACGCCCGTCCTCCTCGACGGCTTCAACGTCACCGATCCGGCGACCGGCAACTCCTCGCTGAACCTGCCGTTCGAGGCGGTGCGCGGCGTCGATGCGCTGCGGGATCCGATCGCGGTGACCTACGGCGACAACCTCGGCGGCGTCGTGCAGATCGCGAGCCGCACCGGCGGCGACAAGTTCGCGATGGGCGTGCAGGGTGTCGTGCCGCGCCCGCGCTTCGCGACGCCCGGCTTCGGACGCCTGGAGGGCATCTTCCCGCGCGTGCACGCGAGCGGGCCGGCGGCCGGCGGCCGCGCGCACTACGTGGCGGCGGTCGAATACGATTTCGAGCGCATCCCGGTGCCCGGGGTCACGCAGGGCCAGGGGCCGGACATCGTCGAGAAGAGCGCCGTCGTCTTCGGACGCATCGACGCGCGGCTGACGCCGCGCAACGAGCTGACGCTCGAGGGCTTCGTCTTCCCGAGCGCGACGGATTCGTCGGCGCTGAGCCCGCGCCGCAACGACGACGCGGCGGCGAACCTGTCGTCGAGCGATGTGTTCGGCGGCGTCACGAACCGGTTCATCGTCGATCAATCGACGATCCTCACGGTGCAGTTCGGCGCGCTGATGCACAACGCGGACATGACGCCGCGCGGGAGCGGCGCGTCGGTCCTGTCGCCGTCGGGGTGGCGAGGCAACTGGTTC
>Ga0209474_10000703_pt1 | contig 35482 bp, 16 predicted proteins | sample GraSoiAngelo_145_FD_185902 | JGI IMG/M metagenome (GOLD analysis project Ga0209474, IMG submission 185902) | Grasslands soil microbial communities from the Angelo Coastal Reserve, California, USA - 14_1009_05_20cm (SPAdes) (version 2) | ecosystem: Environmental > Terrestrial > Soil > Grasslands...
CCGGCACCGGCCGGGTGCGGGCCTTGTGGCGGCCCCAGCTCGGGTTGTAGCAGTTGGTAAAGTCGGCGGTCGACCCGTTGGGATAGGCGTTGTCCCCCACGGCGAACACGGTGCCAGAGATGTTGTCGAGCAGGTTCGCGGTTTGCTCATCTCCGCTCGTCGTGCAGTCGGCGATATCTCCGGCGCCGACCCAGACCACCGCGGTCGACGTGTCGACCCTCACGGCGAGCGAATCCGACCCCGACACGCCCACACTGTTCGTGACTGTGACACGCACGCTGTCGAGGCCGAGCGCCGAGTAGACGTGGGTGGCGGTGATGGGCGAGGCCTGGGTGGTGCCGTTGCTCGAGGCGCCGTCGCCCCAGGTGATGGCGTACGCCCACGGGGGGATGTTCCCGGCGGGATCGGTGAAGCTGACGGAGAGCTGCACCGCGTCGCCAGGACGTGCGATGACATCGGGGCCGGCGTTCACCGAGATGGGGGGCGTGCCGTGGCAGCCGCCTGTCCCCGAATCGCGGAACGTCTTGCCGGCGACCGGCACAAACTCCCACACGTAGCTGCCGTCGTCGAGCGTGAGCTTGAGGACGCCCGCCGTACCGCTGTAGCGGACCTCGCTGTTGGGCTGGACGGTGCCGAGGGAGGTCGTCGGGGCGCCGCCCGTGCCAACGATGAACTCCCGGATCCCGGTGGCCGGGTCGGCGACGCCGGCGGGCGTCTGGGGTGCGAACCGCTCGTAGAAGGCATAGTGCGCGTTGACCACGACGTCGACGCCAGCGTTGTACAGCGCGTTCCACACCGGGCGGATGGCGGTGTTGGGCGGATCCTTGGAGTCGAACAGCGGGTGGTGCCAGTAGGCGAGGGTGCAGCGCGCCGGATGGGCCGCGAGGTCGGCGCGCAGCCACTGCTCCTGCGGCGAGCCGGCGGCCATGGAGATGGTGGTGCTGCCACTGTTCAGCACGACGATGTGCCAGGCGCCGAGGTCGTAGCTGTAGTAGCCCTTCGCCGGATCGCCTGCCGCGGCGCCGAAGTAGGTGAAGTAGCCTGAGGCGCCGGGAGTTAGGTAGTCGCGCTCCCCCGGCGCGGGCTGCGTGCGCGCCTTGTGACGCCCCCAGCTCGGGTCGTAGCACTGCTGGTATTGGGTGAGAGTGCCCTTGTCGTAGGCGTTGTCGCCAGCTGCGAAGACGGTCCCCGCGATCGAATCGAGCAGGGTGGCCGTCGCGTCGTCGTCGCTGGCTTTGTTGCAGCGCACGATGTTGCCCGCGCCCACCAGCGTCGCCGGGCCGGAGGACGTGGCGGCGCTCGGCCGCGCCTCCGCGGGCTCCGCCGGGGTCCGGGGGCCCTGATTCTCTTGACAGGTGCTGAGGACCACACCGGCCGCGAGCGCGGAGAGCGCGGCGAGCGGGGCGGGGCGGAGCAGGGTCATGGGCGGGCGCCTCGATCCAGGGGTCGCGTAGCGGTCGGCACCCCAGCCCGTACCCGCACGTTGCGTGCGCGCGATGGATGCAGCGAACCGCGTTTATCACAGTGTGTTACAGGCACGCGCCGCGGATGCGCAGGGCTGTTTCGTGGCATCGCGCTTACAGCTACGCGGTTACGACGTGACGCCGGCGCGCCGGTCGGATCAGTGGCAGCTGCCGCTCCCTCCCGGTTCCGGGGCCGTTTGCCCCGTGGGCGTTTGCCCCGGGACCGGGATGAATTGCCAGGCGTACGTCCCGTCCCCTAGGGTGAGCTTCAGCACGCCGAACACCCCGCTGATATTCACTTCGCTGTTCGGGACGATTTGCGTGTTGGGGAGGTCCTGGCCCTCGCCGCCCGTGCCCACGATGATCTCGCGGATCCCGTTCACCGGGTCCGGCGCCCCGGTGGGCGTCTGGGGCGCGAACCGCTCGTAGTCGCGCATGTGAGCGTTGATGATCAGCTCAGCGTGATAGGCGTAGAGGGTGTCCCAGAACGCCTTGACCGAGCTGGTCGGCGAGAACGTGCTGGTGCTATCCGTCGAGTAGAACCGTGGACGGTGGAACATCGCCAGCACGCACTGCTTCGTGGTCGCGGCGAGGTCCGCCCGCAGCCACGTCCCCTGCGGGGAGCCGGCTGCGGTCGAGACGTAGGTGCTGTTGCTGTTCAGCATGATGATATGCCAGGCGCCCAGGTCGAAGCTGTAGTAGCCCTTGGTCGGGTCGCCGGCCGCGCCGCCGAAATAGGCGAAGTATCCGGCGGCGGTGGCGCTCGAGTCGTAATCGCGATTGCCCGGCACCGGGACGGTGCGCCCCTTCTGTCGTCCCCAGCTGGGATCGTAGCAGTTCTGGTACGCACTCAGCAGCCCACCGGGGAAGGCGGCATCGCCGAGCGCGAAGACGGTGCCCGGGATGGTGTCGAGGATGGCCGCGGTGGCTTCGTCGCCGGTGCGGTCGCAGCGCGCGATATTGCCGGCGCCGACCAGCGTGACAGTTGTCACCACTTGAGTGACCGTGACGGTGAGCTGGCCGGATCCGGCGCTACCGTCCTTGTCGCTCACCGTCACTCGGACGGTGTTCGTCCCGGGCGCCGTGTAGGTGTGCGTCGCGCTGATCGCAGTCGACTGGCTGGTCGCGCTACCGGTGGTCGCCGCTGAGCCGTCGCCCCAATCGATGGAGTAGGCCCACGGCCCGTCATTCACGCCCCGATCGCTGAAGGTCGCGCTGATCGTGAAGGGACTGCCCGTTGTAGCGGTCTGATTGGCCCCAGCGAACACCGACGGCGCCGCATTGGCGATGGTCGCCGTAGTCGAGGACGGTGAGCTCGCCGACCCCCGTGCGTCGGTGACGGTGAGCGTGACGCTGTAGGTGCCGTTGTCCGCGTAGGCGTGCGCCGGCCGGACGCCGGTGCCGCTGCTGCCGTCACCGAAAGTCCATGCATAGGTGAGCGCGTCCCCGTCCGGATCGGATGAGCCACTGCCGTCGAAGCTCACGGCCGTGCCCTCGGTGCCGGTATAAGGTCCGCCGGCCACGGCCTTGGGTGGGCTATTGACGGCGCTCACGGTGAGCGTGAGCTGCCCCGAGCCCGCCCCACCGTCCTTGTCGGTGACGGTCACGCGCAGGGTGTACGAGCCGGCGGTGGGGTAGGTATGCGCACCCGTCATGGCGCTCGCCTGGCTCGTGACGCTGCCGGTCGTCGCTGGGGAGCCGTCGCCCCAGTCGATCGAAAACGCCCACGGCCCGTCGAGGGGGCCCGGGTCGCCGAAGGTGGCGTTGAGTGTGTAGGTGCTGCCGGGGTTGATGTTCTGATTCGGCCCGGCGTTCACCGCGGGCGCGACGTTCGTAATGCTCGCCGTCGTCGTGGCGGGCGAGCTGGCCGCCCCTTGCGCATCGGTGACGGTGAGCGTGACGGTGAAGCTGCCGTTATCCGCGTAGGTGTGGCTCGGCTTGACGCCCGCTGCCGTAGTCCCGTCGCCGAAGTCCCAGGCGTAAGTGAGAGCGTCTCCGTCCAAGTCCGTCGAGCCGCTGCCGTCGAAGCTGATGACGGTGCCCTCGGCGGCGCCGTACGGTCCGCCGGGCGCGGCCGTGGGCGGGCGATTGACGGGCGCATCGTGACAGGTGCCGCTGCCGACGTCGCTGAACGTCTCCCCCCGCATGGGCACGAATTGCCAGGTGTAGCGGTCGGCATACAGGGTGAGCTTCAACACCCCGAAGGCAAACGCCAGGACCTCGCTGTTGGCCGCGACGACGGTGTCGGTAGTCGCGAGGCCCTCGCCTCCGGTGCCGACGTTGAACTCCTTGATGCCGTACGCCGGGTCTACCAGGCCGGCCGGGTTCATCGGGGCGAAGCGCTCGTAGTGGTGCTGCTGTGCGTTCAGCACCACGTCCGCCCCGGCGGCGTACAGCCGGTTCCAGATGGCCTTGATCGGGCCCGACGACGTGAACCCGGGCGTGTTGGAAGAAAAGAACCGGGGGACGTGCCAGAACGCGAGCGTGCACTTCTTGCTGTTCGCGGCGAGGTCGCCCTGGAGCCACTGGTCCTGCGCGGAGCCGGTGTTGAATGGTACGTAGGTACCGTTGGAGTTGAGGACGATGACGTGCCAAGCGCCCACGTCGAAGCTGTAGTAGCCCAGGCCGCGCGGTCCCGCGCGGTCGCCGAAATAGTCGAACGACCCGTCGGCCATGCCGGTGGCATACTCGTGGTTGCCGAGCGCGGCGTAGGTGCGCGCCTTGTGCCGGCCCCAGGAGGGGTCGTAGCAGTTCTGATAAGTGGTGAGCGTCCCGTCCGGGAACACGTTGTCGCCCAAGGCGACCACCGTGCCGGGGATCGTGTCGAGGTTCTGCGCGGTGAGCTCGTCGTTGCCGTCACCGCAGGTGGCGATGTCCCCCGCCCCGACCAGCACGACGAAGCCCCCCGCCGTGGCGATCGTGGCCGTAGTCGCCGCCGGTGGGCTCGCCAGGCCGCGGGTGTCGGTCACCGTCAGCGTCACGGTGTAGGTGCCCGGCGTGGGGTACACGTGGATGGGGGTGGCGCCGGTGCCGGTGGCGCCGTCACCGAAGCTCCAGGCGTAAGAGAATGCGTCCCCGTCCGGGTCCGACGAGCCGGTGCCGTTGAAGGCGACGGCCGAGCCTGCCAGGCCGGAGTAGGGTCCTCCGGGCACGGCGGTGGGGGCGTGATTCACGGCTGACGGGGCATCGTGGCAGGCAGTGCTCCCCGAGTCGCCGAACGTCTTGCCCGCAACCGGGAGGAACTTCCAGGAATAGCTGGCCGTGTGCAGCGTCAGCTTCAGCACCCCCAGGGTGTGATTCTCGAGCCGCTCAGAGTTCGGCACCGGTGCTTTGACGTCGAACAAACCGCCGCCGCCGGTGCCAACCACGATTTCGCGGATCCCGCGGATCGAGTCCGCCACGCCGGTCGGGCTCTGCGGGGCGAACCGCTCATAGTCGTGGTCGTGCCCGACGATGACGAGCTCCGCTCCGGCGTTGTACAAGTCCACCCAGAGCGGCCGCGTCTCGATATGAGCGCCCTCGTTACCCGAGCTGAAGAGCGGGTGGTGCATGTAGGCGAGCGTGCAGCGCTTCGTGCTCTTGGCGAGATCCGCGCGCAGCCACACCTCCTGCGGCGAGCCCACGTTCATCGTGATGTTGCTGTTCAGCGCCACGACGTGCCAGTCGCCGAGGTCGTAGCTGTAATAGCCCTTGCCGGACGCGCCAGCGGCCGCGCCGAAGTAATTGAAATAGCCGCTCGCGTTCGTCGTGATATAGTCGTGGTTGCCGGGCACCGGCTTGGTGCGGGCCTTGAACCGGCCCCAGGTCGGGTTGTAGCAGTTCTTGTAGTCGGCGCTCGTGCCGTCCGGATAGGCGTTGTCGCCCACGGCCATCACGGTGCCCGGAATGGTGTCCATCAGGTTCGCAGTGAGGGAATCCCCGTTCTTGGTACAGTCGGCGATATCTCCGGCGCCGACCAACACGCTGGGCGCGACGACGTGCACGGCCACCGTGTCCGCACCCGACCCGCCGCCGCTGTTGGTCACCGTGACACGCACGCTGTACAAGCCCAGCGCCGTGTAAGCATGGGTGGCGCTGATCGGCGTCGCCTGGCTCGCGGCGCTGCCGGTGCTCGTGGTGCCGTCGCCCCAGCCGATCGTGTATGCCCACGGGGCATCGTTCGGGTCGGGGTCGGTGAAGTTGACCGCGAGCTGAAACGTGTCTTGCGGATTGGTGGTGACGTCGGGGCCGGCGCTCACCACGGGCGGGGCGCCGTGGCAGCTCCCGGAGCCCGAGTCGGTGAACGTTTTGCCCGCGATCGGCACGAACTGCCAGGCGTAGCTGCCATCGTCGAGCGTGAGCTTCAGGACACCGGGGGTGCCGCTGTTCCTCACCTGGCTATTGGGCCGGACGGTGCCAAACCCCCCGGTTTCGGCGCCCCCCGTCCCCACGATGAACTCCCGGATGCCCTGCGCCGAGTCGGCGACGCCGGCCGGCGTCTGGGGCGCGAACCGCTCGTAGAAGGCGTAGTGCGCGTTCACCACCACATCCACGCCGGCGCCATACAGCACGTCCCACAGCGGGCGGATGTTCGCGTTGGGGTTGTCCTTGGAGTCGAACAGCGGGTGGTGCCAGTAGGCGAGTGTGCAACGCGCCGGATGGGCCGCCAGATCGGCCCGCAGCCACTGCACCTGAGGTGAGGTGGCAGTGGTGGGGACCAGGCTGCTGCTGCCGCTGTTCAGCACGATGATGTGCCAGGTCCCGAGGTCGTAGCTGTAGTAGCCTTGCTTCGGATCCCCGGCGGCGGCGCCGAAGTAGCCGAAGTACCCGGCCGCGTTGGCCGTCTTGTAATCCCGTTCACCGGGCGTCGGCTGGGTGCGCGCTTTGTGCAGTCCCCAGCTCGGCTGGTAGCACTGCTGGTATTGCGTGAGCGTGCCGTTGTCGTAGGCGGCGTCGCCGGCTGCGAACACGGTGCCCGGGATGCTGTCGAGCAGGGCGGCGGTCGCCGCCGCGCCGGTTACGCCGCACTTGGCGATGTTCCCCGCGCCGACCAGCGTGGCGGGGCCTTGCGACGTGGCCAGGCTGGCCGATGGCGGCGTCGCGCGCTCCGTGGACGTCCGGGGGGCCTGACTGTCGCGGCAGGTGGTGAGCACGACGCAGGCCGTGAGCACAGCGAGGGCGGCAAAAGACCCTAGGCGCAGCCGGGTCATGGTGTGGGGCCTCGGGTCAGTGGTCGCGTCCGCACGACATTGCACCGGATCCCACGCAGCTTGCGTGCGCGTTAGCGGATGAGACGAATCCTCTTGATCACATGGCGTTACCGATTTGGCGCGGGGGATGCAGGGGGGAAATTCGTGGCACCCCGCTTACAATGCGCGGTTACGACGTTACGCCGGCACCGACGGCTTCGGGAATGGGAACCCGGCGCGCCGACCCGGCCGGCGCGGCGAGCGCCATCGCCAGCAGCTCGAACCCGAAATGCCCGGGAGAGAGGTGCCAGGGGGACACGGGAATACGCGGCAGATGCAGCGGGTCCGTCCCCGCCGTGACTACCCCGCCGTAGGCTGAGAGGCAGCAGGCGAAGCCGGCCCGTCGCAGTTGGTGAGGTCGAAGCCTGCCGGCATGCGGCCGTCCACTTCTCCCACGAGCAGCGGCCGCTCGAGGCGGGCGGCCTGCTCGAGCCCTGCCGCGACCGTCGGCGCGGGGAACACGCGGCGCCCGAGCGCCGCGGCGGTCACCGCCGTGGTCATGGTCCGGATCACGTCAACCGCGACGATCGCGTAGCCCCCTCGCGTGACGACACTACTGAGGGGGCCGCGGAAACACGCGATCGCCACACTCCCCGCGTCCGTCATCCGGTTGCGTACCCTACGAGATCGACGGCCGGCACCTCGACGCCGGGGAGCCGCAGGCGATCCTTGTCGAACGCGTCGGCGTGCAGGCCGCGCCGGTAGATCTCGACGCGCAGGAGCTCCTCCAGCCGGACATTGCACAGCTGCACGTCACGTCCGAAGTGGTCCAGCAGCGCAAACTGGCTCGGCTTGGTCGGCGCTTCGAACGCCACGGCCTCGAGCCCGAACGCCACGCCGAACCGGTCCGCGAAGCCGCGGTTGAGCCGGCCCTCGGCGTCGAACAGGCCGACCCCTTGCGCGCTCTCGCGCGCCTCGATCACGAGCTGCGCGGCGCCCGCGTCGAGCCAACGCCAACCCTCATCGATCAGTGCGTCGACCGTGTCCCGTCCGAACGCCCCGCCGGACTTCTTGCCGAGCTCGTACTGGACCTCCAGGCCGCGCTCCCCGGCCAGGGTCACGATCTCCAGCGGGTCGAGCTCTACGTCGGTGAAGCCCGCCCCGCACTCGATGCGGGTCACCCCCAGGTGCTGGCACAGATCGACGTAGGCCGGCAACCGTCCGGTGGCCACGGCCAGCTCGAATGGGGCACCGCCCGTGACGATGGGCACGCCGCAGCGCCGCGCGGTGGCGATCTTACGGTGAACGGCGTCCTCGTCGGCGATCAGCCAGCACGCCATCGAGAGCTTGAGGCGCGACATGAGGTGGCCGCTCTGGGCGAGGTGGCCCTCGAGCGTCACTGGGTCGTAGCCCGGATCGAACGGGCTTGTCGCAGGGGGGAGATCGGGGACCCCGATCAGCTTCAGGAAATTTCCTGTGGAGTCGATCATAGCCAATCCAATCTCCGCACGCTTTCCCGAGAGTCCTCCCGGGTGAAGGGGCGTCGCAACATGGCACGTGCACATCGTTGCGCACCAGCGTCAGCGAACACGGTTGGCAAGACAGAGGCCAGCCGCATGGTGAAGGCCTCACTCCAGAGACTGCTGCGCGCGTACAACTAGTCGTGGGGTGGTACTATAGGTACTAGTGTTGCGGCGACGCGACGGCCGGTGTCAGCCGATTAGTGGCAGGAGCCACTCCCTGAGTCGGTCGCCGTCTGCCCAGCTACCGGGATGAACTGCCAGGCGTAGGTGCCGTCCCCCAGGGTGAGCTTCAGCACCCCGAACACGTTGCTGAGATTCACTTCGCTGTTCGGGATGATGAGGGTGTTGGGCAAGTCCTGACCCTCCCCGCCCGTGCCCACGATGATCTCGCGGATCCCGTTCACCGGGTCCGCCGCGCCGGTGGGCGTCTGCGGCGCGAACCGCTCGTAGTCGCGCATGTGGCCATTGACGATCAGCTCGGCGTGGGCGGCGTACAGGTCGTCCCAGAACGGCTTCACCGAGCTGGTGGGCGAGAAGGTGCTCGACGTGGTGGAGTAAAAGCGCGGGTTGTGGAACAGCGCCAGCACGCACTGCTTCGTGGTCGCGGCGAGGTCCGACCGCAGCCATGTCTCCTGCGGCGAGCCGGCGGCCGTCGATACGTAGGTGTTGTTGCTGTTCAAGACGACGACGTGCCAGGCGCCGAGATCGAAGCTGTAGTAGCCCTTGGTCGGATCGCCGGCCTGGGCGCCCCAGTAACTGAAATATCCGCTGGCGGTGGAGCTCGAGTCGTAGTCGCGGTGCCCGGGCACGGGGAGCGTGCGGGCCTTGTGGCGGCCCCAGGACGGATCGTAGCAGGTCCCGTAGGCGGTGGGCGTCCCGCCGGGGTAGGCGCCGTCGCCGTCCGCGAACACGCTGCCCGGGATGGTGTCGAGGATGGCTGCGGTGGCTTCGTCACCGGTGCGGTCGCAGCGCGCGATGTTCCCTGCGCCGACCAGCGTGACGGTTGCCGACCCGGCGGAGACGGTGATGGACTTGGTGCCCACCCCTGCGGCGCCGTCTTTATCGGTCACGGTGATCCGAACCGTGCTCGTGCCCGCCGCGGTGTAAGTGTGTGTCGCGGTGATGGGGCTCGACTGGCTCGTCGTGCTGCCGGTCGTCGCCGCGCTGCCGTCACCCCAGTCGACCGAGTAGGCCCACGGGGTGTCGTTCGCGCCCGGGTCGCTGAAGCTGGCGCTGAGCGTGACGGGGCTACCCGTGGTGGCCGTCTGGTTTGGTCCTGGATTCACCGAGGGTGCAACATTCGCGATCGTGGCGGTGGTCGAGGACGGGGAGCTGGAGGCCCCATGTGAGTCGGTGACGGTGAGCGTGACGGTGTAGCTGCGGTTGTCGGCGTACGCGTGGCTCGGTCTCACGCCGGTGCCCGTGCTGCCGTCGCCGAAGTTCCAGGCATACGTCAGGGCATCGCCGTCGGGATCGGACGAGCCGCTGCCGTCGAAGCTGACGGCCGCGCCTTCGGCGCCCGAGTAGGGTCCGCCTGCGGCGGCGCTGGGCGGCCGGTTCGGCGCAGTGCCGACCGTCACGGTGAGCTGTCCCGAGCCCGCTCCACCGTCTTTGTCGGTGACCGTCACGGTCACAGTGTACGTGCCGGGCAGGGCATAGGTGTGCGTGGCCGTGATCGGGTTCGTCTGGCTCGTCGTGCTGCCGGTAGTCGCGGGCAGGCCATCACCCCAGGCGACCGTGTACGTCCAGGGAGCGTCGTTTGTGCCCGGATCGCTGAACGTGGCGCTCACGGTGACCGGGATGCCGATCGTCGCGGACTGGTTGGGGCCCGGCGTCACGGCCGGCGCGACGTTCGCGATCGTCGCGGTGGTCGAGGACGGCGAGCTGGACGTGCCATGCGAGTCGGTGACGGTGAGCGTCACCGTGTAGCTGCCGTTATCAGCGTATGTATGGCTCGGTCTCACGCTGGTGCCGGTGTTGCCGTCGCCGAAGTTCCAGGCATAGGTCAGGGCGTCGCCGTCGGGGTCGGACGAGCCGCTGCCGTCGAAGCTCACGGCCGCGCCCTCGGCGCCCGAGTACGGGCCGCCCACTGCTGCGGTGGGCGGGCGATTCGGCGCAGTGCCGACCGTCACGGTGAGTTGTCCCGAGCCCGCTCCACCGTCTTTGTCGGTGACCGTCACGCTCACAGTGTACGTGCCCGGCAGGGCGTATGTGTGCGTGGCCGTGATCGGGTTCGTCTGGCTCGTCGTGCTCCCGGTAGTCGCGGGCAAGCCGTCACCCCAGGCAACCGCGTACGCCCAGGGAGCGTCGTTCGTCCCGGGATCACTAAAGGTGGCGCTCACGGTGACCGGGCTGCCGATCGGCGCCGACTGATTGGGTCCCCCCGTCACCGTGGGTGCGACGTTCGCGACCGTGGCCGTGGTGGTGGCCGGTGTGCTCGCTGCCCCGTGTGTATCGGTGACGGTGAGCGTGACGGTGTAGCTGCCGTTATCGGCGTACACGTGGCTCGGGTTCACGCCGGTGCCACTCATCCCGTCGCCGAAGCTCCAGGCGTAGGTGAGCGCGTCGCCGTCCGGATCCGACGACCCGCTGCCGTTGAAGCTCACCGTCCCGGCCTCCGCCCCCGAGTACGGTCCGCCGGGAGCGGCGGTGGGGGCGTGATTCACGGGCGGTGGGGCCGACGGCGAGTCGTGGCAGGTGCCGCTCCCCGCGTCGGTGAACGTCTTGCCGGGGATCGGGATAAACTTCCAATCGAAGCCGCCGGTGCGGAGCGTCAGTTTGAGGACGCCGAAGGTGACGTTGTCGCGCACCTCGGAATTCGGCGCGATCGTCCCGAAGGGGAACAGCCCCTCGCCGCCCCCGGTCCCGACGATGATTTCGCGGATGCCGTAGGTCGGATCCAGCGTACCCGTCGGGGTCTGGGGCGCGAACCGCTCATAGTCGTGGTGATGGCCGTTGAGCACGAGCTCGACTCCGGCGTCGTACAGCGCGCGCCACAGCGCTCGTGACGCCGTGTCGACCTCGACGGTACTGGAGCTGAAGAGGGGATAATGCCAGTAGGCGAGCGTGCAGCGCTTGGTGCTCGCCGCGAGATCGGCGCGCAGCCACTGTTCCTGCGGCGAGCCCGTCCAATGCGCGATCTGGCTGTTCAGCGCGATGATATGCCACGCGCCCAGGTCGTAACTGTAGTAGCCCTTGGCGGGATCACCCGCCGCGGCCCCGAAGTAGCCGAAGTAGCCGGACGAGTCGTGACTCACATAGTCGTGATTCCCGGGGATCGGGCGGGTGCGCGCCTTGTGGCGGCCCCAGGTGGGCGCGTAGCAGTTGGCGTAGTCGCTACTCGACCCGTTGGGATAGGCGTTGTCGCCCAGCGCGAACACGGTGCCCGGGATCGTGTCCATCAGATTCGCGGTGAGCGAATCCCCGCTCCTGGTGCAGTCGGCGATATCTCCGGCGCCCACCATGACCACGGACGAGGAAACCAGCACAGCCAGAGAATCCGACCCGGTGCCTCCAGCGTTGTTGGTGACAGTGACGCGCACGCTGTCCTGGCCTTCCGCCGAGTAGAAGTGCGACGCCGCGATCGGCGAGGAGGGTGTCGTGCCCGTGCTCGTGGCGCCGTCACCCCACGCGATCGCGTACGACCAGGGTGCGTTGCCGCTGCCCCCCGGATCGGTGAAGCTGACCGAGAGGCTGACCGGCGTGCCGGGGCTGGCGGTGAGATCGGGGCCGGCGTTCACGGACAGCGGCGGCGCACCGTGGCAGCTGTCTGTGCCCGAGTCGCGGAAAGTCTGACCGGCGATGGGCACGAACTCCCACGCGTAGCCACCGTCGTTGAGCGTGAGCTTCAACACACCGAACGTCCCGCTGTTGCGGACCTCGCTGTTGAGGCGGACATGATCCGGGTTCTGGGGATCAGTGGCGCCCCCCGTGCCGACGACGAACTCGCGAATCCCGAACGCGGCGTCCTTGACCTCGGCGGAGGTCTGGGGCGCGAACCGTTCATAGAACGCGTAGTGCGCGTTGACGACGACGTCGACACCAGCGGCGTACAGCGCGTTCCACAGCGGGCGGATGTTGGCGTTGGGCGGATCCTTGGAATCGAACAGCGGGTGGTGCCAGTAGGCGACAGTACAGCGTGCCGGATGGGCGGCGAGGTCGGCGCGCAGCCACTGCTCCTGGGGCGAGCCTGCGGCCGTGGAGATGCTCGTGCTGCCGCTGTTGAGCACGATGACGTGCCAAGTGCCGAGGTCGTAGCTGTAGTAACCCTTCGCGGGATCGCCCGCGGCGGCGCCGAAGTAGCCGAAATAGCCCGAGGCATTGGCCGTCTTGTAGTCCCAGTCGCCGGGCGCCGGGCGCGTGCGCGTTTGCTGCCGCCCCCAGTTGGGGTTGTAACACTGCTGGTACTGGGTGAGCGTGCCCTTGTCGAAGGCGTTGTCGCCGTCCGCGAACACGGTGCCCGGGATGTTGTCGAGCAGCGTGGCCGTCGCCTCGTCTGCCGTCCGGTCGCAGCGGCCGATGTTCCCCGCGCCGACGAGGGTGACGGGAGCCGGTCCCGTCAGGTCATAGACGACCACGTTGTCGAATTCGGCAGTGTTATTGAAGCCGCCAACGGCGATGAGGCCGGAGCTAAAGGTGGCATCGGTCGCCGTCAGCTGGAGCACATCATTGACGTACGCCTTGAGCGTCGTCCCAACCATCTCCAGCCGAACTTTGTACCATGTTCCTTTGCTGACCGTGAACGATTTCTGCGGTGCCAGGTCCGTGAACGTGCCGTTGACGCTCTTGCGGAGCTGGATGTGATTGTCAGCGGTGAGGTTGACATAGTACCAGTCATTCGCGTCCTGCCAGCGACCAAAGATTCGGGCGATGCCACCGCTATTCCACGTCAGTGGCTTGATCAGTGCTTCGATCGCATAGTCAGTCCACGCCGCGCTGCCGTTGTATGACCAGTTGTCTCCGGATGTGTTGGAATTCCGGTATACGTGGTTGCTGCCGTCCAGTACGACCGACCAGGTACCCGCCGTGGCGTTCCAACCAGCCGCGGTCCCCGTTTCGAAGTTGTCCTGAAACAGGATGCCCGAGCCGATGGAAAACTCGGGAGCTGACGGTTGAACAGCTGGCGGCGCTTCGCTCTCACGGCAGGTCGTGAATACAGCGCCCGTGCTGAGAATCGCGACGACGGCGGCGGCTCGGGGCTGAGTTTCGTCACGAGTGCGGCCTCGGGTGCACGGGGGACCGGGATCTGTCGCGCCGTGTTCTCGCACGAGACGTGCGCGCGCAGCGAGAAGCTAAGTCCCCGCGCAGCCGCCGATTACGACAATGGCCCCGGGCCATGAGTGCGCGGTTGCCACACCTCGTCTACAGGTGCTGTCGAGTGCACGCAACGGGCGGCCCTAAAGCTTGAGAAAAGGGGTCCGTGTCCGGAGGGGTCCCCATCCTAAAGATGGGCTCGGCACAGCCCACCGCTAAAGCGTGGCGTGCTGCAGCACAGCCCGCAGGGCGGCCGTCAGTGGCAGGCGCCGCTGCCCGAATCCGTCGCCGTCTGACCCGCGACCGGGATGAACTGCCACGTGTACGTGCCGTCGCCCAGCGTGAGCTTCAACACGCCGTACACGCCGGCGATGTTCACTTCGCTGTTCGGGATGATGAGCGTGTTGGTGCCGTCGAGGCCGTCCCCGCCCGTGCCCACAATGATCTCGCGGATGCCGTTCACCGGATCCGCCACGCCGGCAGGCGTCTGGGGGGCGAACCGCTCGTAGTCACGCATGTGCGCGTTGACGATCAAGTCCGCTTTGGCGGCGTACAAGTCGTTCCAGAACGCTTTCACCGTGCTGGTGGGCGAGAACGTGCTGGACGTAGTGGAGTAGAAGCGCGGGTTGTGGAACAACGCCAACACGCACTGCTTCGTGGTCGCTGCGAGATCAGCTTTGAGCCACGTTTCCTGAGCCGAGCCGACGCCGGTCGGGACGGAGGTATTGTTGCTGTTCAGCGCAACCACGTGCCAGGCGCCCAGGTCGTAGCTGTAGTAGCCTTTGGCGGGATCGCCGGCCTGCGCGCCCCAGTACCCGAAGTACCCCGTCGCGGTAGCGCTCGAGTCGTAGTCGCGGTGGCCGGGGACGGGGTAGGTGCGGGCTTTGTGCCGGCCCCAACTCGGCCCGTAGCAGTTCTGGTAGCTGGCGAGCGTGCCGCCATTGTAGGCCCCGTCGCCCACGGCGAACACGCTGCCCGGGATCGCGTCCAGCAGCGCCGCGGTAGCTTCGTCGTTGGTGCGGTCGCAGCGCGCGATGTTGCCGGCCCCGGCGAGGGTGACGACGGCAGGGGGCGCGGAGACGGTGACCGCTGTGATGCCCACACCCGTTGCGCCGTCCTTGTCGGTTACCGTCACGCGCACCGTGCTCGTGCCGGCCGCGGTGTAGGTGTGCGTCGCGGTGATGGGGCTCGCTTGGCTCGTTGTGCTCCCCATGGTCTGGAGCGAGCCGTCCCCCCAATCGATTGCGTAGGACCAAGCAGCGTCGTTCACGCCCGGGTCGCTGAACGTGGCGGTGAGCGTGACGGGCGTGCCAACCGTGGCTGTTTGATTGGCGCCCGCGTTCACCGACGGCGCCGTGTTGGCGATGGTTGCGGCGGCCGTGACCGGTGAGCTCGCCGCCCCGTGCGCGTCGGTGACTGTGAGGGTGACGGTATACGCGCCGTTGTCGACGTACGCGTGGCTCGGCCGCACGCCGGTGCCGGTGCTGCCGTCGCCGAAATTCCAGGCGTAGGTCAAGGCGTCACCATCAGGATCCGCCGAGCCGCTGCCGTCGAAGCTGACGAGCGCGCCCTCCGTCCCCGTATACGGTCCCCCCGCTGCTGCCGTCGGTGGATGATTCACGACCGCCGTGACCGTGACGGTGAGCTGTCCAGAGCCCGCGCCCCCGTCCTTGTCGGTGACGGTGACACGCACCACATCCGTGCCGGGCGCGGCGTAGGTGTGCGTCGCGGCGATCGGATTGGTCTGGCTGGTCGCGCTGCCGGTCGTGACCGGCGAGGCGTCGCCCCAGTCGATCGTGTACGCCCAGGGCCCGTCGTTCACGCCCGGGTCGCTGAACGTGGCGTTCAGCGTATAGGCGGCGTTCACGTTAACGGCCTGATCGGGTCCGGCGTTCACCACGGGCGCGGCATTGGCGATGGTCACGGTGGCCGTGGCGGGCGCGCTCGCCGCGCCGCGCGCGTCGGTGACGGTCAGGGTCACCGTGTACGTGCCGTTGTCGGCGTAGGCGTGGCTTGGCGTGGCGCCGGTCGCACTGCTCCCATCGCCGAAGCTCCAGGCGTAGGTGAGTGCGTCACCATCCGGGTCCGATGAGCCGGCGCCGTCGAAGCTCACGGCGGCTGCTTCGGTGCCGGAGTACGGTCCGCCCGCCACGGCGGTAGGTGCATGGTTCGGCGGCGCAACGGTGATGACGAGCTGTCCGGCGCCCGAGGTGCCGTCCTTGTCGGTCACCGTTACGCGCACGGTATCGGTGCCGGGCGCGCTGTACGTGTGCGTCGCTGTGATCGGCGTCGTCTGGCTCGTCGCGCTGCCGGTCGTGGCGGCCGAGCTATCGCCCCAGGCGATCGAGTACGCCCACGGGGCGTCGTTCACCCCGGGATCGGTGAAGGAGATGCTGAGGGAGAGGGGCGCGCCTGCGGTAGCAGTCTGGCTGCTCCCTGCATTCACAGTCGGGGCCGCATTGGCGATGGTCGCCGTCGTCGTGACCGCCGCGCTGGCCGCCCCGCGCGCGTCGGTGACGGTGAGCGTCACGGTGTAGGTGCCGTTGTCCGCGTAGGCGTGGCTCGGCTGCACGCCGGTCCCGGTGCTCCCGTCACCAAAACTCCACGCATAGGTGAGAGCGTCCCCGTCCGGGTCGGACGAGCCGCGGCCGTCGAAGGTCACGGCGGCCGCTTCGCTGCCGGAGTAGGGTCCTCCCGCCGACGCCGTCGGTGGATGATTCGCGGCGGAGGGGGAATCGTGACAGGTAGCGCTTCCCACGTCGGTGAACGTCTTGCCGGCGATGGGGAGGAACTTCCAGTCGTAGCCGGTGGAGTTCAGGGTCAGCTTCAGGACGCCGAAGGTCACGTCGTTCCGCACCTGTGAGTTCGGCGCGGGCGTCCCGAACGTGAACAGGCCAGCGCCGCCCATGCCCACGACGAACTCGCGGATCCCGTAGACCGAGTCGGCCAGGCCCGCCGGGGTCTGCGGCGCGAACCGCTCGTAGTCATGATCATGGCCGTTGAGCACGAGGTCCGCTCCCCCGTCGTACAGGGCCTGCCACAGGGCCCGCACCGTAGTGTCCTCCAGGGTCCCGGAGCTGAAGAGCGGATGATGGAAGTAGGCGAGCGTGCAGCGCACCGGGTGCGTTGCGAGGTCGGCGCGCAGCCATTGTTCCTGGGGTGAGCCGGCGGACTCGGCGATGTTGCTGTTCAAAGCGATGATGTGCCAGTCGCCGAGGTCGTAGCTGTAGTAACCCTTGGTCGGATCGCCGGCCGCCGCGCCGAAGTAGCTGAAATAGGGCGTGGCCCCCTTGGTGCTGTACTCGTGGTTGCCGGGCACCGGCCGGGTGCGGGCTTTCTGGCGGCCCCAGGTCGGGTTGTAGCAGTTCGTGTAGTCGGCCGTCGAGCCGCTGGGGTAGGCGTTGTCACCCACCGTGAACACGGTGCCTGGTATGGTGTCGAGCAGGTTTGCCGTGAGTGAGTCCCCGGTCTTGCTGCAGTCCGCGATGTCGCCCGCGCCCGCGAAGACTACTGGCGGATTGGTGGCGACGAGTTGGACCGCTACGGTGTCCCAGCCGGTGATTCCCGGCGCATTGGTCACGCCGACGCGTACGCTGTCCAGGCCAAGCGCAGAATACACGTGACTCGCGGTGATCGGCGTGGACTGGCTCGCCGCGTTGCCGGTGGTGGCCGGCGAGCCATCGCCCCAGGTGATCGAGTACGACCACGGGGCGTCATTCGGGCCGGGATCGGTGAACGTGACCGAAAGCCTGACGGAGTCCCCCGGATGAGCCGAGAGGTCCTGGCCGGCGTTGACCAGCGGCATCACCGGCCCGGTTGCCGGGCTCCGGTGACAGGTGCCATTCCCGGTGTCGCGGCTGGTCCCTGAGGCCGCGATGAACTGCCACGCGTACGAGCCGTCCGCCAGCGTGAGCTTGAGCACGCCGTACACCCCGGTGAGGTTCACTTCGCTGTTCGGGATAATGAGCGTGTTGGTGCCGTCGAGGCCGTCGCCACCCGTGCCCACGATGATCTCGCGGATCCCGTTCACGGGGTCCGCCACGCCGGCTGACGTCTGCGGAGCGAACCGCTCGTAGTCGCGCATGTGCGCGTTGACGATCAGGTCTGCTTTGGCCGCATACAAGTCGTCCCAGAAGGCTTTCACCGTGCTGGTCGGGGAGAACGTGCTCGTCGTGGTCGAGTAGAATCGGGGAGCGTGGAACAGCGCCAGCACGCACTTCTGGGCGGTCGCCGCCAGATCAGCCTTGAGCCACGTCTCCTGGGCCGAGCCGACGCCGGTCGGGACGTAGGTATTGTTGCTGTTCAGCACGACGACGTGCCAGGCGCCCAGGTCGTAGCTGTAGTAGCCTTTGGTGGGATCGCCCGCCTGCGCTCCCCAGTACCCGAAGTACCCGACGGCGGTGGCGCTCGAGTCGTAGTCGCGGTGGCCGGGCACGGGGTAGGTGCGGGCCTTGTGCCGCCCCCAGCTCGGCGCGAAGCAGTTCTGGTAGACGGTGGGGGTGCCGCCGGGGTAGGCGCCGTCGCCGACCACGAACACGCTGCCCGGGATGGTGTCGAGGATCGAGGCGGTGGCCTCGTCGTTGCTGCGGTCGCAGCGCGCCACGTTGCCGGCCCCGACCAGCGTCATAGTGGGCAGCGGCGCGACGTCCGCCTGGATGGTCCGTGGCGGAGACGCCTGTTCGGCGTTTTGGGGCTCGGTCGCCTCGCGGCAGGTCGCGAACAAGGCGCCCACCGCCAAAACGGCCAGGACGGCGCGCGCAGCGAGGTGGGTGCGGGTCGATGGACGAGCGCCTGGGTGCAGCGGTGCCTCTAGGCTGATGGTTCGTTGATGCAGGGGCACGTTGCGTGCGCGCAACGGCGACGAGAAACGCGTTTGTGGCCAGTCTGTTATGGAGTGTCGCGGCGGGAACAGCGGGGTGGTTGTGGCACCTCGCTTACAGCTACGCGGTGGCGATGTTACGACCCGGGGGGAGGAATGTGGTGGGATCGGCGTCGGCGAGCAGGCGCCGCGCTTCAGGGAGCTCCGGGGGGTCGGGGAAGCGGCGTCGGCCGAGCAGCGTCGTCACGATGACCCACAGCGTCCGCCCCGCGATGCGGGCATCATAGGCGAGCGACGCCCGGCGCACGTACACCGCGTCGAGGGCGAGCTTCAGGGGCAGCAGCCGCGCGACGTACGCCGCTTCGGGGTCGCTGCCCTGCAGCAGCGCCGCCCCGTGCGTCGAGCTGTAAATGCTTCCCGGACTGGCGAGGCCGGGGGGCACGGCCAGCGTTTGCATCCCGAGGGCCGTGTAATAGCGGCTCACGATGGCCGGATCCTCAGGCCGGGGGCCAACGATGGCCATCTCACCACGCAGCACGTTGACGAGCTGCGGTAGCTCGTCGATCTTCAGGCGGCGCAGCCACACGCCGAGCGGAAACACCCGCGGGTCCTCGGCGCCGGTGATAACACTCGCGTCCGAGCGGCGCCGGGCGTGCATCGTGCGCAGCTTGTACATGATGAACGGCCGCCCACCGCGTCCCACGCGCTCCGCGCGGTACAGCACCCCTCCCGGGCTGGCGCGGCGGATTCCCACGGCAGCAAGCGCGAGCAGGGGAGCGGTCGCGACCAACGCGATTGCGGCGCACACGACGTCAACGAGGCGTCTGACCATTGCGAACCGCGCGGCGGACAGTCATGAACACCTCCGCCGCATCGAGACACTGCTGGTTTCCCCAGGCCCGCGCGCGGTGGCGCAGCGCCTCGAGCGAGCGGGGGTGGGGATAGGGACGCAGCTCACTCTCGTAGCACGCCATCGCGGCGAGCTTCTGGTCGAGCGTCGCGGAGATGTCCACCCAGGTGTCCGGGGTGAAGGTGCGCGGAAACGCCCACTCCGTGCTGCTGGCTGTATCGAACGCGTAGACTGCTTCAATGCATTGCTCGGTGGGACGGGTCGCCACTAGAGTCGCCTTGAACAGGATCTCATGGTCGCGGTTGATGTCGCCGCCGTACTGGCAGTACACCACGCGCGGCTCAACCTCCCGGACGATGCGTTCGAGCGGCGCGATGAGCTCGGTGAGCGTAATGGTGTCGAGGCGCTGGTCGCGAAACCCCAGCGGACGGACGTCGCTGACGCCGAGCGCCGCCGCTGCCCGGCGCGTGTGCTCGCTCTGGCCCACGCCCCCCGGCCCGTAGCGGAGCGACTCGCCTTCACAGGCGATGACCGCGGTAACCCGATCCCCGGCCTTCGCGTGCAGGGCCACCGTGCCGCCGCAGCCAAGGATCTCGTCGTCGGGGTGGGCGGCGATGACGAGGATGCCCTTAGCCATCGACGATCCCCACGGGTGGGCGCGGCTCGGGTCGGGCCCGCGGCTCCGGAAGCGAACCGTAGCGCTGGCGCGCCCGCTCCAGCGCCCATGGGAAAAGATAGCGAAACAGCGGCTCGCGCCGACCGCGTGCGCCGATGCGCGTGCCCAGCGACTGCAGCAGCCGCAGCCGGTGGGGGCTCAAGCGGGCCGCCTCGTCCAGCAGCCGCCCAGCCGCGCGCGCGGGAGCCTGCCACAGGCCGGGCGCGGCCTCACCCGCGCCGGGCATGTGCCGCTCGAGCCACGAGTGGAAGTCGGCGAGGGATGGAGGCGACAGAAAGTCGCCTCGCTCGAAGAACAGGACGGACGCCGTCTGCTTGCGCATGCCAAACGCCTCGCGCGGGACGCCTGCCGTCTCGAGGATGCGGCGGCAGATCGGCCGGCTGTAGCCGGCGTCGACGTCCCACGGCGTCATCTCGCGCGATCGGCTGATCCGCTGAGTCTCGGCGATCTGGCGGACCCCCAGGAAGGGCACGGGACAGTGCAGGAACCCGACGCCCAAGCGGTATTCGCTCAGCGACAAGCCGGACTGATCCCCACGCACGATGTCGAAGCCGCGGGGTGTGAACCCCCTGCCCCAGACGAGGTCGCCATGGAACCCGGTGAGGAGCACGCGCCCTGCCAGCGCCGCCTCGGCACCCTTGAAATACACATCCTCGCCTTTGGCGTCCGAGGCGACGAAGGGAATCTCGGGCAGCGCCGTCACGCGCCACGCGTCGTGCGGCACCACCGAGAGGCGAATGCCCAGGGCCGCGGCGATCGCGGCACCGCTGTCGGGCTCACCCCTGGTAGAGCGGTCAAACGTGATGGCATCCTCGAGACCCGCGTCCCGCGCCAGCGCGGCGACCGTGGGGGAGTCGTACCCCGAGGATATCGTTCCCAACAACGCGTAGGGACGGCGCCGATCCGTGGCCGCCAGGTTCGTGGCCAGCCGTTGCAGTGACGACTCGAGGAACCCACGATAGCGGGCGAAGGACGAAAGGTCGCGGGCCGGTGAGGGCTTGGGCTGGTCGCGCAGCCGCGTCCCATCCCAGACCAGATTGCCGAAGTAGGTGAGCCGTACCGAGCCGGCCGATGTCGCCAGCGCGCGCCGGTAGCGCGCCAGTCCCAGCCGGATCGACGCGAAGTCGGCGAAGTAGCGCGGGTACGCCGGGTCGACCGCGCCGTCGACTGCGGCGAGCAGGCAAGGCAGCGAATTCGAGACCCAGAGCGAGTCGTCCGCGGCGAGCGACTGCAACCGGTCCACCGTCGATCCCGCGGAGACGAAGGTCACGACGCCGCTGCGCAGCCGGGCGCCCGAGCCGAACACTAAGTCGGTGCGATCGAAGTCCCCGTCCGCAAAGGCGCCGTCCCAGACGGCCTCGCAAAACCAGTCGTCGGTCGTCTCGACGCCGGGACCGTGATAGACGGCGACTGAGTCTCCGCCGTGGGGACAGCGGGCGAGCCAGGCGAGCGGCGGCCAGTGTGCCATCGGGACGTACTGGAGCTTCATGGCAGCGGGGGTGCCGGTGTCGATCGGGCCGGGAGTGGCGTTGGGGGAGGGGAGACCGGAGCCACGAGATCCCACCGCGTGTCGCGAAGCGCGGGCTTCCACGCTGCGAGCGGCTGCTGCTCGAGCGCGCCGCTGTCGCGCAGCACCGACGCCAGCCGCTCGCTGAGCGCGCCCGCCGCCCACGTGAACAGGAGGTGGGGGAAGTTGAACCGTGTCCAGATCAGGGCGGCCGGCGTATCGGGCGGCTCCACCCCCGTGAGCCGCTGACGCACCAGGTGGTACGCGCGGAACGACGGGAAGACCAGCCCGTTCACGGCCTGGTACAGGCGGATGAACCCTCCTCCTCCGAACACACCGAGCTGCCGTCGCGCGTAGGCGAAGAACTGGCGGCGCAAGGCGCGGTTCTTGGGGAAGTTGTACGTTTCCACGACCGCCTTCTTGCGGGTCCCGAACAGCTGGCGCGGGATGCCGGCCTCCTCGAGGATGCGCCGCGGGATCGGGCGATCGTAGTCGCTACCCAGCCGCCACGGCGCCATCTCGACCGACAGCGCGATCGCAACGAGGTAACGCAGGCTGCGCGCGAACAGCGACGGGACGGGGACGTTGATGAAGCCGCTCTTCAAGCGGATCTCGGACAGCATGATGGCCGTGGTGTCGCCACGCAAGACGCCTGCGTCCTGATACTCCCGCTCCCAGCGGTTGATGTCCCATACCTCGTCACCCTGGAAGCCGGTGAACACCACGCCGACGGCGCCGCTGCGCTCGATGTGGCGGGCCATGGAGTGGAGGACCGGCAGGGGAGGCGCGCACCCCGGGGCGAGGAAATACAACTCGTCCTCGGTCATGCGCGAGGCGCGCCCATCCAAGTATTCGGTGCGGAGCCCCAGCCGGTCGGCGATGGGCCTGCCGTCGTCGCTGCCGGCCTCGCGATTGAGCCACCACGGGATGTGGGAGTTGGAGCGCCGGCTGGTGAAGCAGGTCTCGAGGTCGAGGTCTTTCACGAGGACCGTGCTCGCGGCCGAGTCGTACCCCGTCGAGACTGTGCTGAACGCCTGCATCGGCGTATCGCGGTACCGGCTGAGGAAATTGTCCTGGAGGCGCCCCAGGGCCTCCGCGACCAGCGCCCGGTAAGCTGCGAACGAGGCGATGGTGCGAACGGGTCGCCCGGACTCGAAAGTGGGTTCACCCGATCCGATCACCAGGCACTCATCATAGACCTGGAAGAACGAGGCGATCTCCGGGTGGCGCACGACGAACGCTTTGGGGTAGCCCCGCACGCCCCGGCGGATGGCGTAGGTCTCGGCGCGGTAGTCGTGTCCGGGCGCGAGGGTCGCCCCGGTGAACGCGAGCAGTAGCGCGAGGCTGTTGGCCACGAGGACGCGATCACGGTGCACGCAGTACATCAACCGGTTCACGAGCGCGCTCGACGGCACGCAGTACAGGCAGCCGTCGGCGAGGCGGAGGCCGCTGCCGAAGAAGTGCGGGCACTCGTGGAACCCGCCCGAGCGGAACTCCGCGTCCCACACGCCCTCCACCATCCACTCCTCGCGGCATTCCACCGCCGAGCCGTGGAAGACGAGCACGTCACCCGCCGCGCGATCGATCGTAGCGACCCAGGCGAGGCGTGGCAGCCGCGGGACTTCGCGGTAGCGCAGGCGCAGCGGCACGGCGCGCGTCGTCATCGGGTCTGCCGACGGCGGGGCAGCAGCTCAGCCGCCCGGAGCACCACCGCCTGCCGGGCCTGGCGTGAGAGGCCGGCGCTGAACGCGATTCCGAGCGCCAGGGCGAGACTCGCCGGGACGGCGGCGGCCCACACGAGCCAGTTGGGCGCGAGCATCCGCTCGCCGAGCGCGAGCCCGACGGCGAACAGCACGCCCGCCACGCAGACCGCGCGCCCGAGCGTGGCGGGCGCCACGCCACTCGAGCCACCGACGCAGCGTCCCGCCAGCACGGGGTAGGCGACCGTTTGAATCAGGCGGCCGGCGAGCACTCCGAGACAGAGGCCGGCGATGCCGAGTGCCCGGGTCAGCGCCACGGCCAGGGTGATCGTCACCACAGCCGCCACCGCGGCGATGAGGACCCGGAGCCACGACCGCAAGGCGGCGTCGATGATGAACGCGTCCGCGCGGATGAAGGCCGTCTGGAACGCGATGCAGACGATCAGCAGATCGACGACGGCACCGCCGTAGTGCTCCCTGCCGACCCACAGCGCGACGAAGGAGCGGTTCCACAAGAGAATCGTCGTCCCAACCGCGGTAGCGAAGAGCCACGTCAAGACCATGAGATCACCGCGGGCGAGCGCGGCGCGCCCATACTGGCCTGCGCCGATCAGGCCCGCCAGCCCGGGCATCGCAGCGCCCACGGCGGACCCGTGGACGGCCACCGCCGCGCGCGGCGCGTACGCGGTCAGGACATAGGTGGTCACCGCGGCCGGGGACAAGAGGGTGCCGAGGATGAGCACGTCGCTTCCGAGCAGCAGCTTCGCGATCAAGTCGCCACCCGCGAGCCAGGCGGCGAGCCTCGCCAGCGACCGCGTCTCGGCGCGGGCCGGGCGGCTTACCCCGAACCAGGCCACGTACGTCCGGGCGAGCCACCAGAAACACAGCGCGCTCACCGCCGCGAGCGCGACCTGGGCGCCGGCGACGCCGGCGAGGCCGAGCCCGCCGTACACCGCTGCGGCGGTGAGCGCGCCGCCCACGAGATTCAGCCCCGCCTGCAGCTCCATGCGCTTGTAGCCGAGATTCATGCCGTGCAGGGCCGCGTCCGGTATGGAGAGCAGACCGCCGAGCACACCGCCAGCCAGCACCAGCGCCGCAGCGATACGGATCGTGGTGCGCAGTCCGGGGCTGGCGCCCGTGATTGCGGGCGCGTACCACGCTACGACAGCCGCCGCGGCCACCGCAAGCGGCAGGCAAATCAACCAGACGACGAGCGCGCCGCCCAGCGCGCGCCGCTGGGCGGCCGAGCCGGCGACGGACTGCCGGTTGGCCACGAGCAGCCGAAGCGCCTCGGACGGGCGGCCCCCGACGGTGGCGACGTAGCCGGCGAGCCGGTCGAGCATCTCCCAGGTGCCGAACAGCGCCGTCCCCAGCCGCCCGACTAAGAGCGGCGTAATGACGAGGCCGACGGCGGTTTTGACGCCGAAATCGAGGCCGAAGGCGGCGACGTTGAGCGAGGCGCGACGGGTCAGCGGGACGGCCGGCGCGGCGCTCCTGGCGACATCGGGCTCAGCCATTGGTCCACTGTCTGCCGGTCCACGGCTGCTCGCTCAGGCGGGGCCCGCGGAGTACCTCGCCGTCATCCGCCGCGATTTCGAGCAGTGCCACGGCGCCGTGCGCGCACGCGACGACCTGGCCGCACGCGTCCCGCAGGGGACTCTGCAGCGGGCCGAGCACGGTGCCCGGGGCGGCGCCGGGAGCAGGAGGGGGGGGCCCGTCGCCCGGAAGCAGGGCCGCCTGCCACACGATCCAGCGCCGGCCGTCGAGCCAGCTGAACGCGCCGGGGTACGGCTTCGTCAGGGCGCGCACAAAGTTGTAGACCGCGCAGGCGGGCTGATCCCACACGATCAGGCCGTCGGCCGGTCGGCGCCGTGCCAGGATGGGGCCGCGGTGGCGCGGCTGGGGCCTCCCCGGCCGCTCGCCGGCGAGCAGCCGCGGCAGGACGCGCAGGATCATGTCGCGGTTCGACGCCGCGACCCGGTCGTACAGTGAGGCGCAGGTGTCGTAGGGAGTGATCGGGAACTCGGTCTGGTCGATCAAGTCGCCCCCGTCCACGGACTCGGCGAGCCAGATGAGCGAGTTGCCGCTGGTGTGCTCGCCCCGGATCAAGGCCCAGTTGATGGGCGCGCTGCCGCGGTTACGGGGCAGGAGCGAGGCGTGCGCGCCGATCATGCCGACCCGCGCGGTGCGGAGGGTCTCCGGCGCCAGGATCTGGCTCCAGCCGATGACGAACACGACGTCGAGCGCGAGGTTCTTGAGCAGCTCGCGCGACGCCGCGTCGTTGATGTGCACGATTTCGTGCAGCGGCACGCCGAAGCGCTGGCACAGCGACCGGTAATCGGCGGCGCCGCTGCGGGTGGCGGCCACATCGGGCCGCAGCGTGAAGACGGCCTGGATCGGGACGCCGGCCTCGATCACCCCCTGCAGCGCCGGAATGCCCTCCAGGTGGAACCCGACCCAGCCGAATCTCATCGCCGGTACGCGTGCACGACGTCAAGCACCGCCTCGATTACGTCCGCCACATCCTGGTCGGAGAGCCGCGGATGGAGCGGCAGGCTGACCATGCGCTCGTAATTACGCAGGGCGACGGGGAACCGCTCCGGCACGTAGCGATACTTGTCCCGATAATAGGGATGCAGGTGGATGGGGATGAAGTGCACCGACGTCCCGATATTGCGGGCGGTCAGCTCGTCGATAAACTGGTCGCGCCCGATGCGCAAGGCTTCCGGGCGCAAGCGCAGCACATACAGGTGCCAGGCGTGCTCCACGTCGGGCCGCTCGACCGGAAGCTCGAGCGCCGGTTCGTGCCCGAAGCCCGCCTCGTACAGGCGCACGACCTCACGCCGGCGCGCCTGGAACGCCGGCAGCTTGCGCAGCTGGCACAGGCCGAGCGAGGCCTGAATGTCGGTCATGTTGTACTTGAAGCCGGGCGCGAGCACCTCGTAGCGCCAGCTGCCGCCCTTGTCGTAGCGCTTCCACGCGTCCCGGCTCATGCCATGGAGGGAGAGCACCCGCGCCCGCTCGAGGAAGGCGGCGCTGCCCGTGAGCATCCCTCCCTCGGCCGTCGTGAGGTTCTTGGTAGCGTAGAAGCTGAAGCTCACCGGGTTGTCGCCCGAGCCGATCAGGCGCCCTTTGTAGCGGGCGGGGAGCGCGTGCGCCGCGTCCTCGACGAGCGCGAGGTCGAAGCGGCGTGCGATGTCGGCGATCGGATCCAGGTCCACGGGGTGGCCGGCGTAGTGGACCGGCAGGATGGCGCTGGTGTTCCACGACACCGCTGCCTCGACGGCGGCGGGCGAGAGGTTGAGCGTGTCCGGCTCGACGTCCACGAGCACCGGGCGGGCGCCGACGTGCTCGATCACATTGACCGAGGCGGTAAACGTGAGCGGCGTCGTGATCACCTCGTCGCCGGGACCGACGCCCAGCGTGGCGAGCGCGGTGTGCAGGCCCGCCGTGCAGGAGCTGAGCGCCAGCGCGCTCGGGGCGCCGAGGTGTTCCGCAAAGTCGGCCTCGAAGCGCTTCGTCTTGGGGCCGGTGGTGATCCAGTCCGAGCGCAGCGTGTCCACGACTTCGCGGATCTCCTCCTCGCCCAAGAGCGGCGGGGAGAAGGGCAGAAACTGGTTGCGGCGGGCAGGTGCCGGCATGGCAGGCATCGCGGCGGGCCTTACGCGGGGGCGGGCTTCGCGATCGGATCCGCGCGACCCGGGCCGCGGAGCAGCGCGGGGGGCGGGGGGGGCGGGGTGGCCCGGGAAGCTGCCGCGTGCTGCGCCGGCTCGGACGGCACGGAGGCGAGTGGCTGCACGCCGTGGCCTTCCCAGGGTGCGTACTCGGGCACGAGGAGCGAGACCGCTCCGATGAGGTCGCGCGGCGCGCCATCGGCGAGCACCTGCAGCAGGTGCTCGAGCCCGCGCTCCAGGCCCACCGGGTCCACCTCGGCGCGCTCGATGACGCGGATCTTGTCCACGGAGGTGGGCACGGAGCCTTCGTCGTTGCCGACGAGCTGCTCGTCGAGCTTCTCGCCCGGCCGCAGCCCGGTGAATACGATCTGGATGTCGCGGTAGGGCACGAGCCCGGAGAGCCGGATGAGCTGCTCGGCCAGATCCACGATGCGCACCGGCCGGCCCATCTCCAAAATGGCGATGCGGCGGGCCGCCTCGGGCAGAGCGGCGGCCTTGAGCACGAGCTGCACCGCCTCGGGGATGGTCATGAAGTAACGCCGCACGTCGGGATGCGTGACCCGGACGGGGCCGCCCACGCTGATCTGGCGCTTGAACACCGGCACCACACTGCCGTCGGAGCCGAGCACGTTGCCGAAGCGCACGGCTCGGAAGTCGGTCTGCGACTCGATGAGGGACGGCAGCTCCAGCACGATCCGCTCGCCGATCCGCTTGGTGGCGCCGAGCATGCTCGACGGGCTGACGGCTTTGTCGGTCGAGATCAGCACGAACTTCTCCACGCCGTGCAGCGCCGCGCACTCGGCGACGCGCAGCGTCCCGAACACGTTGTTCCACACCGCCTCGACGGCATTAGCCTCGAGCATGGGCACGTGCTTGTACGCGGCGGTGTGAAACACATAGTCCGGGCGGTACAGCTCGAACACTTGCGCGAGCCGCTCCGGGTTCGTGATGCTGCCGATGAACGGCACCACTTCGACGCCGGGGTAGCGCCCGGCGACCTCGAGGTGCGTGAAGTACAGCGGGCTTTCCGCCCGCTCGAGCAGCACCAGGCGCTTCGGCTCGTAGGAGGCGATCTGGCGCGCCAGCTCCGAGCCGATGGACCCCGCCCCGCCGGTGACGAGGATGGACTTGCCCGCGAGGTCGCGCTTCACCTGCGCCAGGTCGAGCTCGACCGGGTCGCGCCCCAGCAGGTCCTCGATTTGAACGTCGCGCACCTCGGCGATCGTGGCTCGGCGGGCGAGCAGGTCGTCGAGCGAGGGGATGATTTTGAACTCGACGCCCGTTTCGCGGCAGCGCTCCACGATGCGCCGCGTCTGCTCGGCCGTCGCGGTGCGGATCGCGATCACCAGCAGCCGGACGTCGTACCGCTGGACCAGCGGCGCGAGGCGGTCGGTCCCGCCCAGGACCGGCACGCCGTGCAGAGTGCGGCCGTGGGTGTCGGGGTTGTCGTCGATCAGGCCCACCACGGTCATCGTGGTGCGCGAGTCGTGCAGCGCCTGGCGCAGCAGCTGCTCGGCAGCCTCGCCGGCGCCGATGATGAACGTCCGCGCCCCGGCCGGGCGGCTCACCCCGAACCCCTCGCGCAGCGAGCGCGCGGCGAAGCGGACGCCGCCCGAGAGGAAGATCATCAGGACCCAGTCGAGCGCGAACACGGAGCGCGGCATGCCGCGCAGCCCGCCCACGGCGTACAGCGTGACGACGAACAGCGCCGCGCTGACCGACACCGCGACCGCGAGATCGCGCAGGTCGCGCAAGCCGACGTGACGCCAGTAGCCGCGGTACAGGCCGAAGCCCCAGAAGACGAGCGCCCGGATGGCGATCAGGTAGGGCAGGGTGCGGGTGAAGTGTGGCCACTCGACGGCGGGAATGCGAAAGTCGAAGCGGAGGCCGAACGCCGCGAGATAGGCCAGGGGAATGAGGCCTACGTGTACGGCGAAAAGCAGCGCCCGACGGCGCAGCAAGCGTCGCGGTGGTAACTGCAGTAACATGACCGGTCCTCGATCGAGGGGGACCTGAACCGGGGCGAGCGGGACGTGCGCGTCCCGAGCGCCCGCGCGCGCTCGAGAAGCACGAGTCATGCGCCGTCGGCCGACGCTGGAGGCGGATGTGACGCAACGACTTGCGCGCCGGCCCTGCGCCGGGCGCGGCGCGCGGTGCCACGCACTCGCTACACATGCGATGGCGCGGTGCGACAAACCACGGGGAGCCGCCGTTCAGTCGGCGGCGCTGGCGTGCGGTGGGAGGTCCAGCTCGAAGGAGAAGCGGGTGCCCCAGTTGGCACGGGTCTCGAGGGCGAGCCGCGAGTGCATCGCTTCGACCAGCTTGCGCGTGATCGCGAGCCCCAGGCCGGTGCCGGAGAAACAATAGCCGTGGCGCCCGCGCGCCCGGCGGAACGGCTGGAACAGGGTAGCCAGCGCTTCGGGGTTGACGCCAGGGCCCGTGTCGCGGACGGCGAAAGTCACGCGCGTGGCGCTCGTTTCCTCGCACAGCAGCTCGACGAAGCCCTGCTCGGTGAACTTGAGCGCGTTGGTGGTGAGGTTGAGCAGCACGCGGCTCAGCGCGACCGGAAAGCCGAGCCGGTGGTCGACGTTGGGCGGCAGCAGCCGGACGGCGAGGCCCTTCTCTTCGGCCATCGGTCGGACGATGGTGCGCACGGACTCCATCAGCTCGGCGACCGAGAAGGGCGACGGATCGCCGTCGGCGAGCTCGTCGCCACCCCGGGCCAGCTCGATGGCGTCGGCGACGAGGGCGGAGAGACCGAGGGCGGCGCTGTAGATCAGGCCCACCTGGCGGTGCTGCACCTCGTTGACCGGCCCGCTCTGGCCGCGCTGCAGCGTCTCGGCGAGAAACAGGATGGAGGTGAGCGGGGACCGGAGGTCGTGAATCACCTCGACGAGCAGGTCGAGGCCCTCGGAGGTGCTGGTGGAGAGGTGCTGACTCAGCTGGCGAGCCGGATCGTCGCTGATCGCCTGGCGGACCTGCTCGAGGGCGTTGAGGGTGCCGAGGATCGCCGACGGCGCGATGGGGGTGGCCGATTCGGACCACGCCTGCAGCAGCTCCGTCTGCAGCATCTCGACGAGCCGGTGTGCGAGGCTCGGCGTGGGACGCGGCACCAGCGACGTGACGTAGCCGGGGCGCCCTTGATCGACGGCCAGCGCCAGGGCCGCGAGCAGCCCCGCCATGGTTTCGGTTTCGGCCGCGGGCTTACCGGCGGCGGTGGCCTCGTCGCGCCAGCGCCGGGCCACGCGGCGAGTCGCGGCGGTGATGATCGTTGAGGACACGCCGGCGAGGGGCGCCGCCGCGTCGAGGGGGCCGTCCCCGGCGTCGGTCGGGGTGTCGTGGCGTCGGAGGCGCGGTGGAGTCGGTCGGCCGGGCATCCCGCGTCCGGGCATCACTCGTCCGGGCCGTTCAGCAGGTTGCGTTGCAAACCGTGGCGCTCCATGAGACGGTAGAAAGTAGTGCGGTCCACGCGCGCCATGCGGGCCGCCTTGGAGAGATTGCCGCCGGCGCGGAGCACGACTCGTGTGAGATAGCGGCGGTCGAACTTGGCGAGCAGCCGGCCCCGCGCGGCGTAGTAGCCGTCGTCGGCATTCACGTCTTCGGCTTCGGCCGCAAGCTCGACGTCCACCTTCTGGTCACTCACGAACGGGATGTCCTCGGGGCCGACGTCGGCACCGGGCTCGAGCAGCACGACCGCGTGCTCCATCACGTTCTGCAGCTCGCGCACGTTGCCGGGCCAGGAGTGGGCGCGGAGCGCCCAGATCGCGGCGTTGCTCAACGTGGGGAGGGGCTCGTCGGCGCCGCGATGGCGGCGCCAGTAGTGGTCGAGGAAATGCGCCGCGAGCACCGGTACGTCGTCGGGCCGCTCGCGCAGTGCGGGGACAGGAATCGGCACGACGCGCAGTCGGTAGTACAGATCCTCACGCAGCATCCCTGAGCGCAGCGCCTCCTCGGGGTCGCGATTCGTGGCCGCGATGAAGCGGACGTTCACCACCGCGTCGGTCCCCTCACTGCCCACGCGCCGCACGACACCGTCCTGGATCACGCGCAGCAGCTTCGCCTGGATCGGCTTCGGCATCTCGATCAGCTCGTCCAGGAACAGCGTGCCGCCGTTGGCCATTTCGAGCAGGCCAGGTTTGTCGCGGATGGCGCCGGTGAAGGCGCCCTTGACATGACCGAACATTTCCGATTCGAGCAGCGTCTCGGGGAGCGCGGCGCAATTCACCGCGACGAGCGGCCGGCTGGAGCGGCGGCTGTGCTGATGGATGAACTGGGCGATCATCTCCTTGCCGCTGCCGCTCTCGCCGGTGATGAACACCGAGGCGTCGGTGGTTGCGACACGCCGCGCCAGCGTGATCGCGTCGCGGAACACGGGGGCGTTGCCGAGGACGCTCAATCCTCCGGCGTCGACGCCGGTGCGCTCCTGCTGCGCGCGCGTCTCGCGCGCGACCTGCACGGTGTGCGCCGCCCGTCCGATCAGCACCTGCAGCTGGGTCCCCGTGAACGGCTTCGGCAAGTAGTCCCAAGCTCCGGCGCGCAGCGCTTCGAGCGCGCTCTCGACACTCGGCTTCCCCGTGATGACGATGACGATCGCCTCGGCGTTCGCGGCGAGTGCGGCCGCGAGCAGCTGCATCCCGGGGACGTGGCCCATGTAGAGATCGACGAGCACGATGTCGAACGTGTGCCGCTTGAGCGTCTCGACCGCTTCGTCTCCGCGACCGCACGTCTGCACGCGGTAGCCTTCGACCTGGAGCGCGCTGGCGCAGCTCTCGCGCAACGTGCGCTCGTCGTCGATCACGAGGATGCGGACACTGGCCTTCGTCGCCGCATCAACCGGGAGCAATTGGGAAATGTCGTTCACTGGGGTACTAGATGCAGTCCGGCGATCCGCAGACGCCGGACTTGGCGGGGTGGGGCTGGGCATCATCCTCTCCTAAGTGTTCCTGACCGCCCACTGGCGCCGGACACAGCGGGCAAGCCGGGAGCGAGTCCCGACTGCGCATCGTCCTCGTCGGGGCTGGATAACATTAGCGCATGCCGGGCAATTGCGTGAGTCCCCCCGCGCGCGCCGCGCCGACCGCACTGAACGGAGCGGGCGCCAGCTTTGTTGCAGTTGCGTTACAAAGCCTGCGCGCGGGCAGCGCGCGTCGCGCACACCGCCGCCGTATGTTCCTGCGCCGTGATGCGTTGCGCTCGCCGGCCGATCGGCACCCGCGGTACTGACCTTGCGGTGTGGTGCTCGGATGAAGAAGAGCCCCGAAACCGACATGGATACCGGCGACCTGCCTGCACGCCTCGACCCGGTACAGCCGGAGCGCCTTCCTTCTCCTGCTGGCAGCTTTGATGCCATCGCGCGCTACGCTCCTCCGGCTGCAGGAGCCCCGCAGGACGGCGACGTCCTCGCCGACCTGCGCCGCTACCTGAGCGCCGTGTGGCGCTACAAGTGGGCCGTGACGGGCATCACAGTGCTGGGGACCGCCGCTGGGGTGGCAGGGAAGATGCTGCTGCCCCCCAACTACGTGGCGCGCGCCACGGTCTGGATCCAGGTTCCGGCGCGGCCGACGCGCGACGAGGGCCCCATCTGGTCTGGCCAGCTGCCCATCTCCTCCGGGTGGACCGACCTGCTGCACACCAACGTCGTGCTGGAGGAGGTGGTGCGGCAGCAGCGGCTGTACGTCGCGCCCCAGGAGCCGCGCGACTCGGATGCGCTGGCCGGCTTCGGCATCAAGGACCGCGTGCGAGGCGGCACGTACCGGCTCGTGGTAAACGACGGGGGCACGGCGTTCACGCTGGAGGAGATGAAGGCCGGCACGGTGCAGCACGGCGTGACGGGGGACTCCGTCGGCGCCGCGCTGGGCTTCGCGTGGGTGCCGCCATCCGCTGCACTCAGCCGCGGCCGCAGGGTCGAGTTCACGGTGAGTGCGCCGTACGAGGCCGCCCGGGCGCTCGGCAAGCGCCTCAAGACGAGCCTGGATCTGGACGGCAACTTTCTGCGACTGGAGCTGGGGGGCCCCGACGCCGCGGGCATCACCGCGGTCGTGAACGCCGTGGCCGAGCGATTCGTGGCCGCCGCAGCCGAGCTCAAGCGCCAGAACCTGACCGAGCTGACCCGCATCCTGAGCGGCCAGCTCGAGCGCGCGCAGGCGAACCTGCGGGATGCCGAGACGGCGCTCAAGACGTTCCGCGTGTCGGCGGTCACCGAGTACGCCGACGGCGCGGCGCCGGTGACGCCGAACATGCAGTTCCCCCGCGATCCCGTGTTCGCCGGATTGCTCGACATGAAGGTGAACCGCGAGCAGCTGCGGCGCGACCGCGAGGCGATCGCCCGCATCCTCGCCCAGGGACGCGACTCAGGGCTCGCCGTCGACGCGCTCGCCATGATCGGCTCGGTGGAGAAGTCCACCGAGCTGAGCCAGGCGCTGCGCGATCTCACCGGCAAGGTGGCGGAGCTGCGCGCGCTGCGCGGGCGCTACACCGACGCCAACGTGGCGGTGCGCCGGGTGAGCGACGAGGTAGCAGTGCTCGAGCAGCAGACGATTCCAGCGCTCGCGACCAAGCTCACCCAAGAGATGGCGGTGCAGGAAGCGGGGCTGGCGCAGCGCGTGGACTCGGCAGCGGGCGGGCTGCGGCGCATCCCACCGCTCGCGGTCGAGGAGACGCAGCTGCAGCGCAGCGTGACGCTGGCGGAGCAGGTGGTCACCAACCTGCAGCAGCGTTATGAAGAAGCCCGACTCGCCGAGGTCAGCGCCATCCCGGACGTGCGGCTCATCGATCCCGCCATCGAGCCGCAGCAGCCGGCAGCCAGCTGGGCGGTGCTGCTCGTCGTCCTGGCGTTCCTCGGCAGTCTCGGAGCCGGGGTCGCGGGCGCGGTGGTGCGCGACCGTACCGACCGCCGCGTGCACTATCCAGAGCACGTCACCGGCACGATGGGGCTCGCCATCCTCGGCGCCGTGCCGCACCTGGAGCGCGGCCGCAACGGCAAGAAGGCGGGCGCCGTGCTCCAGGTCGTCGAGGCGGTGCGCGGCATCCGGCTGAACGTGCTGCACGCCCACGGCGCGGGTCCCGCGGTCCTGACCGTGACGAGCCCCGGACGCAGCGATGGGAAGTCGTTCGTGGCGTCGAACCTCGCGCTGGCGTTCGCCGACGCCGGCTACCGTACCCTGCTCGTGGATGGGGACGTGCGCTGCGGCACGCTGCATCGGGCACTGAAGCTCGCGCGCAAGCCGGGACTCGTCGACGTGCTCGGCGGCAAGGCCAGCACCGAGCTGGTGGTGCAGGCCACCAGCTACCGCGCGCTCTCGTTCATCGGCTCGGGCACGCGCACCCACACCGGGCCCTCGCTCGTCAGCTCGGCGGCGCTACCGCGGCTGCTGGCCGCGCTGCGGCCCAGCTACGACGCCATCATCGTGGACAGCCCGCCGCTCGCCGCCGGCGCCGACGCGTTCGCCATCGGGACGGCCACCGGCAGCATGGTGCTCGTGCTGCGCACCGGTGTCAGCGACCGGGAGCTGGCGCAGACGAAGCTCGAGGTGCTGGCACACCTCCCCATCCGGATGCTCGGTGCGGTGCTGAACGACGTGCGGGGCGGGCTGTATCGCTACTACTCGTACTACCTCGAAGGCTACGAAGTCAAGGAGGAGCCGGAGCCCGCCTGGCAACTGGTGCGCGCGCCCGAATGATCAGCCCTCGAAGCACCGGATCCAGCTGCCGCGGGGGTCGGCTTCCGACGCCCGCAGCGCGGCGAGCGCTCGGACGACCACTTCGGTCGGCTGGGCCGATCCGCGGCGCACGCCCAGGGCCGTCTCGTAGCCGGCGCGCAGCCGGAGCGGCGGCTCTCCCGCCGCGCGGGTGAGGTCGCCGACCGCGCGCGCCAGCCGCTCCCCCAGCCCCACGGCGCCGGCGGCGCTGGTCTGCGGGGCGAGCACGGCGAACTCGCGGGGTCCGGCTCGGCCGACGGTGTCCGACATCCGGCCAGCCGTGCGCAGCATGCGCCCGAGCGATTCGATGCGGGAGTCGGAGCCGGGGCCGTCGTCGCCGCGCGCGGGTGGCTCGCCATCGGGCGCCAGCGCGACGCACGTCAGCGCCGTGCCCAGGCGCTCGGCCTGGGCCGCGAGCTCCCGAACCCGGCGCTGCAGCGCCGCCGCGGTGTACAGCCCGGTGCGCTCGTCGAACAGGCTGTGCTCGCGGGCGCGGTCGGCGTCGAGTTTCGCCCGCAGGTGGCCCTCCAGCCGCAGCAGGAAGTGCTCGGTGTCGAGCGGCTGCCCCCACAGTCCATTCGCGCCCGCCCGCAGCCCCTCGAGCAGCTCGGTGCGAAGGGTCGGACCGGGCGTGGTCAAGAAGATGGGCGTGCTCGCCGTGATGTCGGGGTCGACGCGGAGGGCACGGCACAGTGTAAAGGCGTCCACGTCGGGGAGCTCAGTGTCGAGCACGACGGCGTCGAGCCGCACCCGGTGCGCACCGGCGAGCGCTTCGCGGCCGCTGTAGGCCTTGAGCACGGCATACCCCGCCGGCCCGAGGATGCTCTCGAACGCGCGCGACGACCACTCGTGGGCGTTGACGAGCAGCACCAACGGGGAGCGGCTCGGCGTTGGGGCGTTGGACATGGGCAGCTGGAGTGCATACCTCGTGCGCCCTTGGGACCGGGCGGCAACTCGTTTTGGGGGAACGGGTTTTCCCCCCCCGACCGGCGGCCGCGCGGCACCCAGTCGCGGGATTATGCTCACAAGCTTGTAGCGGGGCTGCCGCGGCCCGGGGCCCCTCCCCAGGCCGCCGCAAGGTCGCGCTGGCGGCCTCAAACTTGAATATGAAGTGACGACACCCAGGAGATCACGGGAAGCCATGCTGTGCCA
>Ga0209474_10000704_pt1 | contig 35473 bp, 29 predicted proteins | sample GraSoiAngelo_145_FD_185902 | JGI IMG/M metagenome (GOLD analysis project Ga0209474, IMG submission 185902) | Grasslands soil microbial communities from the Angelo Coastal Reserve, California, USA - 14_1009_05_20cm (SPAdes) (version 2) | ecosystem: Environmental > Terrestrial > Soil > Grasslands...
AGGAGCCGCGCCGTGTGGCGCAGTTCGACGTGCGCGAGCCGCCGCTCCACCGCGATCGCGCGCGCGCGCTCGATGAGCGCATCGGCTACGTCGCCGTCGCGCGCGCAGACGCCGCCATAGTTCACGAACGGCAGCGACACGGCGAACCGGCCGAAGAGTGCGCTGCGAAAGACGACGAGCGGCAGCACGCCGACGATCTCGCTGTTTTCGCGCGCCGACAGATAGATGGTCTCGTGGCCGAACGCCTCCTCGAACACGCGGCGCCAGCCCCACACGTGGTAGCCGGTCGCGGCCGGGTGCGACGCGACGTAGCGATCCCACTCGGGCTGCGCCGCGTCTGTCGTGATCTCGAGAATCGCCGGAACGGATTGAAGCGCGAGCTGCATCAGGACACCAACGCGGGCACCGGCTGGCGCTCGGCGGCGCGCGCCGCGCTCCGCCGTCCGGTGCAGAAATAGGTGAAGCCGAGCGCCGCGGCGGCGGCCGGGCTCAGAACGTTGCGCGGATCGATCAGGATCGGCCGGCGCATGAGCGCGCGCACGCGCGCCAGGTCGAGGCTGCGGAACTCGTTCCACTCCGTCATGACGATGACCGCGTCCGCGCCTTCCACCGCTTCGTAGGCGCCGGCCGCGCAGACGAAACGGGACCCGGCGTCTGCGAGCGCGGCGGCCGCCTCGTCGTTCGCGACCGGATCGAACGCACGCACGGCGACGCCCGCCCGTATCAGGCGGCGGCAGATGAAGAGCGCCGGCGATTCGCGCACGTCGCTCGTGTTCGGCTTGAATGCAAGGCCGAGGACGGCGACGCGCGGCGCATGGATGGCGCCGAGCGCGCCGAGGATTTTCTCGAGCAGCCGCTCCTGCTGCTGCTGGTTCACGGCAATCGCCGTCTCGACGATCCGCTGCGGCACGCCGCTCGCATTGCCGATCGCCGCGAGCGCGCGCGTATCCTTCGGGAAGCACGAGCCGCCGTAGCCCGGGCCGGGATGCAGGAACTTCGCGCCGATCCGCCTGTCGAGGCCCATCGCCTTCGCCACGACGTGGACATCCGCGTCCACTTCGTCGCACAAGTTGGCAATCTCGTTCACGAATCCGATCTTCACCGCGAGAAACGCGTTCGACGCGTACTTGATCATCTCCGCCGTCTCGATCGTCGTTTCGACGATCGGCGTCTCGATGAGATAGAGCGCGCGGTACAGCTCGCGCAGCACCGCGGCGGCGCGAGGAGTCCGCGTGCCGATCACGACGCGATCGGGACGCATGAAGTCGCCGACGGCTGATCCCTCGCGCAGGAATTCGGGGTTCGACGCGACGTCCACGGCGGCGCCGCGCGGCGCGAGCCGCGCGAGGAGCTGTTCCACGCGCGCGCCGGTGCCGACCGGCACCGTGCTCTTTGTCACGACGACGCACGCCGCGGGCAGATGCGGCGCGACGTCGGCGACGGCATTCATCAGCTGCCGCAGATCGACCGATCCGGCGGCGGCCGGCGGCGTGCCGACGGTGAGAAACACGATCGACGATCGCCGGACGGCGGCGGCCGCGTCGGTCGCGAACGACAGACGGCGCGCGGCGACGCTCTTGGTCAGCAGCTCGAGCAGCCCCGGCTCGTAGAACGGCAGCGCGCATGCTTCGAGCGAGGCGACGCGCTCGACGTCCTGATCGACGCAGACGACGTCGTGGCCAAAGTCGGCGAGGCACGTGCCGGTGACGAGCCCGACGTATCCGGTTCCGATGACGGTGACGTTCATGTCCCAGTGAATGACGGCCGCGCGGCCGCTACCAGAGGTACGGCAGCGGGGCCGATTCGGTCTCGGCGACGACGCCGTTCCCCTGACGCTCGAGCAGCGCGAGCATCGTCGAGAACTTGAAGTCGCGGATCAGCGTGCGAAGCCGTGCTTCGGTTTGCGAGAGGTTGAAGTAGTGCCGGAAGCGGCCGAGCGTCGACGTGCGCAGCCGCGGCTGATCCGGATCGATTTCCCACGGGTGGAGATAGAAGATCGCCGGCAGCCCCTCGACTTCGTTCAGCCGGCTGATGCCCCACCGCGTCCACTGGTACGGCAGGATGCGGAAGTAGCCGCCGCCGCCGATCGGAAAGTTCAGCGGGCCCCAGCGCACCGTCGATCCGGGCGCCTCGACGAGCGCGGCGTCCGGCTTCGGCCGGTACGGATGGCGCGGCGAGATCGGGATGCCGTAGCGATCGTGGTGGATCGGAAAGATGCTCGCGTCGTAGCGGAAGCCTTCGTCGATGAGCACGTCGAGCGCCCAGAGCGACCGCGGCGTCACCGAGTAGCTCGGCGCACGGTAGCCGTACACGGGCGCGGCCACCGCCGACTGCAGAATGTCGCGCGCGCGGCGGATGTCCTCGCGGAACGCGCGCGGCGTCAGATCGTAGACGAGCCGATGGCCGTAGCCGTGCGACGCGATCTCGTGGCCCTGCGCGGCAATCGCGCGCACGAGCCGCGGAAAGCGCTCGGCGACCCATCCGAGCACGAAGAACGTCGCCTGGATCCCCGACTCGCCGAAGATCTCGAGCAGCCGCTCGGTGTTGCGCGACACGCGGCTTTCCATCGTGTCCCAGCCGTGGCGCGGGACGAGTCCGTCGAACACGCTGACGTGGAAGTAGTCCTCCACGTCGACGGTCATCGCGTTCACGACGAGCCTCCCCCCGGCGGATCTCCGCACGCTATTGGCCCCGCCGCAGCAGCACCGTCTTGATCGTCTCGAACATGACGAAGACGTCGAGGCCGACCGACATGTTCTTGATGTAGAAGAGGTCGTACTGGAGCTTCTCGATCGCGTCCTCGACGCTCGCGCCGTAGGTGTAGCGCACCTGTGCCCAGCCGGTCAGGCCCGGCTTGACGACGTGGCGGAGCCCGTAGAACGGAATCTGCTGCGCGAGCGATTGCACGAACTCCGGCCGCTCGGGCCGCGGGCCGACCAGCGTCATGTTGCCGGTGAGGATGTTCCAGAACTGCGGCAGCTCGTCGAGCCGCGTGCGCCGCATGATGCGTCCGAGCGGCGTGATGCGCGCGTCGGATCCGCCGCCCGACCACACCGGACCCGTATCGCGCTCGGCGTCGGCCCGCATCGATCGCAGCTTGCGCACGGTGAAGATCCGTCCGTCGCGGCCGACGCGCCGCTGCGAGTAGAACGCGGGGCCCGGCGACGTCAGCCTCACCGCCGCCGCGAGGGCGAACATGATCGGCGTCGTCAGCACCAGGCCGACCGCGCCCGCGGCGATGTCCACCGCGCGCTTCAGCGCGAGCAGCCGCCGCGTCTTCTTGAAGCCCGCGGAGAAGATCAGCCAGCTCGGGCGCAGGTTCTCGACGGCGATCTTTCCCGTGTACTCCTCGTAGACCGACGCGAAGTGGTCGAACCGCACGCCGTCGAGCTTCATGTCGAGCAGCTTGTCCATCGGCAGCTTGCCGCGCGCATCCACGAGGCTGACGACCACGCGGTCGACGCCGCGCGCGCGGACGAGCGCGGGGATGTCTTCGACGGTGCCGAGGAAGTCGAGCTGCCCCATCGCGCCGCCGTCGTTCGCGTCGGGATCCACGTAGCCGACGATGCGCACGCCCGCCTCGGTGCGCTCGTGGAGCTCGCGCGCGAGCGCGAGGGCGCTCGCGTTCTTGCCGACGAGGAGCAGCCGCTCGCGCGGACCGACCTGCACCGTCACCCATCCGAAGACGAATCGCCACGCGACGACGGCGCCGACGGCGAGCGCGGCGGCCGGCGCGAGGACGCCGCGATCCACCGTGAGCTGCGGGAACAGCGTGTAGACCGCGGCGAGGATCAGCAGCGTGACGCCGAGCGCCTGCAGCGTGCGAATCAGCAGCTCCGCGCGGTTCCGCGCGACGTGCGGGTTGTCGTAGAGGTCGCCGTAGTACAGGCAGACCTGGCAGATCGACGTGATCACCAGCGCCTTCGGCAGCATGTCGGCGAGCACCGCCGGCCACGCGTGGCCGCCGACGCGGAAGTACACGCTCGCGGCGACCGCGCCGATGATGAGCGCCGTCTCCGACACGATCAGCGTCGTCGAGCGCCAGTTCGCCGTCTGGATGAGACCTTTGGCCATCGTTGCCTACTTTGTCGAAGGCGCGCCGTAGTACCCCGCGCCGTAATACTCGTAGTACCCGCCGGCGTTGCGATCGTGCTTGAAGTCGATCGCGTTCATCACCACGCCGAGAATTCGCTGGTGCGTGATGATCTCGACGGCGCGCTTCACCAGCGGGAACGGCGCCTTGCCGGACCTGATCACGAGCAGCACGCCGTCGACGAGCGTCGCGAGCAGGCTCGCGTCGGGCAGCAGGCCGACCGGCGGCGAATCGACGAGCACCCAGTCGAAATGGCTCGCCGCCTGCGCGAGCACGCGCTTCATGCGATCCGATGTCAGCCCGCTCATCGGATCCGATTCGGGGCGGCCCGCCGGCAGCACGAACAGCGAGTCCGACACGCGCGTGAGGACGATCTGCCGATCCTCGTCGGCGGTCAGCGCCTCGGTGAGGCCGCCGACCGGCGGCAGCCCGAAGATGCGCTGCACCGTCGGGCGCCGCAGATCGACGTCGATGAGCAGCACGCGCTTCCGGTACGAGTCGCTCAGCGTGAGCGCGAGGTTCACCGACGTCAGGCTCTTGCCTTCGCCGGGCATCGCGCTCGACGTCATGATCACTTTCAGCCCGCGCTCCATCTGCGCGTGGTGCAGGATCGCGGCGAGCTTGCGGTACTGCTCCATCGCAGACGGCAGGAATCCGTCGGTGCCGACGAGTTTGCCGGCGGTTTCCGGATCCGATCGCCACAGCGTCAATTGATCGGCGGACGCCGGCACGGCGATCAGCGACGACCCGGTCGGCGCCGCGTGCACGATCGGTTTCTCGATTGACGCCTCGCGCGACCACGCGGGCGCGCGCTTCGCCCCCGCGGGGCGCGGCGCGGCACTTGCGGCCGGAGCGTTGGATGCTGAGGCGGCAACGGGACGCGCCGGCGCGATCGGCGGCTTCGGCACCGCGGCAGGCGCTGCCGGCGCGGTCGGCTTCGCGGCCGGAGGTACGGCGACGTGCACAGCAGGCGCAACGCGCGCGACTGGTGCCGCAGCCGCAGCCGGCACGGGCGCAGCAGCCGCGAGTGCGACGGGCGCAGCCGGCGCGGGCGCAGCGGCCACGGGTGCGACGGGCGCGATCGGGACGACAACGGGGGCGAGGACGACGGGCGCCGCCGGTGCGACGACGACCGGCGCAGGCGAGGCCGCGCGCGCGACGGGCCCAACCGGCGCGACGCTCGGCGCGGCCGCATCCTGTGCGGGCTCCGACTCGGGCGTCGCGAGCGCCGTCGCGGCGGCGGACGCCGCGAGCTGATTCTGCCGATTGGCGCGCAGCAGCGCGTCTGCCAGTCGTGTCATGAGAAATCCCAGGGGGACGACGCCGCCGGCACGCGAGCGGCCGCCCCGAGGCCCGTCACGAGCTGCGCTTGATCCTCGAAATCGAAGTCGCCGCAGACTTCGACGACGACCTCCTCATCAACGGGACGCCGATCCAGCGCGAAGCCGCTCACCAGCGCGTTGTCGCAGATGACGCTGATCGTCCGCGGAATGCCGCCGGATCGCCGGTGGACGGTGACAATCGCCTCGCTCGTGAAAATCCGCTCGGCGTCGCCGCCGGCGACGCGCACGCGCGCGGCGATGTACGCCGAGGTTTCTTCCATCGTCAGCGGCGACAGCGAGCAGCGCAGGCCGATGCGCTGCTTCAACTGCCGCAGCGACGGCTGATTGAGGCGCGCCGCGAGCTCGGGCTGGCCGACCAGGATGATCGACAGCAGCTTCTCGGACGCCGACTCGATGTTGGCGAGCAGCCGGATTTCCTCGAGGAGCTCGTCGGAGAGCGACTGCGCTTCGTCGATGACGAGCGCCGCCAGCATGCCCGCCGCGTGCCGCTGCACGAGCGCGTCGGTCAGCTCGGTGAGGCAGCGTGTCTTCGACGTCGCCGCGTCGGCCGAGAGCGCGAAGCCGGCGGCGAGGAACTCGGTGAACTCCAGGCGCGAGAGCAGCGGGTTGTTGAGATACACGGCGCGGCTGTGCTGCGCGCTCTGCGACTGCAGCGCCGCGTGCACGATCGTCGTCTTGCCGGTGCCCGCTTCGCCGATGAGGAGCGAGATCCCGGTGCGGCCCGCGAGACCGTATTCGAGCGTCGACAGCGCTTCGCGATGACGCGCCGTCATCAGCAGAAAGCGCGGGTTCGGCGTCAGCTCGAACGGCCGCTCGCGCAGTCCGTAGAAGGCTTCGTACATCAGCGCAGTCCCTTCAGGACGCCGAGGCGCCAGAGCGTCGCCGCCGCGATGCCGATCGTCGCGAGGACGGAGAACGCCAGCGACGCGATCCGAATCTGGCGCTGCCGCCGCCGGTCGAGGACGCCGGTGACGATCGGAATCGCGGCCAGCACCGGCAGCGTCAGCGTGCGCAGGATCTCGTCCTCGCTGCGCAGCGTCATGTCGCGGTATTCGAGGAAGCCGATCAACGCGGCGGCGAGCGCGAGGCCGAACGCGGCGCCGAACGCCGTGATGCGGACGCGATCCGGGCTCGACGGCCGCTGCGGCAGCCGCGCGGGATCGAGGATCTTGAACTGCTCGCTCACCTGCTGCCGCTCGAGGTTCGCGGAGATCTTCGAGTCTTCCTTCTTCGCGAGCAGGCTCGAGTACGTCTTCTGGAGCGTCTCGTAGTCGCGCATCAAGTCGGTCTGCTCCGATTCGTGCCCGGGGACCGCCTCGACGCGCTTCTGATACTCGGCGACCTGCTGGCGCAGGCGCACCGCGTCGGCTTCCTTCGACGCAATCTGGCGATTGAGCTTCTCGACCTCCGCCTGGAACTGCCGCGCCCGGCCCTGGCGGATCAGCTCCGCCGTCGTCACCGGCTTGGCGTTCGGCGCCTGTGCGTTCGGCACCGCGGACGCCTCCTGCTGCACCTTGAACTCGAGCTCCGTGATCACCCGCTTCTTCGCGACGACGTCGGGATGCCCCGGCTTGAGCCGCGTGAGCATCGCGCCGAGATCGTTGCGCGCCTTCTCGAGCTGATCGACGGTGCGCCCCTCGCCGAAGCTGTTCGGATCGGACGAGGACGGCTCGAGCGGCGCGGGCACCGGCGCGTCGCTCGCGAGCGCGTCGGAGATCGACTTCTCGAGCAGGAGCAGGCGATCCCGATCGCGGTTGATCGACTCGTTCAGGGTCAGAATCTGGCTCTGCGCGCCCTGAATCACCTGCAGGTTCGTCTGCAGCTGCGACGGCAGCTCGCCGGAGTTCCGGCGCCGGAACTCCTCGAGCTTCTTCTCGTGCTCGACGAGCCGCCGGCGCGCGTCCTCGAGCTGCGACTCGAGAAACGCGTTCGTCCCCTCGGCCATCACCGTCCGGTCGCGCGTGTTCTCGTCGATGAACATCGACGCGAGGCGATCGGTGACGATCATCGCGGTGCGCGGATCGCGCGCCGTGAACGCGATTCGGAACGCGTCGTCCTTCACCGTCTCGACGAGGACGTCGGAGCGCATCTCCTCGACGACGGCCTCCATCGGCTTCACCTTGCGGCGGTCGGGATAGAGGTTGAACTCGTTGATGATCTTCTCGAGGCGCGTGCGGCTGAGAATCTCCTGGCTGATCGAGCGGAGGCGATCCTCGATGCGCATGGTCACCGTCGAACGGACGTAGCTCTCCGGGATCCGCTGCGGGATGACCAGGACCGACGTCTCGGACTTGTACTCGTTCGGCATCCGCTTGGAGATGCCGTACGCCGCGGCGCCGAACGCGAGGAGCGACGCGAGCAGCAGCCACTTGCGCTGCCACAGGATCCCGAACATCTCCTCCGGCGTGTACTTCCGTCCCGGCAACATATCAGCGCTCCATCACCGAACGATCGGCGCCCACAGCGTCAACCCCACGCGGGCGCCCTGGCGATCGACCGACGGCATCAGCTGCGCGGGCAGGCCGGCGTCGCTCGCGAACCGGTATCGATAGAAGAAATGCTCGCCGTACAACGCGAGGCGGCGCGAGATGGCGATCTCGATCCGCGACGTGGCGGTGTACGCATCGTACGGGTTGACGTCGGCGCCGAAGCCGACGACGCCGTGCGAGTAGTTCGGCTGCAGCCGCACGTTCACGCGGCGTCCGACGTAGCCGCCGAGCATGGCGCCCACCGTGTCCGAGAAGAACGGCCGCGTCGCGCCGTCGGGCACCTGCAGGCCGCGATCGTAGGTGAGCATCGCCGTCCATGTCGGCGACAGGCGGCGCATCAGACGGCCGGATCCGGTCACGCGGAAGTGCTGGCCGTCCTCGGCGGACACGATCGTCGATCCGGTCGTGAACGAGATCGACGTGCGGACCGACGGGGCGAACGTCTTGCCGTAATTGAGCCCGACGTCGAGATCGTTGTTGCGGATCGGCCGCGCGGCGGGGCCGCCGCCGGTCGTCGCCAGGCCGTACCCGTAGCCCATCTTCAGCGCGACGTCCTTCGCGATCCGGTGCGTGAACTGCACGCCGGCGCGCTGGGTGTCGGTATCGGCGCCCTCGAAGATCTGCCGGTAGCGCACGCCGTAGTTCAGCGCGAGCATCGTCTCGGGCGCGAAGTTGTGCGTGACGCCGACAAACGATCCGTACTGCATCGCGTGCTGCTTCGAGACCGACGCATCCTCGGAGACCGGCGGCATGTCGGCCGAGGACAGGCCCTGCCCGGTCGGACCCAGCACGACGTCGTAGTACGGCGAGTAGCTGGCGGTCGAGGAGAGCTGCAGACGCCAGTCGAGCGCCGGCTGCAGGTCGATCGAGAACGCGCCGCTGTGGCGCGTCGTCACGACCTCGTGCAGATCGGAGTAGTAGCGCGCCGACGACGACAGGTTCAGCGAGATGAGATTGCGGCGCGGCTTGCTCGTGTAGGCCAGCGAGACGTTCGCGCCGGTGTACCAGCGGTTCGCCTGCAGCGTCGGATCGAGGACGTCGGTGTCGTTCGACAGAAACGAGTTGTCGTCGACCGCGTCGTAGATCGAGCAGCTCAGATACAGGCGGCGGGGACGATTGAGCTCCGCTTCGGTCGGGCCGAAGAGCGCCGGAAACGGGCGCGGCTTCCGCGCCGTGGTCTGCTGCGCCGATGAGCCGCGCGCCGACAGCAGCACGAGGAGCAGGGCTCCAGTGAAGACGCGCGCGAGGGCGATGAATCGGGACACCGGACGAGGCTCACGGGACGACGACAACGTCGCCTGGTTTCAGCTCGATGTTCTGGCGCAGATTCCGCTTCTTGAGAACATCCTGGTAATTGAAGGCGTACACGCTCGGCTTGCCGTTCTCGGTCCGCATCACCGAGATGTCCTTGCCGTCGGCGAACTCGCGCAGGCCGCCGGCCGTCGCAATCAGCTGCAGCACTGTCGTCGAGCCGTTGAGCGGATACGGCCCCGCCTTCTCGACCTGCCCGGTGATGAAGACCTTGCGGCTCTTGATCTCCTTCACGATGACGGTGGGGTTCGGATCTTCGACGTATTTCTGCGCCGCCACCTGGATCGCGTCGCGCAGCTGGTCGGGCGTCAGGCCGGCCGCCTGCATGTCGTTCAGCAGCGGCAGCGTCACCTTGCCGTCCGGGCGCACGGTCACGTCGGGCGCCGAGAGATCCTTGTCGCGCCAGAAGAGGATCGACAGCACGTCGTCGGCGCCGATCACGTAGTCGGCGGCGACGGCCGACGGGCGCGCGGGGACGGCCGCCACGGCGGCCGCGGCCGGCGTCCGGCGCTCCTGCGGCGCCGTGGCCTGCGCGGCGACGGTCGCTTCTACGCCGACGGCGAGGATCAACCCGGCGGCCGCTGCGGCGCGCCGGCTCCACACGGTCTTGCGCCGCGCGGCGTCCTGTCGCTTCGATGTGGACATCATCGGAATTCCTTGAACGACGGCTGGCAGTGATGCTTGCGCAGGAAGTTGAGGAAGCGCTTGTAGTCCTCCCCTTCCATGTTGAACATGCGGGCGACGATCTTGTAGTTGCCGCGCGCGTCCTGCAGCCCGCGGCGGACGACGTCGCGCACCGCCGACCGCGTGATCTCGCGCTGCATGAACAGCGGGTACACCGTCGTCCAGAACGACTGCCGCTCGTTGGTGATGCGCTCGTAGAGATCGTCGGCGACCGTGCGGCGCCGCTCGCGCTGCGGCGGGACGCCGGTCTTCTGCGCCGCGCGCACTTCGTGCGGCACCTCCTCGGCGCCGATCACTTCGCCGCGCGCGCGCACGACCATGCGCTCGATGACGTTCTGCAGCTCGCGCACGTTGCCCGGCCAGTGGTAGTTGGAGAGCAGATCGATCGCGTCGCGCGCGATCGTGCGCGCACCGCCCGCCTCGGCGCGGCCGCTCAGGCGCCCCATGAAGTGCTCGGCCAGCGCCGGGATGTCCTCGCGCCGCTCGCGCAGCGCCGGCACCATCAGGTGAATCACGTTCAGGCGATAGAACAGATCCTCGCGGAACTGCCCCTGCGCGATCATCTGCCGCAGATCGCGGTTCGTCGCCGCGACGGTCCGCACGTCGACGCGGCTGCCCGTGCGATCGGCGCCTACCTTCTGAATCTCGCCCGTCTCCAGGAACCGCAGCAGCAGCCCCTGCATGCGCAGCGTCATCTCGCCGATTTCGTCGAGGAAGATCGTCCCTTCATCGGCGACCTCGAGCTTGCCCGGCTTGTCGCGGTACGCGCCGGTGAAGCTGCCGCGCACGTGGCCGAACAACTCCGACTCGAGGAGCGTCTCGGGCAGGCCCGCGCAGTTCACCGCGACGAACGGACGTCCGAAGCGGTTGCCGAGCGCGTACACCTGGCGCGCGACGACCTCCTTGCCCGTGCCGCTCTCGCCGGTGATTAGAACTTTCGCGTCGGTTCGAGCGACACGATCGATCTCCTGACGGAGATCGGCCATCGGCGCACTCGTACCTATGAGTTGGGCAGTCCCATCAAAGCGCATGTGCTTCCCGTCTTGTTAGCCGGTGAAAGTGGAGTCGGCAGCGCAAAGTGCAAGCAGGCTGCCACGGCTGAGCAGAACTTGTTCAACGGCGCGCGAACGTGAAATGCGGCGGCCAGATCGTGAGATCTGCGTAAAGATGCAGTGCACTCGCGCGGCCCGCGGGGATCGCGGCACGCGCCGCGGCGCTGTACATCGCGGACAAAAGTCTGCTTAATCCGGACTTTCTCGCTGGAGGCAGAGTCTTGCGCGAAACGGGGTAAGGACGCCCTTCGCGTCTGTGGATTTGGCTCATTATGAGGCAACGTGTGCCAACAGCAGACAAAGACGCCTAAAGTTACGGATTTCCGCGCCTTTTCCGGCATGCGCCACAGTTCCGGTTTTTGATCGCGTTCCATACTTGAACACGCCGCCGTTTTGAGGACGAATCCAGTGTTCGCCCTAACCGATTCACTCACTGGACCTTAGTAGTTGTTCTGCAAAGACGGCTGAGGTTGGCTGCGGCCTTGCTCTAAGTAACGCGCCGCACTCTTCAACAGAACGATTGACGCTGGCGCGCGCGGGCGCCGACCCGAGGACTGCCAACGATGGCGATGCAACGGCTGGTGATTGTCAGGCGAAATGAATTTGCGACCTTCGCGCGACTGGCGCAGACGTTCGCCAACGAGCCGAACGTGCGGCTCGTGTGGGATCGCCGGATCCGTGATCGACGTCAGAGCAGCGAGCCGCCGGCGGGCGAGCGGCGCCGCCGCGATCGCCGCGCGAACCCGACCACGACTTGGGGCCCCGACGACTATTTGCTCCTGACGATCGCGCAGCCGGAATCGACGGCGCCCGGCGACGCCGGCGATCCCACGACGGAGCAGCGCACCGCGATCACCGAGGAGCTGCGCCGCGACGTGGAAGCGGCGGCCGCGTCCGACCTGAGCGTCCTCATCAGCGGCGGCGAGCCCGTCACGCGCAAGACGCTCGCGCACCGCATCCATCGTCAGAGCTGCAATGGGGACGGACGCTTCGTGATCATCGAGCCGGACACGTTCGGCGACATGTTCGCGCGCTGCGCCGAAGGCTCGCCCGCGCCGGGCGCGCGGCCGCTGCCGCCGGGCACGATGCTCATCGAGGAAGTCGCGGCCTGGGATCTCGCGCAGCAGACGCAGCTGATGCGGTTCCTGGAGTGGATGAACCTGCGCGGCGGGGCTGGCGCGAACGCGCGCGGCACGCGCGCGACGCGGCTCATCTCGGGCACGAGCCAATGGCTGATGGACCGCGTCGCGTCGAACCAGTTTCGCGAGGATTTGTTCTATCGCCTGAACGTCATCCATCTCGTCCTGCCGGAGACAGCGCCCGCTCGCTGAGCCAGGGGCGCTTCGCGCCGACGAGATCCGTAATCCGGTGATCGAAGACGGGACGCAGCGACGGAGCCACGCCCGTTGAGGCGGATCCCGTAACAGGCCTCGTTTCAATCGCTTACCGCAACAGCTCAACTGGACGCTATTTTGCGACGGTCAGGCTCGACCTTTCACGTTCGAGAGGGAGATGCCTGCGCTGATTCTGCTCGTGAGTTCGGATCCGTCGGCCCGACATCGCACCGACGTGCTGCTGTCGGAGGCGGGCCACCTGGTCGCCTCCGCCTCCTCGCTCCAACAGGCGAAGCGGCTGCTCGGTACCGTATATCCCGATCTGGTGATCGCGGACGTGCGCCTCGACGCGTTCAACGGGCTGCATATCGCGCTGCGCTGCCGGACGGATCATCCGCTGCTGCCGGTGATCATCACGCACGACGCCGCCGATCCGATGCTTCAGGCAGAGGCGCAGCGGCTCGGCGCCGCGTTCGTCGTCAAGCCGCTCGAGAACCCCGAATTCCTGCCGCGGGTGAAAGACGCCATCGAGGAGCATCGGCGGCGCCAGCAGCCGATCAGACGCTGGCCGCGCAAGCAGGTCGGCCGGCCGCTCGACGCGGAGCTGGCCGCGCGGCCCGCGCAAATCTGCGAGGTGAGCTACGGCGGGCTGCGGCTCGTGATGGGCGACGAGCAGCAGGTGCCGAAGGTGTTCGATCTGAGAGTGCCCGCGCGCGGGCTGACGGTGCGGATGCGATCGGTGTGGACGTCGCGCTCGCCGGAGAACGACCAGGTCTGGTGCGGCGCGGAACTGATCGACGGCGGCGCGCGCGAGACCACCGGCTGGCGCGAATTCGTCGACGCCACATAGCGCCTACGCGGCGAATTAGGAATGTGGAAGCGCCCAAATTCTCAATTCAACCCGTCGACGATCCTCCTCCACGACTGCGCGTCGTCGACGTCGAGCAGCGCGATCTCGGCGCCGCACCACCACGACTCCCCGTCGTCGATCGGCTTGGACCATCGCGGCGTCGCCTTCACGGCGAGGCCGAGCGTCGGCAGGCGGATGTCGAGCGCGCCGCGACCGGCGACGGCCGGCTTCTCCACCTCGAAGCGCAGCCCTTCGTAGCTCAACTCGATCACGGTCGCCGTTTCATCCTGCACGGTCGCCGGCAGGTCGGCGCGCTTGCGCGGCCAGCGGCGCTTGCTGTCGGGATCGCGCGGCGTGCGGCCCGCGAGCAGCTCCTCGACGCGCGCGACGAGGGCGGCGGTGCCCATGGTCGACGGCACGAAGTGGCCGCCGTAGCGGTCGATGTCGTGGATGAAGTCGGCGGGCGCGCCGGTGACGACGACCGGCAGGTCGCCGCACTCGACGCGCACGCGCAGCACCAGCTGCAGCCCGTTGAACGCGCCGAGGCGGATGGCGGTGATCAGCACGTCGGGGCAATCGAGCGCGATCTGCTGCCTCGCGTGCTCGAACGTGCTGACGGTGGCGACGCGATAGTCGGCGCGCGCGAGCGCGGCGGCCGTCGTCGCCTGCGACGTTGAATTCGGGTCCACCAACAAAATCCGGTACGACATAGCGCTCTAATCGCCTCTCGAAGCGGCCGAAGTGTCGCCGTGATCGAGGTCTACGACGCCGCTATCGCGCAAACGTCCGGACACCATGGCGCATCGCGTCGAGGCAATTCACGTGCCCTCGTCCGATGCGCGCGCCTCATAAGGAAATCAGCGTCTCACGTATCGTTTCGCTGCGGCACGATCGCCCCGCGGGAACAAGATGTGCGATCGAGTCGGTTCGTTCCACCACGAATTCGGCGAATTCCGCGCATTCCACGGCGGCGGCGACTTTCGTCGCAGGCGCGCGATGGCTGCGGACGCCGACAAAACTCGCGGCGGCGGCGACTTTCGATCGTGAGCGGCCGCAGCGGCGTCTTCGCGCCATCGCGTTCTTGGTTCGACGACCCTCTTACCTCCAGCGCCGACTTAAGTCGCGGTACGAGTGACCGGGCTGCCTCCGCGGCGACATCTCGAGGCGCCCGACGATCGCCGCAGCATATCGCGCCGCGCCGCGTCTTGCGCGTTTTTCTTCGGAATCAGCGGCAGTTTCGCGCGCGCGACGCGCCACGCGCCGCGCGCCGCAGCGGCTGGTGTGGCGGTTGCTTAGAGCCCACACCGCTGTCCCTCTGCTCAGGAGTCTCATGACATCGCCACGTTCCGACTCGCGTCGTCATCTCACCGTCGGCGGATCGCTGGTCCTGGCGGCCGCGCTGTTCGCCCTGCATACGTTCGGCTTCGGCATCGGCGCGCAGGCGACCAATCCGATTCCCGCCGAGAACCAGCTGGCGGGGAATCCGAGCTCCGAGTGGGACATCACCGGATCGGGCGACAGCACGATTCAGGGATTCGCCACCGACATCAGCGTGAACAAGGGCAGCACGATCTCGTTCAAGGTCACGTCGCCGTCGACCTACTCGATCAGGGTCTACCGCCTCGGCTACTACCAGGGGAACGGCGCACGCCTCGTGGCGACGATCTCGTCGCTCCCGAGCCAGCGTGCGCCACCGATTCGGCCACTGGACTGTACGACTGCGGCAACTGGGCGGTGTCGGCGTCGTGGAGCGTGCCGTCGACCGCGGTGTCGGGCATCTACATCGCGCGGCTCACGCGCGACAGCGGCGGCGCGAGCCATGTCCCGTTCGTCGTCCGCGACGATGCGGCGCCAGCCGACATCGTGCTGCAGACAGATGACACGACGTGGCAGGCCTACAACCAGTACGGCGGCCACAGCCTCTATCTCGGCACGCCGATTCGCGGCTACAAAGCGAGCTACAACCGGCCGTTCGCCACGCGCGGGCAGAGCAGCGGCTACGGCGCGTCGAACTTCGTGTTCTACGCCGAGTACCCGATGGCGCGCTGGCTCGAGGCGAACGGCTACAACGTCAAGTATCAGGCGGGCGTCGACACCGATCGCTTCGGCAGCTCGCTCACCGGCGCGGCCAAGCCGAAGGTGTTCCTCACGGTTGGCCACGACGAGTACTGGTCCGACGGCCAGCGCAACGCCGTCGAGGCCGCGCGCAATGCGGGCGTCCACCTCGCGCTCCTGACCGGCAACGACATGTTCTGGAAGACGCGCTTCGAGTCGAGCATCGTCGACGGCGCGTCGTACCGTACGCTGGTCACCTACAAAGAAACTCACGACAACAACAAGACCGATCCGAACGCGGCGTGGACCGGGACGTGGCGCGATCCGCGCTTCAGCCCGCCGGCCGACGGCGGACGCCCGGAGAACGCCGTCTCCGGACAGATCTTCACCGTCAACCGCGGCACGGCGCCGATCACGGTGCCAGGCATCTACGCGGGCCTGCGCTTCTGGCGGAACACGGCCGTCGCGGCGCTCGCGCCGAACCAGTCGCTCACGCTCGCCGCCGACACGCTCGGCTACGAGTGGGACGAAGATCTCGACACCGGATTCCGGCCAACCGGCACGATTCAGATGTCCTCGACGGTCGTCTCGGTGCCCGAGCATGTGCAGGACATGGGCAGCACGTATCTGCCGGGCACGGCCACGCACCACCTGACGATGTACAAGCACTCGAGCGGCGCGATCGTGTTCGGCGCCGGCACAGTGCAGTGGGTGTGGGGCCTCGACACGCACCACGACACCGACAGCGACGTCGGATCGGCGACGCCCGACCCTGACATGCGCCAGGCGACGTTGAACCTGCTCGCCGACATGGGCGTCCAGCCGGCGACGATTCAGAGCGGACTCATTCCGGGCACGGCGAGCACCGACAGCACCGCGCCGACTTCGACGATCACGTCGCCGGCATCGGCGTCGAGCATCGCCGCCGGGACGATCGTCACGATCTCGGGAACGGCGAGCGACGCGGGCGGCGTCGTCGGCGGCGTCGAAGTCTCGGCCGACGGCGGCGCGTCATGGCGTCGCGCCACGGGCACGACCAGTTGGAGCTTCACGTGGGTGCCGGGCGCGCTCGGCACGGCGACGATCCTCTCGCGCGCGAGCGACGACAGCGGCAACGTCGAGCAGCCGTCCACGCCGACGCAGGTCACGATCACGCAGGCCGTCTGCCCCTGCAGCATCTGGACGCCGTCGCTCACCGTGCCGTGGATGATCGACTCGAACGACGGCGCGGCGGTGGAAGTCGGGGTGAAGTTCAGGACCGACGTCGGCGGCATCGTCAACGGCGTGCGCTTCTACAAGGCAACGACCAATACCGGTACGCACACCAGCCATCTGTGGACCAGTGCCGGCGCGCTGCTCGGGACCGTGACTTTCAGCGGCGAGTCGGCGTCCGGCTGGCAGCAGGCGAACTTCGGGAGTCAGATCATCATCCAGCCGAACACGACCTACATCGTGTCCTACTTCGCACCGAACGGGCATTACTCCGACGATCAGTACTATCTTGGTCGCGCGGGCGTCGATCAATGGCCGCTGCACGCGCTCAAGAGCGGCGTGGACGGGCCGAACGGCGTCTTCAACTACGGCGCGAGCGGCTTCCCGACGGGCACGTGGTTCTCCGACAGCTACAGCGTCGACGTGGTCTTCACGCCGGACCTCACAGCTCCGACGGTCGCGATGACGGCGCCAACGAGCGGCGCGAGCGTCTCGGGCAACGCGGTGACGGTGTCGGCGACGGCGAGCGACAACCTCGGCATCGCCGGTGTGCAGTTCAAGATCGACGGCGCGAATCTCGGCGCGGAAGACACGGCGAGCCCCTACAGCATCAGCTGGAACTCGAACCTGACGTCGAACGGCACGCACGCGCTGACGGCCGTCGCGCGCGACACCGCCGGCAACCTGACGACGTCGGCGCCGGTGAGCGTGACGGTCTTCAACGTGGACACGACGCCGCCGACGGTTTCGGTCAGCGCTCCGGTGAACACGGCGACGGTGCGCGGAGCGGTGAACGTCACCGCGGCGGCCGCCGACAACCAGGGCGTCATCGGCGTCCAGTTCCTCGTCGACGGCGCGAACTACGGCGCGGAGGTGATGAGCCCGCCGTACACCATCTCGTGGGACACGTCCGGGCTCGTGAACAATTCGACGCACACCGTCAGCGCGCGGGCGCGCGACGGATCGGGCAATCAGACGACGTCGGCGGCAAACACCGTGACGATCTCGAACCCGACCGCCGGATCGCCGGCCATGGATGCCGTCGTCTGGACCGATCAGCCGAACACGCAGGCGACGGTCACGTCGCCGGCGTTCTCGACCGTTGCCGGCAACGAGCTGCTGCTCGCCTTCATCTCCGCCGATTATCTCGGCGGCACGAACACGAGCGTCACCGGCGTGACCGGCGCCGGCCTCACGTGGGCGCTGGTCGGCCGCACGAACGTGCAGGCCGGCTCGAGCGAAATCTGGCGCGCGTTCGCGCCCTCGCCGCTCAGCAACGCGACGGTCACGGCGACGATGTCGCAGGCCGCCGACTCGATGCTCGCCGTCGTCAGCTTCTCGAACGTCGACACATCGGGCACGAACGGATCCGGCGCGATCGGCGCGACCAAGAGCGCCAACTCGATCGGCGCGGCGCCGACCGCGACGCTCGTGACGACGGCGAACAACTCGTGGGTGTTCGGCGTCGGCAACGACTACGACAACGCGCTCGCACGCACGCCGGGAACGAACCAGGTGCTGCTGCACCAGTACTTCCCGCCGGTCGGCGATACCTACTGGGCGCAGCGCACGCTGACGCCGACGGCGGCGGCGGGCACGAGCGTCACGCTGAACGACACGGCGCCGACGACCGACCGGTACAACTGGTTCATCGCCGAGATCAAGCCGCTCAGCACGCCCGATACGACGCCGCCGAGCGTGTCGGTGACGGCGCCGGCAGGCGGCGTGACGGTGTCGGGCTCGAGCGTCACCGTGTCCGCGTCGGCGAGCGACAACGTCTCGGTGGCCGGCGTGCAGTTCCGGTTCGATGGCGCGAACCTCGGCGCCGAAGACACCGCGAGCCCGTACTCGATCACCTGGAACACGACGACGGCGTCCAACGGCAGCCATCAGCTGACGGCAGTCGCTCGCGATTCATCGAACAACACGTCGACGTCGGCCGCAGTCACCGTCACGGTGAACAACGACACGACGCCGCCGACCGTGTCGATCACGGCCCCGGCCGCCGGATCGACCGTGGCGGCCAGCGTTGCGGTGTCGGCGAACGCCGCCGACAACGTGGCCGTCGTCGGCGTCCAGTTCAAGCTGGATGGTGCGAACCTGGGCGGAGAAGTGACGACGAGCCCCTACGGCGTCACCTGGAACACGATCGCGGGCGCGAACGGCGTCCACACGCTCACGGCAGTCGCGCGTGATGCGGCCGGCAATTCCACGACGTCGGCCGCGGTCAGTGTCACGGTCAACAACGCCGACGCTACGCCGCCGACCGTGTCGATGACCGCGCCGACCAGCGGCGCGACGCTCGCCGGCACGAGCGTGACGGTGTCTGCCACGGCGTCCGACAACGTCGCCGTCGTGGGCGTCCAGTTCCAGGTGGACGGCGCCAGCCTCGGCGCCGAGGATACCGCGAGCCCGTACACGACTGCGTGGAACACGATCGGCGTGGCCAACGGCACGCACACGCTGAGCGCGGTCGCGCGCGACGCCGCCGGCAACACGGCGACGTCATCGGTCAGCGTCACGGTGAACAACGATCTCACCGCGCCGACAGTCTCGATGACGGCGCCCGCCAACGGCTCGACGGCGACAGGGTCGATCACCGTGTCGGCGACGGCGAGCGACAACGTCGGCGTCGCCGGCGTGCAGTTCCTGCTCGACGGCGCGGCGGTCGGCGCCGAGGTGACGACGGCGCCGTACTCGATGACGTGGAACTCCGGCAGCGTCGGCAACGGCGCGCACACGCTTGCGGCGCGGGCCCGTGATGCCGCTGGCAACCAGGCGACGTCGGCTGCAGTGAACGTCACGGTGAGCAACGACACGACGCCGCCGACCGTGTCGATCGCGGCGCCGGCCGGCGGATCGACGGTGTCGGCCAGCGCTGCCGTGTCGGCGAACGCCGCCGACAACGTGGCCGTCGTGGGCGTCCAGTTCAAGCTGGATGGCGCGAACCTGGGCGCCGAGGTGACGACCAGCCCATACGGCGTTACCTGGAATACAACCGCGACGACGAACGGCGTCCACACGCTGACTGCGGTCGCGCGTGATGCGGCGGGCAATTCGACGACGTCAGCTGCGATCAGCGTCACGGTCAACAACGTCGACGGCACGCCGCCGACCGTGTCGATGACGGCGCCGGCCAGCGGCGCGACGGTCGCCGGCACGAACGTGACAGTGTCCGCCACGGCGTCCGACAACGTGGCCGTCGTGGGCGTCCAGTTCCAGCTGGACGGCGTGAACCTCGGCGCCGAGGACACGGCGAGCCCATTCTCGATCACGTGGAACACGTCGGGCGTCGCGAACGGAACGCATACGCTGAGCGCGATCGCGCGCGACGCCGCCGGCAACACGGCGACGTCGCCGATCAGCGTCACGGTGAACAACGATCTCACCGCGCCGACGGTGTCGATGACGGCGCCCGCGGACGGCGCGACCGTCAGCGGATCGGCGGTCGCCGTGTCGGCGTCAGCGAGCGACAACGTCGCCGTCGCCGGGGTGCAGTTCCTGCTCGACGGCGCGGCGGTTGGCGCCGAGGTGACAACGGCGCCGTACACGATGGCGTGGAACTCGACGAGCGCCGCCAACGGCGCGCACACGCTCGCGGCGCGGGCGCGCGATGCCGCCGGCAACCAGACGACCTCGACCTCAGTGGCGATCACGGTATCGAACATCGCGACGGGCCCGCCGGTGATCGACGCCGTCAAGTCGGTGAACCGGTCGAACAACGCGACGACGCTCGTGTCGGGCGCCTTCTCGACGACGGCCGCCAACGAACTGCTGGTGGCATTCATTTCAGCCGACTACCTCGGGGGCACGAACACGACCGTCACGGGCGTCAGCGGCGCGGGGTTGACGTGGGTGCTCGTCAAGCGCACGAACGTGCAGGCCGGGTCATCGGAAATCTGGCGCGCGTTCGCGCCGACGACCCTGACGAGCGCGAGCGTCACCGCGACGCTGTCGCGAGCGGTTGCAGGATCGATGACAGTCGTCAGCTTCTCGAATGTGGATACGTCGGGTACGAGCGGGTCGGGCGCGATCGGTGCGATCGCAGGCACCAATTCGGTCGGCGGGCCGCCAAGCGCCGCGCTCGTGACCACGCGGAACAATTCGCTCGTCTTCGGCGTCGGGAACGACTTCGACAACGCGATCGCGCGCACGCTGGGACCGAATCAGACGATGGTCAACCAGTACCTGGCGACGATCGGGGACACCTACTGGGCGCAGCGGACGACGACCGCCGTGGCGGCCTCGGGCACGAGCGTGACGCTCAACGACACGGCACCTGCAGGCGACCGCTACAACTTCAGCATCTGCGAGATCAAAGGACCGCCGCAGTAACGACGTGGTCCCGCGCCGGCCGACGCCGGCGCGGGACGCCTTGCCCGCGCGCGTCCTGCCCGGACGCCGACGCCACATGTCATCCGGGACGGCAACCCCCATCGCGCGGCGGCGGTCGGTCACAGGCCTCGAGCTCTCCGATCAGGATTTCGCCGGACCAAACGCGACGGTTCACGATAACATCGGTCCCGTGAAGACCATAACCAACCGCATGATCACGGCCGCTCTTCTCGTAGTGTTGGCCGCGACGGCGGCTCACGCACACGTCACCATTCGACCTCGGGAAGCCAAAGCCGGCGTCACCGAGACCTACACGATGCGCGTGCCGACGGAAGGCAAGGTCGCGACAACATCAGTGGAGCTTGAGGTGCCTGACGGCGTCACCATCAACAGCGCGCCCGGCGCCTCCGAACAAAAGAAGAGCGGCGACCGCGCGATTTCGATCACCTGGACGGTCGATATTGAGCCCGCGCAATCTCAGGAGTTGACCTTCGTCGCCAGGAACCCGACCGCCGGATCGGAGATCGCCTGGAAGGTGCACCAGCGGTACGCCGACGGGACGAGCAGCGATTGGGTTGAACCGGCAGGGAGCCGCCGACCCGGCCCGGTGACCAAGCTGATCGCCACTCAGTAGTCGCGGCGCACACGGGGTAGAATCGAGTCATGTTTCGTGCGGTACGAATCGCGGTCGCCGCCGCTCTTGCTCTGGCGATCGCGGCGCTGCCGGTTGTGCTCGACCGATGAGCGGAGTCCTGCGAGGCGCATCAGAACACGGCCGCGGCCACACCGGCCTGTCATCATGCGGCCTCGACCGGAACGCGCATCTCGCACGCACCAGCGCCGTGCGGCCACGACCATAGCGGGACAGCTGTCGCGGCGGCGAACAGTCCTGCGCCAACCGGACGCGCATTCGACGCGCCCGGTGTTGTAGAGCGCCAACCGACAGGCGCGCCGCCGGCTGCAGCCAACCTTCGCGTTCGGCCGCAATCTCCGCCAGATTCCCCCCTGACGCTTGACGGTCGGTCGCTGCCCCTCCGCGTTTAGCCACCAGATCTACTGACGATCTCGCTGACGCATCGAGACGATGCGTTGGAAAACGTCTGTCTTTTTCTCGGGAGTTCCCATGAAATTTGGTCGACGCCAGATGATGGCGTTGTGCGTAGTCAGTACGTTTTTCATATCGAGCCGGGCGCGTGCACAAGGCTCTCCACCACCGTCCGTTGCCGGGTCAGATGCAGGTCAACACGAACACATGCAGATGAACATGCCAATGAACCACGGCTGGCAGCTCATGCAGGACGGAATCGTGTTCGCCGAATTCAATCATCAAGGAGGCCCTCGCGGCGGCAACGAGTTCGTCGTGCCGAACTGGTGGATGGGCATGGCGAGCCGCGAGATGCCTCGGGGACGTCTGACGCTGACGGGCATGTTCAGCCTCGACCCGGCGACGGTCGGCAAGGATGGCTACCGCGAGATCCTTCAGGTGGGAGAAGCGATCGACGGACGTCCCCTGATCGACCGCCAGCATCCGCACGATGTGTTCATGCAGTTGGGCGCCATCTGGCGAATCCCCTTGACGGCGTCGACCGGCTTCACGGTCGCGGGTGGTCCCGTCGGCGAACCGGCGCTCGGGCCCGTGGCGTTCATGCACCGCGCATCCGCCGCCGACAATCCGACGGCGCCGCTCGGCCACCACACGTTCGACTCCACGCACATCGCGTTCGGCGTCGTCACGGCCGCCGTCGATCGCGGCCCGTTCGTCGTCGAGGGATCCGTGTTCAACGGCCGCGAGCCCGATGAGAATCGTTGGGATTTCGACTTCGGCCGGCTCGATTCCGTCTCGGGCCGGGTCTGGTTCAGGCCGAACGACGAATGGGAGCTCCAGGCGTCGAGTGGACGCCTCGAGAAGCCTGAGGAATTGGAGGCGGGAAACATCGTGCGGTCGACGCTCTCTGCGTCGTGGACGCGGAAGAACGGCGCCGCGATCTCATCGATGACCGCGGGCTACGGCCGCAATAACACGGACCACGGTGCGCGGAATGCATTCTTCGTGGAAGGTGCGCGCCACGTCGAGTTGAATACCGTCTACACGCGCTTCGAAGCGGTGCAGATCGAGACGGCGCTCCTTCAGACGGACGTCGTCGTCACCGGGCCGGAAGCCGATGTGAAGGATCCCGTGATGGCGTTCACGGTCGGCGGTGTGCGCGACATCCTCAGCGTGCGCGGGTTCGAGGGCGGCCTCGGCGCAGACGTGACGTTCTACGACGTCCCCGATACGCTGCAGCCGATCTACCACCCGCATCCCGTGTCGTTCCATGTGTTCTTCCGGCTGCGGCCGCCTGCCGGATCGATGGGCCGGATGTGGAACATGCGGATGTCACAGCCGATGGCGGGCCACCAGATGCCGTGAGCGTCGCTGTCAATCAGACCGCTCGCGCCGCTTGGCGCGAAGCATACACGAGGAAGACGATGAGCGGCCGCATCGCCGCGATGACGTGGCAGGTCGAGGTGCCGCCGAACGGATTACAGCGGTTCGGTCACCGGGCTTCGCCCCGAACAGACCGAACCCGCCGCCGCGCCTTCGCGGATCTTCGGGCTGCCGCGCTTCGCAAGTCGTCCGGCCACGCACAGAGCGCTCGCTTGTCGTCGGTCGACAGGGCGGCGCTCCAGTGGACGAGCGTGTACGACGCGGGCGGCATCTCGCCGCCTTCCACCGCGTCGCAGATCTCCTGCACCTGGTTGGGCGAGAGCGTGCCGCCGTCGCTCCATTCCGAAAAATTGAGTTTCTCGCGGCCCGCCGCGACGTGCCGGGCCATCAGCCAGGAGGCGGGCGGCAACTTGCTGTACCAAGGCCACCGCGTCGCATTCGAATGGCAATCGGCGCACGACCGTTGCAACACTGCTCGGACGTCGGCCGGCATCGACCGATGTGCAGGGATCCCGTCCGGTCGCGGCGCATTCGCATCAGCGGTTTCGGCGCTCGTCAGTCCAATGGCGGTCGTCACGAGCAAGGCGATTGCCGCGAGCCAGACAAATTTTTTCGTCATGAAGCTCCCGCTCCCCGCGTGATGACGAGTCAGCTCTTGACGACGAGCGTCATTTGCATCTCTTCGTGACCCTTGCCGCACTTGACCGTGCACTCGATGCGGTACTCTCCAGAAGACTTGGGCGCACGCACCGTGAAGTCCTTCGTGCCCGGCTCCAGTCGCAGATCCCACCCTTGATCTCGCAGGCGTTTGATCACGACGCTGTGTACGGCGCCATCTTTCGCGACCTCCGGACCGGCGAGCGACGTGATTCGCAGAGTAAAGAGCTCGCCGGGTTTCACGACGATCACCGGCTTCTTCTGGCCCGGCACCTTGAACGTGTTGTCTTTGTCGGCGACGATCTCGATCACGCGTCTTGCCGGCGTGTTCGCGGCGCGCGCCGAGACGGGCAGAAACAGCAGACCGGACACGGCGACGGCCGCCATTCGAAGTCCTCGTTCCCGAATCATCGATGTCGTCTCCTGACTTGGTGTATGTCGATCGAACATGGTGTTACTGCACGAGATACTGCAGAATCGCCTCGGTCTCGGCCGCCGTCATGTTGGCACGCGCACGCATGTGCATCATGATCGTGGCCGTCTGCCGGTCCGAGAATTTCCGCGGCGCGAGATGACATCGCGAGCAGTTCGCCTTGTATGCATCATCGCCGTCCGGGAGCGACGACAGCTTCACGGTTGCCGCCTGCGCGGCGGGCGCCGGACGCATTGCCGTCGCAGAGCCGGTACGCGATCGTCCGCGCGGCTGCGCTTCACTCGCGTAGACGACGGTGCCCGAGAGCAGCAGGATCAGACCGACAAGGTTTCGTGTCTTCATATCGTTTGCTCCTTACGAGCCGAACCGGTACGCCACGCCCGTGGACCACACCATGTGTGATGCGTCGGACGTGATCGACCTGCCGTAACCCACGCTGAGCTTGAACCCGTCGTTGACGTAGTAGTTCCAGCCAACCATCGGTCGCGTCGTATCCATTTCCGGCAGCTCGCCGTGCGCAGCGTCCATACTCACGGCGTCCTGCAGATCCATCGGAGCGGCGTCCTTCGGCACGTAAAACTGTTCGAAGCGGGCACGAGTTGGGACCGGCGGAAGAACCCGGACCAGAACGGGACATGGGTCGTGCGGTACGCGCCTTCGGCCCAGTACCCGTCGCCCTGCGCGCTGTTCGCGTACTCGGCACGGACGTCGAGCGGCGTGTGTGGCAGCGTCCACGTGAAGTCGCCGCCGTAGTCGTTCGTACGTTCGTCGGCAAGGTGACGTTTGATCGAGAATCCGGCCTCGACCCGCTGTTCGGCGAAAAAGAGACTCCAACGGCCGCCGGCGCTTCGCTCGGAGTTGATCAAGTTCAGCGTCGCGTTCTCCGTCGAATACGGAGCGGAATAATAGGCGGAGTAGTTGAGCACGACGCCGCCGCCGACTGACGCGCCGCCCCGGACCATGCCGCCGGTGCTGGAGCCCTCGCTGAGGCCGAGGATGAGCGGCGTGTTCATCATGTTCTTGATCCACGCAGGATGGAGCCGTTCGTTATAAATGCCGAACGGCGTGAGAAACCGGCCGGCGACGACCGTCACTGGACCAGCTAGGAAATCGGCCTGGAGATATTCGAGGCCCTTGTCGATGGTGTGTCCGCCCCAGACACCGTCGGCTCTCGGGATGTCGCTCTCCATCTCGAATTCACCCTCGATCAGCACGTGCCGGCCGATCGGCGCCAACAGAATTGGCGAGAGCACAGGGTTGAACGTCTGAGCGCCTGGTTCGAACGTTGCGGTAAACCCGCCGTAACCGGTCACCATGGCGACAGGCGCATCACTTTGCGCATAACCGGGAGTGATACCGATCAGGAGCGCCGACGCGGCGAGCACGATGAGGCGCACGCCGTCGCGACACGTTCCGCGCTTTGAATGTTCCACTGTCCCTCCGGGCCACGTCGCGTCGTCCGATCGATCCGGCAACGTTCCGCCCGCGGTCCGATCCGCAACGTGGGGTACCACGTGGCGGTCGCCGGGTCCGGATGTCATGCCGAGGACGTTCGTGACATGAGATTGCACGGCGCCGCGATCAACGTCGATCGCATGGCGTGACGCAAGACAGCCATCGACAGACGGCCGGCATTGCAATCTTGAACGCGTTCTGACGTACCTTGGCACACGGCAGCCCGGCGTGCGCTCCTCCGTTGACAGGGTGTCGACGCTTGAGGATGTCGGCTCAGGCAGGCTTCGCTGCCGCGTAGATACATCTACACGAAGGACATGAGCGTGCCGGTTTCATATCGCCCGGCTTCTCGTCGCGTCGGCGACAACGCCGACCGCGTCCCATGCCTTGACAACGGCCTGCTCCTCGACGCTGCCCGCGCCGAACAGATCGCCAGCGGTTTGCGCTGTGAGCGTCGCGGCTTGCGCGAACGTCGTTGTCTGGCGCATCCGATCTCGAAGCGCGACGTACCAGATCCGGCCTGCGGCGTCCCACGCATACCCGCCGATCTCGGTTGCCGCGAGGTAGAACGCGTGGTTCGGGATACCCGAATTGATGTGCACGCCGCCGTTGTCCTCGTCGGTGTGCACGTAGTCTTCCATCGACGCCGGTTGAGGGTCCTTGCCGAGGACTGGGTCGTCGTACGCCGTGCCCGGCGCCTTCATCGAACGGAGCGCCGTGCCGTGGACTTTCCTGGTGAACAGTCCCTCGCCGACTAGCCAGGTGGCCTTGCGCGCCTCGATCCGGAGCATCCGGTGCTTGACGAGAATTCCGAGAACGTCCGAGAACGACTCGTTCAACGCGCCAGGCTCTCCTCGATAGCGCAGGCGCGCTTCGTACTGCGTGACCCCATGCGTCAGCTCGTGGCCGACGACGTCGGGCGCGATCGTGAAGCGGTTGAAGAGGCGGCCGTCGCCGTCGCCGAACACCATCTGCTTACCGTTCCAGAACGCGTTGTCGAAATCGCGGCCGTAGTGCACGGTCGCATCGAGCCGCAACCCGGCGTCGTCGAGCGAATGGCGTCCGAATGCTTCGTGGAAGAGGTCGTAAGTGGCGCCCAACGCATCATAGGCTTCGTCGACGGCGACATCGCTCGACAGCGGCGCCCCTTCCTCGCGGCGTACCATACCCGGCAGCGTGAATATGCTGTGCGCGTCATAGATGCGGCGCCGCGGATCGGGCTTGATCGCGGATCGCATCGGACCTTCGAGGCGTTCCTCGCGGATGGCATCGGAGGCGGCCAGCGTCCGCCGCGCGGCGGCCTTCTCGACGTCGTCGCCGTGCTCCGCGACGTGCCGGAGGATGTGAGGCGGAACGATCCCTTGCACTGGCCGCAGCGTCACTACTGCGCGCAGTCTACTTCGCTGTCGGCTTCTCCTTTCACGGCCAGTCGCCCTCCGACGCTCTCAGGCTGTATACCTGCGTACGTATACCAACGTACCAAATGCGTATACTCCGTATCGAATTTACTCGAAACATGACGGTTTTCCGGGCAGGCCAGGAACGTAATTTCTAGGTCAAATACTGTCGAGAGAGTGGGTTAGCTGTTCAAGACGACCTGAGGAATAGATCTTGTATCAAGAAAGGCGCGCGACCACTACCGGTTGCACGCTCTCAAGGGACCACGGGATGTCGTCAAAAATCATGGTCGTCACCGGCGACGAACAGCGGCGCAGCGTCCTACTCGAAACACTGAACGATGCGGGCTACGTGGTGAGCGGCGCCGCGACGTTCGAAGAAGCCAAGGAGCTCCTTGGGAGACGATCCCCCGACCTCGTGATCGCCGACGAGCGCCTCGGCCCGTTCAACGGGCTGCATGTGATCGTCGTGGGCCGCGCGCACCACCCGCGCATGAAGGCGATCGTCACGAGCCGTGTGAGGGACGAAGGGCTCGAGAACGACGCGAAGCGCCTGAACGTGCAGTGCCTGGTGCAGCCGTCGGCCCCCGCCGACTGGCTCGAATCGATTTCGCGCACTCTCGAAACCATCCACTGAGGTCGGCGCCACGCAGGCGCCGCCTCTCCTGTACACACGAAAGTCCGCCACGTGGCGGACTTTTTCTTTTGCAGGGCGAGACTTTCAGCGTCGCGATGCGCGGCCGCGCAACCCGCTCCAGAGCGTCGGCCGTCCGGGAAGGATGTGATCCACTCTCGTCGCGCCGAGCCTCAGCCGCGCCGGTGCCGCTGCCGGCTCCGGCCGCGGGCCGGCGAGCTGGGCGACGACGTGGGGCCCCGCCACGGCGCGGCCGCTGTGGCGCAGCACGATCCGCTCGGCCACGGTTTTCAGCTCGCGGACGTTCCCCGGCCACTCGTGCGTCTGCAGCGCGCCCATGGCGTCGGTCGTGAGCTCCGGCGGCGCGACGTTGTGCTGCACGCTCAGCGTCTGGACGAAATGCTCCCACAGGATCGGCACGTCTTCCCGCCGTTCACGCAGCGCCGGGATGACGAGGTGGATGACGTTCAGGCGGTAGAACAAGTCGTCGCTGAACTCCTGCCGCAGCGCGCGGTCGTAGAGATCGCAGCTCGAGGTCGAGACGATGCGCGCCGGCAGCAGCGGACGCTCGTCGGGCCGGACGTCGCCGCCGTCGAGAAACCGCAGCAGCAGCTTCTGGATCCGCGGCGACATCTCCGCCGCTTCGTCGAGCACGACGGTCCCGCCGCTTGCGAGCGCCAGGAGCCCGCGCGAGGCGTCGCGGACGTCGCCGGCTTTCGACGGTCCGAAGAGCTCCGATTCGAGAATGGCCTCGGGAAGGCTGCAGGAGATCGGCACGATCGGCCGCTCGTGGCGGCCGCTGCGCTCGTGAATCACCCGCGCGAGCAGCGTCTTGCCGGCGCCGCGCTCGCCGCTGATGAGGATCCGCGCGTCGGATGCGGCGACGGCCGCCGCCTCCTCGACGAGCTCCGCAACAGCGACACTCCTCCCAAGGAATTTCTGAGAGTCCATCGGGCTCCTTCAGAATCGGTCGTTTGTACGAGGGGGATGCCGGTGAAAAAAATAGTGCGGCGCGACGCAGAAGTCAACAGGAATGCGCGGCGATCTTCGCAGAGTTTACTTCGCGCGCCGCGGCGAGCGGCGCGCGAACGGTGCCGGCGCGGCGCATCGAGGTGACGCGCATGCGCCGGGATCTATCGGATGCGCGAGGAGATGATGTTCCGCCGGAGCAGCGAAGCGAGCGCGAGCAGCACCGTGGCCGTGACGATCGCCTCGGCGCGCACGTCCAGGTGAAGCCAGGTTGTCGACGGCAGCATGCGGCTCCCATATGCCGCCGCCGACATCGTCGATGCAAGAAGGATCGTCTTCAAGGAACCCCCAACCCCGAAAGTTGAATGAGAAAGTCGGTGCTGGGGTATATCGCAAGCGCGCTGCCACACCCCACGACGCGCCAGCCGGCGCGGCGCCGCAGGGAACTCCTTCTAAACCAGTGCATTAGGGCGTCTGCGGCTTGGAGCGGGTCGGCGGCGGCAGGCTGGCTGCACAAAATGACGCGCTAGGTGCAGACTTTTCTCTTCTGTGGGCACCGGCGCCGCGCGCGCTCAGTTCAGTGAGCCGAGCGAATCGACGATCCATCGCCAGTGGCGCATGGCGTCGGCGCCGTCGGGCGCCACTTCGGCGCCGCAGAACGTGCCGCCGTCGTGGGTCGCCGCCGTCCACCGCGGTTTGATCGGAACCGAGACGCCGAGCGTCGGGAAGCCGATCTCGATCGAGCCGCGGCCGATGCCGACCGACGAAGGGAGCCTGAGGCGTATGCCGTTGTAGCTCAATTCGACGACGCGCACCGAGGTTTTCTTCACGGTGCCCGGAAGCTCCGCGCGCCTGCGCGGCCAGGCGCGCTCGCAGTCGGGATCGCGCGGCAGCCGGCCAACCAGCAGCGCCGACACCGCCTCCCGAAGCTGGCCGCTCTGAATCGGCTTGGCCACGAACGTCGCGTGGAACAGCGTGACGTCGGCGCTCAGGTCGGACGGTTCGGCCGTAATCACCACCGGCAGGTCGGGATCGCTGGCCCGGAGCCGGAGGAGCAGGTGCAGTCCGTTATACGCGCCGAGGCGGAGCGCCGCGACGAGCAGATCGGGACGCTGGGCATTCGCGAGGCGAAGCGTGTCCTTGAACGAATCAACCCACGCGACGCGGTGACCGTCCGCCGCCAACGCTTCTTCCGCGACCATTGCCGGCGTCCTGTCCGCTTCAACGAGCAGGATGCGATGCGCCATGACCCCTTTGTGTCCGGTGAATCGAACGAATGTGTCGGCATCGGCCGGCCGCGAATGGACTTCGCGTACCGCGACGAGACGCAAGTAGCATACCCGTGATCTAAAAACCGTAAGTTTCCGCCGCAGCGAGTCATAAATGCCGTGATCCATGCGAATCACGCCGCGACCGCGACTCATTTTTGCGACGCCGCCGTCCACCCGCTCCGACAGAATTCTGCCGTGGCACCGACTTTCTGATCCTGGATCTGATCCTGGATCTGATCCTGGATCTGATCCTGGATCTGATCCTGGATCTGATCCTGGATCCGATCCGCCTGCGCCCCAAGACTGCGGCTACGGCGCGAGCGCGAGCAGCACGTTGCCTGAGCGAAGGCCGAACGCGCCGTAGCCCGAGCTGACGTAGAGCCTGCCCCCCGCGACGACCGGCGCGGGCCCGCTCATCGATCCGCCTTTCGCGCGCACGCCATTCAGCGTCGGGAACTCGCGGTTGGTGTCGAACTGCCAGACGACCGATCCATCCGTCGTCGAATGCGCGCGGAGCACGCCGTCGTTCGACGGCGAGAAGACGACGCCGGGGATCGCGGTCACCGCCGAGAACAGCGCGCCGCTGCAGGCGCGGCTCGGCCGCCCGCACGGCAGCGGATCGGCCGGCGGCGCGAGCCAGACGCGGGCGCCGTGCGCGAGATCGATCGCGTGCAGCCCGCCGGGCGCCGGGTCATAGATCTCCGCGACCGGCACGTACGCGCGCTCGCCGTCCACGGCGATGCCCCACTGAATGCCTCCGAGGCCGCTGCCGCCGCCGGCTCGATAGCGCCAGACCTGCCGCCCTTGCCGATCCGGATCAAGCGCAAAGACGACGCCCGATTTCTGGCCGGCGACGATCACCTGCCGCCCGCTCGACAACGTCGCGAGCACGGGCGATGCGCCGAAGTCGAAGTCCGGCCCCGGCCGGTCGCCGCAGTTCACATCTCCGGGCACGCACCCGAACACATCCGGCGTCGTCGGCGCCATCGAGTGGGACCACCGAAGGCGTCCGGTCTTCAGGTCGAACGCGATGATCGCATCGGCCGTCGGCTGCGCCGCGCCGCTGTACGTGTTGCCGGTGCCGACGTAGACGGCGCCCCGCGCGAGATCGACCGTCGGCGCCGACCAGATGGCCGCGCCCGCCGGGCCGCGAAGCTCCGTCCCGTCGGCGTACGCGCGCAGAAGATGCGGCGGCTCGGCGATCGTGTACGACTTCCAGATCACGTCGCCCGTGCGGGCGTCCAGCGCCACAAGGCTTCCGCGAAACGTGCAGCAGGAAGAGCCCGGCGGCCGGCCGCCTTCTTCGTACGACGAGATCGGCACGAGCAGACGATCGCCGACGAGCGCGGGAGCGCCCGTCAATCGCACGAGCGGATGCTCTTCCACCTTGCGCGTCCAGAGCAGCCGGCCGGCTGCGGCGTCGAGCGCGTAGACGAACCCTTTTTGATCGGCGAAGTACGCGGCGTACGTGCGCTGACGGCCCGTGCCGCCGCGGGGGCCGATCGAGATCGACGCGCGCACGCCGCCGCGCGCGGCGAACGTCCAGACGATGCAGCCGCTCGCCGCGTCGAGCGAGTACACGGTGCCGTTCTGGCTGCCGACGAACAGGCGGCCGCCGGCGACCGTCGGCTGCGCCCACGCCGACGTCGTGTCGGGAAAGCCGAACGCCCAGAGGAGATGAAGCGTTGGAACATCGCCGGCGGTGAGGCCGGCCTGGGCCGACTTCTGGAAGTGCGTGTTCTCGAGCGAGGCGCCCCACCCGTTCCACATCGGCATCGCGGCGACGTCGCCCATCGCCGTCCGCGTGCCGCACAGGCCCATCGTCGTTCCGGCGACCGTGCCGCGCAGCGTGCGTCCGGTGAGAAACTCCGCCAGCGCGCGGCGCTCGTCGCCGCTCAGGGCGAGGCCCTGATAGCGCATCGAGCCCGACGTGAGCGCGTCGAGGATCGCCTGCGGCGAGCGTCCGGCGAGCGCGTCGACCGACGGCGCGCGTGGATCGCCGCCGCCGTGACACGCGCTGCAGGCGCGATCGAAGAGCGCGGCGGCGTCGATCGCCTGCCGCTCGCGCCCTTGGCGGCTCAGAATGGACTCTGACGAGATCGCGACGAGCAGAATCGTGATCGCCGCGCGCAGCCGGGTGCCTCCGGAATGCGCGTGCAAGAGATCAGATGCGGTTCGCGTGGAGCGAGGCTGGATTCTCTAGGCGAGCTTCACATTTTCGCCGCGCGGTCCCTTCGGGCCCTGGCCCTTGTCGAACGTCACCTGCTGGCCTTCGCGGAGCTGGTCGAACGGCGTCTGGCAGCTCGATTGGTGGAAGAAGTACTCGCCCCCGTCGTTCGCCGCGATGAACCCGAAACCCTTGTCGTGTACCAGTCGCTTGATCGTGCCCGTTGTCGCCATGTCGTCTCCTCGACTGTCTGTCGCACGCTGACGTCCAGCGCCTCCCCATCATAAGCGGGTTCGCCGCAGCCCAGCCCGAATTTCTCGACCAAGCGCTACCATGAGCTGGTGAATGCGCACGCGATCCGCATCGAGCAGCTCGGCAAACGCTACGGACGGGTCACCGCCCTGCGCGGCGTGTCGCTGGAGGTGGCCTCGGGCGAGGTCTTCGGATTCCTCGGCCTGAACGGCGCGGGAAAGACCACGACTATCCGGATCCTGCTGGATCTCGTGCGGCCGAGCGCCGGCCGCGCGTTCGTCTTCGGGCTCGACTGCCAGGTGCAGGGGCTCGACGTGCGCGCTCAGGTGGGCTATCTGCCGGGCGAGCTCGGGTTCTACGGCGACATGACCGGCGAGGCGACACTCCACCTGCTCGCCGGCCTCGCGCGATCGCCGGTCGATCCGCGGTGGCGCCGATCGCTCCTCGATCGACTGGAGCTTGCGGCGGCCGACTTGAAGCGTCCGGTGCGGCAATACAGCACCGGGATGAAGCGCAAGCTCGGCATCGTGCAGGCGTGCCAGTCGGACGCGCCGCTGCTCGTGCTCGACGAGCCGACCGAGGGGCTCGACCCGTTGATGCAGGACGCCTTCTACGCGCTCGTCGCGGAGCTCCGCGCGCGCGGGCGGACCGTCTTCATGTCGTCGCACGTGCTGCCCGAGGTGGAGCGCATCTGCGATCGGATCGGGCTGGTGCGCGGCGGCGAGCTCGTGCTCGTCTCGACGGTGCAGGATCTGCGGAGCCTCGCGGGGCGGCGCGTGCGCGCGTCGTTCGCCGAACCGGTCGCGTCTCCACCGGCGTGGCCCGACGGGTGCGACGTGATCGCGTTGTCGCCGACGCTGTGGGACCTGCGCGTGCGCGGCCCGCTCGGGCCGATCGTCGCGCGGCTGGCCGCGCTGCCCGTCGCCGATCTCGACGTGCAGATGCCGCACCTCGAGGAGATTCTGAAGACCTTCTACGCCGACTCGCCCGCCCCGTGACGCCGCGGACGCTGACACTCGCCGCCCACTCGCTCCGGCGCATCCGCCCGATCGTCGTCGGGATGGCGATCGTGCTCGGCGGCTTCCAGTTCCTGCTCACGCAGGTCGCCGTGTTCCTGATGCGCAACCGCGCGTTCGGGATGCTCGCGTCGCTCGTGCCGGACTTCATCCGCTCGCTGGCGGGGCCGTCGATGGTCGCCTTCATGTCGTTTGGCGGCGTCGTATCGCTCGGCTACTTCCATCCGATCGTGCTCGCGTCGCTCGTCGGCCTCGCGATTGCCGTCGCCACCGAGCCGGCGGCGGAAATCGAGACGCGCTTCGGCGATCTGCTCCTCGCGCGTCCGGTGGCGCGGCATCAGGTGATCACGCGCACGGTGATCGTGCTCGCGGCGCTCGTCGCGCTGCTGCTGGCCGTGATGACGTCAGCGACGTGGGGCGGCGTCGCGTGCTGCACGCCGGCGACGGCCGCGCGTCCGACGTTCGCGTTGATCGGCTCGCTCGCGCTGACGCTCGGCGCGATCGTCCTCTGCTGGGGCGGCGTGGCGCTGGCGGTGACGGCGGCGTCGCGGCGCCGCGCGACGGCGGTGGGCATCACGGCGGTCGCGGCGCTCGCGTCCTACCTGCTCGACTACCTCGGGCGCGTGTGGGATCCGGCGCGGCTCGCGAGCCGGCTGTCGCCGTTTCATTATTTCGAGCCGATGGCGCTCCTGACCGGCGCGACGCTCAATGGCTCGAACGTCGGCGTGCTGCTCGCGATCGCGGCCGCGGGCACGGCCGCGGCGTACGCGATATTCGCGCGGCGGGATCTGTGATGCGCGATGCAATTAAGAATTTGGAATTTGGAATTAAGAATTCGTGATCACGGCTGCCACGCTGCGAGGCCGCGTGATGGCAAGACGAATTCCAAATTCCAAATTCCAAATTCTTAATTTCGCGGCGGCGGCGGCGGCGACTTGGTCACGGTCATCTCGCCGAGCATCTGGCTGTCCACCGAGTACTCGGTGAACGGCTGGTACATTTCGTCCCAGCTCTGCTCGGACCAGTAGACGTCCTTTTCCGGCGCCGGATTCCACTTGTTCTTCGGCGAGTTGTCGTAGAAGCCGATGCCGAGGATCTTGCTGCCGGCGGGAATGTGCAGCGGCTGCTCGAGCTCGTACTGGATCTGCCAGTTGAAGTCGAACTTCGGGACGTCGAGGATCGTCTGCTCGCGGCCGTCGGGATAGACGATCACCCACTTGAGGCTCTTGCCGCGCAGGTGCATGTGCGGCGACATCGCATAGAGCGTGATGTCCTCGGTGACCGGCGTGATCCCGGTGAGCGACCACGCTTCGGCGTACGGCGGGATGTTCGGCGTCTTGCTGCGCCGCCGCGTGCTGCCTTCGTCGGCCGCGTACTCGACCTCTTTCCCTTCCGCGCGGTACAGCGACAACCCGCCCTTGGTCGTCGCGAGCGGATCGCCGGCCTGCCGAATCAGCAGCTCGTGCGTGACGGGCACTCTGTTGAACCAGATGCCGAGGTGCGAACGATCTTTCTCCGGCTTGCCGGTCGGGTTGTAGTGGATCTGCCAGTTGATGTACTTGCCGGCGGGAATGCGCTTGCCGATGTCGGCGCGATGCGAATCGACGCCGCGGCCGGGCACCCACGACAGCAGCTTGTTCGCGCCGGGCAGCGCCGTGTCGTTCGTGTTCGCGCGCGCTGCGGCGACCGCGGCGCCGTCGGCGGCGCGATCGACGGCCGCTTTGCCGTTGGGCAGCACGAGCCGCCCGTCGACGATCGTCGCGCCTTCCGGAATGTCGACGACGAAGACGCCGGCGTGGTGCACGACGGCGCGATTGCCGGGACGGATCTCGAGCGTCTCGGCGAACCGATCCTCGGCGAACGGCACCTTCGAGTAGAACATCTGCACGCCGAGCTCGCCCTCGGCGGGAATCGAGAACTCGACCGGCATTTCGAGGACGTAGTCCGGCTCGCGTCCGGCGGTCCATCCTTCGGCGAACTTCGGCAGCGGCGGCAGATCCGCGTCGCTCCCCTTCGGCGCCCCGCCGTCGACCCAC
>Ga0209474_10000705_pt1 | contig 35473 bp, 31 predicted proteins | sample GraSoiAngelo_145_FD_185902 | JGI IMG/M metagenome (GOLD analysis project Ga0209474, IMG submission 185902) | Grasslands soil microbial communities from the Angelo Coastal Reserve, California, USA - 14_1009_05_20cm (SPAdes) (version 2) | ecosystem: Environmental > Terrestrial > Soil > Grasslands...
GCGCACTTCGTAAAATCGATAACCCGGGCAGCGTTAAACCTGATTTTCTCTTTTATCTGGGAGACACAGCCACCAAGCTGAAGAACCTGCCCGAAGCCGAGGACGCGTTCGGTAAATATCTGCAGACAGCGAAAGACCCGGCGGGAAAAGCGAAGGTGTTACTCGCGCTTGGCTCCGTCAAGATCAGCGCCCATAAACCAGACGAGGCTCAGAAAATTGCTGAAGAGATCATGGCGCTGCAACCAGAGGGACGAGTAAATGCGGAAGCGCGCTTGCTGGCAGGAGAAGTGCAGTTGGAACGCGGAAAGTTCGATGACGCCGGCAAAGCCTTTAAGGGAGTGGCGCTGCTTTACGATGATCCGGCCATCACTCCGCGCGCACTGGACAAGGCGGCGCTGGCGTATCGACAAGCAGGCAAAACCGAGGAAGCCGACCGGCTGTCGCACGAGCTGCGCGAGCGATATCCGAATTACGCCGGCGGATAGTCCTATTGTTAACCGGAACCGATTATTTCGCGGCGCGTATAGTCGTGATACCCCAGGGACCGTCGCCTACTTTGATGCGGCGCAATTCTTTGCGCGATTTCACATCGACGACTGAGACATCATTCGACGCTCCGTTCGCGGTGTAGAGTTTCGATCCGCTGGGGTCGAGTGCGATTCCCCAGACACGATTTCCCACCGGGATGGTTGTCGCTACTGCATTCTTTTGGGTATCGACAACTACAATCGCGTTTCCGCGGCCCGTTGACACATACAGTTCTTTTCCATCCTTAGCCATTGCAGTGCCCATCGGCAGCGAGCCTGTTGGCAGTTGGATTTTTGATAACAATTTGTGCGACGCCGCATCGATTACGGCAAGATAGCCGCCGTTCTCGCAAGCGACGTATGCGCGTGAGCCATCCGGCAGAAATGCAATCGACCGCGGTCGTCCGCCTGTCGAGATTGTTGCGACGACGCGCTGTTGATCGGGATCGATTGCGAATACTTCGCCTTTCTGTTCGCAAGTGACATAGACTTCGCCATTCTGCGGATTGACCCCAACACCTTCTGGTTCATCCGAGACTTTAACTTTTCCGTGAGACTGCCCGGAGCCGAGATCGATAATGGAAGCGCTCGAATCGTCTTCATTCGCAATAAAAGCGAGCCTTCCATCCTTGCTTATCGCGAATTGCTCCGGGTCCGATCCGATATGCCAGCGATCAATTAACTTGCGCTCCACTGGATCGATTACACCAAGCCCATCGGCGGTCTTGTCCGCCGGTGCGCGATTTTCATCCAGACCGGGCGCCATTCGCGGTGAACCGCTCAATGTCACAAAGAGCCGCTTGCCATCTGGCGCTGCGTGAATCCCGCGCGGTCTCTTGCCTGCTCTAAAAGTCGCGACAACCGCATCCGTCGCACCGTCAATGACACTGATATCGCCGGATCGTTCATTGCTCACATAGACGAAATAATCTGGCGATTCAGCGCGCACGACGAGTGCGCTGGCGAGAAAGAGATAAAGAATAAATTGGGCATTCACGCGTGACGCGTACATCGCACGTGATCCGCACGCAAGTCATCTGCTAGAGTTTAATATTGGACGTTGGGCGTTGGACGTTGGACGTTTTCTGCCGTGATTCCGCACGACAAACTTTTCATTCCAGGTCCCGTTGAAGTATCGGAGAAAACCTGGGCCGCATTTTCGCGTCCGATGATTGGGCATCGCGGCGAGGATTTTAAAAATCTTTACCGAGCGATTCATCCGGGTCTTCAGACTCTGTTTGGAACAAAACAGCCGGTGTTCCTTTCCACCTCTTCGGCATGGGGCGTGATGGAAGCTTCCATCCGGAACCTGGTCGATCGCGGAGTGCTCTGCTGTATGTGCGGCGCGTTCTCGGACAAATGGTTTGATGTTGCAAAGCGCTCTGGTAAGGAGGCCGCTCCGCTGCGGGTCGATTGGGGAAAACATATCGATCAGAAGGCTGTCGATCGGCAATTAGCCACGGGAAAGTTCGATACTGTCACTCTCATCCACAACGAGACTTCAACGGGCGTGATGAATCCTCTCCCGGAAATCTGCTGTACACTCGCCAAGTATCCTGATGTGACCCTCGTCCTCGATACCGTGTCGTCATTCTCGGGAGTCAAGATCGACATGGACGCGCTCGGCATTGACGTGATGCTCACGGGTGCACAAAAGGCGTTGGCGTTGCCGCCAGGTTTTTCGTTGTTCTCGGTTTCGGGGAAAGCATTTAGTCGCGCAGAAAGAATCCCGAACCGCGGCTTTTACTTTGATTTTCTCGAGTTCAAGAAGCAACAAGCAGAATGGATGACGCCGAGCACGCCTAGCATTGGACACATGCACGCGCTGGAATCGAAGTTGGAGGAAATCTTCGAGGAAGGCCTGGAGACGCGCTTTGCTCGTCATGCACGCACCAACACTCTGGTGCACGATTGGGTTCGGCGGACTGGATTCGAATTCTTCGCTGAGGAAGGATTCCGATCAAAGACGCTCACCTGCGTCAAGAACAACAAGGAAATCGACGTTCTGAAGCTGGTGAAGAAACTTCGTGAAAAGCATCATCTCGTGATCGATCCCGGCTATGGCAAAATTCGAGGTAAAACCTTTCGTCTTTCCAACATGGGTGATGAAACCGAGCAAACTGTCGCGCATCTGCTCAGCTGTCTGGATGACGTTCTCTAGTACCGCAAGCGAGGCATCAAGCATGAACATTCGGCCGCTGATCCTGGTTTTTCTTCTCAGTTTCTATAAACCGCTGGAGTCAGTTTGCGGAGATCCTGTAGCAATAACGCAGGAGGAACTTGTTCGTCGGGCCCAGGAACTTTTCGACGCCGTAGTACCAGGCAACAAGGAGCCGTGGCAAAATACTTCGCAGACGACTGCATCTTCGCAGATGAAAAAGGCCGCAACTTAAACAAGGCGCAACTGGTCGCCGATATCACGCCGCTGCCGAAAGGTTATTCAGGCACGATCAAGATCGCGAAGCCTCAAAGCCTCATTCACGGTGACACCGCCACCTTGAGTTACGATCTCGATGAAACCGAAACCATCTTTGGCCAGAACCTCACGTCCCGTTATCACGTAACTGATACGTGGCTTCGACGCAACGGCGTCTGGCAAATCGCCTCCAGCCAGGCGATGCGTTACTATGAAGATCCAGCTGTTGCTAGGATCGATCCAAAAAAATTCGCCTATTTCAGCGGCACCTACGAGCTGGCGCCTGGTCAAACGAGACGAGTCTTTTCTGAAGAGGAAAGTTTATATGTCGAACGTAACGGAAAACGTGAACAACTTTTCCCGGAGGGATCCGAAATCTTTTTCCGCAAGGGCGTCGAAGGCCGTATCTTATTTCGCTACGCGGATAATGGGAAAGTGGATGCGCTCATCGACCGCCGAAACAACGAAGACGTCGTCTGGCGCAGAGTGAATTAATTTTCGGGGCATAAGAGAAAAGGTTCCCGCACTGGGCGCTAGTTTTCCTAAGGCGAATCGCGGGTAACGTCTTGCTTGGAAATCACCAGTTATGCCAATGATTGAAACGTCAGGCCTGACCAAGGTTTATCGCACCTACCGAAAGGAGCGTGGACTTTGGGGATCAATCAAAGGCCTGGTCAAACGCCGTTACGATGAAACGCGCGCGGCCGACCAGGTTTCCTTTAACATTGAGGAAGGCGAGTTCGTTGGTTTTCTCGGCCCGAACGGCGCGGGCAAGACCACGGTGTTGAAGATGCTTTCAGGGTTATTGAATCCAACCTCCGGCGATGCGCGCGTGCTCGGCTTTGTTCCATGGGAACGACGCAACGAGATGAAAAGGCAATTCAGCCTGCTCATGGGACAAAAGAATGCGCTCTGGTGGGATTTGCCCGCGCAAGAATCCCTTGAACTCAATCGCGCCATCTATGGGATCGACCGTGGACGCTTCAAAAAGGTCGTGGACGGATTATCGGAGCTCTTGGAAGTGCAGGAGAAAATGAACGTGATGGTCCGCGAGCTCTCGTTAGGCGAACGGATGAAAATGGAGCTGATTTCCGCACTCATTCACGAGCCGCGCGTACTTTTTCTCGACGAACCAACGATCGGCCTGGATGTGGTCAGTCAAAAAAGGGTCCGGGAATTTCTGCGTATTTACAATGAGGAACATCGTATCGTCACGTTGCTGACCAGCCATTACATGCAGGATATCCAGGAGCTGTGTCATCGGGTTCTCGTGATCGATCACGGTAAAATCTTTTTTGACGGGCCATTGGATGAAATCGTCGACCGGTTTTCAGGATACAAAATTCTGAGTCTCACTTTCGAAAAAGAGGCGACGCGCGATCTTTCCGCTTTCGGTGAAGTAACGGAACAAACGCCTGTTTCGGTGCAACTAAAAGTCCCACGCGCAAAGGTCACCGAGACCTGCCGCGAACTGCTCGAAGCCTGCGACGTGAGCGACATTAACGTTCAGGAAGTGCCCGTGGAAGAGGTAATCCGCCAGCTTTTTGGCGAACGACGCGAAAGTCATCGTGCCACTGATCTCGCACCCACCGAAGCGGCACAAGCTACCTAGGCTTGGTCGCAATCGACTGGCTGGCTATGGTACCACTTGCGGACCGATTCGAGTAGGGCAAGGTCAAACAGCTTTCACTATGAGATCGTGGGATCGCGTGATCGGGTACGCGCTGCTTCTTTTGGCGCTTCTCTCGTGCCACGTCAGCCGGGAGTCGAAATTAGCTGAGAAGTCGAAACAGGAGTTGCTGGCCCTGGAAAATCGGTGGCTACAGGTGGAGGACGATCCTGTGGCTCTCGAAGATATCCTTGCTTCTGATTTCCTGCACGTGGTGCCGGGGGCAATTATCACAAAGAACCAACACCTCCGGTTTCTGCGCGAGCATCCTGCGGGTGGGAAACGTCCAGAGAAGCGTTTCGAAGATCTTCATCTAAGGGTTTATGGTGAAGCAGGAATTGTGAATGGCGCCGTGATTGAAACGACTGACCACGGCGAGCGCAAGACTCTGTTCACAGATGTCTTCGCCTATCGCGATGGCAAATGGAGGGCCGTTAGCGCACAGGAGCTGCCTGTGGCCGCTCCATAACTTATGCAGCGATTTGCTCGCGCTTTCTTGAGAGGGCGCGGTTCGATCGTCAACGCTTAACACTTAGGACTTAACGGCACATCAAACTCAGACAAACCAGGCAGGATGCTTTTTTCCATTCCCTCCGCGAACGTAGGGTATTGGAGAGTCCAGCCCAGACTCCGCAGTTTCGCATTACTCACACGCTTGTTGGTGTCGCCCCGTTTGCGTTGCCCCGTTAATTCTCTAAAGGGCGGCAACGGCCGATTCAGTCTTTGGGCCAACCAGCGGTAGCAGTCACTTTGCAGCATCGGTTGATTATCAACTACATTGTAAATCTGACGTTCCTGCAATTCCCCGGTCACCAGGAGGAAAAGTGCGGACGCGATATCGTCGCGGTGCACTTGATTAACGAAGCGATCGCTTTCCGGATCGATGATCGCCGTGCCAGCTAGAAATTTGCTCAGTAACGCCGACCTGCCCGGGCCGTAGATTCCGCTGAGACGCGCAACTGTACCACCCCGGTCGAGCATTGCCTTTTCCGTTTCAAGCAGGACCCGACCTGTGTCGCGAGCAGGTTTAGTTTCACTTTCTTCGGTAACCCATGAACCATCGCGTTGCGCATAAACGCTGGTGCTGCTCGTAAAGAGCATCTTTGTTTCAACGAATCGATCGAGCAAATTGCGCACGCCATTCAAATAGATTTGCCGGTACGACTCGAATTCGCCGCCGCGCGAACTCGCGCACTGAACGACGACATCGAATGTTCGGCGGCGCTCCGCGACCTGATCGCTGTCTGAAATATCGACCTGGCAAATAGGATACGGTTTGACGGACAGCGTTGCGGCTGATTTCGCAGAAGCGGTCCAGCCTTCCGCGTCCCAGCCTGCGGCATGGAACAAATCCGCGGTCGCCTGACCAACATAACCGCAGCCGGCGATCAAGATTCGCGGCATGTCGTTGTAGTCGCCTCACTGCGAGGCGTTTTCTGCGCGTTGCATCCGGCACGGCGGCCCTGCTCCGTGGCTATAACAACCGTTCCGGTTATCGCCAGTGCCTTACGCCGCGGCTGCGATTTCAATTTCTTCAAACATGTTTTTCTGGAGAGCGCGGACTTGTTTAAGGCGAATAAGCTCCAGGAGCGCGAGAAACGTTACCACGACTTCCACGCGCGATACGGCAGCGCCAAACAAATCGGAAAAACGTAGCCGCGCATTATTTGCGACCCGTTGCAAAATAATATCAATCTTCTCCGAAACACTAAAACGTTCGGCGAAAATTTCCTGCACATCCTGTCGGGCTTCGATCCGTTTGATCACCGTTTGGAATGCATTGATCAACTGAAAAATTCCAACCTCTTCCAGACGCAGTGGCCCTTGCAAGAGCGACGATGCGCTACCTTCTCGCACAAAGATCCGCTCCTGTTCCAGTTCCCTCAGATGAAGATCCGCGGCCGCTTCTTTGAACTTCTTGTACTCTATTAACTGCCGGATCAGATCCCACCGTGGATCATCTTCCTCGGCGTCTTCTTCAGGGGGCTGCTGATCAATCGGCAACAAGCTCCGGCTTTTCAGGTAAATGAGGTTTGCTGCCATCACGATGAATTCGCCGGCAAGTTCGATATTCAATTCCTTGAACGCCTGGAGGTATTCGAGGTACTGACGAGTGATGCGTTCAAGTGAAATATCGTAAATATTGATCTCATCCTGCTTGATCAGGTAAAGCAATAGATCGAGCGGTCCTTCGAAAACCTCCAGCTTGACCTTGTAATCGGGTTCCATTTGTGGCTTCACCGCGTTAAACGCTCGAAACGTTAAAGCGTTGAAGCGTTGCAGGGCAACAAACGTTCCCAGCGTAGGTCCGATGTAACGATTTAACGTTGTAACGAATCACGTGGGCTTGCCCTACGCGGGAATTTTTCGATGGATCCAAACGCTGTTCACAAGGCCGAGGCCAAACATGATCATCAGCACAAAGGAGCCGCTGTAACTAATCAGTGGCAATGGCACACCCGTGATGGGAAGCAGAGCAATCGTCATTCCCATGTTTTGGAAGATGTGCGTGAAAATAAGTGCCGTGATTCCGACAACCAGTAGGAGTCCCAATTGATCGCCAGCGAAAAAAGCGACAAAGAGACACGTGATCAGGAGCAAGGCGAATCCGCCAAGAAGAAACATTCCTCCAATAAATCCCCATTGCTCGCCGATGGCGGAGAAAATGTAGTCGTTGTGCACGGCAGTGGCAGGCAGAAATCCGAGCTCGATCTGTGTGTTTTGCGCCTTAAATCCTTTGCCTGACCAGCCGCCTGAGCCGATCGCAATGAGAGATTGATTGATCGCCCACGCGGATCCTTGCTTGTCGATATCGGGATGCGTAAACGCGGTGATTCGCTGTTGCTGATAGGGTTTTAAACCAAAATTGATCGCGATAGGGATAAACGCGACCGCGATGAGAATGACGCAAATTAAGTACCGCAGTGGAAGACCGCCGGCGAATAACAGCGCCAGGAGCACCGGCCCCCAGATGATAACCTCACCCAGATCCGGTTGCATCAGGATGAGCAAGCACGGCGCCGCAGCAATCGCGCCGCAAAGCAGTAACCGCAGCATAGGATGCATTTCGCGAAATTGTGTCAGGAACAGCGCCAAAACCATGATGCCTGCGATAACCGCAAGCTGTGCTGGCTGAAAATTGACCGGCCCCAAATGCAGCCAACTGCGCGCCCCGTAAACCTTCGTGCCAATAAACTTCGTCAGGATTAGAAAGACGATACCAGCCAGATACATCGGTAGCGCTCCCCACCGGATCCAGCGGTAATGAATCAAACTCGTCAGCATAAAAGCAAAGACGCCCACGACCACCCAGTTTGCCTGCTTTCGCCAGAAATCCACTGCATTCGAGTCTGCGCGCGTGGAAGTGGCGCTGTAAATCGCCACGACTCCAAAGACGGCGAGAGCGAGCATGGTTAACAGCAGCAGCCAGTTTTGTCCCAGCAATTTTCGAAGAAACGGCGTCATCCGATGTAAACTCGATTAAATCTCCCCACACATCCGCGGGACGTGAGGACAATTATACGCGCATTGCAATCTTCGCAAAAATGCTGTGCAGCATTTTTGTTTTTACTGTGCCTAATATGAACCTGGACAGATTCTGGATTCGATCAGGATTGTGGCGAGATCGGAGCGGAGGCGATCAAACAGCCGACAGTTTTTAGGGTAAAGGCCAGACGATGTGGGCATTACGTTGGCCAAAATATTAGTTTAGAGAAAATATGCATAATAAGTTGATTATCAGTTTGTTAAGAATTTTTCTAGTAAATCTTGGCGCTCCACTTGTCTGTACATTTGAACCCCACTAAACTTGTCTCCACTTTTGTTTGTTGTTCGGGAGGGGAGAGCAAAATGGCTAAGAGCAAAAAGACAAAGAAAAAGACGAAACGAAAGCTTGCGCACCCTAAATTGCCGATGCAACAGCAGCTGAATTTGCTTCATGAAGGGACGCATTTCGACCTGCGCCCGATGTTTGACGACTTAAACAAGCGATACTTTCGCGGGCGCCTTCATCGTTACAAAGTGATGTGGGGTCGCCGGCGAAGGCATCGCCCCAAGGAATATTTCATCTTTGGCACAATTCAGGAGCAGGACCGCGTTATTCGAATTAATCGGGCATTGGACCAACCATTTGTGCCGGCCTGGTTTCTTCGGTACGTGCTTTATCACGAGATGCTGCACTCAGTAGTCCCCGACGAAATGCTCTCACAAGGTCGCCGGCGGGTTCACACGGAAGAATTTAACCGTCGCGAGCGCCAATTCCCGGGTTATCGACGCGCTCGGCGCTGGGAGGAAGAGAATCTGTCGCGTTTTTTGCGCTAAATAGCCCGTCAGCGCGTCTCGGTAACGGGCGCCGGAGACGGCCTCTCAGACGGCGAGGGCGTCGTCGCTACGTTCTTTTTGATCAGGTACCAAAGCGTTGTCGCGAGCAGGAGAGAGATCAACTTCGCGCGCCAGTTTTTCAGAATCAGCCTCTTCATATTTGGTGTGCAACAAAATCTCCGCGATCCGTTGACGAAAAGTTTCCGGAGTGAAATTGCGCTCAATTCGACGCCGGTGACAAATGGAAATACTGCCCGTCTCTTCGGAGACGACTACCGCCACGGCATCCGATTCCTCGGTAATCCCAAGCCCGGCGCGATGACGTAATCCCAGACTGCGATCGAGCGTTTCACGCTGGCTCACTGGAAAAATACATGCCGCGGCTGCGATTTGTCCGTTGCGAATAATCACTCCGCCATCGTGCAGCGCGGCCTTGGGATGGAAGATGGTCAGGATGAGCTCGACGGAAAAATCTCCGTCGATTGTGACGCCCGTTTCCTCGTAAACGCGAATCGACGTGTCGCGCTCGATCGCGATGAGCGCGCCGAATTGCTTATTTGCCAGTTGCATGACTGCCTCGGCCAGATCGTGAACAGTTTCCCGCTTCTCACTCGTCAGCGAGAAAATGGGGTGACCGCCAAGAGCAGCCAGCCCACGTCTTAGCTCCGGCTGGAAAATCACCACCAGCGCGACCGCGAGGAAAACCGAGAAGCTTCGTACGATCCAGCCGATTACAACCAAATTGAGCAACGTCGAAATAAGAGTCAGCGTCAAAAAGACGATCGCCAGACCGGTGAGCACTTTCGCGCCGCGCGTTCCGCGGAAATAAAGATAACCGTAATAGATCGCCACGCTGAGCAGCAGGATCTCTACCAGGCTGCGCCAGCTTCTGAACCAGAGATCGATGAGTTGAATCATTTTGCCCTCTGAAGAATTGCTTCCGTCACCTTTAAGGCATTTACGTTTTCCTTGACATCATGAACGCGAAGCACGTCTGCACCGCGCGCGCGCAGAATCGAAGTCAACGCGACCGCTGGCGCCAACCGATCGCTTATCTGCGCCGAATTTATCAGTTTGCCCAGAAAAGATTTTCGGGAAACGCCAATCACGATTGGTCGATCACACGCGCGGAGCCGCTCAAGCTGCGCGAGCAACTCGAGATTGTGCTCAAGCGTTTTGCCGAAACCAATGCCCGGATCAAACGCAATCGCCATGGTGTCAATAGTATAAACTATGGCGCGGGCATATTGTTGTCGAAAAAAATCAGAAACTTCTGAAACAACGTCTGTGTATTGCGGCGCGATCTGCATCGTCTGCGGAGTTCCCTGCATGTGCATGATGATGAAAGCCGATTTGGTTTCGGCAATCAGCGGCATCATTTCCTGATCGCCTCGCCCTCCGGTAACATCGTTCACAATCGAAGCTCCCGCTCGAATCGCCGCCCGCGCAACCTCAGCCTTCGACGTGTCAATCGAAATAATGACTTCACTCCTTCTGCGCAATTGTTCGATCACCGGAATCACACGGCGCAATTCTTCCTCTGCCGTGACAGCGTCGGCGCCCGGCCGCGTGGATTCGCCGCCGACATCAATGATGTGCGCACCTTCCGCGGCCATCCGTAAACTGTGCGCTACGGCATTTTCCGCATCGAAAAAATTTCCGCCGTCAGAAAACGAATTCGGCGTGATATTTAATACACCCATGATCAGCCCGTGTCGCGAGAGATCGAAGATGCGGTCACCGATTTTCCAAAGCCTCCCACGCATCATGGATGAGACTAACACACCAGATACTTTATTCGAAGCTGTAGACGTCGACCTCTGGGCGACGCGGCACAGGCGAGCCATCCTGCCAGCGTCGCGCTTCGCGCAGCGAAGCCGCTACGGTTACTTCTTTCGAGAGTAACGCCCCATCAATTCCCCTTGCGCAACCACATGCCCTTTCATCGCCGCATCCAGCTGGCTCCGCTTCGCACCAGTGGGCAACTCCAGTTCGCGATCGAGAGCAAAAATCTTGAAGTAATAGCGATGCGTGCCGGAGGGTGGACACGGTCCGCCGTAACCGGATTTGCCGAAGTCATTTGTTCCGTGGACCCCTTTGGGCGTGCTTCCCTCCGCGATCGTGTTGTTCTGCGGCGAGATGTTCCAAACCATCCAATGGGTAAAGAGTCCGCTCGGCGCATCCGGGTCATCTACAACCAAGGCCAGGCTTTTCGCGCTCGAAGGAACCTCCCCAATCTGCAAGGTGGGGCTGGTGTCGCCGCCGTCACATGTGAATTTTGATGGAATATTCCCACCTTCTTGAAAAGCAGAACTTGTGATCTTCATCTTTGCTCCTCCCGCGGCAAATGAAACAATCGCCACCAGGGCGATCGCCAATGCGCCGGCAACAATCACTTTTGGCATGATTCGACCTCGGATTGAAATCGCGTTAAATCGATAAACCTGGCGCTATTGTTTCGCTTAGATGGCTTTGAACGGACGTAACATTCGAGAACAAATTCTGGGTCTGCTGAGGCGGAAAGATTACCGGCCGCTTAACAAGATCGACATTGCCCGCAAGCTCGGATTGACAGGGACCGAACGAGTAGCGTTGCGGAAAAGCTTGCGCGAGCTCGAGCGCGCCGGCGAGATCGCCCGGATCCGGAAGAACCGATATGTTTTGCCGGCCGAGGCTGACCTGGTAACCGGCAAACTGTCAATTCATCAAGCTGGCTACGGTTTTCTCACGTCAGAAATGTCTGGGCAGCCGGACATTTTCATCGCGGCGGAAAACACCGGAACAGCCATGCATGGCGACCGTGTGGTCGCGCGTATGTCACCGGACGAACCTTCCGGACGCATCAAAGGGCGGCGCGAAGGGCGCGTGATTCGAATCTTGGAGCGCGCTCACGATACGATTGTCGGCACTCTCCAACGGTCGCGGAACTTTTACTATGTGGTCCCGGATGATCCGCGCATCGTGCACGACGTTTATGTGGGGCAAGTTTCTAATTCGCCGCAGGACGAATCCGCTGTGGCTGACTTGCCTCTGGCAGCTTACAAACTTGCGCCACAGGTTGGCGATAAAGTTGTAGTTCGTCTGGAAGCCTGGGAATCGCGCCACGTCAATCCCGAAGGTGAAATCATCGAAGCGCTCGGCCCAGCTTCGGCTCCGGGAATCGACATGCTCTCGATCATCCGGAAATATCATCTGCCAACAGAATTTCCCAGGGACGTTTTGGACCAGGCGAAAGGGATTCCTGAGACAGTCGACGCCCGGCAATTCGAGAGACGCGAAGATTTGCGCGGCGAATTCATCGTCACCATCGATCCCGATGACGCGCGCGATTTCGACGACGCGATTCATGTTGAGAAGATCGGCAGCGGTTGGCGGCTCGGCGTCCACATTGCTGATGTCGCCGCCTACGTAGAGCCCGACAGCCCGCTGGATCGAGAAGCGCGCCGGCGCGGAAACAGCGTTTATCTCCCGGACCGCGTGATCCCCATGTTGCCGGAGCGATTGAGCAACGGCGTTTGCAGTCTCAATCCTGGCGTCGATCGCCTCGCACATTCTGCATTTATTCATTTCGACAAACACGGGAACGTAAAAAGCGCGCGCTTTGCACGCAGCGTAATTCGAAGCGCTCACCGGCTGACGTACAAACAGGCTTACGCGATTCTGACCGCGGCACCCGGCGATCAGTTGGGCGAACGGCTGCACCTTGCCTGGGAACTCGCTGCGCTATTGCGGCAGAGGCGATTCGAGCATGGCGCCCTGGACCTCGATTTCCCGGAGGTAAAAGTCTGGGTCGATAAAGACGGGCACCCGGCAAAATTGGAGCGTGTCGAGAATGATAAATCGCATCAGCTTGTCGAAGAATTCATGCTGGCCGCAAACGAAGCTGTCGCGCGCGAGCTGAAAAAGCGCGCGGTTCCGACCATCTATCGGATTCATGAAAATCCAGATCCAGAAAAATTGGCAGAGTTTCGCGAATTCGTGCTCGGTTTTAATTACAGCGTGGGCGATGTGACTCATCGCGCGGAGCTGCAGCGATTGCTGGCGGCAATCCGTGGAAAACCGGAAGAGCAAGCGCTCAAGGTCGGTTTGCTTAAAAGTTTGAAACGCGCCCGTTACTCTCCGCAGCCGCTCGGCCATTATGGGTTGGCCAAGGCAAATTACTTGCATTTCACCAGTCCCATTCGGCGCTACGCCGATTTGGTTGTGCATCGTGCTCTTGGTAGAGATCCCGCCGGCACGGGAGGCCGTCCGGCGCGCTCGGCGAGCGCGTCCTACCATCCTGATATGGCCGAGATCGCTTCGATTGCGGAGCACATTTCAGTTACTGAACGAACCGCTGCGGACGCGGAGGTTGACGCCGTCCAGATGAAGAAACTCGAGTTTTTTCAACGACAGCTCGATGCACGCAATCCCCAGATTTTCCGCGCCACTATTATTGATGTCCGCAACTATGGATTGATGGTGGAACTGCCGGATGCTCTTGTGACCGGCTTGGTCCACGTCTCCTCGTTAACGGATGACTTTTATTTGTTTGATTCGGCCCGGCGGCAACTTATCGGGAGACGGTCGCGCAAACGCTTTAGTGTAGGCGACGAGTTACCCGTGTTTGTTGTCCGGGTTGACGCCTTCAAACGACAAGTGGATTTCGCAATTGCGCTTGCGTCTGCACAGCCGAAAGGGACTCGTCGCACCAGAAAATCACCCGGCATCGCTCGTCGCGCTTAATGAGATACCTACTCAATGCTCAACGCGCCATGGATGTTTGCCCCGCCCTGGCGATAGGGAATGACGGATGAATATTTGCGACGACCAGTGATCGCCGCTAGAAACGGTTATGCATGCTGAAGCTTCTGTTGCCGCTCCTCGATATTCGCGCGCAAACCCGTTTCCAGCCAAACTTCTGGTCAATCGCAGCCTGAGCGGACCGGAGTCGGCAAAGGATACGCGCCATTTTGAACTAGACCTCACCGGATGGGGATTAAGCTTTGAGGTCGGCGATTCGCTGGCGGTATATGCAACAAACGATCCACAGCTCGTAGACGAAATTATTCACGCGCTTGGCGCCACCGGCGAGGAAGAGGTCCCTCGACCAAAAGGCGCACCAACCACTCTGCGCGAAGCGTTATTGCGCGATTACAGCATCACGCAGCCAACGCCCAAGATTTTGAGGGCCATCGCCCATCGTGCGAACGCTGCGCCGCTGCTCGGCGATCTTCTCGCTCCCGAGCGCAGGCAGGATCTCACAACATATCTTTGGGGCATGGAGGTAATCGACTTTCTCATCGAGCATCCGTCAGCTCATTTCAGGCCAGAGGAATTTGTCGGTTTGCTCACAAAACTGCAGCCGCGCCTTTATTCTGTGGCCTCGAGTTTAAAGGCGTATCCGGAACAGGTTCATTTTATCGTGGACGTGGTAACGTATGAAAGTCACGGCCGCGTTCGCAAAGGCGTCTGCTCATCTTTTCTTGCGGAACGCGCTGATGGCGTACCGGTCCCGGTTTTCCCAAGCATAGCGAAGCATTTTCATTTGCCCGAGGACCCTGACGTTCCAATTATCATGATCGGTCCAGGAACGGGCGTCGCGCCGTTTCGCGCGTATCTGCAGGAACGCCAGGCGACGGGAGCAAAGGGAAAGAACTGGCTGTTTTTCGGATCGCAGCATCAAAAGTGCGATTTTGCCTACGGCGAGGAATTCGAGGCATTCAAGAAAGAAGGGCTTCTCACACGGCTCGATTGCGCTTGGTCGCGCGATCAAGCCGGGAAAATTTATGTCCAACATCGGATGAAGGACAATGCCGCTGAGATTTGGAAATGGCTCGACGCCGAGGGCGCCCACTTTTTCGTGTGCGGCGACGCGAAGCGAATGGCGAAGGATGTCGATGCGACGCTGCGAAAAATCGTGCAGGAGCAGGGCGGTAAAACCGTTGATCAAGCCAATGAGTACGTCGAGAAGCTCAAAAGCGACAAGCGTTACAAGCGCGACGTGTATTAGAAAAATGACGAAGCACGAATGTCGAATGACGAAGGAATGACTAAATGGACAAAGTAAACGGTTCCATGTGCATTCGGATTTCGTCATTTTCTTCATTTGTGGCATAGTAAGGGGAGGGCCTTAAAGCGATGTACGAGAACACTGAATTCACATTGAGCCGCGATTGCGAAGCGATCCAGATTCCGAGCGGGCAAAAGACAACGATCCCGGCTGGGAGTCAGGGAGTGATCACCCAGAGCCTGGGTGGCAGCTACACGATCGCAACGTACCAAGGTCTGGCGCGAATCGCGGAGAAGGATCTTGATGCTCTGGGGCTTGAAAAACCTCAGGCGCAACAAACTCAAAAGCCCCTCCGGACAACAAACGGCGAAGTTTCGGAGGAAGATGTCTGGAATCAGCTTCGGCAGTGTTACGACCCGGAAATTCCGGTCAACATTGTCGATCTTGGTCTGGTTTACGATTGCCGCCTAATCAAAAAGGATGATGGCGGCGCCCGCGTAGAAGTGAAAATGACGCTCACGGCGCCTGGTTGCGGCATGGGACCAGCCATTGCGCACGACGCTCAGAGCAAGATTTTGTCGATCGACGGCGTGGATGAAGCAGATGTCCAGCTCGTTTGGGATCCGCCCTGGAATCAAAACATGATCAGCGAAGCGGGCCGGATGAAGCTCGGAATGATTTGAATTCCTTCTAATTTTCCAATCGCACGGGTCAGTTAGCCGGTTGCGTCGCACGCTAGTGGAGTTAGCGCATCTCTCGCGTATTGGGCTTGTTTATTTTCCTCCCATTAGATAAAAACGTCGCATGCCTGCGACGATTGGCACCGAAACCACGCGCGAAGGTCTGTTCGCCTCCACTCGCTGGACGATGGTCATCGATGCTGGTGAATCGCAAACACCGCCTGCCCAAGCGCTAAGCGCGCTCTCGGAACTGTGCCGGATTTATTGGCGACCAATCTTTCTGTTCCTGCGACGCCAAGGCTCAAACCCAGACGATGCGCAAGATCTAACGCAAGGCTTTTTCGCGCATTTGATCGAGTCACGGGCTTACGCCCGGGCCGATCCCGAGAAGGGACGTTTCCGTTCGTTTCTGCTAGGCGCACTCAAACATTTCTTGGCCCACGCGCGCGCTCACGACCGAAGGCAGAAGCGCGGCGGAGGCATGATTTTAGGGCAGCTCGACACGGCCGCGATCGCCGAGGCGGATGCACGAGCCGTGAGCTTGCAGACCTGGAGTGCTGAACGCGTTTATGAGCGCGAATGGGCAGAGACGCTGCTCCGGCGGGCGCTGGACCGGCTTGCGGAGGAATGCGCGCTCGCGGGAAAGGATGAGCTGTTCAAGCAGTTGAACTCACACCTTTCGGTCTCCAGCGAAGCGACAGTTCCATACGAAGAAATGTCTCTAAGGCTGGGCCGGCCGGTCACAACACTGCGCAGCGATGTGGCTCGGCTGCGCTCGAGGTATCGCGCGATTTTGCGGGAGGAAGTGGGTGGCACCGTGGCGGAAGCGTCCGAGGTTGACTCGGAGCTGCGACATCTTTGCGAAGTTCTGGCGGCGGCCGATTAATGCGAGTACAGGCGACTAGCGCGGCGGTCTGTCCTGATTGCGGGACACGGCTGGAGGGAGGATTCTCCCGCAATCTCGGGCGCTGCATGATTTGCCTGCTGCGCGTCGGATTCGACGACGCGGAAGAACCTGATGAAACATTGTCCGCTCCCGTAAAGGATCGACTCGGGATCTACAGGATCGTGCGACGCGACGACGGGACGCATTGGGAACTCGGCCACGGCGCCATGGGAGTGACGTATCGCGCGGTTGACACCTCGCTCAAACGACCGGTCGCGCTGAAACTCATCGATTCGGAATGGGCGAAACGCGGAGCGGAAGCACGTGTACGGTTCATGCGCGAAGCACGAACGGCCGCATCGTTGCGGCATCCAAATGTTGCGACCGTCTACCATTTCGGTATCCGCGAAGAGAACGGGCAGTGTTTCTGCGCGATGGAACTGGTCGAAGGTGAAACGCTGGAGATGCTTGTTCGCCGCACCGGTCCGCTCGACGCGCTCACAACCATCGACATCGCCTTGCAGGTCAGCAGCGCACTGGCCGCAGCGGAAAAGCAGGGCCTGGTGCACCGGGATTTGAAGCCGGCGAATTTGATGTTGGTCGCCGCGGCGCCGGATGCGAACGATTCGAGTCCCGGCAAAGCCGAAAAAGCTGAGACCGTCGTAAAGGTGATCGATTTCGGCGTGGCGAAAGCACTTGTGGAAAAGCCGGATGCGATGGGCTTGACGCACGGAGGATTTGTCGGCACGCCGGCTTTTGCGAGTCCGGAGCAATTTACTGATGCGCAGGTCGAGGTTCGCTCGGACATCTATTCGTTAGGCGCAACTCTATGGTATGTGCTCACCGGCCACAGGCCTTTCGAAGGCGCGACCATCGAACAGATTCGCGCGAGCCAGCACTCGCAAGCTCTGTCGATCGAACAGCTGAAGGCGGCACATGTTCCAAGCCGCCTTATTTCGCTGCTCGTGTCGATGCTTGCCCCCGAACCAGGCGCGCGCCCGGGTGTCCGTGCACTCACGTTGCAATTGCAAGATTGCCGCGCACAGATCCTCGATCGCTGGAAAGCGACGCGCCGATTGGCTCTAGCGGCCGGTCTGATCGGAATCGCCGCTGCGGCCTTCGCGCTGTTCCCTCGGTGGCACAACCGAGCCATGTCCCAGAACACGGCGCCTGCAAATATCTCGGAGAAAAGCATCGCGGTGCTTCCGTTCGACAACCTGAGCGACGATCAAGCGAATGCTTATTTTGCGGTGGGCATCCAGGACGAGATTCTCACCAGCCTCGCAAGAGTTGCGGATCTGAAAGTGATCAGCCGCACTTCGGTCATGCAATACACGACCGGAGCCGAGCGGAACCTGCGCGAGATCGGGAAACAGCTCGGCGTGGCGCATCTTCTCGAAGGCAGCGTCCAGCGCGCTGCGAAACGTGTCCGCGTCAACGCCCAGTTGATTGACGCCCGCACCGACGCCCATCTCTGGGCGCAAACTTACGATCGCGATCTGGCGGACGTGTTCGCCATTCAGAGCGAAATCGCCAAAACTATCGCCGAGCAGCTTCAGACCAAACTCTCCCTCACAGAAAAAGCGGCGATCGAGCAGCGACCCACCGCCAATCTCGCGGCCTTCGATCTTTACACTCGCGCCAAGATGTTACGGCAGACCAACTCCCGTGTCTTAGGCACCAACAATCGCCTGCAAGCCGTCGGTCTCCTCAACCAGGCGGTGGCACTCGATCCGACATTTCTCCTCGCCTGGTGCGAGTTGGCCATTACGCACGATCTGCTTTATTTTTTGGACCACGACCACACGGCAACCCGCCTCGCTTTGGCGGAAGCTGCCGTCCAGACAGCGCTCCGTTTGCGCCCAAACCAGGGCGAAGCGCATCTCGCTTTGGCACACCACCTGTACCAGGGCTACCTCGACTATGATCGCGCGCGGGCTGAGCTTGCGATCGCGCAACGCACGCTACCCAATGACCCGTTTATCTTCGTCGTGGCCGGCATTATGGACCGGCGCCAGGGGCGCTGGGCAGAATCCACCCGCAATCTCGAGCGCGTGATCGAACTGGATCCCCGCAATTCTTACGCTTTTCAGAATCTCTCGTTTAACTATCAGGATCTGCGCCGCTATGCGGACATGGCCGCCGTTCTGGACCGCGCTCTCGCAATCGCGCCGAAGGACGTGCATATGAGGGTTGAACGCGCCTTGGTTGACCTCGATTGGCGCGCTGATTCGCGGCCTTTGCATACAACCATCGAAGCGATTCTCGTTGAGGACCCCGGCGCCGCAGCTACACTCGCCAACCACTGGCTGGTACTTGCGCTTTGCGAACGCGACCCCGTCGCCGCCGCTCAAGCGCTGGTGGCGCTTTCCGACAATACCTTCGGGCCAGAAGTCATTCCGCTATACCGCCCCTTTGGTGAAGGCGTGGTGGCTCGCGTCCGTGGGGATGCGGCTGCGGTGCGCGCTGCCTTTACCATTGCTCGCGTTCAACAGGAAGAGGCGACCCGTGCGCAACCCGATTACGCTCCGGCGCTTTGCGCGCTCGGCCTGATCGACGCCGGACTTGGGCGTAAGGAAGAGGCGTTGCGCGAAGGACGACGGGCCGTTGAGCTTCTCCCCGTCGCGCGAGACTCGCTCGGCGGTGCGGACATGATCCAAGGCTTTGCCATCATTTGCGCATGGATCGGCGAAAAGGATCTTGCTTTGCAGCAACTGGCGATCTCGGCACAAATTCCGGGTGGGGTAACCTACGGCCAACTGAAACTGCACCCGTTCTGGGATCCGCTCCGCGGCGATCCGCGCTTCGAAAAAATCGTCGCCTCGCTCGCACCGAAATAGTCCCCCAGCTGTAGCCGCCCCGCTCAGTCGGGGCGCTGCATCGCACTGCGACACGCAGAGCGCTGTGGCTCCCGTCACTTTCTTTGCAACGGGACGCAAACTTTCGGGAAGGAATGGGAAACGGTCTGCGTCTCCGGATTAACCGGAACGACGGCCACAAACCCAAAACAACAAAAATCGTATTATGAAAAACAGAAAAAATATCCTGACCTACATCGTCGCCGCACTCTCCATCCTCGTAACTTCAGCGAGTTCGTCGCCGGCCGCGCCCGCACAGACGTACCATGGCACGCTTACCAGCGGCACCTTCTTCTGCGGCGGCAATCCCGTTCCCGTTTTCACGGTCACCGGCAACTGGAACGTGAGTATCGATCCCGCGACGCCGGCCCAGGTCACGCTCAACGTCTTCTACGATGGCAGCCATCACTTGTCGTTCGGGTACAACGCGTTGATGCTGGTCTCGTCGTCCGGCGGCGTCTACGTGTTCGCGGGGTTCGGAGACAGCGCGACGGCGACGCTCGACACGACGATGGCTCCGGCGACGTTCTCCTGGCACGTCGAACTCGGCGGCGGCTGCCCGCCCGAGCATCCCTACGACTCGCTGACGTTCTTCGGACTGGCGAGCCGCGGAGGTGGATAAAAGCGGCCCGAAGTGTCGCGCGAATTCACGAAAGGCCTGAAGTCGTCAGTTAAAACCCCAAAACAAATAAGCCAAACCAAATTATGAAAACGGCCAGAAGTGATCTCTCACGACGAGAAGTCACAGAAACCCAAAACAAGAAAAGGAAATCACATGAAAAATCGAAACATTCAGTTCAAACCATCAGCAGGACTTCTCATCCCGCTGTTCCTCGGCTGCTTTGCGGCAGTGTTTATCTTGGCACCCACTCCGGCGGCAGCCCGCGACATGGTGCCCTTCAATGGCACTGTCTCGGGGTACGTTGAGTCTCAGTCCGGCACGGAGTGCGAGCCTTCCGCACACGTTATCAACTTCGGACACGCGAACCAATTGGGAGCCTTCACCGGGACGGCGGACTTCGTCACGCGCCCTTGCGACCCCGATCCGGATCTTTGTGAAAATAATATTCCCTACACTGGCACCTTTGACTGGTTTGCGGCCAACGGCGACGAAATCTCCGGCACTTTCGAGGGGTACCTGTGCCCGACAGAAACGCCGGGAGTGTACGACAACCATGAAACCGCGGAGGTGACAGGCGGCACGGGTCGCTTCGCCAACGCCACCGGCCATTTTGAGTTGGTCGGGCAACTGGACTTCACCACGAACCCGCCGTCCTTTGTTCTCCCATGGCAAGGGGTGATCTCAAGTGTCGGCTCGAAGCGCCACTAGAGATTTGTGCGCCTGATCTGGGCATCGCAGCTAGCGTTCGTCTAGTTGCGATGCGCTAGATCGACGAAGAGACCTGCGCTTTTTTTCAGTTGAGCGAGAGGGGCCGCTACCCAAACGGTCTGGAACAATTGCGGCAATGTTTCGACCACGAGATTCCTGTGAAGATGATTGATCGTTTCTTCTTTGCATGTCGTCACAGGCCGAGGATTTGGTATTTCCTTTACGGCGTTGCAAATTTTTTTTGTGACATCTTTTATTCTCGCATTGACAATGCTCGCTTGAATTTTAGACTCGACACCCCCGGACGCGCTTCAGGTTGAAAAATTCCAAGCGCGTTTTAGAAATCGATATGCCTTTGACCAAACTTATCTTGACGGAAAACATTCCCGGTTTGGGCGCTGAAGCGGACGTCGTCAAAGTGCGCCGTGGTTATGCGCGCAATTATCTCCTGCCGCACGGAAAAGCACATGAAGTTACTCTGGGCGCATTGCGTCAAATCGACGCGCTGAAGCAGAAGCGCGCTGAGCGCGAAGCCCGCGAACAGAACGAGGCGGAAGAATTGGGGCGCCGAATTGGTAAGGCACGGTTCGTCTTTACGCTGGAGACCGGCGAGACCGGCAAGGCCTTTGGATCGGTTACCGCGCAGGATATTATGAACCGCATCAAAAACGAACTCGGTGCGGAGATTGACCGGCATAAGATTGTTCTTGAACGTCCGATCAAAGATACCGGCGAACACGAGGTCACGATCAAGTTGCATCACGATGTAAGTGCGCAGCTTGTTTTTCAGGTGAAATCCGCAGAGGAACCGCGCGACCGCGGGGCCGAGGCCGAGAGCGCTGCGACCGGCGAAGCTGAAAAGAGAAAGAAACCCGGGTTTTTTCGCAGGAAAAAAGAAGAGAAAAAAGAAATCGAATAAATGGCGCCTCAATCGTCCGCATGGACAGGAGAGAAGCCTCGTAAAGCGGGAAATGGCGCTGGCCGAGGTTCGGCGGCGCGAAGCGGCGAAAAAGTTGTTCCCATTTCGCCCACAGGTTCTGCGCAGGATATTCACCGTACCCCGCCGCATAGCATCGAGGCAGAACAGGGCGTCCTGGGGTCAATGCTGCTCTCGCCGCGGCAAGCCATTGCCGAATGCGTCGAGAAAATTGATGAGCAATATTTTTACGTCCCTGCTCATCAGACGATCTACACTGTGCTCGTCGATCTTTGGAATGCCGGGCAGGCGATCGATCTGATCACGTTTACACAGGTCTTACGCGACCGGAACCTCCTCGACAGTGTGGGGGGCGCTGCATTTGTCACAAGTTTATTTACGTTCGTTCCGACGGCGGCGAATCTTGAGTACTACCTGGAGATCGTTCGCGACAAATACATCCTGCGCCAAATCATTTCCGCTGCGACCGAGAGCGTCCGGCGTGCCTACGAGGAACAGGACGAGGTAAATAATCTTCTCGACGAAGTAGAACAGCGCATTTTCGCCGTGGGCGACGACCGCTTCAAAGGCCAGATGCTTTCCATGAAAGATCAGGTGATGGAAGCAATCGAGGCGATCGAGAAGCTCTATGAGCGCAAAGGTGGTATCACTGGTATCTCCAGCGGCTTCATCGAATTCGATCGGATGACCAGCGGTTTGCACCCTTCGGAAATGATCGTGATCGCGGCCCGCCCAAGCATGGGAAAGACAGCGCTCGCTATGAACATCGCCGAGCACGTCGCGATCAATGAGAAACTCCCGGTTGGGGTCTTTAGTTTGGAGATGAGCAGCCAACAGCTGGTGCAACGGCTGCTTTGTTCGCGAGCGCGTGTGAATCTGCAGAAAGTCCGTGATGGCTTTCTTGGCGAACGCGATTTCCCGAGCTTGACCGCAGCCGCTTCAAAACTGGCGGAAGCAAAAATTTTCATCGACGACAGCGCGAGCCTGAGCATTCTCGAATTGCGCGCGAAAGCGCGCCGGCTCAAAGCGCAACAGGACGTGCGGCTCATCATTGTCGATTATTTGCAACTACTGAGATCGACCTCGCGCCGCGCTCAGGACAATCGGCAGTTGGAAATCTCCGAAATCTCCGCAGGATTAAAGGGTTTGGCCAAGGAATTGAAGATTCCGATCGTCGTTGTCGCCCAGTTGAATCGACAACCGGAGCAACGCACGGGCGGTAAACCGCGCCTGAGCGATCTGCGCGAATCCGGCTCCATCGAACAGGATGCTGACCTGGTCGGATTACTTGTCAGGCCGGAGATTTACGAGGAAGACGAAGAAGCGCGCGCGGAAAAGGCCGGCGAAGCGGAGTTGATCATCGCCAAGCAACGCAACGGGCCGGTCGGTGAGATTCCGCTCACGTTCCTGAAAGAATTTACCCGTTTTGAAACCCGGGCCCGCAATGTGAGCGAGCCGGAAGAGGGGTTTTAGAAATCGTTACACCGTTGAGTCGGTTCCCCAACCTGTCATGTTGAGCGGAGCGAAACATCTCTGACTATCGGTTGCGGCAAACGAGCGCCAGAAGTAACCAGAGATTCTTCGCTTCGCTCAGAATGACAAAGAGCGCTCCAACGAATCAACGCTGCAACAGCGCTTTCGCCGCATCAATCACATGCTGCGCGTCGATCCCGCGCTCTTTCATTACTTCCGGGCCGGGCGCGCTCAAGCCGAATTGATGCAGACCGATGACTTTCCCGTCGAGCCCGACGTATTGATACCAAATCTCAGTGACCCCGGCTTCGATCGCGACGCGTTTGCGGCATTCGTTAGGCAGGACTTCTTCACGGTATTTTTGAGGCTGGCGATTAAAACGTTCGAAGCACGGCAGCGAAACCACCCGTACGCCATCGCCCAGCTGTCCCGCCGCCGCGAACGCGTGCTGCAATTCGCTCCCGCACGACATGATAATCAGGTCGAGTTTCCCTTTTTCCTTCTTCGCAATGTAACCGCCACGGAGGACTCCTTCGCGACGCAGATTTACGTCGACGTCGTTTAACATCGGCACGGCCTGGCGCGTGAGCGCAAGAAAGGTAGGCCCGTCCGTCCGCTGCATGGCTCCTACAAATGCGCCTACGGTCTCTTCCGGATCGGCGGGTCGAATCACGTCAATGTTCGGCATCAATCGCACAGAGCTCACCGTCTCCACTGGTTCATGAGTGGGGCCGTCTTCACCGACGCCGATCGAGTCGTGAGTGAAAATATAGGTATTGGGAAGCTTCGCCAGCGCGGCCAGCCGAATGGAAGCGCGGCAATAATCGGTAAAAACCATGAACGTCGCGCCCGATGCGCGAAAGAGCCCGTGATACGAGATGCCGTTGAGAATTGCGCACATTCCATGTTCGCGAATGCCGAATCGGATGTTGCGTCCGCCGGGATCATCGCGATTAAAATCACCTCCGCCATCGATGTAGTTCATTGTCGATCCGTATAGATCGGCGCTGCCGCTCATCAGTAATGGCATTGCCTGGGCAATCGGCTGCAATACTTCGCCACCGGCTTTTCGCGTTGCCAGCTTCGCATCCTTGGGAAAGTCAGGAATCTTCGATAAAAGATCCGATGGAACTTTTCGCTCCAGACCGTGAGCGAGCATCTCCGCCTTGTCAGGATTTTTCGTGCGCCACGAGTTGTAGGTTTCTTCCCACTTCTCGTAGTCGGCGAGCAGCTTCTTTTTGTGTTCAGCAAAATAATCGTACACCTCCTGTGAGACGAAATAGTGTTCGGTAGGCAGCCCGAGGGCCTTGCGTGCCGCATCAACGTACTTCGCACCGGCCTCTCCATGCGCTTTGAATGTGCCTTCTACTTCCGGGACTCCTTTGCCGATCAGCGTGTGCGCGATGATGAATTGCGGTTTCCCGTTGTCGCGCCTCTTTGCCACATTGAACGCATCCAGAAACTGTTGCATGTCGTGACCGTCGATCTCCTGCACGTCGAAGCCGTATGCCTCCATACGTTTGCCAGTATCTTCGCTCTGCGTTTCCTTCGCTGGGGCGTCGAGCGTGACGGCATTTGAATCGTAGATGAAAATCAAATTATCGAGGCCCCAATGGCCGGCCAGCGCGCATGCCTCGGAAGCGACGCCTTCCTGCATGTCGCCGTCGCTGCACAAACAGATCACATGCTGATCGAAAATCTTGTGCTCATCCGTATTGAAACGTGCCGCCGCCATCTTTGTCGCCACGGAAATCCCAACCGAGTTGCCGACTCCCTGACCGAGTGGGCCCGTTGTGCATTCCACACCGGGCGTCTCGCCAAATTCAGGGTGCCCCGGCGTTTTGGAATGCAGTTGGCGGAAACGCTTGATCTCCGACATCGGCAAGTCGTAACCGCTCATGTGCAGCCAGGCGTACAGGAACATGCTGCCGTGCCCGCCGGAGAGGACGAAGATATCGCGATTGATCCAGCGCGGCTTGTCTGGATTGTAATTTAGCGCATACCCATAAAGCACGGCGCCCATCTCGGCGCAGCCGAGCGGAAGTCCAAGGTGACCAGATTTCGAAGCTTGCACGGCGTCCATGCACAAACCGCGTGCCTGGTTCGCTGCCTCAGAGAGAATTTTAATATTTAGACTCATGGAAAAGGAAGGAAGATTCTTAATTTCAGGTTTAAAGATTGAAGACGCGAATCTCTATATGGTCGAACATTTGCGTTCGACAATGTATTTTCCGCTGCTGAGCTATTGGAGGCTGTAAATCTGAAGATCGGAGGACTACTTCACCCGTGAATACGCCATCACTACTTCAAATTGTCGAGCGGCTCGAACGTCTGGCAGGCAGGTTGCCTTCCAAAATCCGAAAGGCTGTTCTTAATGAGCTCACGCCACTGAAGCAATTATTCCTCCAGCAACGCCCGCCGCGTTTTCTTTTTGCAGGCTCAGCGGAGGTACCTGCGAGGAAAATCATCTCGGCCCTCTTTGGTTCGGCGGAGTTCGTCGCGCCAAATACCGCTGCGCCGCTTTGCCGCTGGTTCGAGGTCGACTTTCCTGAGAGGGGAAAGATATCGATCATTGACGCCCGCGGGATTGACGATTCTGCCGCCGTCCATGTCCGGGACGAACTCAAATATCGCGCTGCAGATATCATTTTTTTCATCCGGGACGAGCGAATCGCCCAGGAAATGGAGAAGCGCGAACTGGGTGAGTTAAACAGCTATCTTAGTTGGAATGAGACATTGGAAACAGATCGCAAGATAATCGAAATCATCGTTCCCCCATACGAGAAGCACGACCTCGGTGCGACACGCGACGAACACGCACTCGAATCAAGTCTCGTGAAACGCGGCGTTTTTTTGGAAACGTTGAGGTTAATCCCTGTGGATAATAATCAGGGATTTGAACTGCCCCCTGCGGAAGCGCGGCGTCTCATGTCGATCCTTGCGCGCGAATTGCCGAATGAAGCGCGGATGGAAATGATCCGGATATCTCGAGATCGGCAGGCCCAGCGTGAAGTAGCGCAGCTCTTGGTAAAATCTACGACCGCCGTCTCCGCTGCCATCGGCGCACAACCGATCCCCCTCGCCGATCTACCGATCCTAACTAGCCTGCAACTGACGATGGTTTCCGGAATCATGTATGTGAGCGGGCGCGAACGCAGCTTGCGCGCTGCCGCAGAATTCGCCGGCGCACTCGGTGCGAATGTTGGCGCAGCGATGCTCCTTCGTGAAGGGGCCCGTGCGGTCCTGAAATTCTTTCCGGGTTGGGGGAACGTTGTGTGCGGTCTGGTAGCAGGTTCGGGAACGTACGCGATTGGTCGCGCGGCAACCGCGTTCTTCATTGAAGGCGTGTCACTGAAGGATGCGCGTCGCACCTATTTGGCGAACCGGAAAAGACGCCGGCGCCGAGAATCGTAAGAAACTCAATGAACGAATGAAGGTAATCTGTCGACACACTGATCATATCAGGCAAATACCTAGTAAATCGCTTGTGAATAACTTGTGAACAAAATTCCTAATTATTGCATATTTTGCTCACACGATTTTGCGAACAAAGAGACTAGTTTCGCTGCGCTTATCGCGCCCTCGCCGGCGTTCCAATGAAGCTCTCCGACATTCGGGCGACACTTCAAGAAATACACGTCTCGCCGGTCAAAACCCTTGGTCAAAATTTTCTGCACGATCAAAACCTTGCCCGGTGGATTGTCGATCAGGCGCAGATTACTTCGGACGATTACGTGCTGGAAATCGGGCCCGGTTTGGGAGCGTTAACAGAACTCCTTCTTGAAAAAGGCGCGCGCGTTCTGGCGATCGAGAAAGATACCCGTCTTGCCAATTTTTTACACGAACGTTTCGCTCGTGAGCGACTGGAAATACTAAACATCGACGCGCTTAAATTCGACGCGCGCAACTTATTTATGCATCGACGCGTGAAATTGGTTGGCAATCTTCCGTATAACATCTCAAGCCAGCTACTTCTGAAGTTCGTCGCGCCTACAAGTCCTATCTCGCTATGGTTGTTTGTATTACAAAAGGAAATGGCAGCGCGTCTTTCCGCAAAGCCGTCTACGCATGATTATGGTTCTCTGACATTGCGCATCCAGTTGCGCCATCACGTAAAATATCTGCGTACTGTTTCTGCAACTGTTTTCTTGCCGCGACCTGAGGTCGATTCCGCAGTGGTGCGAATCTTGCCGCGAGACCCGCGGGAATTGCCGCCGCACGACAAAGAGTTGCTTCTGGAATTGATTCGCCTCGGTTTTTCTCAGAGAAGAAAGCAACTAAGAAAGTTGCTTCGGGAGCGAGTCGATGACTGGGATACTCTCGCGCGTCACCTCAACATCGATCCCAAAGCTCGAGCTGAAGAGCTCTCGTTACTTCAATGGATTGGGGTGGTGAATTTCATCGCCCCGCTACTGTGTCCCGATATTGGACTGACGAACAATGAGCGTTTCCCCATCGTCGATAAAAACGATAGAATTCTGCGCGACGCCAGCCGCTCCCAGGTGCATGGGAATAACTTGCGCCATCGCGCCGTTCACATCTTGATTTTTAACCCGATCGGCGAGGTTTACTTGCAGCAGCGCTCGCGCTGGAAAGACCGGCATCCCTTGAAATGGGACTCGAGCGCTGCTGGTCATGTAATCGCCACGGAACGCTATGACGACACAGCTCAACGCGAGTTGAAAGAAGAATTAGGCATAAGCGTTGCTCTTAAGAAGATTGTGAAGCTTTCTGCCTCGGAACGTACCGACTATGAGTTTGTCTGGCTTTATCGAGGGGAAGTGGCCGGCAATCTGTCACCGAGTCGAACAGAGATCGAAGCTGGCGCATTCTTTCCTGAGAAGATCATCGATGGTTGGGTGGCGGCGCGACCAGAAGACTTTGCCCCGGGATTCATCGAATGCTGGAAAGTCTATCGTCAGAAAAACTGCAGCGGTCGCGACGCGCTTACTTAAATCCGACAAACTTTCTCCGAGGCAAACGGCGCAGAGCCGTTCGTTTGAATTTTCGCGCGGCACGCTTCGCCTTCAGTTTGCCGCCGTAGACAGTATCGCTAAACATCTTGGTCACGATTTTATCTCCGCGAAGGAAGTGGACCTGAAAACCATGCGTTTGTTTCTTCGCGCGCGCTTTTGTGTCGATGCGACGAATGTTAGCCTCCGAATCAGGATTGGGACGTCTTCGCATAACGAAAGCTAACTGAACAATCCTAGCAATCAACGAGGCAAACTTGCGGGAGCGCTGCGGCCGAATGCATCCGGAGGAGGCAGATTCCAGGAACGCCATTCTTTATCGTATTCATTGGCTGGCAACAATGCGTAGCAAGGGTGCCGTTTCGCACGAAGCCAGGTGATCAGCTTTACAAGATTTTCCTGTGCCATTGTCGTGCAGCCAGTGGTCGGCCGATTCACGCCGCGGCGGATGTGAAAAAAAATCGCGCTCCCTGCGCCCGGCACTGGTGGATCGGAATTGTGGCGGATTTCGATAAGCCAGTGATAAGCAAAATCACCGGAACGCATCTTTTCGTGCGTGTAATTATCCGGTGGATTTTTTGGATCAATCACAATGTGCCGATTGTAATTCGGCGATCGCGGGTCATCGCTCCAAACGTCTGCCTCAGTCACTTGATGGTATGGATAGTCGCCGCCGGGGGGCAAGCGCGCCTCGTAACCAAAAACCTGACCAATCTCGAAAACGCCTGCAGGAGCGCGACCGTCGCGTTCTTTCTTCCGAAGGCCAGGCTCGTTTTGTCCGGCTAGCCCTGTGCCCCACGCAATGCCATTTTTGCCAAACAACACCGGAAACGGTCCAGCCACGGCTGTCCAATCTCCGCCACGTGAACGTTCAAAGAGTCGCAGCTCGCCGCGCATTGAATTCGATGTGGGCGCAATACCGACGACGAGCTGCGTACAATCGTCAGGAACACCATCGGCGTAAGCGTGAATGCAAGCCACTATCAGCAGGCAGGCAGCGAGGCGGCGCGAGATTGACATCAGAGTTCAGAAGGGAACGCATTTTCTTGACTCCGCCAATTGTTTCACATCTGTGGCAGCTGCGGGCGGCGATTGTTTTTCTAGCGGCTCCATTAGGTTTGAGCCGAATCGTCATCGCTTATGAAAACATCACTATCGTTCCGAGTAATACTCGCTGTTCTGGGTGCGGCGATTGCTTCTACATCGGCTCAAACCCAGAGCACCACCGTTCAAGTTAGCAAGCTCGTTGGCACCAAAGTAAAATCCTCGCAGGGCGAAGAAATTGGTGTGGTTAAGGACGTCATGATCGACCGCAGCACGGGGTGCATGGCTTACACCGTTCTTTCCACCGGCGAAGGTGGAGCACGTGCTGCCGGCGGCGGCAAGCTCGTTGCAGTTCCGTGGGCAGTTTATTCTCCTACAAGCGACGTAACCGCTCTCACTGTGACCGTAGATCGAGAGCGAATTTATAGCGCACCGGTGTTCGATTATGCGCGCATCGATGAATATTCGAGGCCCGATTATATTACCAACGTCTACAGTTACTATGGGGTAAGCCCAGGAGCGGAAGTCGGTGCTGGGGTTTCCCGAACGACCACAACGGGCGCCACCTCCGGAGAAACCAGCGGCGCCGGCGCGGCTCGCTCGCCGGTCCAGGGCGCCTCACCTGCTGCAACCACTTCCCCGGCAACAAGGTCGCCCGCGCAGAGAGAGTCACCCGCTGGCAGAGCATCGCCCAGTCCGCGCGCGACGGCAGAAAGACCTCACGCAACGGCATCACCTCGCGGACGGGAGGGGGAGAGCCCCGCCGCTAAAGAAGAGCGCGGTACGAGAGCCAGGCCAGGGGAAACCGAATCCCCGAGCAGCAGAACCAGAGAAGAGCGCGGCACAAGAGCCAGACCGGGAGAAACAGAATCCCCGAGCGGCGGCGCTGAACTTCAGAGAGAACCCTCTCGGGCAACGCGGGAGTCTGGACCTGAAGCAGCAAGTCCGAGTGAAAGAACCAGGGAAGGAACACAAACGCGTCCTCATAGGAAGCCAGAGAGGCCCGAGAGCGCGTCTCCCCCACCGGAACCCGAAGAGTAAGGATAACCAATCCTTCGTCTGCGCGAATTCACCTGCGGGTTACAGTGCGCTCGCAGGACGGCGTGATTTGCGGGGCGTCATGTGTGGACTTCGACAGCAGCCGTATCTGCAGGAAGATATTTCACGCCTATGAGCCAGGCCACGCCGGAGAGGAGAATTATTCCGGACACAAACAAAAACGCCACATGCATATTCGTGTGACCGCCAATGTATCCCAGCAGCCAGAACGCCTGCACGTCACCTAATGCATGGATCACGAAAATATTTGCCGCAAATGCCGTCGCGCGGACGGCCGGCAACGAAACGTTTGCGAGAGCGGTGTTTGAAGGACCGGTATTTAGAAACAAGAAAGAGATCGCGAGGAACATTGGGATCCACGCCGCGGGGAAGGGAATGTAAAGGGTCGCAATAAAAAACGGACAGGCCACGAGCATTCCGATTCCCGACACCCAGAAGTAGGAACCAGCGAAACGCGGACGCAACTTGTCGGCGATGACGCCTCCCAGAAGCGTCGAAACCAGGCCCGCGACTACAGTGATCAGGCCAAAGATCGTCATGCCTACCTCCGGACTCTGATTGCGATAACGCAGATATGCCGGTACCCAGAAGCCCAATCCGCCCGTTACGAAAGTCATCAATGTCATCGCGATGCAGTTGATGAGATAGGAACGAGTGCGGAACAAATCCAGGTAGTCACGGATGCTCCGGCGCGCTGACCTTTGTACCAGCTGATCGCCAACGACGCGCGGATCGCGTTGCCAGAAGCACAGGAGGCCCAATAACAGGCCGGGCGGCGCGACGAGATAAAATGCCCAGCGCCAGCCAAGGTGAGCGCCGATCGATCCGCCGATTACGTAGCCGAGCGCGCTACCGACTGGAATCGCCGCGCAAAAAATCGCCATGATGCGACCCCGTGTTTCGATTGGGAAAAGGTCCGACAAAATCGTCGGCGCCGCCGGCCCATATCCGCCTTCGCCAATTCCAACGCATACGCGAGTTACAAAGAGAATCGCGAATGTCGCCGCCAGGCCGGAGCCGCCGCTCGCAACGCTCCACAAAATCACAGCGGAACCAATGATGATCCAGCGCGAGAATCGGTCGGCGAGCAGTCCCAGGATTGGCGCGCTGACCATGTAAGTGACGAAAAACGCGTCGCCGAGCAGACCAGTCTTCGTCATCGCATTCACGTCGTTCGCTGCAAAAAAACTTGCGCGAATATCAGGCTCGAGCGCTGCCAGAATTTGCCGGTCGATGTAATTGAAAAGATTGATGGCCAGCAGAAGAAAAAGTGCCGTTCGCGCGCCGCTGAGCGGAGTTTTCGAGGCAGATTCCATTGGCAGTTGTGATTGCAGTTTGCCGAGCGCCAATTGTAAATGATAAACGATGCCCAGAACTCATCCCTTAAACGACGTTGTCATGTTGAGCGAAACCGAAACATCTCTGATTTGTTTCCGTGAAAATCGATTCAGAAAATGATCAGAGATTCTTCGCTTCGCTCAGAATGACATCATAAGATGGCTTGCAGTATGTCCGCCCCTGAACGCGCGCTCTATTTTTTCGGCCGACTGCTGGTGCGTTGCTTTTATCGGGTCACTGCGTTGGGACTGGAAAACATGCCCGTCGGCGGGTTTCTACTTTTGCCTAACCACATCACGTGGATTGACGCTATCGTGCTGCAACTCGCTTGCCCGCGCCCAATTCGTTACATCATCGACGAGGAGTATTATGATCAACCGATTCTATACCCGCTTCTGCGCACGCTGGGTTGTATTCCAATCAATATTCGGCATTCTCGTTCCGCCATTCGCGCCGCGACTGAAAAAATCGCTGAAGGCGAGATCGTCTGTCTTTTTCCCGAGGGCCAGTTGGAGCGCAGCGGGGTTCTTTTGCGATTGCAGCGCGGTTACGAATTGATTGCGCGCCACGCTAATGCGCGAGTCGTTCCGGTTTGGCTCGATCAGCTTTGGGGTTCGATTTTCTCATTCCAAGGCGGACGATTTTTCACGAAATTTCCCCGACGCATCCCGTATCCTGTCATCATCGCCTTTGGCAAACCGCTCCAGGGCGAGGCGGCCGACAATGCGGCCGTGCGCGAGGAATTACTTAAACTAGGTGAATATTGTTTCAGCCGTCGGCCGTCATTAGATCGACACCTTGCCGAAGAGTGTGTGCGCGGACTAAAGCGCAGAGGGTTCGCGACGGCGGTGATCGACGGAATCGATCATAGCCAACTGAGCCGGTCAAAGCTACTCGGCGCGGCAGCGGCATTGAGTCGCTATCTTCGGAAAGAATTTTCTGACAAACGAATCGCCATCGTTTTGCCTGCCAGCAAAGGATCGATGGTGGCCAATCTGGCAGTGACGCTCGCGGACAAGGTTCCGGTCGATCTTAATTTCACAGTAGGACGCGTAGCGAATGAATCTTGCTGCCGGCGCGCCAACTTGCGGGTCGCAATTTCAGCCACGCAATTCATGGAACGACTCAAAGATTTTCCGTGGCCGGAACGCGTTTTGAAATTGGACCAACTCATGCCGCAGTTGAAACTCCAGATCGTTTTCTGGTGGATCGTGTCGATCCTGGTTCCTGCACGTTTGTTCTTGCGTCTGTTGCAAATTCCAAAGGAAGGCGGCCACAGAGAAGCGGTTTTGCTTTTTACAAGTGGAACCACCGGAGAACCAAAGGGCGTCGTAATCAGCCACCGCAACATCGTCGGAAATGTCTCGCAGTTTCGGCAACTGCTGGATGCACGAGAGACCGACGCCATCCTCGCATCGCTGCCGTTCTTTCACACCTTCGGATCGACCGTCACGCTCTGGTATCCGCTGATCGAAGGTGTGCGAATTGTCACCTATCCCAACCCGCTGGAAGCGGCGAAGAACGCAGCGTTGATCGAGCAATACAAACTAACGTTCCTTCTGGCGACTCCCACTTTTCTGCGGATGTACCTGCGCAAAGCCGAACCGCACCAGCTTCGCAGCTTGCGCCTCATTATCACCGGCGCGGAAAAGTTGCCGCTCGATCTTGCCAGTCATTTTGAAAAACAGTTCGAAAAAAAAGTCTTCGAAGGCTACGGGCTCACCGAGACAGCGCCGGTGGTAAGCACAAATCTGCCCGATCCGGAACCAAAAAAGCCTGGAGAGCAGGTGCAATCATCCAGCCGTTTGGGGTCGGTTGGCAGGCTGGCGCCAGGAATCGCCGCGGAAATTCGCGAACCCGAAACGGATCAAAAACTTTCGCTGTACGAAACCGGGATGCTTTGGCTGCGCGGGCCAAACATTTTCAAAGGTTATCTGCACGATCCCAAGCAAACCGCGGAAGTTCTTCGCGATGGCTGGTTGAAGACGGGCGACATCGCCCGGTTCGATGAAGACGGATTTCTTTATATCGAAGGGCGGCTGTCGCGCTTTTCAAAGATCGGCGGCGAGATGGTGCCGCACGAAACAATCGAGAGCAAAATTGTCGATCTCCTTGGTTTGTCCGGGAGAGACGAGCGTCCACTGGCAGTCATGGGCGTGCAGGACGAGGCAAAAGGCGAGGCGCTCGTTCTGCTTAGCGCGGTAGATATCGATCTCGCGGAGTTGCGCAGCAAGCTTCACGAAGCGGGCGTGCCGAATTTGTGGATTCCCAAACAGATCCAGCACGTTGAAGCAATTCCAGTCCTCGCCTCAGGCAAACTCGATTTAAAGAAATGCCAGGGACTCGCAATCGAAGGGTAGCGCGGCCATCCTGGCTGTGTGGCTGGCGGGCGTCCTGCCTGCCGCTTCACCAAGCGAGACGCCCGGTGGCCCCACAGGCAAGATGCCTGTGCTACGCTGTAGACGCCGAAACACGAGCTTGCCTTGAGTGAAGTCGAACCGCGGCGCGCCGATAGGTTCTACGCAGCCACTAATGGTGCGAACTATTTGTCGCCAGATTGGCTATAAAGCTGTTGAGCAATTCGTTAAAACGATCCGACTGGTCGAGAAAAACTGCGTGAACGGCGATCAGAAGCAAACTGGTCGAGAACTCAAGTCATCGCGGTCCGGCAAAATCACGGACGAACTGCCGGATCTTCTTCCTTCAATCGCCAGGGTGAAATTCTGCCAAAAAGATCGCGTGTCGCGTCCCTAATATCTTCGGCTTTCGAGACGCCGCTGTCGATGAGGGCGCGCCCGGTACTCGCCCAAATCTTCTTCACAACCAGCGCGCCGTTTTCGCGGACGATTCGACCAAGATGCTGAACAGCTGCAGTTGTAGCCGATTTACGGATAAGTTCGGCCGAACATCGTGAAGTCAGTTCGCAGTAGCGGCGCGCGACTTCTCCCACGCGCAGTGTGAGGAACGCGTTCGCGGCGCCATTGGAGACACATTTCACCAGGAGAGCTGAGATGCCGCTCAAACCCGGAATTCCGCCTTTAAGCGCCGGCACCACAGAAACCGCGAGCGGCGCGACCATTTCTCCGACGTCAAGGGACTCAAGCCCGCTGGCGATAAAAGCTGTCCCGACAACATTCGCATATAGCCTCATCAATTCGCGCGGAGAAGGACGCTGAACGTAAATACGGGCGATGCGTCCGACCATTTGGATCTGAGTAAACAGAACGATGAGTCCATCAAGCCGGCCATTCTGCATAAGAGCCGTGCTAAGAAATACGGTGCTTGCAGTTCTGCGGACGACTAAATCTGCTTGGGCCGAGAGATGCCCAACCGCCCTTTCGATCTCTTCCCTGGTGACGAGTGGCAGATCGCGTGTTCGTGGATTTGCGGCGAGTCGGACACGAAGAGCTTGCAAGTAGGCGTCATGCTTCGGACCGGAATCCTCCTCCGGTGGGACAAGGGCGGCGGGAAGCCTTGCGTATGCGATCGTACAATAGAGCGCGAAAAATCCAGCAGTCAGGCAAACAGCCCAGAATACGACCGTCCCAGCAACCGGATGGATTCGATCTGCCAGCGAGATCAAGCTGGTCGCACCTGCGACAATTAGCGAGACCAGGCAGACAGTTATCATCACAGCGAGGATAATGATCATTTTCCTCTCACCTGAATTCTGAGCAGCAGCGGCTTTCACCTCGTGACTACTGTGCACTCAGTGCAGCGGGCTTCAATCGAAAGCTAAATAAATGCCGCGGAGCAGATAACGCAATTTCGATTAGCGCTTCGGGCGAACGCACGCGAAACTGCGCCAAGAAAATGCATAACGGCAATATTGTGACGTTAAGTATTGCGACGGTGTCACTGCTCCTTTCTCATTCTCTGCGCGCCGAGGAAAAGCCAATGATGAAGGCGGTCGTGGCTCACGAGTACGGCGCGCCGGAAGTCTTGAAATTGGAACAAATCCCGCGACCGGA
>Ga0209474_10000706_pt1 | contig 35430 bp, 34 predicted proteins | sample GraSoiAngelo_145_FD_185902 | JGI IMG/M metagenome (GOLD analysis project Ga0209474, IMG submission 185902) | Grasslands soil microbial communities from the Angelo Coastal Reserve, California, USA - 14_1009_05_20cm (SPAdes) (version 2) | ecosystem: Environmental > Terrestrial > Soil > Grasslands...
CCACCCTGCCCGCGACGAGCTGCTCGGAAAACGGCGCGTCGACGTGCAGCTGCTCGCCGATGCCCGATGCCACGAGCCATTCGCGGATCGCCCAGAACAGCTGCGCATAGCTCGCCGTCTGCCGGAACGCGGCGATAGTCGGCGCTGTTCTCGTCCGATCGGTGACGTCGTGCTCGGCGAGGATGCCCCACTGCCCGAACCCGAGGCGCGCGTACGCGCCGACGGTTCGCCGATCGCCGTTCGCCGCGGTCCCTCGCAGAATCGTCATGCCTCCGATCAGCCGCTGATTGCCGATCAGATTTTTGGCTGGCATCAATCGCGACGCGATACGAACAGCACGCACGCGCCGCTCGACCGTGTAAGTCGCAGCGTTCCCAGCGTGAATGGCCCGCGTACATCATGCGCACGCCGCGCACCGTCGATGAGCTCGTGCGCGCCGCGAGCTCATGGACGATCGCGCGGCCTGCCCGCTACGGGATCGAGACGTTGTCGAACGTCGTCTGTGCGGCCGTGGTGGTCGTGTGGCTGCTCACGGCCAGGCCGACGAACACATTCGCGCCCATCGCGATCGTGTCGCTGCCGACGAGCGTCCATGTCACGCCGTCGGGCGACGAGTACGCGTTGATCGTGCTGCCCAAGCGTTCAAGCTTGACCCAGTACGGCGCGCCCACGAGCGGACCCGCGGTGCTGGTGCTCGTACCGGCGGTGAGCGTCCGCCGCTGGAAGACGACACCCTTGCTGAACGACACGAGCATCGACGCCTGTGCGGACGCCGGATCGAGTGTCTCGCGGATCATCACGCCGGCCTTCGTCCACGCGTTCGTGTTCTGCACCGTCGCCACGCGCGCGACGACGACGCCGTCGCCGGCGAGCGGCTTGTAGGCGTAGTGGAAGGCGTCGGCGGTGCCCCAGATGTCGGCGCCGGCGCCTTTGACGGTGTAGGTGCTCGTCGCGGTATTCAGCGACGCGGCGCCGGCGGCGCCGACGGCGCCGACATCCTGATGATTCCATCCCGGCGGGAGCGTCGGCGGCGGCGTCGGCGTGCCGGGCACGACGCTCACGTTGTCGAACGTCGCCGTCGCCGTCGTCGTCGTCGAGTGGCTCGAGACGCCGAGCCCGGCGAGCACGCCGGCAGCCATCGGAATCGTCGCGGTGTCGACGAGCGACCAGATGACGCCGTCGGGCGATTGATACGCGTTGAACGTACTGCCGACGCGATCGAGCCGCACCCAGTACGGCGCGGCGCCGCTTGCGCCCGTCGTGCTCACGCTGGCGCCGCCGGTCGCCGGCCGCCGCTGGAACGCGAGCCCTTTGCTGAACGACACGAGCATGAACGCCTGCGCCGCGCCGGGATCGACGCTCTCGCGGATCATCACGCCGGCTTTCGTCCACATATTGATGTTCTGCACCGTCGCCACGCGTGCGACGATGCTGCCGTCGCCCGTCAGCGACTGATACGCGTAGTGCAGCGCATCGGCGGTGCCCCAGACGTCGGCGCCCGCGCCGGCGACGCTGTAGGTGGACGTCGACGCGTCGAACACCATCGATCCGGCGACGCCGACGGCGCCGACGTCCTGATGCGCCCAGCCGGTCGGCGGCGCAGCGGCCTGCGCGACGGTGAAGGTCTGCCCCGCAATCGCCGCGGTGCCGCTGCGCGCCGCGCTGCTGTTGGCGGCGACGGCCACCGACACCGTCGCGCCGCCCGTGCCGGACGCGCCGCTCGCAATCGTCAGCCACGGATCGTTGGCGGCGGCGGTCCACGAACAGTAGCCGGCAGTCGTGATCGTCGTCGTCACGACGCCGCCGTCGGCAGCGATCGACTGGCTCGCCGGCGAGATCGCGAAGCTGCAGGGCGCCGCGTCCTGCGCGAGCGTGAAGGTCTGCCCCGCGATCGTCGCGCTGCCGGCGCGCGCGGGTCCGCTGTTGGCCGCGGCAGCGACGCTGACGCTGCCGCTGCCCGTGCCCGACGCGCCGGCCGCGATCGACAGCCACGGATCGTTTGCGGCCGCCGACCACGAGCACCAGCTCCCCGTAGTCACCGCAACGATCGTCGTGCTCGCGCCGGACGAGGTCGCCTGAGATGCCGGCGCGATCGAGAAGCTGCACGCGGCCGCGTCCTGGGCGATCGTGAACGTCTGATCGGCAATCGCGACCGTTCCGGTGCGCGATCCAGCCGCGTTCGCATCGACGGTCATCGTCACCGTGCCGTTGCCGGCACCGCTCGAGCCGGCCGCAACGGAGATCCACGGCGCGGTGCTGACGGCGGTCCAGCTGCAGCGCGCAGCGGCACTCACGGCCGTCGTCGTGCTGCCGCCGCTCGGCGTCATCGACTGGCTCGTCGGCGACAGCGTGAAGACGCACGGCGCCGCCGCCTGCGAGACGGTCACGGTCTGGCCGGCGATGATGACCGACCCAGTGCGCGCGACGTCCGTATTCGCGGTGTACGCCACCGACACCGTGCCGTTGCCGCTGCCGCTCGCGCCGCCCGTGATCGTCAGCCAGGTGTCCACCGCGCTCGCGCTCCACGAGCAGGTCGTCAGCGCCGCGACCCCGAAGCTGGTGGCTCCCGCATCAGCGGTGACCGACCGATCGGACGGCGAGACCGTCGCGCTGCACGGCGGCGGCGCCATCGCCACGCCGTTCACCGCGACGTGATCGAACGTCGTCGCCGACACCGCGTCGGTCGTGTGGCTGGAGACGCCGATGCCGACGAGCACCGTCGCCGCCATCGCGATCGTATCGGAGCCGACGAGCTTCCACGTCGCGCCGTCCGCCGATTGATACGCGGTAAACGTGTTGCCGGAGCGATCCAGCCGCACCCAGTACGGCGCGGTCAGCGTCGTCGTGCCGGTCGTGCTCACCGACGTTCCGGCCGTGACGAGGCGCCGCTGGAATGCGGTGCCCTTCGCGGCCGAGAGCAGCATGAATGCCTGCGTCGATCCCGGCGCGACGGACTCGCGGATCATCACGCCCGCTTTCACCCAGACGTTCGTGTTCTGAATCGTCGAGACGCGCGCGACGATCGAGCCGTTGCCGTTCAGCGGCTCGTAGACGTAGTGCAGCGCGTCGGCCGTGCCCCAGACGTCGGCGCCGGCGCCAGCGACGGTGAGCACCGAGGAGTTGTAGTCGAACTCGCCGTACCCGAACATCCCGACGGCGCCGATGTCGGCGTTCTGCCACGGCGACGGCACCGGCGGCGGCGCCTGCTGCGGCGGCGACGACGGCGTGGGCGGCGCGGCGCCGTCGATCGTGCTGCCGTAGATGGTCGCGTCGTTCTTCGTGTCGCCGGGCGGCGACGTGAGGAACGCGTCGGGGCTCAGGATGATCTGATCGACAAACGCGCCGTCGCTGCGCTGCTGAATGCGCAGACGGTGCTGCCCCGTCGACGAGAAGTAGACCAGCGTCGCCGGCGCGCCGTTGAAGCCGTTGTCCTCCCATCCCCAGCCGCTCAGCGTGCCCGATGGATCGGTGAGCGCGATTTCGGCGCCCTGCGTGTCGCCGATGCGATAGAGCGGCGACCCGAACTGATCGATCGCGTCGTCGAACTGCACGCTGACCGAGTTGTTCGCCGTCGAGTTGCCCTGCGCCTTGAGCCGCAGCCACAAGTGGTAGCCGGTGCCGGCCATCGCCGTGAACGTCGTCTCGAAGTAGCTCGCGGGCGCCGCGAGCGGCGGCGAGATCTTCGACTGGCCGTGGTCGGGATTCCAGAGCGGCTGCCGGCCGGCCGCGGTCGAGTCGCCCATGAACTGCCAGTTGCCGAAGACGTTGCCCGGCGGGACGTCGGTCGCGGCCCACATCACGATCGTGCTCGCGCCCGGGGGCGGCAGCGGCGGCGGCGGCGCCGCGCCGTCCGTCGTGAAGCTGACGATCGGTCCCTTCGCCGTCATTCCCGCCATCGTCTTCGAGACGACGCGCCAGTAGTACGTGGTGCCGTGCTGGAGGAGCGGCAGGACGAACTTCTGCGTCGTCGTCGTCGGATTGGCGGGATCGGTCGGGCCGAGCTGCTGGTTGGCGGCGAGGAGCGGCGGATTTGGATCGGTGCCGAAGTAGATGTCGTAGAGCTGCCCCCAGGGGCCGCCGTCCCATTTCAGCGCCATCGAGATCGGCTGGCCCACCGACACGTCCGCGGGCGAGAGGTAGATCGGCTTGTCGGGCGGCTCGGGCACGAACCAGTCGGTCTCGATTGCGCCGTTCGGCGCGGTGTTGTTCCACTTGCGCTCGAACTGATCGACGAACCACTGGAACATCCACGGCTTGGTCGTGAAGTAGTTGTGTTCCTGCTGCTGATTCGCCGACGGCGTCGTCCAGTTCGACGATCCGAACACCGCCATCTGCTGCGCGCCGAGGATGACGAGCTTCTGGTGGTTGAGTCCCAAGTGCGCGCGGACCTTGAGCGGCACCCCCGCGGCGTACAACCGATCCATGTTGTAGGCGACCCACTGGCGCGTCGGCTCGCGGTACTCCTTCGTCTCGCCGATCAGCCGCACCGGCACGCCGCGCTGCATCGCCGCGATCATCGCGTTCGTGTGCCGCTCGTCGGTGATGCGGTACATGATGACGTCGATGCGCTGCGTCTCGGCGGCGTAGCGTTTGAGGATCCGCAGCGCGTAGTCTTCCTGCTGCGGAAAGTTCAGCGCCGGGTCCTTCGTGAAGATCGGGTACTTCCGCGTCAGCGGACCGGTGATGTTCGCGTAGTTCGCGTAGTTGGCCGTGTCCAGCCAGAGGTCGTCGTACTTCGTCTTGAAGCTGTTGACGATCGACGGATCGTCGGAGAAGTAGATCGACTCGTCCTCGTAGTCGCTGTACGGCGCCTGGAACACGAACGCGGTCGGCGTGTAGTTGGCGCCGTCGAACTCGACGACGTTCTGCCCCGCGAACAGCATCGTCTTCCAGTGGAGGATGCCGCTCGCGGTGCGATAGCGGATCGGGATCCCGGCGCTGGCGAGCGCGGCGATCACATCGGCGTTGCCGACATAGGTGGGGTTCGCGCGCGGATCGATCAGGACGCGCACCGGCACGCCCGCGTTCCAGCGCGCGAGGATCGCGGTCTGGTAGCGCGTGTCCTGCATGAACCAGAACGCGACGTCGATGCCGACCGTCTCGTTGTTGATGTAGGCGAGCAGCGGCGCCCGGCAGTCCTCGAACGCCGGATCGCATAGCCGCTCTGCCGCGCGCGCCGCGGGCGCGGCCGCCAGAAGCACCACGGCCGCCAACGCCACCTGGACCGCACACCGCCACACTCGCCGAGTCACGTGCCTCACGCCGCCTCCAGATGAGTCTTCGCTCGCGCCACGGCAGAACTGCGAGCCAGGTGCCAGCGTTTTCGAGGAAATTTCGAAAGAGCGGCGTAAAAACGCCGGCGCAGTTTCCCAATTCGGGAAACCGGCCGGCCCGGTACCGGAAGCGCGCTGCCTCTACTCTTTGGTAGGCGCGCGCGGCGGGAACGGTTCGAGCGGCGCTTCGGCGGGCCCCGCGATCACCTTACCGTCGGGCTTGAAGCGCGAGCCGTGGCACGGACAGTCCCACGTGCGCTCCGCCTGATTCCAGTCGACGAGGCATCCCATGTGCGTGCAGACCGCCGATCGCGTCATGACGGCGCCGCGCGCGTCGCGATACGCGGCGACCTTCCGCCCATCGAGCTCGATCACTCTGCCGGCGCCGCGCGGGACCGCGCGCGTCGATCGGCCTTCGGCGCCGGCGACGCGATCGCGAATCAGATAGTACGGGTAGTCCTTGTTCTCTTTGACGTAGTCCCACAGGCCGCCCTTCACCTTTTTGCGGCCCGGATCGAAGAGATCGGTCCACGGATTGCGCCGGCCGGCGACGCGATCGGCTGCCATCATCGCCGTCAGCGTGCCGAACGTCATCCCGTTGCCCGAATAGCCGGTGCCGGCGAACTGCCGCGCCGCCGTCTCGCCGATGTACGGCAGGCCGTCGGGCGTCTCGATCACCTGTCCCGACCAGCGGTGCATCACCTCGACGCCGCCGATCATCGACTGCAGCGTGCGCTCGAGGCGATCGAAACATGCGCCGGTGTCCTCGGCCTGGCCCGTCTTGTGATCTTCGCCGCCGAAGATCACGACGTCGTGATCGCGGCGCGGTTCGATGCGCAGGTAGTGATACGGATCCGCGGTGTCCCAGTACAGCGCGTCGGGCACGCGTCCCTTCGCGACACGCGCGCTCACGACGTACGAGGTATAGAGCGCGAGCTTCGTCTGGAACAGCGCCGCGCCGACGATGCCGGCGTTGCCGACGAGCGGCGTGTGCGTCGCGATCACGATCGATTGACACGTGATCGTTCTGCCGTTCGCCTTCACCGACACCGGCCGATCGCTGAACTCCGTCGCCGCCGATTGCTCGAAGATCAGTCCGCCCCGATCGGCGATCGCCTGCGCGAGCGCCGCGAGATACTTCCGCGGGTGGAATCGCGCCTGGCCCTCGAAGCGGACGCCTGGGCCGCCGACGAAGGGGACCTGATCGAGGAACCGGGCGTCGAAGCCGAGCTCCGCGGCGAGCGAGGCCTCCTCGCGGAACGACGCTCCGTCGCTGCCACCGCCGATTGGCGCGTGCAGGTAGCCGGGCACCCAGGCGAAGTCGCAGTCGATTGCGAGATCGTCGACCGCCGCCGCGATCTGTTCGATTGCCGCGAGCCCCGCATCCCAGACGGCCTGCGCGTGGTCGCGGCCGAACGCCTTGATCAATTCGGTCACGCGCAGATCGCTGACCATCGTCAGGTGCGCGCTCGTGTGACCGCTGTCGATCTCGGCGCACCGCTCGCGCTCGAGCACGGCGACGCTGCGTCCTTCCTGCGTCAGGAGGTACGCTGCAGTCAGCCCCGTGATGCCGGCGCCGACCACGACCACGTCGACCGCGTCGTCGCGCTGGAGTTTCGGGTATCGCGGGAAAGTAGCGGTGTCGCTCCAATACGGCTGAGTGCCGGTGCGCAGCTTCATGCGCAGGCTGATGGCACGAACCGATCCGGGTCCGGCGCCGGCGCGTGTGCCGCAAAGTCGGCGCGATTTTTCGCGGCCGCTGCGCGCCGGGCTGGAAAAAGCTGAGATGCGCGGTGACGTTTTTCGTTACACGAACGGCGCAGACGGCAACGCCAAACGACGCGCGCTAGGCGACGTTCGGCTTGTCGTCCGACGCCGCGCGCTCGACCTCGATCGTGCAGTCGCTCAGGACGGCCGCCAGCGCGCCCACGGCCGCGAGAATCGGCGCGAACACGGCGCCGACGACGCCGACCGTCAACGGGAATTCGGCGATCGAGCGGCCGTGTTGCTTGATGATCACGCGGCGCACGTTGCCTTCGCGGAGCACTCTTTCGACGGCGCTCTGCAGCTGGTCGGCCGCCACCTTGAACGATTCGGTGAAGGTGCGTTCGGTCATTGATGCTCCTTACGGGTAGACGAATCGATCGTGAGCGGAGTTCGTCGCCAGAAGACTACGGTAGCGCAGCCCTTCAGGGCTGCCCCGGCGGCCGTTGGCAGGCCTGAAGGCCTGCGCTACCGGAGGCCGCCAGCCGTTGCCGGCTTCGGCGGCGGCGGCATTTGCGCCGACGGCAGGCGCGGCAGCATCTCGTCGCGCATCGCCAGCTGATACAGCGTCGCGGCGATCGCGATCGCCGACGCCTTCACGTCGTCCTCGATGATCCGCTCGTAGGTATCGAGGTTCGTGTGGTGCGTATGCGTGTTGTATTCGATCGGATCCTGGCCGAACCCGATGCCCGCGAGGCCGGCGTTGTTGTACGCCGTGCTGTCGGTGCCGCCGACGTTGCGGCTCGTTGTCGCGACGGCGCCCACGACGCCGAGGTCGTGGAACGGCGCGAGCCCCTCGCGCACGATCGCGGCGGCCGACGGCGGGCCGAAGACACTGGCGCCGCGCGCGCGGCCGGTGCCCGAGTCGATGTTCAAATACGCCGCGAGCTTCGCGTACTCCGGCTTCGGGTTCTCGAAGCTGCCGAAGTGCTCGCGCACGTACGCCTGCGAGCCGAGAATCCCCTCCTCCTCGCCGCTCCACAGCGCGACGCGAATGGTCCGCCGCGGCGCGACGCCGATCGCTTTCAGGATGCGCGCCGCTTCCATCATCGTCGCGCAGCCGATCGCGTTGTCGGTGGCGCCGGTCGCCCCGTGCCACGAGTCGAGATGGCCGCCGAGCATCACGACCTCGTCCTTCTTGTCGCCGCCCGGAATCTCCGCGATGGTGTTGTAGGCCGTACGGCCTTCCGGATACGTCCTGTTGACGATGTCGAACTCGAGCTCCACCGGCATGCCGTCGGCGAGGATGCGGGAGATGCGCCCGTAGTCCTCATTGCGCATCACGACGGTCGGCAGCGCCTTCGTCACGTCGTACGCGCGGTTCTGCTGCGCGATGATCTGCCCGTGCTCGCGCGCCGCGTCGTTCACACGGATGCGCGCGCCGCTCGCGACGAGAAACTCGTCGATCCGCCGGTTCAGCTCGTTCGGCGGGATCGGCGGCGGCGGTTGATCGTTGCCGCGGCCGCGGCCGAACTGCCCGGCGTTCGGGTTGGTCGGGTCGTACTGCGCGCGCACTTGATCGTCGGGGCGCCGTTTCGGCGGCGGCGCGAAATTGACCGGCACGATCGTGTGCCTGCCGACGAGGACGATGCGCCCTTTGACCTTGTCGCGGGCGGCGTCGAGCGCCGCGGTCAGCTCCGCCGGCGTCGGCCGCTCGGGCAGCAGCAGCTGAAACGCCTGCGCCGTGATCGGTCCGCCCGTACCCGGCGTCCACGCGAGCGCCTCGGTTGTCAGCGCGTCCTTCACCGGCGACACGATGTGCGCGGTAAGGCGCTCGTTCACCCATCCGGGGTGCCCGAAGTCCCACGGCTCGAGGTGGCCGTTGGCGAAGCCCCAGGACGTCATCTCTTTGATCGCCCACTCGCCTGCCGCTTTCAGGCTCGGCGATCCGGTGACGCGCGGCCCGTACACGTCGGCCAGCATGTGCAGCGTGTGCATGATCCGCGAGTGGGCGTTCTCTTCCGCGCGGATCTTCGCGTTGATGTCCGCGTCCGGGCGCGGCTGGGCGGCGAGCGGCGCGAGCAGCGCGACGCAGGCGATCAGGACGGAAAAGCGTCTCAGCATGGGCGTAATCCTACTGCTGTTAACCTCCGCGCGGCGCCGCGCGTATATACAAGGCGATGACGACGCAGATCCTCCTGTTCACGGCTCTCCTCCTGGCCGCCCCGCCGGCGGCCACCGCTGCACAGCCCGCGTCCGGCGGACGGACCGCCGAGCCGCCGCCAGCGGCGCAGGCGCCGGTCGACGAGCAAACGGCGCGAGAGACACGCGAGCGGTTGCAGCTGATTCTTCAGCAATATCCACCGTCGGTCGGCCAGGTGTTGCGCCTCGATCCGTCGCTCCTGACGAAACCGGATTACCTCGCGACATATCCGACGCTCGCCGCTTACCTGAGCCAGCATCCGGAAGTGGCGCACAACCCGACATTCTTCTTCGGCGGCGCGTTGGGAGGACCGCAGCAGTACACGAACTTGCAGGGGCGCACCGCGAACGCGATCGAAAGCGTGTTCATCGGGCTCGAGTTCATGCTGGGCTTCATGGCGGCGGTCGCGGCGCTCGCCTGGTTGATCCGCGGCGGCATCGACTACAGGCGCTGGCTCCGAGCGACGAAGGTTCAGGTCGACGCGCACACGAAGATCGTCGATCGCCTGGCGTCGAACGAGGACCTGCTCGCCTACATGAATTCGGCGGCCGGCCAGCGCTTCCTGACCGCGGTGCCCGCGACGGCCGCCGCCGTCGTCGACGCCGCCGCGATGCCCGTGAGCGCGCCGATCAACCGCATTCTCTGGTCGGTGCAGGCGGGCGTCGTCCTGACGGTCGCGGGCGCCGGTCTGTTCCTGGCGAAGAACGGCGTGATCGACGAAGCCGCGCAGGCGATGCAGGTGCTCGCGATCCTGATCATGGCGCTCGGCGTCGGGTTCGTGTTGTCGGCGCTTGCCTCGTGGGCGCTGTCGCGCCAGTTCGGGCTGCTCGCGTCGCACGCCGACCATGGCTGATCTCATGGTCTCCGCGCTCGAACGACTCGACGCCGGCGCGTCGGACGCCGAGGCCGCGTTCCAGATGGACGAAAGCGCGTTCCGGATCTTCTACGATCGGACGGCGCGGCCCGTGTGGGCGTATCTGGCGCGGATGACGGGCGATCCGCGGCTCGCCGACGATCTGCTGCAGGAGGCGTACTACCGCTTTCTGCGCGCGCGCGTCGCGCACGAGAACGACGCGCACCAGCGGAACTATCTCTTTCGCATCGCGACGAACCTGGTGCGCGATCTCCGCCGCCGTCCGCACGCCGACGAGACGTCGATCTCCGGCGCCGCCGACGCGGCTGATCCGCGCGCCGGCGACGTCGCCGCGGCGGCCGTGCGGCGCGTCGATCTGTCGCGCGCGATGACGCGGCTGAAGCCGCGCGAGCGCGATCTGCTGTGGCTCGCTTACGCGCAGGGCTCGTCGCACGACGAGATCGCGGCGGCGCTCGGGCTGAAGACGTCGAGCATCAAGATGCTGCTGTTCCGCGCGCGGCAGCGGCTCGCGGCGCTCCTGCGGGAGACGGACCGATGATCGAGTGCGGTCGCGAAGCCGACGTGTTCGAGGCGGTCGCGTTCGGCCGCTGGCCGTCGCACGCCGCACCTGAGCTGCAGGCGCACGTCGCCGGCTGCCCGATCTGCCGCGACCTCCTCGCCGTCGCCGCGGCGATGCAGGACGATCGCCGCCGGCTGATCCGCGCGGCGGAGCCGCCGACCGCGGCCATCGTCTGGTGGCGCGCGACGATTCGCGCGCGCGCCGAGGCGGCGCACGCCGCGATGCGGCCGATGACGATGTGGCAGGCGGTGGCGGGAACGTGCGTGGCCGCGTTGACCGCCGCGATCGCCGCCGGCGTGTGGCGATCGGGCATCGCCGGCAGTGCGGCCGCCGATCTCGTCGCGCGCCTCGCGATCTCGCGCGCAGGCAGCCCGCTCGCCGGCTTCGGCATCGAGCATGCGCTCCTGGTTCTCGCCGGCGTCGTCGCCTGCATCGTCCTCGCGCCGATCGCGTTGTACTTCGCGCTCGCCGACGACTGACGGAACCACGAAGACACGAAGAACCACGAAGACACGAAGACACGAAGACACGAAGAAGGAGAAGGAGAAGGAGAAGGAGAAGACGACGCGTGCGACGGCGGCCGGCTCCGCCGCCGCTCGATGCGACGGAAAGCGCGGCGCAAACACAAACGATCGATGATCCTGATCCCGTTTGTGTTTGCGCCGCGCTTCCCGTCGCATGGGCCCGCAAAGCGGGCCCCGTCGCACGCGCATCAGTGCGGGCTCCTTGGGCTCTGCGGGCTCTGCGGTTGCTCCCGTCACGCGCTACGGCTGGCGCGCGCCGGCGGCGACGATCGCGATGCGATCGCCCTTCGGGCTGACCGCGAGGCGCGTGGCGCCGTGGATGCCGAGCGCACCGAGATCGGCGAGGCGCGTCCAGCCTCGCGCGTCGCGCGTCCAGCTGTAGAGGACGTCCTTCTCCGCCATCAGCAGCCGGCCGTCGGGCGTCCACGCGAGGTCCGCCTCCTTCGCGCCGGCGACCGCCGCGACGAGCGTCGTCACGCTTCGCGATTTCGGATCCAGCTCGCGCACCATCAGCGATCCGTCCTCATCGCGATCGACGAAGCTGATGGTCGCGCTGCGCGGAATCCGCTGAATCGATCGCAGGATGCCGCGTGCGACCTCGGACGCCTTCCCGCTTCGCGTGTCGGCGAGCTGCAGCGTCGCCGGCTGGCCGAGCACGAAGAGCGCCAGCGTGTGATCATCGCACCACGCGTGATACCCGACCGGCTTCACTCCCTCGAGCACGAGCTCCGGGTTGCGGCCGTCGAGCGTGAAGCGCCACAGACGTTGCGAGCCGTCGGCTTCGACGCGCACGACCGAGAGGTGCGCGCCGTCGGGCGTCACCGTCGGCGAGTACTCGCTCTCCGGCGTGTCGGTCACGCGCGTCGTCTCGCCGCCCGCCACGGTGTAGCGGTAGATGTCGGTCTGCGCCGCGCCGCGGTTGGAGGTGAAGAGGATCGCCTCGCCGTCGGGCGTGAACGACGGCTGATTGTCGTAGCCGGGCGTGTGCGTGATGTTGACGGCTGCGCTCACCGCCGGCTGCGCGCGCGGCGAGAAGGGCGCCAGGAAGATGTCAGTGTCCGGTGGCGGCGCCGGCGCCGGTGCCGGCGGCTGAAAGCTCGCGGCGGCGATCGCCAACGCCGCGAGCAGCATGCGCGGCATACAACGGCGCATTGTAGAGCACGCGGTCCCACGGCACCCAGAACACGTAGCACAGCATGAATTGCTCGAAGGTCGGCCCCATCAGCAGCCGGATGCCGACGAGGAAGCCAAGCCCCGCGGGAACGAGCAGCATCCGCGCGTGCCGGCTGAACAGCGTCAGCGGAAACAGCGCCTCCACCGAGATCGACATCGCCGCCATCGCGCGCGCCGCCAGCGGGTGGTTCGCGACCCAGATGCCCCAGGTGGTGAGCGGCTCGCCGTCCGACAGGTGATACTGCTGCCGCAGGAGCAGCAGCGCGAGGTTGTCCGACGCGATCCAGTCGAAGCCGGAACGCCGCAGCTTCGAGATGCCCGCCGCGCAGAAGATCAGCGCCATCATCACCCAGACGAACTTGATCGGCCAGGTGTACTCCCCCGCGATGACCCTTTGCGCTCTTCGCGGCCTTTGCTCCGTTTGCGTTCCTCGCTCGCGACGCGCGGCGATCCACTCGTCGATCGACCACGCGTCGCCCGCGTGCGAGAGCGCGAGCGCGCCGCTTGCGAAGACGACGAGCGTGTCGAAGTGCTGCGTCTGCCCGAAATTGTGCGGCAGCCCCATCAGATAGGTGCCGATGCCGAAGGCCGCGATCATCGCCGGCCGCGTGAACAACCCGACGGCGCTGAGGAGAAGCGCCGCCTTCCAGATCGTCTGCAGCCACGCGATCGCGGTCGGCGGCAGCGGCTGGATGCCGGTCGTCTCGAAGAGCCAGATCGGCATCCAGAAGACGCGCGAGTACGCGCCCCACGGCGAGAAGTCGTGCGGCAGCTGCCAGAGGAGCAGCGAGCCGAAGAACAGCACGCGGCAGACGCCGAGCGTCAGCGGCGGCGCCGGCGCGAACCAGAACGCGTTCCACCGCGCGGCGATCGCGTTCACGGCCTGACCTCCGCGATGAAGCGCCGCCGGTCGGGGCGATCGACGTTCGCGGCGTGCCGATCGATCGTCCATTCGAGCTCGTAGAGGCGGAGCGCGACGATCGGCGGACCGTCGTGCTCGTCCGCGCGCCGCAGCTCCTCATAGCGCGCGAGGAGATCCGGCAGCGCCGCGCGGATGCGCGCCACGCCGTCAGGGCCCTCGATGAGGCGCCTCAGCGCCTTCGGCAGCCGCGACTGATCGAACGGCGCGACATAGCGATTCGCGTCGAGCGCGAACTCGCGGCCGTCGGCCGTCACGCCGAACAGCCGCAGCCACATGAACGTCGGGCTCGTCCAGACGCCCGAGAACATCGGGTACTGCGAGAACGGCCAGTGCTCCTGATCCGCCGCGATATCGAACGCGGACGCGGCGATGACGAACAGAAACACAACGTTGAGGCAGATGCGGCGCACGGGGTTTTTTGCAGAGCAAGGCACGTTCCCGGGCTCAGCTGATACCTCGACCAAAATGGCGCGAGTGTTGCGAATGGAGCTGATCGATTCGCAGCGTAGTGCCTATGGACATCTCGATCGTCATCTGCACCGCGAACCGCGCCAACGATCTTCACGACACGCTCGCCAGCCTCGCTCGCGTCCGCTGGTCGGGATCTGCCGAGCTGCTCGTCGTCGACAACGGCTCCACGGACGGCACGCGCCGCGTCGTCGACGCCGCCGCGCGCGCCTACCCGTTTGCCGTGCGGTACTTGTACGAAGCCGGCGACGGGAAATACGCCGCGCTGAACAGCGGCATCCGCGCGGCGCACGGACAGATCATCGCGGCGACCGACGACGATGCGCGGTTCGAGACGGACTGGCTCGAGCGCGCGGCCGAGGGGTTGGGCCGCTGCGGCTGCGACTTCGTCGGCGGCCGCGTGCTGCCGCTGTGGGGCGCGCCGAAACCCGATTGGCTCGCCGAGACCAACGGATTGCACACAAAGGTCATCGCCCTGCTGGATCACGGAAATGCGCCGCGCGAGTTTGGACACGGCGGCATCTCGTGGCCGCTCGGTGTGAACGTCGCCTACCGGCGGGACGTCTTCGAGCGCGTCGGCCTGTTCGACAGCCGGCTCGGCCGGAAGGCGGGCACGCTGCGGAATCAGGCGCAGCGCGAGTGGCACCTGCGCGCGCGCGCGTTCAGCGTGCGCGGCTTCTACCTGCCGGACATGGTCGTGCACCATCTGGTCGCGCCGGAGCGCCTGCAGAAGCACTACTTCCGTCGCTGGTTGTACTGGCACGGCATCAGCCGCGCGATGTTGTTCCGCCAGGGCGGCTTCGACATGGAAGAGCCGGAGCTCGAAAATCCGCCGCACGCGGGCGCGCGCCAGGTTGGCGGCGTGCCGATTCATCTCGTCGCGAAGGCGCTGCGCACCGCGCGCAGCCTGGTGTGGCATTCGCTGCGCCGCAACGACGGGCTCGCGTTCGAGCACGAGCTGTGGCTCTGCTTCTTCGCCGGCATCGTCCGGCAGCGCTTCGTCGATCGGCGGCTTCCGATCGCGGAGGGTCCCGCGTCCTCGGTCCACCAGGAGCGCGCCGAGCCGGCCCTCGAAAATCTCGGCGGCGTCTAGTGGCCTGTCCACGCTGAACGAGGACCAGATCGCGGAGCGCGGCGCCCGGATGGCAAGGCGCGACGACCGAGAATACCGGGAGTATTTGAGGGAGGAGCAACGCAGCCAGTCGGGATGCCCCGCCCGCGAGGTGGTCGTTGATCAGCGTGGACAGGCCACTAGCCCGGTCTGGATTCCGTACGGCAAGCGTCGCGCAGCCGTTTCTCGAGGAAGCGGCGCTCCGGCTCGGAGCATTCGCACGCGAGCGCCGCGCGAAAGCCGTCGGCGGCGCGCTCGCGATCGTCGGTCTCGAGCGCCAGCTCGCCGAGCGTCGCGTGCAGCAGGTAGTAGCGGGCGAGCACCGGGTCGCCGGCAATCGCGTCCACTGCGGCGAGCCCCGCGCGAGGGCCGTGCACGCGCGAGATCGCAATCGCGCGATTGAGCGCGACGACGGGCGTCGGCTTCATCGCGAGCAGCGAGTCGTAGAGCTCGGCGATGCGCGGCCAGTCGGTGTCTTCGTAGCGCGCGGCCACCGCATGGCACGCGGCGATGCCGGCTTCGACATGGTAGACCGTCAGCGTGTCGCCCGAGGCGGCGGCATCCAGGTGCTGCAGCCCGCGCGCGATCGACGAGGCGTCCCACAACGATCGATCCTGATCGGCCAGCCGCAGCAGCACGTCGTCGTCGCCGACGCGCGCCGGCAGCCGCGCGGCCTGCAGGTGCATCAGCGCGAGCAGCGCGTGCACGGCCGCCGCGCCGTTGACGGTGCAGAACCTCGCGCCGGCCTCGGCGAGCAGATCGCCGAGGCGGATCGCCTCGCGGCACAGATCGCTGCGCACGAGCCGATCGCCGGCGTGCGCCGCGTAGCCCTCGTTGAAGAGGAGGTACAGCACGTCGAGCACCGAGTCGAGCCGCTCGGCGTAGTCGGCGGAGGTCAGCTCGAAGCCGACGTCGGCGTCGCGCAACTGGCGCTTCGCGCGCACGAGCCGCTGCGCGATCGCGTCGTCGCGCGCGAGGAACGCGTGCGCGATCTCGCCGACGCCGAAGCCGCACACGATCTTGAGCGTGAGCGCGACGCGCGCCTCGCGCGGCAGGATCGGGTGGCACGCGAGGAACATCATCGCGAGCTGATCGTCGTCGGGCGGCGTCGTCTCGTTGCGCAGCCGGGCGGCGGCCGACGGATCGCCGGGGCCCGCGATCATCGCGGCCGTCGCGACCGCCTCGGGCTGCATCGCCGGCAGGCGATCGCCGGTCGAGGGCTCGAGCTCGATCAGCCGCTGCTGGCGCCGCAGCAGATCGAGCGCGCGGTTCTTCGCCACCTGAATCAGCCACGCCGACGCGTTGGCCGGCGTGCCCTGGTGCGGCCAGAGCTGCAGCGCCTTGACGAGCGCGTCCTGCGCCGCTTCCTCGGCCAGCGACAGATGCCGCGGGCCGAGGATCCGCGTGAGCGTCGCGACGATGTGCGCGAAGTCGTGCTGGAAGTTCAGATCGTCGATCACGGCCGCGTGACTTCGACCTCGCGCACTTCGATGCTGCCGTAATCGAGGTGCGGGCAATCGTTCGCGATCTTCACCGCTTCGTCGTACGACGCCGCCTCGATCACGAACAGGCCGCCGATCACTTCCTTCCCTTCCGTGAACGGCCCGTCGGTGACGACGACTTTCGAGCTGTTGCGCCGCATGACGCGGCCGGCGCCGTCGCGCAGCTTGTGTCCGCCGGCGAACCGGCCGGCGCGCTGCAGCTCGTCGCGCCACGCGCCGTAGCGCTGGATGATCGCCTGGAAATCGGCGGGCGAAAGACCGGCGAACGCGGTTCCATCTTCTCTCAACATCAGCGTGTATTTCGGCATGTATCCCTCCGTCGCGGGATAGAACGATCGAGGGCGAGCGGAATCGACAGAATACAGGAAGGCGGCCGGTCAGCGGGATGCGCCGCGGAGCTCCTCGACGGCGCAGGTCAGGAGCGGCGCCTCCGGGCGCCGGATGTCGATCTGATCCCAGCGTGCGATGAGCATCCGCTTCGGCGTCACCAACGAGCGAACGACAGCGAGCCGCTCGAGCAGCGCGCCCGAGCCGAGATGGTATTCGGCGACTTCGTGCTCGCCATTCGCGCGGCGCGCCGTGCGCACTTCCTCGATCCGGCCGACGACGCGGCCGTCCGCCGTCCGCACGCGCCGGCCGACAACGTCGGCGAGATAGACGAGGCGGCGGCGAGCGGTCACGCCTCGTTCTCCTTCCCGCCCGGCAGCGGGCGCACCACGCGGCGCCGCAGCCAGGCCTCGACCCGCAGAAGACGGCGCTTCGTCGCCTCGTCGACGTCGATCTCGAGGTCGACGCCGACGGCGCGAAGCGTCGTCAGCGGCAGGCGCACGGGCCGGAGCGAGACCGGCAGCCACCTGATCGCGGCACGCCGCACCCAGCGGCCGAGCGTCGGGTTGATGCGGCGCGCCAGCGTCGCGGCGCCCACCTCCATCGCGGCGACGCGCGGCGGACGCCCGTCTCGGATCTCGAGGAGTACGTCGTCCACGCGGCCGAGCCGGCGCTCGTCGCCGTCGAGGAGCTGCGCGTCGAGGAGATCGCGAACGAGGTTGATGCCGCGATCCGCCATCATCCACCGAGAATCTGGAGCGGAATCGCGACGACGGCCAGCGCGAAGGCGAGCGCGACGATCGCGATCACGGCGGCATTGGTAATCCAGCCGTTGGTGTACGCCCGGAGGTGGTGTTCGTCGTTCATCACGACGAGGAGCGGCGCGATGAGAATCGGCAGTGCGACGACGGTCATCGCCATCGAGAACATCGTGAACGCAAGCGGATCGATCCCGAGGAGCGAAGGAATCGTACCGAGCGCCACGGCGATCGAATAGCCGAGCGCGAAGCGCGCCTCTTCCGCGGGCGGCTGGTCCTCGGACCATGCCCAACCGAAGCTCTGCCCGACGATGTAGCTGACGTCGAGCGCGAGCTCGAGCGCCGCGCCGACGCAGCCGATGAACAGCGATGCGCAGAACACGCGGAAGCCCCATCGCCCGAACGGCAGGCTCAGCATCGTCGCCGCCTGCTGGTAGAAGTCGCCGTTGATCCCACGCGGCGCGAGCACCATCGCGGCGACGACGATCACCGACATCGCGACGAGCCCGCCGAACATCATCCCCGCGGCGGCGACGATGCGGTTCGGCATCAGCTCCTTGACGCGCCATTTCTCCTCGACGGCGCCCGACGAGTAGAAGGAGAAGAGATACGGGCTCACGGTCGCGCCGAGGATGCCCACGGCGAGGTAGCCGTACCGCGCGGCGTCCTGCGCCGGCCGGTGCGGCACGAGCCCGCGCGCGAGCTCGGCGAGGTTGGGCCGCAGCCACCACGCGGCGACGGTGAACGACAGCGTCACGAGGCCGAGCACCGCGACGCTGTGCTCGATCGATCCGAAGGTCGCGAACCAGAGGAGCGCCCAGACGAGCAGCGCGACGGGAATCACCCAGACGCGAATCGTGATGCCGGTGGCGAGCTCCAGCGCGAGCGACGCGCCGCCGATCTCGGACGCGAGCACGAGGAGATCGATCACGACCTGCGTCGTCAGCGGCCACAGGTGCACGCGGATCCCGAAGCGCTTGCGGACGGCCGCGACGACCGGCTCGTGGCTGACGGCGGCGAGGCGTCCCGTCATCTCCGTCAGGAACGCGATGCAGATCGTGCCGAGCGCGATCGTCCACAGCAGGCTGAAGCGGAAGGCGGCGCCGGCCTGGATGGCCGTGCCGATCGATCCCACTTCGAGGTAGCCGCCGACGCTCGTGAGGATCCCGAGGCCGATTTTCGTGAGGCTCTTCACGGCGGGGCGAGCCCTACCCGCCGCCGCGTGCGGCCCGCGCGGCCTCGCGCAGCCGCAGCTCGATCGCGCGAAGCGCGCCGAGGTCGGGCACGGCGTCGCCGCCGTCGGCGTCGCGCATGATCGCCGTCATCCGCCGGCACGCGTCGGCCGCCCGCGATCGCGCGGCGGCATCGACGTCCTTGGCCTGTTCGATCTTCTGCGTCAGCGCGTCGAGCTCGCCGCGTGCCGTCGACAGCAGATCGTGCATGTAGGTGCGCGGCACGTAGTCGTTCTTCGCCATTTCCTCCGCGAACTGCACCGAGGCCGCCCATGACGCGGCTTTCTCGAGCAGCCGCGCGAAGTCCGACGCTGGATCGCGGCTGCACGCCGTCGCCGAAAAGGAGCCGATGGTGGCAGCAATCACGATGGGAGCGGCAACTCTTCGTGCGGAATCGGAGAGACGGCGTGTCCGCCTCTCCGATTCCCGGAGCCACGCCGCAAAAAAGTACAGGCCGCCGGCAATGAAGACGAGCCCTGCCGGCACCCACATCAAAAGCCCCGCGAGCTGCTGATCCTCGAGCGGCGTCAGGCCGAGCGTCGTTGCGGGGCGATCGTAGAGCGGATACCAGACGCGCGGCGAGAACGCGAGCAGCGCGCCGAGCACGCCGCTGTGCACCGCGGTCGCGAACAGGTACACGACGGCGACGCCGTAGCCCGTGCGGCCGTAGCGGCCGTGCGCCAGTCCCCACCAGAAGAGCGCCGCCGACGTGAAGAAGCACGTGTGCTGCACGGCGTGCACCGCTTCGTGCTGAAGCGCCGCGTCGTAGAGCGACGGCATGTGCCAGATCCAGAGCACCGCCGCGTGCAGGAGCCACACCGTCGCGGGCGCGGTGACGGCGACCCATGCCGCGGCGATGCGGCGGCCGCGAACCCAATACATCACGGTCCGCCGTCCGCCGCGCGGCAGCGTCCACATGAACGCGACGAGCGGTGAGGCCAGCGCGACGAGCGGCGCCGCGACCACCATCAGCAGCTCATGCTGCGCCATGTGCGCCGCGAACAGCCGCTCGGCGAGCTCGTCGAGCGGCGAGACGAGCGCCGCCGCCAGCGCGAGCCAGCCGCACGCGAACGCGGCCGCCTGCCCGCGTGCGATCCCCTGTCCGACGCCCGCGTTCCGCCACAGGCGCGCGACGCCCGCGCCGTACGCGACGCCGACGGCGAGGACGAGGCTAGACGCAAACATTGTGGAGCGCCACTTTCATGATCGCCATCGCGATCGTGAGGACGAGGAACAGCACGGTCGTCAACGCGCCGAGCAGGGCCATGAACGTCGCGCGCTCGTCTTCGGTGCGCGCGCCGCGGTCGCGATCGGCGCTCCATCCGGCGACGCCGGCCGCGAGGATGACGACGAAGGTCGCGCCGGTGACGGCCTCGATCGAGATCGTCGTGTGGTGATTGCACGCCCACTTCACGAGCGCGTAGCTGATCGTCAAGTCGCTCGCCCACGCGAGCGGCGGCACGAGGATCGCCGCCCACAGCGCCCAGTCCGATTTCAGATGAGCCGCGGCGCCCAATAGATCACCCCGTAAATCGGCACCCACGCCGCGACGACGAAGTACCAGTAGACGGCGTTCTCCTCGACGTCCACGAAGCGCTTCTCCTCGATCGGTCCGAAGAACATCAGCGCGGCGAGCACCGCCGTGTCGAGGAAATCGGTGAGGATGTGCGTCGTGTGCAGGCTGAGGAGCAGCCACACGACCGAGCCGTACGCGTCGGTGTTCCACAGCACGTTCAGGTTGAGGAACTCGACCGCCCGCACGGCGTTGAAGGCGACGCCGAAGACCAGCTGCACGACGAGCCACAGCCGGACGCGCCGCAGATCGACGTGCTCGGCGGCCTTCTTCGCGAGGTGATTCGGAATCCCGCTCGCGAGCTGGATCGCGACGTTCAGCGTGCCCCAGAAAAGCGCCGGCGGCGCGACGGCGTCGGGCGGCCACTGCGCGTTGCGCGTGCGCAGATAGAAGTACGCCGCAATCGTCAGCGCGAACGCCGTCCCTTCGATGAAGACGATGCCGAGCGTGCCCCACCACATCAGGCTGCGATGGCCGAATCCGCCGGGCGCAAGCCCGGAGACGTCGATGGCCGCGCGTCCGCCGTCGCCGCGGGTCGGGCGGCCGACCATCGCCGCCGCGGCGGCGGGCGCCGTCACGGCATGGCTCCCTGCGGCGCTTCGTTCGGCAGCGGCAGCGTGCGGTGCTCGATCGGCCACGGCTGCGTCCCGCCTTCATCCGGCGACTTCGGCCAGAACCAGCCGACCATGGCGATGAACATCGGAATCGATCCGTAGACGACGGCCCACGAGGTGAAGATGGACCCCGCGAACATCGCGGACGTCGCGATGGCCGTCGCGAGCGGCCAGATGGACGGGTCGGGGAACACCGTGCGGTGATCGGGCTCGGTATCGAGGACGTGCGTCACGAGCACGTCGCGGGCGTCGCTGCGCAGCCCGACGACCACCGGTTGATCCGGCGGATCCTCCCACAGCGGGTCGAGCGAACCGACCGTCGGCGGCTCGATGAAATTGCTGTTCGGCGGCGGCGACGCCGTCGCCCACTCCAGCGTGCCGGCGTTCCACGGGTCGTCGCCGGCGAGCGCGCCGACGCGCCGCGCGCGTACCGCGTCGGCCATCAGCGTCAGCACACCGGCCGCCATGAGCAGCGCGCCGCTCGACGCGAGCAGGTTGAGCGGCCCCCAGCCGGTCTGCGGCAGATAGGTGTAGACGCGGCGCGGCATGCCGTGGAGCCCGAGGAGGTGCATCGGAAAGAACGTGACGTTGAAGCCCACGAAGAAGAGCCCGAACGCCCACGCCGCGAGCCGCTCGCTCATCATCCGGCCGACGAGCTTCGGGTACCAGTAATAGATCGCTGCGACGAGCGGGAAGACCGCGCCGCCGATGAGCACGTAGTGGAAGTGCGCGACGACGAAGAACGTGTCGTGCAGCTGCACGTTGAGCGGCACGGAGGCGAGCATCACGCCCGTGAGGCCGCCGATGAGGAAGACCCAGAAGAATCCGAGCAGCCAGAGCATCGGCGATTTCAGCTCGACGCGTCCGCTCCACATCGTCGCGATCCAGCAGAAGAACTGCGCGCCGGTCGGGATCGCGATCATGATGCTCGCCGCCGTGAAGAAGCTCGCGCCGAGCTGCGGGACGCCCGTCGCGAACATGTGGTGCACCCACAGCCCGAAGCCGATGAACGCCGTCGACACGAGCGACAGCACGACCGGCAGGTAGCCGACCATCGCGCGGCGCGAGAACGTCGAGACGATCGTCGAGACGATGCCCGTGCCGGGGATGAAGATGATGTAGACCTCCGGGTGGCCGAAGAACCAGAAGAGGTGCTGAAAGAGCAGCGCGTCGCCGCCGCGATCGACGTCAAAAAAATGGGTGGAGACGAGGCGATCGAGGATGAGCGCGGTGCTCGCCATCATCACCGCCGGCATCGCGAAGATCACCATGAAGGAGGTGACGACCTGCGCCCAGACGAAGATCGGCACGCGGTTGAGCGCCATGCCCGGCGCGCGCATCTTGAAGGCGGTGGTGATGATCGACACGGCGACGGCCAGCGACGCGACTTCCGTCCACGTGATCATCTGCGCCCACACGTCCGGACGCTTCGTCGGGCTGAACAGCTGCTCCGACAACGGCGGATAGCTGAACCAGCCGACGTCCGGGCCCGTGTTGAGGAAGAGCGAGAGGTAGAGAAAGATGCAGCCGCCGAGATACATCCAGTAGCTGAACGCGACGAGCCGCGGGAACGCGATCGCGCGCGCGCCGACCATCAGCGGCACGAAATAGATGCCGAACCCCTGCATCACCGGCACGGCGAACAGGAACATCATCGTCGTGCCGTGCGTGGCGAAGATCTGATCGTAGAGGTCGGGCCCGATGAACGGGTTCTCGGGGCGCGAGAGCTGCAGGCGCATCGTCGCCGCGAGCGCGCCCGCGAAAAGAAACATCACCGACGCCGTGGCGAGATAGCGCCGGCCGATCGCCTTGTGATCCACCGAGCGCAGCCAGCCGAGCGGTCCGGGCGCGTCGGCCCACGTTCGTTCGAGCCCGGTGGGATCCTCGAGCACCGGTGGGAGTCCGCGGCGCGGCTCCGTCATCCCACGCTCACGAAGGCCGGCGAACGGAGCTCATCGCACGGAGAACGCCGCCGCCATGCTGAGGAGCGCGAGCGCGACGCCGGCCGTCAGGCCGATCGAGCTCGCCACGAGCACCCCGATCAGCGCGGCGGAATGTCGAGCAACGCCGGAGTGCGAGTCGGAATCGCCGGCCATGGTCGCCTCGCTACGCCGGCAGCGCGCGCAGATCGCGGCCGCCGAGCCGGACGAACATCTCTTCGTCTTCCGCCCGCGCGGCGTCGATGCTGGCCGGCCACGGCTCCTCGACCTTCATCAGCGCGAGCGCGGCGCCCACGAGCGCCATGTTCTTCATGAAGTGGATCATCTCGTTCTGCTTCTTCAGGGGATCCTGCTCTTCCCAGAAGCGATGCATCTGGAAGCTGACGGGGATGAGGAACGCGATGATCGCCGCGAGGCCCTGCTTCGGCTTGAGGCCGGCGATGATGCTGAGGCCGCCGGCGAGGAGCATCGCGCCGCTCGCCTGCACCGCCTGCTGGGGCGAGGGGACGCCCTTGGCCGCGGCGTACTGGCCCATCTCCTCGCTGTGCTGGAGATGGTTGACGCCGTTGTAGGCGAAGAAGCCGCCGAAAATCAGTCGGCCGAGTACATGTAGCGCGCGCATTGACGCCTCCGCGCGGTCCAGATGCACTCTTCGTTCCCGATGAGCGCACGGCAGAGCTCGGCACCGAGAACACCGTCATGGCTCGATGGCTGATGGCTCGATGGCTGATGGCTGATGGCTAATGGCTAATGGCTAATGGCTAATGGCTAATGGCTAATGGCTAATGGCTAATGGCTGTATCAGCCATCCCAGCCATCAGCCATTAGCCCTCAGCCATGACGGTGTTTCGCGTGGCCTGCTCGATGTGCGCGGCGTGATGGCGGCAGTGCCAGGCGTACATCGCGATCGCCTCCTCCACCGGCACGGCGCCCCACTCCTTGTGCTGGTACGTTTTGCGGAAATCGGTTTCCGGCAGCGCGCGCAGGAACGCCACCCACCGCCGATGCAGCGCGTCGAGCAGCGTCAGCGATACCTCGATCGCGCCGTGCTTGGCTTCAGGCAGCTCCGCCCAGACCTGCTCCTCGTAGGTCGTGATGCGCGGGTTGTCCTCGGTGACGGCGAGCTTGGTGCGGATGTACGCGTTCATGTGGCTGTCGGGCACGTGATGGATCACCTGGCGGATCGTCCAGCCACCCGGGCGATACGGCGTCTCGAGCTGCGCGTCGGTGAGGCCGCCGGCCAGCGAGCGGAAGCGCGCCGGCGCGCCCTCGATCGTCGCGATGTGCGCCTCGCGCGTCGCGCGATCGAGCGGCTGCGCGAGGCGCTCGAATTTGCCGACGGGGTATCGGAGCTTCTCGAGGTCGGTCACGAATTTCCTCCTGCGCTAGAATCCGGGTCCGGACGGCCTTCAGGCCGCCCCGCACATCACGAGGCTTTCCATGTTACGAGCATCGCTCGCTTTCGTCGTCGTACTCTCGTTCATGATCTTGATGCTGCCGGCTCATGGCTCGCCGACCATGCATGCGCAGCAGCCCGGCGCCGCGTCGACGAGCGCCGGGCAAGCGGGCCGCGGCGGCAGCCAGGCGGCGAGCGCCGGACCGGTTCCGGCGATTGACGCGCGCACGGTCGGCATGCAGAAGATCGACGGCTACTTTCCGCTCTACTGGGACGATCGCAGCGGATCGCTCTTCCTCGAGATCCCGCGGCTCAACACCGAGTTCCTCTACTCGACCGGCCTGTCGGCCGGCCTCGGATCGAACGACATCGGGCTCGATCGCGGCGCCGGCGGCGGCGGACGCATCGTGTACTTTGACCGCATCGGTCCGCGCGTGCTGCTCGTGCAGCCGAACCAGTCGTTCCGATCGAGCAGCACGAACGCGGCCGAGCGCCAATCGGTCGAGGATTCGTTCGCGAAGTCGATCCTGTGGGGCTTCGCCGTCGCCGGGGAGAGCGGCGGCCGCCTGCTGGTCGACGCCACCGACTTCTTCCTGCGCGACGTGACAAACGCCGCGAGCGCGCTCAGGCCCGGCACCTATCGCGTCGATCGCACGCGCAGCGCGTTCTACCTGCCGCACACGAAAGGATTCCCGAAGAACACCGAGATCGACATGACGCTCACCTTCGTCAACGACGCGGCGGGCGGACGCGGCGGCGGCGGCCCGGCGCAGGGTCCGCCGCCGATCGAAGGCGGCGCGGGCCGCGGCGGCGGACGCGGCGGCGGCCTCTTCTCGGGATCGGTCGCGAGCGTGACGCCGACGGCCGAGGCGGTCACGATGCGCGAGCACGCGTCGCTCGTCGAGCTGCCGGACGGCAACTACAAGCCGCGCTGGGACGATCCGCGCGCCGGCTACGGCGGCCTCACCTTCGTCGACTACAGCGTGCCGATCGGCGAGCCGATGCAGATGCACTACGTCCGTCGTCATCGCCTCGAGAAGAGGGACCCGAACGCCGCGGCCGGCGAGCCGGTGAAGCCGATTCAGTACTGGGTCGATTCAGGCGCGCCCGAGGACGTGAAGAAGGCGCTCGTCGAAGGCGCGAGCTGGTGGAGCCAGGCCTTCGACGCGGCCGGGTTCCGCAACGGGTTCAAGGTGGACGTGCTGCCTGCCGGCGCCGATCCGATGGACATCCGCTTCAACATGATCAACTGGGTGCATCGATCGACGCGCGGCTGGAGCTCGGGCGGCAGCGTCGCCGATCCGCGCACGGGCGAGATCATCAAGGCGACGGTCACGCTCGGGTCGCTGCGCGATCGTCAGGACTATCTGATCTTCGAAGGACTCCTCTCGCCCTACGCGACCGGCGCCGAGAAGCCGGCGGTGCTCTACGAGACCGCGCTGAAGCGGATTCGCCAGCTCGCGGCGCACGAGGTCGGCCACACGCTCGGCCTCGGCCACAACTACTACGACAGCGAGAAAGGGTGGATCTCGGTGATGGACTACCCGCACCCGCTGGAGAAGCTGAACGCCGACGGCTCGATCGATCTCTCGGACGCATACCCGCAGCACATCGGCGACTGGGACAAGGTGACGATCGACTACGGCTATCGCCAGTTCCCGCCGGGCACCGACGAGAAGAGCGAGCGCGCCGCGCTCACCAGGATTCTCGACGATGCGTGGGCGCAGGATCTGCGGTACATGACCAATCAGGACACCGACTCCAACCCGAAGGTCGATCAGTGGTCGAACGGCGTCGATCAGGCCGACGAGCTGCTGCGGCTGATGAAGGTGCGCCGCTCGGCGCTCAACCGCCTGGGCGAGCACACGATTCGCGCCGGCGCGCCGATGGCGACGATCGAGGAGCCGCTCGTGCCGATTTACATGTATCACCGCTACGCCGTGGAATCGACCGCGTCGATGGTCGGCGGGCAGGACTATATCTACGCCGTGCGCGGCGATCGGCGGACGCCGACCAAAGGCGTCGGCGTCGACGATCAGCGCAAGGCGCTCGACGCGCTCGCTGTCACGCTGCGGCCGAGCGAGCTCACCGTGCCCAAGCCGGTGCTCGATCTCATTCCGCCGCGGCCGCCGGGCTGGGGCATGCACCGCGAGCTCTTCCCGCGCACGACCGGCGACACCTTCGATCCGCTCGGTCCCGCGACGGTCGCCGCCGACGTCACGGTCGGCTTCACGCTGCAGCTCGATCGCGCGGCGCGCATGGTGGCGCAGCACGCCGTCAACCCGCAGATGCCGGGGCTCGAGGACGTGATCGATCGGCTGACCGCCGCCACCTTCGACGCGCCGACGGCGACGCCGTACGAGGCGGCGATACGGCGCGCCGAAGAGCGCGTGCTCCTCGATCGCGTGATGTGGCTCGCGACCGCTTCGCCCAACAGCGAAGTGCGCGCGATCGCGTCGATGAAGCTGTCGAAGCTCGCGGCGCGGCTGAAGACACAGGTGGCGAAGACAGAAGCCGACGGCGCGCAGCGATCGCTCATCGCCGCCGACATCAAGCGCTTCCTGGAGCGCGGCGTCGATCCGGCGCGGCCGATTCCGCATCCCGCGCCCGACGCGCCGCCCGGCGCGCCGATCGACGCCGGGAACGACTGGCTCGCCGCGCCGCGTTGGTACTAGGCCTGGCGGGCCGGGCAGGCCTGGCGGGCCGGGCGGGTACGCAAAGGTTCGCGCAGAGACACCTCCGTGATCCTCTGCGCACCTGCCCGACCTGCCCGACCTGCCCGACCTGCCCGACCTGCCCGACCTGCCCGACCTGCCCGACCTGCCCGACCTGCCCGACCTGCCCGGCCCGCCCAGCCTACCGCTGCAGGCGCTTCAGCAGCTGAATCTGTCCCGCGTGATAGAGATCGTGCGCGGCGATCCCTCGGATCGAGTACGCCGCCGTCTGCCGCTTCGCGTCAATCGCCGTGTCGAGCGCGCGCGCCGGATAGGCGGCAATCACCGCGCGGAGCTTTCGATGCTCCGACGCGAGCAGCCGGCGGTCGTCGCGCCACGTGCGCGACGGATCGACGGCGAACCAGTCGTCGCCCGCGAGCGGGAACGCGCCGCGGCGATTGCCCATCAGACGCCGGCGAACCATGTGCTTCCAGAAGGCCGCGTGCAGCGCGATCTCGCGGATGTTGTGGCGGCCGCGCGCCGGACGCCACGCCGCCTGCCGCGCGGTGACGCCGCCGAGCGCGCTCCAAAGCGTCGGCCCGTGCCACGCGGCGCGATCGAAGCCTTCGTCCACGAGCGCGAGCAGTTGCGCGATGGCCGGATGCCGGCGCGCCATCATCGGCCTCCCTTCAGCACCATCGCGACGCTCGCGGCGATCATCGCCGCGGCGACGCCGGTCGTCGCCGTGATCGGCTCGCCGGCGATGCCCCATCCAAGCGCGATGGCGACGAGCGGGTTCACGTAGGCGTGCGTGCCGACGCGCGACGCCGGCGCCACGCGCAGCAGCCACGCGTACGCCGAGAAGCCGACGAGCGATCCGAAGACGATCAGATAGGCGAGCGCCCAGAGCGCCGCGTGCGACGCGCGGTGGACGTCGTACCGCGACGCGTCACCGGAGGCGATCGACGCGGCGAGCAGCATCATGCCGCCGGCGACGAGCGGCATGCCGGCGCCGAGCGCAATCGACCGCGGCAGGCGCGGCGGCCGCGAGTAGAGCGATCCGGCCGCCCATGCCGCCGTGCCCGCGATCAGCACGACGGCCGCGGTCAGGTTGCCGCCCTCCGGCGCGCCGGCGCCGACGAGCGCGGCGACGCCGGCGATCCCGAGCGCGAGCCCCGCCAGCGTCGTCGCCGTCGGCCGTCCGCTCTTCCGCCAGTCGAGCGTCGTCAGCCAGAGCGGCGACGTCGCCGAGAGGAGCGCCGCGATGCCCGAGGCGAGCCGCTGCTCGGCCCATCCGAGCGCGCCGTACGTGACGGCGATCATCAGCCCGCCGGCCACCGCCGCATGCCGCCACTGATCCCGCGTCGCGCGCTCGCCGCGAACCCCCGCCCACGCGAGCATCAGCGCGCCGGCCGCGGTGCACCGCACGCCCATCAGCAGCAGCGGCGGAATGCCGCCGACCGCGACCCGAATGGCGAGATACGTCGAGCCCCAGATCAGATAGACGGCGGCGTACGCGGCGAGCGTCATGTAACCTCCAAATTGCATGTTGAAGGTTACTGCTCATGAGTGGTAACCTGTCAAGAGAAATTTGATGGTTACACGTTCCGAGCCCGGCTACGTCTGGGACTTCTGCGGCGGCCAGCTCGCCGTCGACTTCACCAACACCGTCGGCGACCGCGGCGCCGACCCCCGGGAGCACTTCGCCACCTACGGCGACGTCGTCGCCTGGGCCGAGGCGCGCGGCATCGTCAGCCGCGGCCAGGCGCAACGATTGCGCGCCGCAGCCGAGCGCCGGCCGAGGGACGCGCGCGAGGCGGTCTCGGCGATCGTCGCGCTGCGCGAGTCGCTGTACGCCGTGATCGCGGCGGCGGCGGCCGGACGTGCGGCCGCCTCCGGCGATCTCGCGCGCGTCAACGCCGAAGTCGCGCTCGCGTGCTCGCACGCGCGTCTGGCGCCGCGGCGCGGCCGCGTCGTGCTCGCCTTCGACGCGCCCGACGACGATTCGCTCACGCAGCCCGTCTCGATACCGGTCGTGCGCGCGGCGGTCGATCTGCTGACGACCGATGTCCTCGAGCGCGTGCGCGTCTGCGCCGACGACTCTTGCGCGTGGCTGTTCGTCGACACCACGCGCAATCGCACGCGCCGTTGGTGCGACATGAAGGTCTGCGGGAATCGAAACAAGGTGCGGCGGTTTCGGGAGCAGGCCTAGCTCGACAATTAATGCTAGTGACAATTACGGCCGCAGCGCGCATACTCTGCGCTCGATGGCCTCCGCGTCTCGTCCGCAAGCGACTGCACCGCGCCCCAAGTGCCCGAGATGCCAATCGAAGCAAACCGTGAGAACGCACGAGCAGCTCGGCGAACAGCTCTTCTTCTGCGCTGATTGTGAATACACGTGGGGCGTGCGGCCGGGAAAACTAAAAAACTAAAAATAGTCCCGCGCGCTGGCGGTTTCCTTGCAGCCTGCACGTTGCCAAGGAGACCGACATGAAAACAGCAGTGCTGACTGGCTTCTTGATCGTGTGCTCAGCCGCGGCGTTCGCGCAAACGCCGGCCGCAGCGCCGCAGGCGGCATCGCAAACGATCACGCTGACGGGCTGCGTCGGCGGCGGATCGAACGCGCAGCCCATCACGCTCGCCAACGCGATGGTCGTGCCGGGCGGCGACCTCAACGCCGCCGCACCGTCACCGGTGCCTGGCGCCGTGTCCTCGCCCGCGACTCAGCCGCCGGGCGCGGCGGGAACAGCGGGCGCGGTCGGCACATCCGGCACGGCGGGAACGGCCGGCACGGCCGGCGCGACGGGAACGAGCGGCGTCGGCGCGGCAACCGGCGGCGCGGCCGCCGGCGTTGGAACGCCGCCCGTCTCGGGCGCGGCGGGCGCGACGGCCGGAACGACGGGCGCCGCGGGCACGCCGACCTACGGCACCGCTGGCGTCGGCACCGGCGCGACCGGCGGGGCCACGAGCGGATCGGCGGCGGCGCCGGCCGGCGCAGTCGGCACGAGCGGCACGATCGCCGGCACGGCGCCGGCGGGCAGCTCCACGTCGAGCGTCAGCGGCTACCGGTTGACGGGCGCCGATATGGCAGGCTGGGTCGGCCGCCGCGTCCAGATCGTCGGGGCGGTCGCGCCCGCGACACCGGGCGCACCGGCCCCGGCCGCCGGCGCGCCGACCACCCCCTCGATGCCCGAGTTCCGCGTCGTCAGCGTGCAGCCAGTGACCGGCGACTGCCCGAAGCAGTAATCGCAATCGGCAGGACGAGAGGCAGGAGCAGGGCTGCCTTTCGTCCTGCCTTTCGTCCTTCCTGCCTTGATTTCCCGCCTTCCTGCCTTCCTGCCTTGAATTCCTGCCTTCCTGCCTTTCTACCCTCCTGCTCTGCCATGATTCAGTGTTATGTCTACCCGTCTGGAAATGATGCGCCGCACGATCGCCGGCGAGCTGCCGCCGCCGCCGATCGCCTCCCTGATCGGATTTCGCATGACCGCGATCGAGCCGGGGCGATCGCGGTTCGAGCTCGATGCCGACGCGCGGCATCACAATCCGATGGGAACGCTGCACGGCGGCGTGCTGTGCGACATCGCCGACATCGCCATGGGCTCCGCCTACGCGTCGACGCTCGAGGAGGGCGAGAGCTTCACGACCCTGGAGCTGAAAATCAACTTCCTGCGCCCGGTCCGCGCCGCCCGTCTGACCGCGGACGCGACGGTCGTCCAGCGCGGGCGGACCGTCGGCATGACCGAATGTGTAATCAGCGACGCCGACGGACGCCTGATCGCGAAGGCCACCAGCACCTGCCTGACACTTCGGGGGGAACAGGCGCGCGGTCGCTGATCATCTGCCCCGAAAATCCGGTATAGTGAGCGTCCCTACCACACGACCGATCCGGGCTTGCCAACCCTGGGGGTTCCATGCGCTGGATGCTGACGACGGTGCTGCTCTTCGCGTCTCTGTCGCCCGTATTCGCCGACGACGCGTTGCCGAGCCGTCCGCTCGACGCGCTGTTCTCGCCGCTTCCGGCGCCTGCGCCGGTCAACTTCGATCTGCTCGATCTGCGCGCAGAACAGCGCGACGCGTCGCGGCCGAAGCGAACCGACGTCGACGAGCACACGCACTTCGTGACGAAGCAGCACATCGGCGTGGCCGCGGGCTACGACGGCGGCTCGCTGCACGGCAGCGTCGGCTACTACCTCACGGTCGCGGAGTGGGGCCGCTGGAACTTCGGCGTGCCGTCGATCGCGCTCGGCCTCGGACGCTATCCCGCCTACAACGCGCGGCTCAATCAGTCGTTCATGAAAGAGGAGCTCGCGATTTTCGTCAGCATGGCGTCGGCGCATTATCGCGCGGGCTACATCGCGGCCTGGGGCCTGCACTGGTACGTGAACATCGAGCAGGTGTTCGACGTGCACGCGAACCGCGCCGGCTCGCAGATGGGGATCTCCTTCAGCACGAAGTGACCGTCGACGCCGCGCGCGCGCTGCTCGCGCGCCATCTCGCGCCGACGCCGCTCGTGCGCGCCGCGTCGCTCTCGGGCCGCGGCCGCGATGTCTTCCTGAAGATCGAAACCGGCCTGCCGACCGGATCCTTCAAGGTCCGCGGCGCGCTGTACTCGCTGTCGGTGAACGCGGCGCGCCGGCCGATCGAGCAGGTCGTCGCGGCGAGCACCGGGAATCACGGCGCCGCCGTCGCGTGGGCGGCGGCGCTCCTCGGCGTCCGCGCGACGATTTTCCTGCCCGCGAGTCCCAATCCGGTGAAGGCCGCGCGCATCCGCGATCTCCGCGCGCGCATCATCGAGCAGGGTGTCGACCTGAGCGCGGCCATCGACGGCGCGTATGAGTACACCGCGCGAACCGGCGCGTTCTTCCTGCACGACGCGATCGATCCCGACATCCCCGTCGGCGCCGGCACGATCGGCGCGGAGATCGTCGACGCGCTGCCGGCGGTGGACACGATCTACGTGCCGATGGGCGACACGGCGCTCGTCCGCGGCGTCGCCGCGGCGGCAAAGGCGCGGAGGCCGTCAGCAGCGGTCGTCGGAGTCGTCGCCGAGAACGCGCCGGCGTATGCGCTCGCATGGGCCAGGAACGCGGCGCTCGAGACGCCGACAGCCGAGACGATCGCCGACGGCCTTGCCGTGCGTCGCGCGCTGGCGCCGAACGTGGCGGCCATTCGCGCGCTCGTCGACGACGTGAAAATGGTGAGCGAGGCGGAGTTGCGCGACGCCATCGAGCTGCTGATGACGCGCGAGCAGGTGATCGCCGAGCCGGCCGGCGCCGCGGCGACCGCGGCGTTCCTGAAAGACGAGCGCGCCAGCGGCGTCTCGGTGCTGCTCGTCACGGGAAGGAATCTCGCGCCGGATGTCGTGCGCGCGCGAAATTAAGAATTGAGAATTAAGAATTAAGAATTCGTGATTGAAGCGCGAGACAGCGCGACAGTGTGACGACGAATTCTTAATTCCAAATTCTTAATTCCTAATTCGCCGCGCGGCCCGTCCGAGATCGATCGCCTTGAATCCCGCATCGCCCCAGTTCATGACGAACACGCTGAAGCCTTGCTTCATGCGCAGCTCGATGTCATTCGGCGTCGCGGGAAAGCCGCACGGCACGTGGAATTCCTTGCAGGCCGCGAGCACCGTCTGGATCGCCTGTTCCCAGCCGGCCTGATCGAAGATGCGCTCGCCGTTCGCGCCCGTCGTCGAGAACACGCCGCGCAGCGTGCCGGCGCCGGGCCAGAGGACGCCGATGCCCGTGACGGCGGCGATCTCGCGCACGTGCGCGAGCCCTAGCCTGCTCTCGACGATCGTCGAGTTGAGGAGCTCGCCGTCGGGATTGAGCGGCCACACGTCGGCCTTCCGCTTGTACTCCGCCTCGCTCATCCCCCAATACGACGGCGCGGCGCCGACATCGTCGGGCCGCGTGCCGCCTTTCGACGTGAAGCGCATCGCGTTCAGCCCGGCGCGCACTTCGTCGGCGCTCTCGACCTCGACGAACATGATTCCGCTCACGCCGAGGTTCAGCTCGCGGCTGATGTTCTCGCGGGCCTTCGCCGTGTCCGGCGCAATCTTCGGCGTCTTGACGATCAGCGGATGCGCAAAGCGCACGGACGGCGTCCTGGTCAACGCGCCGGCTTCGCCAGTGGCTTTGATGAAGTCGGCAACGGGGCCAATCGCGCGATCGACGCCGCCCTCCATGCTGCCGTTGAAGAGAAAGTCGCCGCCGCGGTACGCGAGCGCTTCGCGCGCGAGCTCGATCGGCTGCTTCGGCGGCACGTCGGTCGGCGGCGGCGCGCCGCGCCGGCCTGACCCGTTGCTCGGCCAGTACACGCCGAACACCGGCTGCTTCTGCTCGAGGAGCTCGATCACGCGATTCATCCGGTGCCGGGCCGGCCCGTCCTGCCGCGCGATCGACGGCGCCGCGGCGGCGATTGCGCCGGCCGCTGCCGCGGCGACGAGCATGGACCGCCGAGGACGCATGCGCGGCATTATATCCACTCGCCTTTGCGCATCACCGGCTCCGACGTGCCGCTCGGCAGCGCGCCGTCGACGTCGAGCTCGGCGGATCCGATCATGAAGTCCACGTGCGCCGCGCTGCGGTTGCCGCCCGCACGCTCGAACGCCTCGTCGCTCATCGCCTCGCCGCCCTGCAGCGTGAACTTGTAGGCGGCGCCGAGTGCGATGTGGCTCGCCGCGTTCTCGTCGAACAGCGTGTTGTAGAAGAGCAGACCGGTCTGCGCGACCGGTGACCGCTCCGAGACCAGCGCCACTTCGCCGAGCCGCGCGGCGCCCGCGTCCATGTCCACGAGGCGCTGCAGCACGCTCTGGTTCTTCTCGGCCTTCACCTCGACGACGCGCCCCGACTCGAAGCGGAGGGTGAAATTCTCGATCAGCGTGCCGCCGTAGCCGAGCGGCTTGGTCGAGCGCACGACGCCGTCGACGCGATCCTTGTGCGGCATCGTGAACACTTCCTCGGTCGGCAGATTCGGCGCGAAGCGGATGCCGGCGCTGCTTGCCGATCGCCCGCCCACCCACAGATGCCCGGGCGGCAGGCCGATCGTCAGCTTCGTCCCCGGTCCGGTGTAGTGGAGCGCGCTGTATTGCTTCGCGTTCAGTCGATCAGTGCGCGCCGCGAGATCGGCGAGGTGCGCTTCCCACGCGGCGATCGGATCGGGGACGTCGAGCCGGCACAGTTTCTCGATCGCGCGCCACAGCCGGTCGACCTGCTCGGACGGATTGGCGTCGGGAAACACACGCCGCGCCCACGACGGCGCCGACGCGGCGACGACCGCCCAGTTCGTCTGGTTGCGGGAGATGCGCTCGCGGAACGGCCGCACGGCGCGCGCCGTCGCCTGCTGCACGGTGCCCACGAGGTCCTGCGGCGCATCCTTCAGCTGATCGGGATCGTTGGCGTAGATCGACAGGACGGCGTGCCCGGCCGACACGTGCTGCACGAGCGCGTCGGGCAGCCAGGCCGACACCTCCGCGAACGAATCGCGCGGCGCGTGCTCGAGGCGCGCGGAGAGCAGCGCTTCATCGCCCCACAGCGTCTCGACGAGCCGCGCGCCCGCGCGGTACGCCGACGCCACGATTTCACGCACGAGGGGCGCGGCCTCGAGCGCGGCGCCGCCGTTCGCGATCGGACCGATGATGAGCAGCCGCTGCGTCGGCTGGAGGTTCAGGCCGACGCGGATGGTGAGATCGGCGTAGGCGCGCAGCATGCGCTCGCGATCGGTCGGCATGTGGAGGGAGATTGTACGCGAATATCAGAGGTGCGCCGCGTGAGCCGGCGGCGCACGACTGAATATGCTGCCGCTCAAAATCCTGGCGCTCACGGTTGCGGCCGCCGCCGCGCTCGCGCTCTGTGTGCGCGCCATCGAAGCGCGCTTCGCCTTCTTCCCCGCGGCGGGTGAGCAGGAGACGCCGCGCGACGCGGGCGTCGCGTTCGAGCCGGCAGCCGTTCGCACCCGCGACGGCGAGCGGCTGCGCGGCTGGTACCTGCCGCATCCGCGGCCGCGCGCGCTCGTCGTCTACTTTCACGGCAACGGCGGCAACCTCTCGGTGTGGCAGCCGATCGTCGTCGGCCTTCATCGCCAGGGCTATGCCGTCCGCGCGTTCGACTATCGCGGCTACGGCCTCAGCACGGGGCGCCCGACCGAGCGCGGACTGTACGCCGACGTCGACGCGGTGCTCGAGTGGGCCGCATCCGGCGGCGATCGCGCGCCGATCGTGTATTGGGGCCGATCGCTCGGCGCGACGATGGCGGCGTATGCCGCCACGCGGCGCAGGCCCGACGGGTTGATTCTCGAGGCGGGCTTCCCCGACGCGTGGTCGGTCGTACGCGGCTCGCCGTTGCTCGCGCTGCTCGCGCTGTTCTCGTCGTACCGTTTTCCGACCGTCTCGTACGTCCGACGCGCCCGATGCCCCCTCCTCGTCCTGCACGGCGACGCGGATCGCGTGATTCCATACGCGCTCGGCCAGTCGCTCTTCAACGCGGCGCCAGACCCGAAGCAGTTCGTCTGGATCCACGGCGGCGATCACAACGACGCGGCGCCCGCCGATCCGGATACGTACTGGACCGCCGTGCGCGCGTTCGTCGACGCGCTTCCGCATCGCTGATCCGCCGGCGCT
>Ga0209474_10000707_pt1 | contig 35400 bp, 30 predicted proteins | sample GraSoiAngelo_145_FD_185902 | JGI IMG/M metagenome (GOLD analysis project Ga0209474, IMG submission 185902) | Grasslands soil microbial communities from the Angelo Coastal Reserve, California, USA - 14_1009_05_20cm (SPAdes) (version 2) | ecosystem: Environmental > Terrestrial > Soil > Grasslands...
ATTGGAGTAGGCGTCGCGGTCGGCGTCGGGGTTGGGGTTGTGGTCGGCGTTGGCGTTGGCGTAGGGCTTCCTGACGAATATGTAAAGTTCACTGGGACGTATTCGTGATTGGCCACGCCGGGACCACTATAATTGCCGGACGAGCCGCAGATGGCCGAGGTCAGCGACGCCACCTGGGTAGTGGCCACAGTGGTATCGTAATCGTACCATTGATCGCCTCCGGAGGTCTCCTGACTCAAGATATAGTAGGCAGTGTTGGCAGAAAGAGTTACTGGTGAGGGAAGTTTGCTGTAGGCATATACGCCGGTTGCTGCCCCTTGGGTGTTAAGAGTAGTCGAAGCGATATTGACGCCATCGCTGGCTCGGATAATTTCTAGAGTATGAGGTTGAGCGTTACCGGAGACGACCATCCTGCCCAAAAAATTAACGGTTACAGGATTTCCTCCCACGGTAATGTCCATCCCGACCCAGCCAGTGTAATTATTTCTAATTGTGCCCAAACTGGTTGCGGTAACAAAAGCAGTGCCTGGCGGTGTCGGGGTTGGGGTTGGTGTTGGTGTTGGGCTATTACTAGCGACCTGGACAATCTGGCCTATCGAAGGAACACCGCTGGAATTCAGGATGAACAGCATGTAGTAGCCTGGCGGAGTCGTGTTGGGGTTGGACGGCGCCGTCACGTTAAGTCCACCGCTAGCTTGCGAGAACGCGGGCCTATTTATCCGCTGCCCCATGTTGAAACCGTGAGTAGCCGAGCCCAGTGCGATCATTGTAACCTTCGAGATGCTCGTGGCGTCGGGCGTGCCGACGAAAAACGACTGCCCGTAGGTGACGCTCGTTGGCGCCAAACTGATCGTCGGTCGGGAGCCCTTAAACAAATATGGAGGCGAGTAAATTTCCGCCGACGGTCCTACGACTTCGCCACCTGCCGACAAAACGCGTCCATCAGGCAGCAGCAGTGCAATCGAGTGATAGGCTCGCAAAACTGTATTACTTGCCATCGTCGACCACGTGCCGGTTGCAGGATCCCACATTTCCGCCGCGTAAGCGGGATTCTTCGAGGTCGAGTTCGGATCCTCGGACCCTTGGCTGCCGCCAGTTACCAACACTTTACCATCGGGCAACAAGGTAGCGGTGTGGAGCCTGCGAGCATAGGCCATCGACCCGGTGTACTTCCAGGCCGGCGTCGAACTGGTCAGGTCAATTACCTCTGCGGTCGCTGTCGGAAGCGTAGTGCAGCTGCTAACAGGGTACGGAGGGCAGGTGCTTCCTCCCATCAGCAACACGTTACCGTTATCATACATGACGGATGAGCCCCAATTGCGCGTGCCGTAATTGCCGTCCCCCACCGCGCTCCAACTACCAGTCCCGGACGGATCAAGGTACCGCGTTGTCTGGCTAGGCCCGGCGCAGAACACCTTGCCATTGGGCGCAACAAGCATGAATGGATAGAATGGTAGAGCAAGATGCGCCGCGGTCAGGCTACGCCAGGTGGCCGTTGCCCGCTGCCATACCTGAGGCTCGACATTGACCCCCTGTGACGTGTTGATCCAGCCACTGATCGCGAGCATGTCCCCATTGGGCAGCTTGGTAACTGTCGGATACCATCGACCGTTATTCATGGCAGGCAGCTGCGTCCAGCTATTGGTAGAAGGATCGTATGTGTAGACAGTGTCCAGCCCCACCCAGTTGGTCACGTGTCCACCGGCTACGAAGAGCTGTCCGGTAGACAGCAAGCCGTAGCCTGAACAAAAAATGTTTGCTCCTACGTGCGCAAGCGGAGTATTCGTGTTCGTTGATGGATCCCACAGAGTCGGGTTATCGCCATCGGCGAACGAGGGCCACCAAATCACCTTGCCGTTCGGAAGCAAATTAGCATGAACCGCCTTATATGGCCATGTACTCACCGCCGAGAATTGACCGACCGTGGAAGGGTCCTGAGCGCACAAAGACGAAGCTGTGAAGAAGAATGATATAGAGAGCGAGAGCAGTGCTACAACGCGAGTACTCGTCCATTGAAAACCGGACGAGCGGCGATTCCGGCGACAACAAAACGCATATGATTTGCCGCCGATCATAAGTTATTAAATGAGACTCGTCGAAAGCTTGAGGCTCACGCGTGTGATCGCAACGTGTCAATCTCATTTTAAACAATTTTTTAACAATTTGAACGAACGCGAGGCGAGTCTTTTCCTCATCCTGCCCGTAACCTAGGCTCAGTTGTGGTCTACCCATCACTAGCTCGCCATCAGCCCCCGGCTCCCTCTTCGCGCATTGTTCATCTACAATCAACGACTCGATACCTTCGAATGGTTCGCCGATAGGCACGATCCCTTGCTCATATTCCTCCGGTGAGCTGGCATGCTCCCATCGATAAGCTGTGCACGCGATCGTTAGTTCTGTCGGACCGTAGATGTTCTTGATCAGCGACTTAGGTGCTGCGAGCGTCCACTCACGCACGGTATCTACCGGCAACGCCGCCAACGGACGGATTCGCCTCTCCGAGCTATAGCGCTTCCCAAGCCGGAAGCGTGGCGAACTTCTGTCCTCTGTTGTCTGTCTTCTGTCCTCTGACTTCGTCCTCCGACCTATGCCTTCCAAACCTTACCTGGCGCGACCTGCACCGGTGCCATGGCATTTCGGGTATCCACGATGCAATGGGCCCAATCGCCCAATTCATGATAGTTCACACAGGCGTGATTCGTCGCGATAAGCACAAGATCAAAATTCTGAATCGTTGTTTGGTCCCAAGCGACCGACTTTTTTCCGGCGAAATGCGGATGCTCACGGGTTGGCTTTATCATCGGCACAAATGGATCGTAATACTCGACTTCAGCGCCGCGGTCATTCAGTAAGCTCATCAAGACGTAGCTCGGCGATTCCCGTTCATCATCGACGTTCGGCTTGTAGGCCAGTCCCAAAATCAGTATGCGACTGCCCTTCACTGCTTTGTTTCCAGCGTTCAGCGCGTCGGCCGCGCGGTGCACAACGTATTCCGGCATGGCGGTGTTGATTTCGCCCGCAAGCTCGATGAAGCGGGTGTGCTTGCCATACTCACGCGCCTTCCAGGTAAGGTAGAATGGATCAATTGGAATGCAGTGCCCGCCCAGACCTGGCCCCGGGTAAAACGGCATAAAACCGAACGGCTTTGTTTTCGCGGCTTCGATTACTTCCCAGATGTCGATCCCCATCGCGGCGTATATCAGCTTGAGCTCGTTAACAAGCGCAACATTAACGCTCCGAAAAATGTTTTCCAAAAGCTTGGTCGCTTCCGCGACACGGCAAGAAGAAACGGGCACGATGGTGTCGATCGTTTTACCATAAAGCGTCATCGCACGATCGAGACAGGCTGGAGTGTAACCCCCTATAACCTTGGGAATCAGCTTCACCTTGCTCTGTTCGTTCGCTGGATCTTCTCGCTCCGGCGAGAAGGCAAGGTGAAAATCCACCCCGGCCTTCATGCCCGAACCATCCTCCAGCACGGCGCGCAAATCCTCATCGGTTGTTCCTGGATACGTTGTCGATTCCAGTACGATCAATGTCCCTTTGGCCAAATGCGGCGCAATTGCCCGGCCGGTATCGAGAATGAACGAGATATCCGGCTCACGGTTTTTGCTGAGAGGCGTTGGTACACAAATGATTACAGCCTCCACTTCCTTAATGCGGCTGAAGTCCGTGGACGCGCTAAGCCTCTTCTCCTTTACGACGTTCTCAATCGTCGTCCGCGAAATATGCTTGATGTAGCTCTGGCTCTGGTTAATCAGGTCCACCTTGACCGCATCAACATCCAATCCGAGCACTGAAACATTCGCGCGCGCAAACTGGATCGCCAGCGGCAGACCGACATACCCCAGACCGACAATACAGATTTTCATGGTTTTGAATTAACGGCGTCTCTGACAAATTCTTTTTCGTCACGTGAAGATTCCGATGGGTAAAAGAGAAGCTCTGCGTACACGTAGGCAACCATCTCGCTCACGACGTCTTTTACGCCTTCGCTATAGCGCCACCAATGGCTGGCATCGTAGTCCGGATTCGCGACTGCGATGACGCCGACAGCGACATCATGGCCAAGAGCTTTCTCGAAGAGGAGGCGAGTGCGACGCGCATGTACGTCCTCGGTCACAACGTTGATGCTACGCACCGGCATATTGTGTTGACGAAACCAGTTCCGCAACGCCACCGCCGAACCGTAAGTTCTGTCGCGGTCCATGACACGCGAAGGAACCATCTGCACGAATTCGTTTGGAAGACCGGACTTTGTTAAGAGGTCGGCGCCCACGCTGGCTGCCGTTTGGTAATCATTGATGTAGCCGCCTGTTCCTTCGACAGGTCCACCTGTCGTCAAAACCCGCTGATAGGAACTACTTCGGAATTCTTCCACGGCCGCGCGGATTGCGTACTCATGGATCCATCCTTCGACCACGAGAACATTTGTATCCGCGCGATGCGTCACGGCCAGAAATGGGTAAACGCGCCACAGGAAAAAAAAGGCCGCGAATAGGACCACCACGGCAACGAGCGACCAACCTCGCCATGAAAGGCCCCAACGTTCCCTTCGCGTTATAGTTCTCCAGAGCTTTTGGTCTGAGAAATCACGAGGCTGTCTTTCCCCAGCACCGAACGCCGGCCGACCAGGCGCAGGCGGGCCTCGCCTTGGATGCTTTTGTGCTTGCGTTAGATTCCCTTCACTCTCGGAAAGCGGCTCACGTTCGATTCTCCAGTTGAGACATCGCTTTGTCCCAAGACCTTAATAAATCTTCCTTTCGTCTTTGCGCGACGAGTTGGGCCTCTTTCGCCAATTTCCAGCCGAAGATTTTCTGGATCCAAGCATATTTCCAAGGCAAATCGGGAATGCGCAACTGGCCACCGAGATTCGAGGCAAGCTGTTCCAGCTCCTCCACAATATCAGGCCGTTGTGGATAGAAATGAGGAAATCGCATTTGCAAGTAATTCATACACGCCACTCGAGATCTCTCGCTGTCCTCAAGCGACCTAAGATAGTGGACGTGCAATCGCATGGACAGGAATTGCGACTCCAACTTCCTGGTGGAGCGACCGATATTGGTGACACTATTGCAATCTGACCGCCGATAAAACGTCTTACCTTCCGGTATGAACCGGATGCCATCGCTGGCCAGAATAACGCGGCAGAAATATTCGCCGTCGTTGTCTTTCCAGAGCCGGATGTCCCAAGGCCCAGCCGCTTGTGTCAATTCGCGACTGACGAGCCAGGTCGCGGTTTGCATATGGAGGTTTTGTCCCATCTTGCGTATGAGCCATTCAACCGGAGAGAGATTGCACCAGAGTGGGGTGGGGGTAAATTCAGCTCTGTTCAGCCGGTAGAAGAAGTATCCCCAGGATGAGGAAAAAAGCGTCCGCTTGCTTTGACATCGTTCTACCACCTCCATCTGTCTTGCGATCTTGTCCGGACCCAAGAGGTCATCGGCATCTAGCCACTGGATGTAATCTCCCTGATACAGACTCAAGGCTTTATTCCGAGCTGCGGAAGCGCCCTGGTTTTCCTGGGTGACGACAGACACTGTCTTCGAAGCAAACTCTCGTGCAAGCGACAGAGTTCGATCGCGAGAGCCGTCATCAACGACGATAATCTCAGTTCGCGACCAGGTTTGGGCTAGCGCTGACCTAATCGCATCAGCAATCCAGCGCTCGGCATTGTACGCGGGAATTAGAATAGAAACGAGAGATTTCATTCATTAGCCTTCTCTCATATGATCTCGGACGTCTGCCATCTGGCCTCTATACCTAGCAAAAATCTTGAGTAAACGCCCGTCGGTTCTTCCCCAGCTTCACTTGACTTGGAGTCGGACGAGACCGTCTTCACTAAACAAGGTGACACCAGACTCGGCTAGACCCGGCAAAAGACGCGCGCACAGCTCAGAGCTCAACTCCATATCTTCGAGTCGAAGTCCATGCGCGTCATGGAAGATTGCGACCTCATCGCTTACCCGTGACAGCCGGAATCGTTCTTGGGTCCCTCCAACGCGCCCGAAATCATCATGGACTCCGCGAATCTTAAAATCGTAGGCGACATGACTGCCGGGCGAGAGTCTAGTCGCGAGCAGCACCAGGAACCGACCAAAATTACCACCTTTGATGTAGGGACTGACGCCTTCCATCAACACCAAGGCTTTCGGTCTTATGCGGTTTCCCAGCCAATGCTCCAGCTCTGGCCACGTATCGTCATTCAGATCGATTGGCAAATACTCGACATGCTCGAAGCACCGCCACCGCCTCGCCACTTGCTTTTTGGCGTGGATAACTTCTGGTTGATCGCATTCCAAGACTTTGACGTTCTTGCTGCATAGGAGACGCGCAAATCGGTAAGCCCGTGTATCGCTTCCGCAACCAACATTTATGATTTGTTGCACACCATCAGAAATGGCCTCATTGACCACTTGATCGTAATACTTGGTCCGCGCGATAAGATAGTAGTAAAACGGATCCGCTTGGAGCTTGGAGAGTTCTTCTCGACCAAGCCATGTAGTGCGGAGCCGCGCTAAGATCGGGATGAAATGTCGAACCAGCGTGTCCGGGTTGCGACGCTCTGGAGATTCGTGAATGGACTGGATGTAGCGCAAGCGGGCGATGTCCATCGACTTGCTCAGATTCGGTAGTCCCATATTGTTCCTTTTGTCCCCCGAAAATCTTTTGCTACAGCAGCTGGGAGTTCAACCACCCTCTGCGCGATTTACATGACGTCCGGAGTTGTGGCAGGAGGCGGAATGGTGGACCCTACTGAGGTGCCGAAGGGCTTTCGCATCCGAAATTTCATCGCAAGTTTGACTTCCGACAACATCGCGCCGCGCGTCAGCATCTCATGGATTACAATAAATATCGCGCACACGGCTACTGAGCGGAGCATCAGAGTCGCCCATGACAATGGATCCGGGAGTCGGACTGTCCGCGCTGTAAGAACGGCCGAAACCGCGGCTACCGCAACAGGAATCGCCGCCTTTAGAATCCGGCCGGGCTCTACACCTAGCTCCCGCTTGAGGAATGGCCCGTAGACAACCCATTGCACGGTGTAGGCTCCACAAACTAACCACGCTACCGCTGGTAGGCCCCACTTTATGGCGACCAAAGGAAGGAAGCAAAGCTCCAGTGCGACTGGCACCATCACAGCCCGCAAAAGGAGTTTGGGTCGGCCCAGCGCCATGATGACATTGCCGACTGGCTCCATGCTTGCGCGGATGGCACCGTAAACACAGAGGATTTGAAGCGGGTAAAGAGCAGGTAGCCAGCGCGGGTTGCCCTTTCCCAATACTGTCACTAAAAAGCCGTCCGCGATCGCGAACAATACGGCATTCGCCATGACGGCAGCGAACATCACCGCCCGAAAACTGCGATAATACATTGCTGCCAGCTCAGCTCGGCTGTGCTGCACTTGCGAAAATCGCGGAAACAACACGGAATGCACAGTTTCATACACCGTGCTGCAGCCGAAGGTAGCCCACGTTAAGGCGACAGTATAAAAGCCCAGTTGGGTCGCGCCCATAAACGACCCGATAACGAAATTGTCGATATTGAAGACCAGAAAAACCAACAGCCCTGAAAACCAGAGCGGAAGCCCAAAATGCAACAGTTGAAGCCCCACACCACGATCAACCCACCATTTCACTTTGATCGGTCGGACGACCCTCAATAGAAGGGCGGTCGTTAGCGTGCCAGCTAATGTACCCATGACTAGACTCCAGTACTTCCAACCCGTCAGGGCACATGACACCGCTACAATACCTCGAATCACTGCGCCGGTGACGAATGGCATCCGGAGCGCGGCAAACCGCATCTCGCGGGTAAGGAGAGCGGACGGCAGGAACCCAATGGCCGAGATGAGAAGGCTACAAGCCAGAACACTGACCACTTGCGGCACTGCGTAGTTTTTGAAGACAACCGCCATGAAGGGTGCAGCAGCTAGCGCACATGCAAAAAGCACTGCTGCGAGGATTAAATTCAGCGTCTGAGCTGTTTCCAAAACGCGCTCGTCGATCCGCGGCCTCTGTACCAAAGCCGCAGTCATCCCGATGTCGCTGAATCGCCCTAAAAAGCCAATAACTATCATTGCGATCCCAACCACACCGTAATCATCAGCCCCCAGGTTGCGCGCTAAAATCGCGGAGGTCGCAACCCCGACAGCCATGGTGAGTACCTTGGCAATCGAGTTGTAACCTATATTTGCGAGAGTTGAAGGCATATTACCGACGGAGTCACGACCAGTGCCGTTGCAGGGTTGACGATTGCAATTCAAGTGATAGGGGCTCTGACCAACGTTCGCGCAGCTCTCCCGAGGTTTGACATGCTGTCGTTCAGCCCTGCGATCGCAATGCATTTGAGTAGGGAAAAGCGTGAACCACCTACCTGACCACGCGTGTGTAACAACAAACTCCAGTTAGCCAGAGCTGGAAGCGATCCTTGATTTAGGATTGCCTCTACCAGGCAACGATCCATGGCACGAAGGAAGGCTGTGTCGTCGCCCTCAAACAGATGCTCGCGAGGCGCCTGAAGCTGGCTTTGCAGCCATCGCAGAAATAGACAGATCGCCCGAAGTTTATTCTTTCGCACCTTTAACGACCGGTCCGGCGTTATGTTTTTGCGGCTGCTTCGCCAATAAACATGCGCGCCGGGAATCCGCCGTATTGTCCTTTGCTGCCCCATCGCAATGACGGCGGCGTCATCGGTGCCCCATCCCAAGGGCAGATCGAGAAATCCTCCCGCCTTTTCGAACGCATCTCGCCGGAACACCAACTGCTGCATGAAGGAACGGCGCCAACCCATCAAGCGGCCATAGGCGAATTCCAGCCAAGACTCCTGGTCTAAATGAACGGCAAATAACCCGGTGATTTCGCCATGCTCATCGACTAACCGGCCGTCGAAACGAAGAAGATCTGTTATTTCTCCTTCTCTTTCCAAGAATCTGTAAAATGCTTCCACACACCTTTCGTCCATTAAGTCATCGTCTGAGAACAACCATATCCACGGTTCGCGGACGAGAGCCACGCAACGATCCCAGTGCTTCGCAATCGACGCGCCTCCCATGTTGTTTTCGAATCGCTTATAGGTGTGGGGCCGCGTGCCTAAAACGGACCGGGTGATCGACTGAACATCCGCAGGACTTGCATCATCGCAGACATAAATACTGAATCGTTGGTCAGTCTGCCGGAGCAAAGACTCGAGCGTCCTCGCCAGGAAGTCGGGCTTGAACGCCGGGATAATCACGGCAAGCTTCTGCTTTCCTAAGATATCCATCATAAGCTGACGTAAATTAACGAGCCCAAACTGCTTAAAGTTGAAGCACGGGCTGCGCACACACAGCGTACTGAAGAAACTTCATATCGCTGATATGACCGAGCGTGAGCAGGTTCAATACCTTGAAGTAACGCCATAGCCTCCCGTCTCCGTTTAGGCTATGAAACGGCCTGATGCCCTTAATCAGGTGCATCCGGTAGCCCGTATCGAGGAATAATTCCTCGATCGTCTGCCGAGTGAAAAATCTCAGGTGAGTCCGATCGAGTGTGCCAGCCTCCTGATAGCGCCATTCCTTACGCACAACCAGCTTCCAAAGCGTCGGGAAATGCCTGATACTGGGAATCGACGCCACAACAACCCCCGTTTCCGTTAGGAGCTTCTTCGCAAATTCCAAGGCAGCCCAGGGACTTGCCATATGTTCCAAGACGTCGTTGAACACCACGGCGTCAAAAGCCTTTTGCGGCAAGGCCAACGACTCGCCGAATTCAGCGTTGACCACACGGTCCAAGCAATTTTCCGCTTCTCGGCATGCTCGCGCTGAAAGCTCTACCCCCCAGACTTCGGCCCCACGCTCTTGCTTCACCAGCCGTCCAAACCGCCCGGAACCACAGCCCACGTCCAACACCCGACGAGCGTGGTTCGGAATCATTTCCAACATCTCAGCCCGCTCGTACTCAAAGTACGATGGTGCTTTCTCTTCATATTCCTCCAGGATCATGCTGACAGCTCTTTGATTAAGGTTGGGATTGAACAGGGGCGATTCAGGAGTCTGCGATCATCCGACCGGTAAAGTCTCCTCGGTCAGAAAGTCGCGGTGGTTTGGGCTCCGGGAAGTGGCCTTGGATCGACCAAGCAACGGTATTTTGTGTCAGAGGAAGCTCCGGATTTCAGTGAAAGCGTTTGGTCGGTATCCGTCATCAAAGACGATGATCTATTTATTAAGCCACGTCTACCCGAGAGCAGATTTCAAGATTGAGACGGTTCCCTCTGGGCTAACTATTCCTTTATCAGCCTCCTTAACCGAGTCGGTGCCAGCGTCATCCACGCGGACTCCGTAGTACTATTTGTTATTCCAGATTCATTTCTTAGGATTTGGCGATCGGCCCTCGATGGCGAACGCTTCGAACTGATTGATCTCCTCACATTCGATCATGTTACCATGCGATTCTATCCCCCGTAGATTCTCATCGTCGCTCACGCCAGGCTGATAATATTTTATATCTTCAAACCCAATTCTGGTCATGGTCACCTTGAGTGTTTCGCGGTCATAAAGGAACTGATGTCCCCATGCACGGAAAGCGTTATTAATAAGAAACACCTCTTTACAATAATCTACGTCTGGCATAAACCTCTCGGTCACCCAGTCGACATAGAAGTTTTGGGATGCAGTCTTTTCCTTCGACTGCAGGCTGGTATAAACCTTCAAATCAGGTGTTGAAATACGGATTTTCCCACCTGGCTTGAGCACTCGGAAACACTCGCGCAGCATGAAAACTGCACTTTGATGTTCGAGATGCTCGATCATGTGCTCAGAATATACGTAATCGAAAATATCATCATTAAATGGGAACCGCCTCGTTGCATCGAGATACGCTACTCTTCGATTGGTGGGTAACACATCTGTATTAAGCCACCCGATTATTGGGCTGTTACTTGTCCCTAACTGCAACTTCTTGAGTTGATTATTATTATATAAATAGCTTCGTATCTTGCGGCGGCGTGTCATAAAGCCATAGATTTTTTTGATATCTAAAAGCCCGGCGCGGGCAGCCCTTACGATTCCGACAAGAAACTCGGATTGCTTTAATAGTTTTCTAATCTTTTGAATCAACTTTCTCATTATCGCGTTTCAAATACGCGTTTAGAGCTTGCTATAGCAGCTTGAGCCGTGTTGCACCGCTACGAGTCGTTGGCGAGCGGTAAGAACGGATTGGAAGAACTCTCGCGACGGATGTCAGCTCTTCAGGAGATTCGAATAGACCCTCGTCGTTATCCCAGCGACTTTATCCCACGAATATCGCTCGTTGGCATAGGCTTTAATCTCGTGACGCCGAGTTTCAAGGTTTCGGAATAATTCGCTCTCGAAGTATTTTCCGATCGTCCCGGCCAAGTCAGATGAATCCCGTGGCCCGAACATAAACCCAGTTTTGTCTTCAATGATTTCTTCCTTCAGGCTGCCTACATCTGCCGCGATAACCGGCAGGCCGAAATTATAGGATAAAAAGAGTACCCCACTCTGAAATATATGAATGTACGGCAGGACTAAAACGTCAGCCGCTTTAAAATATAGCTCCGTCTCCTCGTCCGGAATGTAATCAATCCTCTCGATAACTCGATCACGAATCCCGCTGCGTGCAATCGTCTGTTGGACCTGCGTCCAATAAACGTCGTCCCACTTAGGCCAGCCCACTATAATCAGTCGATAGCTTCCGTCCTTTTTCAGGACTTCGGTGAAAGCGGCGATTAAGTATTCAAGCCCTTTATAAGGCGCGATGTTTCCAAAAAAGAGAATGGTCTTATCATGGCTGCTTACGCCCACCTGTCTTTTCGCCTCCACAGTCGAGAGGCTCGTGTTTGGAACCGTGTTGTTAATTCCAAATGGAATAACGCTCACCTTGCTTTCCCGAATGCCAAAGTCCGAGAACAGCTCGTCTTTCATCCTTCCGGTGTGAACGAAGATGTGGTCGCTCAGTCGGTACTGAATTCCCAATGAAAGTCGGTTCAGAAAAGAATCGCATCCGTCACGTTTTCGCGCGTTCACATTGTGCGCAGTCAACACGAGGCGCTTACCCATCAGTTTGTAGTAAAGCATCAGTAGGGTTCGATCGAAGAGTTCGAACTTGTTGTTCCACAGAACGTGCAAAAGCTTCGGCTTAGCCGTTGCCGCATAATAAATCAAGCGCAGGTAATAAACCAGTACCCTCAACGCTTTCTTGACTAAAATTGTCTCCGGCACATCTTCTCGCAAATTAAGAAAGTTTACTCGAGGATTGTTGAGTAACTCCGGAGCACTAAACTCGTCGCTTCCGACGAAATCCAACCGCATCCCAATCGAACTAAGCGCTAACGCCAGGCCCAGCCCGTAAGGCTTATCTCTGCCGCCAGAGAGCAATGCTACTTTCGCGTCATCACGACGATGGTCCGCAATATCCCTCTCAATCTGGTTATGGCTGTGCCGTTGACTTTGACGCTCGGGGGCGCTCACCACAGTTAGACTTCCATGGTCGTCGGGATTCATTCTCAAGGCTACGACTTCGGTGATAGACTTGCTGGCGATTCATACAAACAAGACATCAGAAATCGGGCAGCTCGGCGGACGAAGATATGCCGGGCTTAGTTTTTCGCTTTATTTCGTGCAAATAATCTATCCGTGGTAGGTCGCAAGCGGTCCCTGCCTTCGCATAAGAGCCTTCGCCCTACTGTCCACACACTACTGCGCGGTAGGGGTGTCTTGTCGAAGTCGATCATACCGGGATAAATTGAACCGATCATCATTTCATCTCCTGGCGTAACGGAAATCGGTTCGCCTTCGTGCGAAATGACCGTCTTGAAGGTTGACCCAACTTTTTGCACGGCGAGGTATTCTTCCCCATTTCCATGGAGCCAAGGCCGCTGAACCCAAAGAGTCTTGATTTCCTTTGGCACCTTCAACCGGATTTTCCGGGAATACATCTTAATGTGGAGAACCTCGCCCTCTTGCCGCCTGCAAAAGTTTGTTTGGGCAATGGATTGCATATCCATCCATTGGACTTCAGCGACTGAGTTCACTAAAGAGGCTATCCGTCCGACAAAGTCTAAGCCGTCGGCAAAATCCTGATGGTGCCCGCAGGGAATGATAGGCTGTCCCGAAAATGCCGCCAAAAGCACGGTAGTCTCGGAATACTCCAGTCGGATGTCGAATCTAAGAATTGCTGGCAAGCCACCGCCCAGAAACTCCGCCACATTCAGGCCTAAGGTGATCGGCCACACTACGTTCGGATTGCGTGCCATGAGTGAGCTTCTTGACACGCAAGCAGCTTCAAAACCGGTTTGCGCAAGAACATTCGCCATCTCGTGATTGCAGGCACCATGTGGACCCGCCATGACACGCGCGACCTCGAGCCCAGATAACCGTTCCAGCCGTTCAATCCTGCGCAACGCCTGGATCGCAAGGGCTTGCCGGCTGGCATCAGTTCGAGCCTGAGTTAGCTCGCGATACGTGTGGTTATTTCCGTGTATCAAAAGGGAAAGTCGACTTTTGTTCTCGCGAAACAATCTTGTTGTCGCAGAGTGAACATACCACGCGTCCATCGGAACTGTCGCAAATGAAACATGATAGTTATGTTCCGAGGCATGCTGAACCAGTCGGCCGTAGTTGACATATCCATAAGATTTCCAATGAAGATTGGGATCGTCAAACATTAGGCAGGCGCGAATTGGTGGCGGTTCCCAACCCGATACCTCCCGCAAAAAGTGCAAGATAGGCAAAAGACGGACCCAATTATCCCTTTGGAAATGTCGGAATAGATAATCCTTGTCCGCGAGATCGGGAGGTTCCATCGCCACCAGATCGACGGCTGAAGCCCCTTCACCCCTGTGGATCCATAAGATGTCATCGTCTTTTCGGGCCACGACTTCGTCCCCGATTTCCTTCTTTAGGCGCCGGATCTGGTGTATCCCATTATCAGATAATGTCCGTCCTCGAAAACACTGTACGAGATAAGGAGTAGAACTCAGGTGAATATCTGCCCGGGACGAGACAGTCGGTACGAGCTGCCCTCCAATAAACGCCAGGCAGCGGAGGCCACTCAAAGAAACTTCCATCGCCTTTTGCCGCGAGACACCAAATAGCAGCGCCGCGTCGCAGTGCGCACGATCAAGTTCGTCCAACATGACGAACTGCAAGGGCAAAAGATTAGTGATGGCTTCGAGCAGCCGTTTTGGCATCGACGACTCGTCTGCGAAAAAAACACCTATCTTCTGGCAATCGATGTGAGTGACTGGATTCTTATCCGAGGTAGAGTTTTCCGGAAGGCTTGGAATGGCCTCGATGATGCGGGATGAAGTTTTCACCGTGATTACAAAATCCCGACGAAATCGCGTGGTGTTTGCTACGAGGTTTGAACCGCTGCGTGCGCGTCACTTGCAATCAGATCGAAATAGATCCGATCGACCTGACGTCCGCCGGAAGAAGCCGCGCAACGAATCCGGCCGACTTCACGAAACCCGACTTTTTGCAACACCCTTGTCGAAGCTATGTTGTCCTCCATTGTCCAGGCATAGATTGACGCAAGTCGCATTTGATCGAAACAAAGACGTGTCAACTGTCTCACCGCGTTTGCAATGATCCCTCGACCGAAGAGAGTTTGCTCACCAAGCGCGTACCAGACCATTGCTGTTCCGTCGGCGGTGTCAATATCTGCCAAGGCTGTCAGTCCACAAGGCAGGCTATCGCACCGGACCAGAAACAGCCGATTCTTTCGGTCTCGCACCACCATAGCGATAAGAGTCGCAGTGACCACGCGGTTACGCCACTGCGAGGTTAACCACCGATTGATTTCACCTTTCGAAAGCCAGCTGGCAACCAACTCAAAGTGCTCCGGCATCAACTCTTCGATAGTAATCATTTCCATTGCGCTTTGCCGGCACTGTGGTTCTCAAACTCTTCTCTCAGTTGGGCCGGCCATTGTTGGACATCAAAACCAAATTGACTGAAAATCGCGTAAATCCAGCGCTCGTACCCCCAACCCACACAAGCGCTAGTCGCCGGACGTCCGCCCAAGGTAATATTGAATGCCTTGCCGAAAGTTGTAGCGTGAAAATTGGATGAAAAAACGCTGATCGATTGTTTCTCGGCAGGAATGATGAGCCTTAGCTCTTTTTTAGCCTGCTGTTGTCGTTGGAAAGAAGCTTTAACGGCATAATCCTGTGTGAAGAACATGTCGTTGGCAGTTTCAAAGCTACCGACTAATTCCCAGTCCTTGGCCCACTGCACAATGAGTTCCTCTGCTTTGGCACGTCCTTCAAGAACGAAACGGGGATGTCCGACCCAGACCACGTCACGCTGGGTAAATGCCCGGAGCCGGCTCATCGAGCGGTGATTAGCGCCCTCATATCGGTGGCAGGCTACCGCCATCGTTGTGCATCGCCCAGGAGGGTCGAGCTGCCAGTTCTCCATTCCCTCATAACAATGGTAACAACACGAAGGACAAATCGCGAAATCGTTCTCTCCCATTCGGCCTTCGTTAAGAGCTGGGGACCACCCTTGTTCCCGGCACTCACCAGAGTATTTGTTTAGCACGTCCAAATCGCCCCTGAGATGCGCAACAAAGTCAATGTGTTCTGGAAATGACGTAAAGTGGTGTATTCGATCTAGCGTCTTACAGAGGATTGTTGCGGGGTAGAACTCACGTTCCGCTTCAAACGAACGGACAAAAATACCGTCAACCTTCGCGTCAATCAGGCTCAATAGCTCGGCAGCTGTCCCCCGAAGGATGACATGCCCCTCACCAACGGGAGTAACCCACTTACGCTCCAGCAATCCGGACCAGGCGTCGATCATCTGCAAGTCACGCTCTTGTTTAAACTCTACTGTCTTCGGCAAACCGAACTCTCGCGCCTGATACCGTTCCACTAGTTCACGAATTTTCCGCGACACGGCCTCACAGGCGGCTTCGGTGGATACGTCGGCTTCAATACTCCCCTCGTTAATCTTGTACGACGCGATATCTTCCGAGGCGAAGGTCAAGGCATATTCAAGTTGCGCCCGGGAATCCGCATCAACTCCGGTAATTGGTATGGAGATGCGAGGCATGCTAGATTTCTCCTTTCAGACGTCGGGAAACGAATGTTGATATTTCCTCAATGGTGTTGAGAGGGAAGGCGACCCAGTCTGCTGCAGTAAACGCAACAGAAAAACGCTTTTCTATAAAATTGGTCAATTCAACGGCTCCGAATGAATCAATATATCCATAGCTGAACAGGTCAACTTGGTCGGTGAACTCAGAGTCTTTTTCCGGAACACCAAATCGTTCTCGGATAAATCCACTTAGCTCGGACGTAATCTCAGGAATCTCCATAGTGGGCTAACTGTTTTGACAGATTACGGCTTATCAAGCCTCGTTAAATGCTTCATAAAGTCCGCCCGTGACGTTTTCAATCCGAGCGGGATCCCGCACCTAGCCAAGCGTTTGGCGGGATTGCCTTGAACTACCGTCATTGGCGGCACAGATACTGTCACAACACTTCCCGCACTGACTACTGCACCCTTTCCTATTGTGACACCCGGTAGGATGACCGCAGATGCCCCAATATAAACATCGTTTTCTATCGTGACCCCCAGCAACTCCTGGAAATGGGCGAGGATTGTGGATCGGATTCCAATGACTACACGATCTCCGATCGCTACCATATTTGGATAAGCCGTTTCGATGAGGGCTTGGTAGCCGATCCAGACGTCTTTTCCGATGTGAACGCCTCTCATTCGGTGCAAGGCAACGCGTACACCGGAGCCACCCGGAACAAACATCGCCAAGTGCTGCAGCAGCCGATTCTTGATCCCCGATATTACGTCTTCGCGCATGCTAAGAGTCGTTATTCTTCAGATCAATCCACAGCGTCCTCAAAAAACCGGGTCAATGACGATCTCAAGGCTTTCTGCAGACTAGCAGTTCACGTTGCCAAACTAACGATTAACTGCAACAGACGTTTCGAGTTGAGCCACCACAGCCCCGAAAACTTCATCCACACTTATAGCCGTTGTTGCACGGTCATCGTATCCTCGTTGATAGAAGAATTCTTCAAGGAGAGGCGAAATTATTTTTTCCTGAATCCCATAGTTGTAAATCTCCCATGGACTCGTGCAGGTGAAAAGACTGACACATCGCGTCCCGGTTCCGAGGGCGAAATGCATGGGCAGACTGTCCCCGCCAACCAAACATCGGTGGCTTCGCACATCTGACAGATGTTCGAGGAGTGACGACCTTTTCGGCAGCACATTTACAGTCAGCCCCTGATTTTCAAGTTGCCTCTTCAGTTCGTCGTAATAAGCCCATTTTTTCATTGGCCAGACTGGGCCGGCGTCGGCCGCTATTGCAACATCGCCTGATAGTCCTGTTTCGATCGGTTCCGGAAGCAAGTATGTTTCACCGGAAAAGCCGAAACCCAAACCGTCAAAAATCAACTCTTGATAGGTGTGCCGATTCTGAAACTTAAGTTTGTCCGCTTGCTCCTTTCCGTAGGAACTTATGAGACTAAGATCAAACCAGCGACGAGAATCTTCGGTGTACCGAAGTTTGCTTCCGGAACCGACATACGCTCCAAACAGCTGTTTAAACTCCAACGTGTTGAGATAAAGGCCGACCTCGAGACTATCCTCGAGATTTATAACGAGGTCATACGAAGCGTCGCGGCTTAGGTGCCGCTCTTCCCAGGAAAGGCAGCGCCGAAAGCTACCCAGGCCCTGGAGCAAGACGGCATTCTTAGCCTCAGTAAGCCACGTAACACGACCGTCTATTCGCCTGAGCAACGGTGTGGTCCTTACGACATCGCCAGTCGCACCCGTCTTAATAATCAATACTTCCATTGCCAACCCGTGGATGCACAATCACGAGACTAAAATCGATACCCGTACTGCTTTAGATCATAGGCGTACGCCCAGCTCACGACGTGTATCGCCGTTTGAGAATAATAGGAGCGATAATCACGGTTAATCCTTTCATCCGTGGGGTTCACCCTCGGTATATCTGCTTTCCAAGCGATCCCGGCACGGTTGAAAGCCCTCTTCAAATCCTTCTCAATGCTTTCATATCTTATGACCTCGTCCATGCCGTATGTGTGCTCAACGAACATCGAACCTCGCAATCCCAAGAGCCTCTTGATGACCTTCCGGTAAGACATCTTTACAACCCACTCGTTGAAGGTGTGCGTCTGCGCGTATCGCATATTCTTGGCGTAGGAGCGGGAACGATTCACCCAGGAAGATGGATCAGCGAGCAATGGCTGATACTTAAGGCGTTGCTTAAAGTATAAGGAGACAAGACTATCAAACGGATTGCGCACGGCCGCGACTTTCAGTAGTGATTCTGCCTCTCCTCCGCTCAAAAGCTTGTGCTCAAGCAGCTGTGAGAGAGTACTATGCTTCTTTTGCACAGATATGAATCCCCGAGAATCCAGAATATCTTCAGCCGGTAAAAACTCTCCATTATAGTGCTCGCAAAGTAATTCTCCTATTGCGGTACAGGCTGTCCTCGGAGTCATGATAAATAGGAGATCGTATTCTCGACAAACAATGGCCATGGGGATAACGCTAAGTTGTTAACATGGTTTCTGCATAACGCCCTAGCCAAGCCGCTTTGATAACGTCATCCGCGAACTTTCGTCCGCACCTTGTACAGGCAGTGGCAAGAAGGACCTATTGACGCGGCGAACCCCCTTCACAAAGAGGGCACGACCTTGTCCCTGTTGAATGTCAGGAGAGATGAACAAGTAAGCTGGATGGTGAGGGCCTTGTTGATCTCGTTCAGATAGTTATGCGTCCCGGCCGTATGGCGCTCGACCATTTTGCTCAGCGAGCGGTAGTCAAAATAACGGGTGTAGTCTGCCTGCGAATCCAGCAAGGTGTCGCGGATAAAGGGAGCGAAGCGCGCCGCAGTCCAAATACGGTACCATTCATATTTATGACGCCCGCCGAGCAATCTCTCCAAATGCCAAAACTTAAGCGATCGGTCAATGCGAGTGAGCCAATGTGGCAATGCATAAAGGTAAATGTACTCTACCTCACTTAAGACCAACTGGAGTGGATGCAGAAGCGATTTAAAAACCGAGGCATTTTTGCCCAGCTTTCCTAGATCTGTCGCAAATTGGCTTAGTACTGGAGCGTAATCGTTTATGTAGCGCACTTGCAGTTCTGCTTCACCCCTCAGTGCATTTGGCGCCTGGAACATCAGGTTAATCAGATCGTTGTCCATGTACGGCGTTCGTATGGTTAGCTGAGACTGTTCGACGGCGAGCGTTCCCGCCATATACCATGGAATATTCTCGGCGACCGTCCGAGAGAGAGGATGTTTGAGCCCGTTCGTTTGGCTCGGCGCCGGGACCCTTTGAAGAAACTGTCTAAGATCCGAAGCTATCGCGTCCATAGGGAACTGGCAAAAGGGAATGAGCTTTCTCCCTCTCACAATTTCGCTGCCGTACTTTCCAGTTATCCGCACAGGAGCAATTTTGCGTGCGATCTGGTTGAAATAAATGTCGTGGGCTCCAAAAGCATCGTGGGTGCCGTCCGAGATATAGACACTTTTTTCCGCTAAGCTTGCGAAGTCCCTAAAGAAATCTTCATTAATCTTGATCGCCTGATAGGGTTGATTGCTGATGGCCGCGAGCTTGCGCGCAGTTGCGATGTCAAATGTTTCACCGCACGTCCCGCCAAATGTATAACACGGAAACGAATGGTCGCGCAGATGCAATGCGGCCATAACACCTCTCGTATCCAGCCCTGCAGTCAAAGACAACGCAACCTTCTTAATGTCTGGAGCATAGCTGGGAACAATCCGATTCATCGTTGACGCAAACCTCTCGTAAAACTCATCGGGTTGGAGTGCATCTTGTTGCTCCCATTCCTCGAAGTCAAAGTAGTGTCGCTTTTTCACGCCGCCTTGATCATCAAACGACCACAATGATCCACCCGGAAGCAAAGAAACGTTCTTAAACAGTGACCTATTTCCCATAACACAGTCGCTGCGGAGGAACTGGGCCAAAGCCTCGGGGTCGATGGTCCGAAGTTCTGAGCGGACCATGAGCAGAGATTTTGCTTCCGAGCCGAACAGGATGTGATCCCTCCCTTCGTGGAGGTACAGCCTGCTCATTCCATATCGGTCATTGAAGAGAATAATCTTTTTGTTGCGAAGGTCAGCCACCACGCCACAAAACCACCCGTTCAACTGCCGTACGAAATCCTCGCCGCTCTCCTCGTAAAGCCTTAGCAGATACTGCGCGTCACCGAGTTCCCTCGCGTTGGGTTTCCTCGAAATTTCGGAAGGATTCTGGCCGGCCAAATGGTTTTCGCCATGAAAAATGAGTACAACGTCACGATTTTCGTTAATCAGCGGCATACAATCGGAGAATGTTCCGCTCTGACACATCCAACCTACGTAAAGGCCGTATTCCTGGTTTACATATTGACCCTGATGATAATCGCTCTTGTGACGCATTGCCGCCACCATACGCTCCAAATCGTGCTCAGCGTCCTTGTTGGGATGCTTGTGAATTATTCCTGTGATGCCTGGCATATGTTCAGCGCGGCGGACTGGTTAGGTTCCGTCGCACTTAGAAGTCGGCGCTACAGCCTGTGCTTTGATTTTCAAGTCCGCGCCGTGACGCCGAATGAATTCTCTCCTAAGCAACCGGTTATTGTAGTTGGATAATTCATACTTTCGAAAAAAGCGCGCTAGGCGCTTAGGCATCCCTTCAAACATCAAAATGTTAAATGAATTGTAATCAACTATTTTAAATCCCAATGCTTTCAGATTGTCAAAGTACCACCGATAGGACCGATAGTATTCCATCCTTACGCCGCTTCGGAACATTGACTTGGCTTTTTTCATCAGGTAGAGAGTGCTCAAGTAAATCGATGACATGTTTTTCACATGAAGGACAACCATACCTCCTGGACGTACAATTCGGCGGAACTCGGCGAACGTTCGTTGAACATCGTTATCGTCAAGATAGTGTAGTACGCTTATGCACAAAACCCTATCGACTGCGCAGGGTGCTAGCGGGATATCGGTAATGCTCCCTTGGATGACTTGAACATTGCCCAACCTACCTAGCCGAACCTTCTCTCGCGCGCGCTCCACAGAGCCTGCACTGTAATCCATCGCGACGATTTGGCGGACTCTTGAATGCAAGAGCTGTATATTTGCGCCAGAGCCGCAGCCTGCATCGAAAATCACATCACCGGATTGTGCTTCGATAAAGGACAGTAGCTCCGTCTTTGACAACTCCTCGAGTTGGCGGTCTTGCGGAGATCTACCGCGATCGTATTCAAAGTCGGAAATGGGTTCCTCCGCCCTCCGCTTCCAAAATGTTTCCCACTCAGTACGGCCGTTCATTTGAATCACTAGCAACCGGGCATCAATGAGCGATCAGGCGTCATACAATTTTAGTGCGAATGAAAGCGTAACCGGCTCGACTGTCCGTACCAGAGTGCCCTCAGTCGCTTGAGTGGATTCCGAATTTGTTTTGGAAGAGCTTCCTTCCAACCACGGTGAAGGCCGAGTTTCAAAGCAAGTTTTCCCTTGAGAGTCAGTGGCACAAAGTAACGTGGGACCCTCATCTCCTGAAAGCCAGAATGTCGCTTAAAGTCAACTAGTGAACTTTCACTCCACGTGGTGTAGATCAAATAAGGTAACTGCCTCTTTTCACAGACCTCAACGGTCTTCGCCATCAGGGCGTTATTAATTGCCTTGTCCCGATGTTTCAGTTTAGAAATAAACTGCCCAATCACGGCATATCGTCCTGCATCGGCTACCATAGCAAAGCCCATTAACTCACCCTGATAGTAGGCGCCGATAGTCTCTTCCCGGAATAGAAACCTGGAAAACTGACGCTTAACAGTTTCGAAATCTTTTCCATAGTGCCAGAAAGATTTCCCCTGCCGCACTGGCGTCTCGTTGAAGATGTCTGTCATCCCCCGCACGAAGTCGTCATCAAAGGCCACTTGACGCACTTCCACTCCCACCTTCTGGCTCTTACGAATCATATTTCGGGTCGTTCCTTTTACCTGCTTGTTCCACCAGTAGTCAAAGCTCGTGATTGGAAGAACGGCGAGCGACTCCCATTCCGTGTGGTATGGGTATTTCGGTTCGATCTCCGGAACGCGCTGCCAAAACGTAAGGATGTCTGGATTGACTCGAGAGCGTTCCTTCAAAGCAGCAATCACGGCGGAAGGGTTATTTACATCTTCGTACCACTCGTCCTCAAGCCTTACGATTGTCAGTGGCCCGTTGGTGATGGCGAAGCTTTGTCCGCCGATTTCTACACATTGAACTTGAGCCGGCTTTCCTTTGATCAAAGTTTCCTGATTGAAAACCTTTAGCTTCGGTCTTCTTTCTAGCGCGATCGTTTCCGACATAGAATTTGTGCGTTTCGGCAACTGGATCATGCAACCGATGCAACGCTCTGAGTTGCCAAGCGCATTTTGCGCAACCACTGCTCGAGCATGACCAGGCTGAACAAGAGCTTGTGGTTATCTTGCCTCCCTGATCTGTGCTCGCTTAGGAGCTTTCGCACCGGCTCAGGGTTGAGCAGATCGAACATAAGAGAGCTTTCGTCCAGGAGCATTTCCGGAAGCTGGCCTTGCGCCGAGGAGTGTAACCATCCATCCACCACATTGACGGCGAAGCCGCGCTTCTTGCGCTTAAGGATACGCGGTGGCAGGTAACTCCGGCAAACCTGCCGATGCAGCCATTTGCGAGTACCACGCCGGATTTTAAAGCTGGCATCAAGCCGCTGGACGTATTCCACCACCGTTCGATCCAGATATGGCACGCGCACTTCCAGGCTGTGAGCCATAGAGAGCTTGTCCGCGTACATGAGCAGTTCATCCGGAAGTGAAGAGCGGATTTCAAGAAGCTGAAATCCACCCAGTTCGTCGGTCTGCTCCATTTGTGGCAATAGTGCCCTCCAATACTCGACCAGTTCATGGGCCGGTTTCGCAGGAAGAACGTCGTCCCAAAAGAGTCCATTGATGGTTTCCGCGGGCGCCAGGGAGAAAACGTCCTGATAGCGCTTCAGCCGGTTCTCGATTCCAAGTGAACGCGTGCCCCGCTTCAGCATTTCGTTGCGAGGCAGCCCATTGATGGCAGAGCCAATCATCGAGCGGAGACCTACTGGCAATCCGCGCCACCAGTCTCCGTAATGAACTCCCAAATGCCGTTTGTAGCCACCGAACAATTCATCCGGCCCCTGACCAATCAAGGCAACCTTGACATCTTGTCGCGCGCGCTGAGAGACGAAGTACATCGGAACAATAGAAGAAGCTGCGATCGGTTCTTCGAGACATTCCACGATCTTTGGAAGAGAGCTTTCGAATTCGGTCTGATCAAGCTCCACCGTTATGTGCTTGGCGCCAAGAAGGGAGGCAGTCTCGGCCGCATCAGCCAACTCATCATCTCGGAATGTCTCGCCATAGCCGATCGTGTATGCGGGCCAGGGACCGCCCTCCTCATTCATCAAAGCCAGGAGCAGGCCCGAGTCGAGGCCGCCGCTCAGAAGTATTCCGACTGGCACATCGCTCAAAAGGTGGCGGCGAACCGCCGCCCGATATAATTCCAGAAGTTCACGTGTGGCCTCTTTCTCTTCCTTCGGAGTCGAAAAAGGAACTGGCGTATAATTGTACCAACGCTCTTCCCGCCATTTTCCGTCCTCGACAACTAGCATGGTCCCCGGCGCGAGTTTCCGGACATCTCGAAAGATCGTCAAAGGAGATGGCGTGTAACGGAATCGCAGAAACAAGTTTAACGCGACCGGGTTCACTTCCGGTTTAGAATCTTGCGCGGCCAGAACCGCGCGGATTTCCGATCCAAATGTCAACTGACCATTAGCGATCCGGTAATAAATCAGCTTGATCCCCATTGCATCCCGGGCCACCACCAACCGATGGTTTTTTACATCCCAAATGGCTAGACCAAACATGCCGTTGAGATGCTTCAGAACTTCGGCGCCCCATTCCTTGTAGCCGTGAATAATCACTTCGGTGTCCGAATTTGTGCGAAAACGATGGCCGCGTTTCTCAAGCTGGACGCGCAATTCCTTGAAGTTGTAAATTTCACCATTCAGGATGACCCAGATTGTTTCTTCAGCGTCCGACATCGGCTGATGGCCTCCCGCCAGATCGATGATGGAAAGTCGTCGGAAGCCAAGCCCTACTGCACCGGAAATAAAGTAGCCTTCGTCATCAGGACCGCGGTGGACCATTGTTTGGGTCATTCGCCGAATCGTTTCCAGTTCCACCGGGTCGTTCCGGGCGAAGTTAAGCTGGCCGCAAATGCCGCACATGAGTCAGAGGTCGGAGATCAGAAGTCAGAGGTCAGAGGTCGGCCTCAGTATAAGAGAAGAAGGTGCTTCAGCTAAAAGGGTAACCTCTTTAATTCCGCATTTCGAGCTTCAGCGTCCTGAGGTCTCACAGATTTTCGGCATCAAAGGTGGCGAAAAGCGCGGGTCGCGAAACTTGAGCGCGCCAAATTGGCGGACGTGACGCCGGACAAGATTAATGGAACGAACTGAAGGGCAAGCCGGCGCCGTTATTGTAAAGTTGTTGCACTTCTGAAATAGTCAGATCATTTCTGCCTATCCAGATAGCTACTTCATCTATCTGTCCAAACCATGGATCTGATCCACTTTCCGAGCCTAGACAGAACTTCGCGCCACTGCCATTAAACACGGGACCGGCAAAGCTGGCCGTGACATATGGTTCACCATTTACGGAAATCTTAATGTGCGTTCCGTCCCAGCCCACTGCCACAAAATACCAGCTAGTGGTACTCGTTAGAGCTGTCGTCGAATCAATGGTAGTAGCTGTGTTCCCGGTTGCGCTCACGGAAAATCTAACCTTATGCGTGCTGGTATTGAACCATACTAGCCATTCCGCATAGGGAAGGCCGTACCGGCCAAGGAATGATGCGTCGTATGAATATGTCAAAGTTGCGGTCTTGGTCCAGAATGTGGCAAAGAAATGGTTAGCCCCAGGCGCGAAATCGGTCCAAGATTCGCGAAAGAAGGATGCACTCCCGGGGAAATACCGGGACGTATTGATAACACCGGCTGCGCTTCCTACAATGCCGTTGGATTGTCCTAGGGTTCTCCCGTTCGCCGCATCGATAGCAGTGCTGTTGCTAGCTTCATCCAGCTTGTAATAAGAGTAGAGGCCAGTGAGGAATGTGTTATTTCTCGTCGAGAATGTCTTAGTGGTCGAAACCGGTTGCGACTGCTGATTCAGAATTACTTTTTGAACCCATGTCCCAGAGCTTTTATCAAAAATATTCAATCGATTAGCTTTGGTTGTGATCGTATTGCCGTCTAAGGTCAGCGTTACGTCACTCCCGATGGTATTTTGAAGGTAGGCTATGTTAGCTCCGCCAGAACTAAGCGAACCGCTTGGGTTGTCTGCCGTAAAGATATTAGGTAGTTGTGCTTGCGCTGGCGGCGAAAGCACCAAGCATGGCAGCACAAAGGAGATGAGAATTGAGCGCACCAAATTGGCGGACATGACGTCGGACAAGATTAATGGAACGAACTGAAGGGCAAGCCAGCGGCTTTATTGTAAAGTTGTTGCACTTCTGAAATAGATAGGTCATTTCTGCCTATCCAGATAGCGACCTCATCTATCTCTCCGACCCATGGGTTCCCTCCATTTTCGGAGCCTAAAACGAACTTACACGCTCCACCGTTGAAAACGGGACCGGCAAAGCTGGCCGTGGCATATGGTTCGCCATTTACGGAAATCTTAATGTGCGTTCCATCCCAACCAACTGCCACAAAATACCAGCTAGTGGTACTAGTTAGAGCTGTCGTCGAATCAATGGTAGTAGCTGTGTTCCCGGTTGCGCTGACGGAAAATCTAACCTTGTGGGTACTGATGTTATACCATACAAGCCATTCCGCATAGGGAAGGCTAAACCGGCCGAGGAACGATGCGTCGTATGAATATGTCAAAGTTGCGGCCTTGGTCCAAAATGTGGCAAAGAAATGGTTGGCCCCCGGCGCGAAATCGGTCCAAGACTCACGAAAGAAGCATGCACTCCAGGGGAAATATCGCGACGTATTGATAACACCGGCTGCGCTTCCTACAATGCCGTTGTATTGTCCCAGGGTTCTCCCGTGCGCCGCATCGATGGCAGTGCTGTTGCTAGCTTCATCCAACTTGTAATAGGCGTAGAGGCCAGTAAGAAACGTATTTGTCGGAGTAGGAGTAGGAGTTAGAGTAGGAGTGGGAGTAGGTGTTGGAGTAGGAGCAGGGGTTGGAGTTGGCGTAGCTGTCGAGTTGAAGGCATTATACGTATAGTTGTTGTCGATCCATGAACCGTTAACTTGGGAACCTAGCGTCACATAGATAGTACGCCCGTCAGTGGGAATGTTATTTACGGTGTTCGAGAGTACCGTCACTATTCCAGAGCTGTAAATATCGCTGCCATTGGGTGAACTGCTCACTAAAAGAAAGTAGGCGGTGGCGCTGCCGGCGCTCCAGTTGAAAATCACGCTTGAGGAAGTAAAGGTCGATCCCGGTACCGGACTAAGCATTACTGCCGATCCAGTCGAGGGTGTGGGTGTAGCAGTTGGCGTCGGCGTTAGTGTAGGAGCAGGTGTGGGAGTTGGCGTCGGAGCAGGTGTGGGAGTTGGCGTAGGAGCAGGTGTGGGAGTTGGCGTAGGAGCAGGTGTTGGAGTAGGTGTAGGAGTAGGTGTTGGGGTAGGAGTTGGTGTTGGGGTAGGAGTTGGCGCAGGTGTCGGAGTCGGGGTTGGAGTTGGAGTAAAATGCCGATGTGGATTGTCTGCCGCAAGGGTAGGTAGTTGTGCTTCCGCTGGCGGCGAAAGCGGAAAACACGGGAGGAGGAGCACGATGAGAAGAACACCGTTTCGCAAAGGCGACCTACTAGTAAAATATCTTAGGGGAGGAGTTGTAGGTTCCAACTTAATCGGCTGATACATATAGGACCTCGTCCTTTCACGATCAACGATGGCGCAAATGGATCGGAAATCTGGCCGGTCGTCAATATAAAAATTATGAATTCTACTTTGGCGGGTTCAGCGATTTTCTTCTCGCTCATTTTCATCTCCTTTCTGTCGCAACTTCTGTTCTCCATCCTCTGTCATCGGTTCTCTGTCGTCCGTCCTCTGAACGCCTTTCAGCTTGCGGTTTTTCAGCGTTCCTCGCCTCACGGAGATAAAAAGCGAGGCTCCTGAACATCTGAGCCTGTCCCCAGCGATGCATGGGGACGTTGTCCCACCCCAGATGCAAGCGCCGGGAGCGAAAGGAGCCGTCCGGGTTGATCCAATCTTGTAGAACTCGATCAACCACGGTCTCCAGCGTAGTTTCCAACTGCGGAAAACGATCGCGCAGCAACAGGCACAAGTTGATGCACTCAGCGCAGTCGTAAAGCTCGCGCTTGTAAACGGTCAGGCGGGGAGCTCGTGAGAACGGCTTCGGCAAACCATCCGTGTCGAAGAGATTATTCAAATAGTAACTCACCCCTTTGCGCAATGCCTCAAGCGTTGCCGCATCGCCAGTGAGAGCTTGGATCTTGGCCAGCGCTTTCATGACGAAACACGTGTGGAAATGGTCAACGAAATCGCGCACGCCGTCGACGGCATAGAACCAAGAGCCGTCGGGATTCTGATTATCGAGGACGAAGTTCAGATTCCGCTCCGCAGTCAGCCAGTAATCTTCCCCGGAGAAGATTCGTGAGGCGCTTGTCAGCAGAAAAGAGCGATAAGCAGCGGCATTGATGACTCCGCCGCTATCGTAAGGAGTGTAGGAACAACTGCTCGCCCTTTCCGATGTCCTGAAATCCTTGATATCAATAAAGGCGTGTCGCGCAATCGATTCGAGGATCAGTTTCCACTCGTCTCGTGGGTTCAATTCGAAAACCTGGAGGAACGCCTCGTAGACGTAAGGAGTAGTTGTGATTAAAGGGGTTTGCTGTTCGATAGTTCCGTTCCTCGTGACCCAATCAAATGGATAGCCCCAGCAATACTCTTTAAATTGCAAAGAGCGGGTCTCTGCTAGCACGTTCAGAAAATGAACCGCCTTTTCCAGGTAAGCCGGATTCGAAGTCGTTTCATAAAGGAACGCGAATCCCATCGCATAATGAGCGTCGGCGATCGGAAATCGGATGGGATGATGAAATAATCGCCGCGCGGAAGGGAGGAACGCCTCAAAAAAGATCATGGGAGCGACCGCTGCCATGCCTAGAGGCCGGTTCCGGTAGTAAAGTGATTTGGCCCGTCTGCCGACAGGACTGGCAAAGAAGCTCTGGTGGTCCCACGACGTTTCCCCGTAAGCATCCAGCCACGCGGTGAAACTAGTCAGGACGCGAGACACCTCGTCCGCCAGTGGGTTGAGTGTTGTTGTTACCTGCATTGCCTGTGTCTCAGCGTCACATTGTTAAAGCGATGAAGGGTTGAAGAGATGAAGCGCTTAGGTATCAACATTCTCCTGCGAATGCCGGACGTACGCGCTAAACCCTGTCTTAATCTGAATAGCGCCGCTGATTAGTTCGCTCAGTTACCAACTGAAAATTGTCAACCTTCTTGAATCTTAGAAGAGCGCGAAAGATGGCTCTTAATTTCTTCATCTGTTCGCGGCGGTGAAACCGCATCAACTCACGTGATACTGGCCGTTCAATGCGCTGTATGGCTGCCCAGGAGTAACCGGCCAGCAAAGCCAGGCCGTCGATGAAAAACGGTCGCTTTGCCGCCCGGTACGCTACACGGAAGAGTTGCCACAGAAGAGAGCCGCCTAAATAGTAATCCTTTTCCCCGTAGGAAAAGCTTGCTGCCACCGTACTTCTTCCGGCTGTGCCGAGCGTACGATAATGATGAAACCGTTTTTCGGGAAATGACCGCGTTTTCCAGCCTTTCATGCGAGCAGTTGTGACCGCGATCCAGTCGATTCCTCCGGCTGGGTTGGGGGCATAACCACCGATCTCCTGAAAACACTGGCGCCGGAAAAGCTGGCATCCGCCAGCAACATGATTCTCACCCTCAAAGCTGTCCCTTGCTGAGTCATAACCGCCCTCCTCAGTAAAAGGAGTTCCGGCAACGCCAAGTTTGGGATCTTTGGAAAAGTTTCGTATCAGAAACTCGAGGTAATCCGGCTCGAATGAAAGGTCGGCGTCCAGGTTTCCGATTACTTCAAATTGGAGCGACTGGACTCGTTCAAAGCCCGCATTAAACGAATGCACTTTACCAGCAAAACTGCGGTCGCGATGTTGCGTACGGCGAACCAATTCTATCCAGGAATAGCGTTTCGCGTAACCCTCCACGATTTCCGCTGTGCGATCCGTAGAGCCATCATCAACGATAATCCAACGCTCAGGCAAAACTGTCTGCGCGACCATGGAGTCCAGTGTCTTTTTAACAAACCTCTCCTCGTTTCTCGCAGGAGTAATGAGGACGTAATTCATGGGGGCAACAGCCACTGACGTGAATCGTGATTGGTGATTAGTGAATCGTGGACCGCACTCGAAGTGAATCGTTGACATTCGTGTCGACCGGCTCACGATTCATCGGGAGTAGTGGCTTTCTAGCCTGTCCGCCGTAGATTTGGACGAAGATCTCATCCATGATGCGGGCTGTTAAAATGATTTCGCGATAAGGGATAGGAAGTGGAGTTCCCTCACGGATGCTGTTATAAAAGCGTTCGATCAATTCTTTCATTCCAAAGTCCTGATGAAGCCGCCTCCGCAGAAAACCAGTTAGATTAATCCGTGCATTTCTAAGATGTTCCCGAGCATTTTTCAGCGGTGGAACAAAATAGGTGAGATAACTTTTATACGGGCGACTCTCGTTCCGAACGAGGCTTCCAGTGATAATGTCCGCAGTCATCGAGCCGGCTGGGCCGTAAAGGCGCAACTGGTTATGCCCTTTGATTTGAGTCGAAAAGCAGAACAACGCCGTGGTGTTGCGCTGGTCCCGGATGAAAACCCTGAGCTCGTCCAGGACTTCCCCTCCACCGAGGCTCCGAAGTTGCTGACTCTGATGGGCCGTAGCAACAATTTCGATCAAGTCATCATCAAGAAACTCAGCCAGTTTGGCAATTCCGTGGCTGATGACGTTGTGAAGTAACTGTCCTGGGAGTTGACGAACCCAATGCGTGCGATTTCCCAGGACCGGCGCCACGTAACTGGTGTCTCCCAAATCATATGACCAATAGCTTTCAAGGTGGACGGGCGTTCCACCCAGAAATCCTTCCTGGACGAGCCGGCGCATTTCAAGCATCTCGAGCGTGAATAGGTAATTATGCCCGACAGTTATTTTTAAACCGCGACTTTGCGCCAGCTCGATCAGTGATTCTGCTTCCTGCGCGGTGACCGTGAAAGGTTTTTCTAGATAAACATGACTCCCTGACTGAAGGCATTGTCTGGCAAGAGAAAAATGGCTCTGCGGCGGCGTGGTAATGTGAACGACGTCTGCGGTAACTGCCTGCAGCATTTCGTGTAAATCGGAAAAGCAACCCGCAATACCGAAGCGCTCACCCAGCTGTTTGGCCACGAGCAATTCCCGATCACAAATGGAAACAATTTCGCAGTCCGCAATCCGGTTGATGGCATGCACATGCTGGTCGGCAATCTTGCCGCAGCCGACTATGGCGATACGAAGCATGATTCAGAGGTCAGACGACAAAGATCAGAGATCAGCGCAAATCCGCGTCATCCGCGGTTAGAAGTAATTTCAAATTGGCTCAAGAAAGAAGCCATCGCTGCTTCCATGTTCACTCGCGGCTTCCATCCGAGACGCTGATGGAGTTTTTCGTTGGAAAAGCGGTTGCCTTTCCATTCAGCCGCGCATCGACGGCGATTGAAAACGGGCGGCAGCTGACCCTTAGACCAGTTCGAGTATTTCTCCCAAAGGAGACTTAGCGCGTAAGCGACAGAATACGGAATCCGGACGGAAAATCGCCTGTCCTTCTTCTTGTATTCTCTTAGAAATTGTCCGCTGGTGAGAAGGTCGTCATCTACAACATTGAAAACCTCTCCGTCGACACCGGCCTTGAGACCAGCGAGCACAATGGCCTCCGCACAGTTATCGACAAAGGTTAGCGGCAGGAGATGTGATCCGTCTACCTGGATAAAAAATCCGAAGGTATTAATCCCGACGCGGCCGTTTAGCTCTGTCTTACCTGGTCCGAAGACATATCCTGGACGGAGAATGACATAAGGCAGCTTATATTTCCCGCCATACTCTCTGACCAATTCCTCTTGTTTGAGTTTTCCAAAGCCGTAAGCATCAAATCGTTTTTGAGGTGCGTCCTCTAATGGACAGTTCTCATCCAAGAGGGCGCCGCGTCTCAGGCCCAAGTTCGAATAGACGGCAAACGAACTGATATTCACAAAGCGCTTGGCCTCTCCGAACTGGAGAAACGCATCCATCAGGTTACGAGTAGCCAGCGCCGAATTCATAAATGCGCCAGCAAATGATTTTTCCATGCCGGCGGCGAGATGATAAATGATTGAAACACCTTCGGCTGCCTTTCGGCAATCGTCACGTGACAGGAGATCGCCTATGACCAATTCTACGTTTCTTCCCGCTGGCAATCGGTCCAGCGCCTCGTTCAAACGTGACAAGCGACTGGATGGTCGAACAAAGCAGCGGAGATTGGAAAAGCCGTATTCGAGAAGCTTCTCGACTACTTTTGAGCCGATAAAACCGTTGGATCCTGTGACCAGAATGTGATCACTCGGGGTAACGATGTACGCCAAATTCACTGCGGAATGTGACGAAAGCGCGGAGTACGATCCAAGAAAAATCTTATTGACCCACTGCGTACTTCGACAGGAGAAGCCTAAGGAATAGCTCTAAGGTTTGTCGGCGGAGCTGGCGCGCCCGTTACCAGTGGATGGGGATAAGTGTAAGGCGTGTAACCTGGCATCGGCGTATCGTTGAAGTAGTCACGGCCAGAAATCAGCGTCGCATTCCCGCCAACAGGGCTTGGCGTGCCACCGTGGATGGTATTATTCCAAGAATAGACGGGTTCCAGAGCCTGGTGCGGCCATGCTGCGTTACCGGTAACGGAATTGATTGGTGTCGTGCCGGTTATCAAATCACTCGCGCCCCGTCCGGGTTGATCCAAAATAATTGCAACCTTATAAATGGTATATCCATTTCCGGTGTTGAATGTAACCGTGCGATTAGGTTGATCGCCCGGGGCAAGTGTTAAGGTATTGCTACTGTTTCCCGTTATAAAAGCACTCCAATGCGAGCCATCAGCGTTCACCACGCTCGACACAGCTTTATAACACCCGGAACTATCCGAAATCCATTGATTGTTAGTCCATTTTTTTGTCGAATCTACCAAAGCTGAGCTGCTACTTGCTCCGGTCTGTGTCCCGCTGTCATACGCGCCGTGAGGATCGTTTGAGTCCCAGGGGTTGATCCCTGTCGCTTGAGTCCAAGGCTGACCAAAATTGGAGAAAGCCCGGTACGGCTGAAGGAAGATAAACCCGTTAAGAAGACCTGTGCTAGCATTGTCATGGATGACTGCGGTGCCGCTTCTTATTTGACCGCAGGGCCAATTAAACGTGAAATTCGAAATATTGTTGTATATCTCCAGCGCCCGGCAGCCCCTCGGACGCTGCCCTTCGGTGCCGTGACACGATATCATTGCGTTGTTGAAAAAGTTGTGCCGAATGACCGCTCGACCACCCCATTTGGCATCAAAACTTGAGCCGCCTCCATTCGCGGAGCCTGTTACGTTAGTGAAGCAGTTGTCCTCTATAAAAACGAATTTATTAGAACCAAAAAATGGGGGATCGGCCCACGAACCGTCGCCGTTGCCGTTCGAACCGCCGCCCCACGTATCATGATGGACGATCACGCTGAAAGCCGATCCGTACATTATGCAGTGATCGATTACTCCATAGACCCAGCCGCCATGTTGAACATCAACGTTCCGCTTGAGGTTATCAAAATGACAGTGGTCGACTCTGAATGATCCGGTGCCGGAAGCCCCTGGACACGTTCCGCCGACATACACGACATAGGTGTTTACGAGCGTGCCAACGCCAGATCTGAAAGTAAACCCGCTCATTCGAAAGACCTGGTTTGGACTCAAGCTTATGTTTATGAGTTGGGGGGGAGTTACTAGCGCACTGGTCATGTCGTCCAAAATGATTGTTTGATCCTTGGCCGTGCCAAGCGCCGTGCTCGTATCTATAGTGGTTGCTCCGAGGATTGTGATGCCCTTTGTAATGCTTAACCCCGTACTCCAATGCGCCGTTCCCGCAGGGACAACTACCGTATCTCCATCTACAGCGGAAGCTATTGCCCTTGTTACATCAGTGAGAGAAGGGCTGATCGCCGTAATAGTGGCGGCGGCCTGGACCGAGTCAGAAATGGCTAGAAACAGCGTGACGAGAAGCGACAATATAACTGAATTCCGACCAAACAAGAACCAACCCGCCAGTGGGGAGTGCCGCCCTTTCGAGTGAGTTGAGTCAGATAATCCAATCATAAGGTCTTCCGGTGATTATAATTACCAGATGGTCTCAAATAGCTAGATTCGTGCCGGGGGGTCAGGAATCTCAAAGTCGACCCCCACCTTTCCCGCTTTCAAATTCCCTCAGAACCCTCTCTGAACTCCGTATAAGCCAATTCCCTCTCCTCTTCAAACCCCTCAAAGGCGAGGGGTTGTGCAGGCCTGAGTTGAGATCGCGGAGAGTCCATAGCGATGATATAAAAAACAAACCAGACGGGGTGCAGCGTCTTGAACGTGGCTTCCGTCCAATTGAATAACACTATTGCCACAAGAAAGCCCAGTCGGAGCCGGCCAATTTCAAAGTTCTTCAAAAGCTCCAGGCGTATTTTCCGGAAGGTAGCTATGAGCAGCCCTGTCAGGATGAAGACTCCAACCAGCCCCAGGTTCAAATAGGTCTCAAGATAGCCGTTGTGAGCCTGATTGGGCTGCCACCAGTGTTTTCCCGCGAACAGTTTGAGCCTATCCCCCAACCAAAAACTTTCAAACCCCGCTCCGAAAAAAGGGTTGATGGGAACCTGCAGAACCTCGTGCCAAATGATAGTTCGATCGGTCAGGGTTGGGCTTTTCCCCAGAAGCTCGATTACACGCCCGGAAACGCCCAAGGTCGCGTCTGCCAGAACATAGATAACGATTACCACAACCAAGTAGGTGCCGATCATTCTCTTGTTCACAAGCGGCTGGCCGAGCAGCGCCACTATTAATACAGCGAGCAGCAGTGACACCAGCGCAGTTGAACTCGCAGCCTGGGAAAGAAGCCACCAAATCGCGACCAAGAAACCCGTGATTAGAAAAAGCTCCTTTCGCTTGGCCCTGCTTCGCTCACTTCGCCAGGTCTGCAACAAATGCCAGAAGAAAAAGAGACCCAATATGAAACAATCGCACCCCAATGCATTCTTGCCTGTCGCGATGCCTGTGTTTAAAGGTTGGCCCGTCCAATCGTCGAATCCACGACCCCACTCGGGATAGTATTTGATGAACAGGATCGAAACCGGAACGATGATATAGGCACACCTTTTCATCAATCTCACAATCGCTTCTTCAGGATCCGGTTCTGTCAAAAGGATCAAGGCCATGATCGGATGACCAAGTATCTTGATCCATCGCTTGAGCGCTACGAACGGAAAGTCGGACCAAAGGATGGCAATGAAACAGTAGAGAAGAAATGCGATCAGCCAGCCATTGTTCCGAAAAATTTCCGAAAGCTGGACTTGCCGCTTATTGAGCACATAAATGCCGGCTGCAATCAGTCCGAAATAAAACCAGGCGTCCAGCGGACTTCCCTGTTCCAACGTTGAAGCACCATGCCCCGGTAAGCCGAAGACGGTGAGCCATTCTGAAACCGATCTCGAGCAAGTGAGCAACATCCATAGAAGAGGGAGCCAAAGCGCACCGGTTACATTAGGCTCTTCGCGGATGTCCCGCCTGAAAAGGAAGACAACGAAAGCGACTGTTAGGAACAGTGCGACAATGGGGGGCAGATGCATGGGCTTATGTCAGAGATCAGAGATCAGAGATCAGAAGGCAGAGGACAGACAGCCGAAGACGGGATCAAACGAGGGCATAACCGCCCACGTCGAGGTGCTGCAGCACTGTGCGGAATTCGTCGCTCATCAGATAGTCCGATTCCACCTGATCGACCGGGTGCGTCATGAGCTCAACATTGCTTGTCTTCGCTAATGCTGCTACTCGACCCAATTTTTTCTCCCGAATGCACTGCGTCAGATCAAAGAAATAATCCGGAAGGCGATATTTCCGAGCTAGCCAACGATCGACCAACCCTCGGTAGGTCCGGTTCAATAGGCTCTTTTCGCCCGGCCAGAACGAAAAATTCCGGCGCATTTTCATGCCGGCTGGGATCATATTGGTCAGAAGCATATTGGCGCAGAGGTGCATGTGGTGATGTCCGTCGA
>Ga0209474_10000708_pt1 | contig 35394 bp, 33 predicted proteins | sample GraSoiAngelo_145_FD_185902 | JGI IMG/M metagenome (GOLD analysis project Ga0209474, IMG submission 185902) | Grasslands soil microbial communities from the Angelo Coastal Reserve, California, USA - 14_1009_05_20cm (SPAdes) (version 2) | ecosystem: Environmental > Terrestrial > Soil > Grasslands...
AGCGCCTCCTTGATGTGCTCGTCGTCGAGCGGATAGAGCTGCTCGATGCGCAGGATGGCGACGTCGTCGCGCTTCTTCTCCGCGCGGACGGCGAGGAGGTCGTAATAGACCTTGCCCGAGCAGAGGAGGACCCGCTTCGCTTTCTTGGGCGAGACGGTGTCGTCGGGAATGATGCGCTGGAAGGACCCCTCGGCGAGGTCGCGCAGCGTCGAGACCGCGTGCTTGTGGCGGAGCAGGCTCTTCGGAGTCATCACCACCAGCGGCTTGCGGTACGGACGCACGATCTGCCGGCGGAGGGCGTGGAAGAGCTGCGCCGGCGTCGTGAGGTTGCAGATCTGGATGTTGTCCTCCGCGGCGAGCTGGAGGAAGCGCTCGAGCCGCGCGGAGGAGTGCTCCGGTCCCTGTCCCTCGAAGCCGTGGGGGAGCAACAGGACGACGTGGGAGAGGCGGTTCCACTTGTCCTCGGCCGAGCTGATGAACTGATCGATGACCACCTGCGCGCCGTTGACGAAGTCGCCGAACTGAGCCTCCCAGCAGGTGAGCCAGTCGGGAGTATCGAGGGAGAACCCGTAGTCGAAGCCGAGGACGCCGGCTTCGCTGAGCGGGCTGTCGAAGATTTCGAAGACGCCCTGCTCTTCCCGCAGGTTCGCGAGCGGCGTGTAGGAGCGTCCGCTGCGCTGGTCCTTGAGGACGGCGTGGCGATGCGAGAAGGTGCCGCGGCGCGAATCCTGGCCGGAGAACCGCACCGGCGTTCCTTCGTCGAGCAGCGTGGCGAAGGCGAGGTGCTCGCCGGTGGCCCAGTCGAACGGCTCGTCGCCCGATCCGTCCGCGAGCCGGGCGCGGGCCTCGAGGAGCTTGGCGATCTTCTCGTGGGGAACGAAGCCCTGCGGGACCCGCGAGAGCGTGCGGAGCAGGTCGCGCAGCTTCTCCATCGGGACCGAGGTGTTCGCCTCGGGGGTGCCGCGATCGGGACCGCCGCGGTATTGCGACCAGAGGCCGGCGAGCGGCGAGATGTGGCGCTTGAGGCCCGCCTTCCGCGTCCGCTCCAGGACCTCTTCGAGCTCCTGCACCCGCGCGACCATGAACTTCTGGCCCTCGTCGCGCGTCGCGACCCCCGCCTCCTCGAGCTTGCGCGCGTAGATCTCGCGGGCCGGGGGCTTGCGCCGGATCACTTCGTACATGATGGGCTGCGTGAAAGCGGGCTCGTCGGTCTCGTTGTGCCCGTACTTCCGGTAGCAGTAGAGGTCGATGAGGACGTCTTCCTGGAAGGTCTGTCGGTATTCGACGGCGAGCTGTACCGCCCACACCACCGCTTCTGGATCCTCGAAGTTGACGTGGAACACCGGAGCGCGCAGGGCGCGCGCGATGTCCGTGCAGTAGTAGGTCGAGCGCGCGTCTTCGGGGTCGGTGGTGAACCCGATCTGGTTGTTGATGACGATGTGGATGGTGCCGCCCGTCTTGTAGCCCTCGAGGTTCGCGAGATTGAGGCCTTCCGCGACCAGGCCCTGCCCGGCGAAGGCGGCATCGCCGTGGATGAGCACCGGGAGCACCTTCTTGCGCTCCGGGTCGCGCCCGTCCCGGTCCTGCTTGGCGCGGACGCGACCTTCGACGACGGCGTTCACCCATTCGAGATGGCTCGGATTGAACGCCAGGCTGAGGTGGATCTTCCTCCCGCTCTTCGTCTCGTGGTCGGAGGAGTATCCGAGGTGGTATTTCACGTCGCCGCGGCCGAGCATCGCCTGCGCGTCCTTGTCCTCGAACTCTACGAAGATCTCGGAGACGTCCTTCTCCATGACGTTGGCGAGAAGGTTGAGGCGCCCGCGGTGCGCCATGCCGATGACGATCTCTTCGCCACCCTGGTCGCCGAACTCCTCGATGAGCCGGTCCATGAGCGGGATGAGGCTTTCGGCGCCTTCCAGCGAGAAGCGCTTCGCGCCGATGTACTTCTTGTGGAGGAAGGTCTCGAGGGTCTCGGCGTCGGTCAGCCGGGCGAGGATGCGCAGCTTCTCCTCGCGATCGAGGCGCGGCTCGTTGCCCGCTTCCTCCATCTTCTCCTGCAGCCACTTGCGGAGGCGCGGATCCTCGCCGTGCATGTACTCGGCGCCGATGGTCCGGCAGTACGTCCGGCGCAGGCGCGCGACGATCTCGCGCAGCGTGAGGGTCGGGGCCCCGACGTGGAAGTCGCCGGTGGCGAAATTCGTGTCGAGGTCGTCCTCGGAGAGCCCGAAGTTCTCGATGTTCAGCTCGTCGGCGGGCTTCTGGTGGAGGCCGAGGGGATCGAGATTCGCGAACAGGTGGCCGCGGATCCGGTAGGCCTGGATCAGCTCGGCGACCGCCTCCTGCTTCTCTTCCGCGGCGAGACGCTGCGCCTCGGGCGAATGATCGGCCAGATCGAGGAGGGCGGCCGCGAATTGCCCTTCCGGCGCCGCGGGACGGACGGCGATCTGGCCGTGTCCGTTCCCCTGTCCGTTGCCGTGCCCGTTGCCCGTGCTCGGCGCAGCCTGGGGAGGCTGCGAGAAGCCGCTCGTCTGCAGGGCTTGCGGGCGGGCTTGCGGAAGCGGGATGCCGGCAAGCTGGGCGAAGTAGCGCTGCCAGGCCTCGTCCACGGTCTGCGGGTTGTCGCGCCAGCGCTCGTACTGATCGTCGACGAAGACCTGATTGATTCCGAAATCGCGATCGAACTCCATTGGACCTTCTCCCGACGCGTTGGGGCGCGGAAAATAGCGGATGCGGGAGGCGCGGGCCAGCGTTTCGGAAAAGTAGGCCGGCCGGGGCGGATGGGACCAGTTGCCGCACCGAGGGCGCGGCTTGAAACGGGGTCGAGGGGGCAGGAGACTGCGCGGGCCCGAAAAATGCCCGGGTGGCGGAACGGTAGACGCGGAGCGCTTAAAACGCCCTGAGCGAAAGCTCGTGCCGGTTCGAGTCCGGCCCCGGGTACCTGAATGCAGAACGCCGCGAGCCTTTCACAAGGCCCGCGGCGCTGTCGGTCGAAGAAGCTTGTTGGTGCTCAGGGACTGGCCGTCACCGTGAGCGGATTCGTGATGGGCGCCTGTCCGGCAGCGCCGGAACTCGCGCCGATGTCGACGACGGTCTGCTGCGGCACCGAGCTCGCGGCCTGGATCGTCGCGACGCCTCCCCCCTTGGCGCACCCGGGCGTGATGTTGGGCTGCCCGATGACGGAGGCGACCGCGGGGTTGCTGCTCGTCACCTGGATGGGAAGCCCTTGCGGCGCGGGAAGCGCCTGCGCGGGCGCCATGTGCGTCAGGGTGACGTCCATGAAGGACACGCCGCCCGGCGCGATGCTCGCCGGGGTGAGCGTGAAGGAGGCGATGGCCGGCGGCGGCGGCGCCGTCCCGCCCGGCTGCAAGGTCACGGTGGTCGCTCTCGAGACGACCTGGCGCGAGAAGCCCGACGCGGTGGTGAAGGAGAGGTTCGTCCAGGTGCGAACCGGAGTCGCGGAGCTCACCACGGCGGTCGGCATGTTGAAGCTGACCGACGAGCTGGCCCCCGGAACGTCGAGCACGTTGCAGAAGGCGCGCGCCGCGATCAGGTCGCCCCGGTCGATCTTCATGTTGTCGATCGCGCCCTTGGCGTGGGGGTCGCTCAGCGTGACCGTTGCGGTGACTTCGTTCCCGCCCGCCGTGCTGGCCGGCGTCACGGTAAGAGGCGCCGCTCCGCTGTAGCAAGAATCAGCGCCCTGCGTTGGACTGGTCCCGCAACCGACCGCGCAAGCGGTCAGCAAAGTGCAGTTGGTGGTCCCCTGATCCTGGCATTGATAGAGCACGCCCGGCTCGCAACCCGAGGTGACGAAGGTTCCTCCGCAGATCGTTCCCTTGATGGGAACGCCGCGGGTGGTCCGCGCGGCACAAGTCTGCACCAGGGTGGCGCTGCGAGAGGCGGGCGCCTGCACCTCGAGATCGCTTCCCTCGCCGCCTCCGCAGTGCAGGGCGAAAGGCAGGCAGAGAAGGAGGAGCACGCGCGCGATCGCCGACTGCATGACGTCGCTTCTTCGCAAGTCGCCAATTGTCATCAGGAGTCTCCGGTGTCGAATCGATGTCGACCCGTTGGACCTCTGGACTTTGGACCGCGGAACAGATTTTCAAATACTCTTATCGATGGCGCGCCCGCCCGGACGGCCGCCCCCCGGCGCGCCGTCCGCCTTCAGCCGCCGGCGCCGTCGCAGGTACAGGTAGCCCGCGAGGAGCAGGAGCGCTGCCGCCGCAGCGAGATATTGCACCTGGTGCATGCGGCGGCGAACGTCGTCGAGGTGCTCGCCGAAGTAGAACCCCAGCGCGACGACCACAGGCACGGTGACCGCGGCGCTCACCGCGTCGCAAAGGAGGAATTTCCAGAAACCGACACCCGAGGCGCCGGAGAGGAAGAAGATGGGCGCGCGCAAACCGGGCGTGTGGCGCCCGACGATCACGGTGAGGCCGCCGTGCCGCGCGAAGTGGGCGCGAAGCTTTTCCTGCCTTCCGACGGAGAGCACCTTGCGAACGATGCGGTGCTCGTAGGCAAGGGGTCCGAGCCGTTTTCCCCAGTGGTGGATGAGGAGATCGCCGAGGATCACGCCTCCGTATCCAATGGCGAGGCTCGGCCAGAAATCGGTGATGCCCCGAGCGGAGAACGCGCCGGCGAGAAGCAGCACGAGGTCCTCGCTGATCGGCGCGCCGAGGCCCGCCGCGCAGAGGACCGCGAGGATGGCGAGATACGTGAACCTGCCGAGCAGCGAGGCGAGCACGCGCTCCACGACGCACGTCTGTATCAGATCGGGAGTGACCTCCGGCCACGCCCCGTCCCTCCGGCGGGAACCCGCGGACCCGCCTACGGCGCGCCTTCCTGCCGTGCTATGTACGGCGCCCCATGCTGGACGCAGTCACCAAGGGGTTCCGCGCCGCCAAGCACAAGCTGACCGGCAAGGCGGAGCTTACCGAAGCGAACATCGACGACGCCCTCCGTGACATCCGCGTGGCGCTGCTCGAAGCGGACGTCGAGTTCAACGTCGCCAAACGGTTCCTCGCCCGGGTGAAGGAGAAGGCGCTCGGCGAGGTGGTCGCCACCGCCACGACCGACAAGAAGGGGAAGCGCCTGCAGGCGTCCCCGGGCGACCACTTCATCAAGATCTGCCACGACGAGCTCGAGAATCTCATGGGCCCCGTCGACACTTCGCTGGAGCTCTCCAAGAAAGGGGAGCGGCCCGCCGGGATCATGATGGTCGGGCTGCAGGGCTCGGGCAAGACCACCACGGTGGCGAAGCTCGCCAACCTCTTGCAGAAGCGGGGAAAGAAGCCGCTCCTCGTCGCCGCCGACATTTATCGTCCGGCAGCCGTCGATCAGTTGAAGCAGCTCGGCGACAAGCTGGAGATCCCCGTCTTCCACGAGGAAGGCATGAAGCCGCCCGAGATGGCGCGGCACGCGCTCTCCTTCGCCGGACAGAAGAACCGCGACGTCATCCTCTACGACACCGCCGGCCGCCTCGCCATCGACGAGCAGATGATGGCGGAGCTGGAAGAGTTGAAGAAGGAAGCGGCGCCGGAGAACATCCTCCTCGTCGCCGACGCGATGATCGGCCAGGACGCGGTGAAGACGGCCGCCGAGTTCGATCGCCGGCTGAACCTCTCCGGCTTCATCCTCACCAAGCTCGACGGCGACGCGCGCGGCGGTGCGGCGCTCTCCATCAAGGAGGTCACGGGCAAGCCCATCAAGTTCATCGGCATGGGCGAGTCACTCGACAAGCTCGAGGAGTTCCGTCCCGAGGGGATCGCGTCCCGCATCCTCGGGTTCGGCGACATCGTCGGCTTGATGAAGGACTTCGAGGGGGTCGTCGACGAGAAGAAGGCCGAGGAGGACGCGGAGAAGATCCTCACCGGCAACTTCGACCTCCACGACTTCGTCGAGCAGATCAAGCTGGTGAAGAAGATGGGCAGCGTCGGCGAGCTGCTCGAGAAGTTCCCGCTCTTCGGCGAGCTGCCCGAAGGCATCACCTTCGACGACAAGGAGCTGGGAAGGGTCGAGGCGATCATCTCCTCGATGACGAAGATCGAGCGGAAGAACCCGCAGGTCATCGGCGACGAGCGCATCGAGCGCATCGCGAAGGGATCCGGTCAGACCAGGCAGCACGTTCGCGGCCTGCTCGAACGCTTCTTCGCGATGCAGAAGGTGATGCGGCAGATCGGCGGCGGCCCCGGCGGCGCCGGCGCGGGCCTGCTCTCGCGGCTTCCCGGGTTCCGGCAGATGGCCCAGCTTCAGCAACTCAAGGGCATGCCGGCCGAAGACCTCGCAAAGATGTTCGGCATCCCCAAGGAGATGACCCAGGGCATGCCCGCCGCCGGCGGCAAGGGATCGCACTCTGCGGCGCAGGCTCGCGCGCGCCTGATGGGGTTCCAGCAGGGCCAGCCACGGCAGCTTTCCGACGACGAGCGCAAGCGGCTGCGCGAGAAGCGGAAGAAGGAACGGCAGAACAAGAAGAAGAGCCGGAAGCGCTGAGCGGTTAGCGCCGTCCGCGCGCCCCGCCAGCGTGGGGCGCACCGCCTCCGTGGAAGCCGCCGCTCGGCCGGGATGCTCCTCCGCTCGGCCGGCTGAAACCTCCGCTCGGCCGGCTGAAACCTCCGCTCGGCCGGCTGAAGCCGCCGCTCGGGCGCGCTACCCCGGGACGGGACCACCCACCCGAAACGCGAGCGGGTGCGCGATACACCGGGGAACCCCGCGCCGGCGCGCGAGTCACGACGCCGCCTCGAGACCTGGTCGAGTAGACGGGACCGGGCGTATAGGCACCGCGATACGAGCGCGATGCCCAGCCTCCGAAGTGCCCGCCACGGTAATGGCCCCAGCCGTACCCCGACCGGTACAAGCCGCGATACCAGCCGAAGTAACGCGGGCCGCGGAAGCCGAAGTGAGGATACGGCCCCCACCCCCAGATCCACGGCGCGACGACCCAAGACCAGCCGACGTTCACCGCGTAGACGTAGGCGTACGGGGCGGGAGCACCGTAGGCGCCTTCGTCGACGTACTGGTTCCCGTACGGCATCCACACCCAGCCGTACTGGGCCGTGTAGACCCACTGGCCCGTCGAGCGCGGCGGCGGCCCCTGCTGCTCCGGCGACGGAGGCGGCGGCGCGCTTTGCGAGATCCCGACGTTCTCGTCGCTACGCTGCTGCAGGATCCCGACCTGATCGTCGTCGTCTCTTTGCGCACGTGCGGGAGGCGCCGAAGGCGGCGCAGGGGGCTGCACGTCGGGCGCGGCCTCCGGCGGCTGCGCGGTCTCCACCGCCTGCCCGTCGTCGGGCGGAGGTGGCGGAGGCTCGGACTGGGCAAACGCAACAGCGGGCAAGAGGCAAAGCGACAGGAGCAGCGCGGTTCGCATGGTGGGCTCGGTCAGTGGAGGTACCAGAGCAGGTTGAGCCGGATCCCGTAGATGCTCGAGACGTCGTCGGGGGTACCCGGGAAGTTGGGGATCTCGTGCCAGGTGAAGAAGAACTCGGGGCTCAGCGCCATGTTGGGGGCGATGCGGGCGTCATAGGACAAGCCGCCCGCGAGCGCGAAGCCGGTCGGCGCGTAGGGGCGATCTCCGTACACCGCGGGATCGTAGGTGAGGCCGCCGAACCCCGCTCCGAAGTTCACGTTGAGGCCGTTCCCGGCCCGATCGCCTATGAGCAAGAGCTGACCCCGCAGCGTCGCGCTCCAGGAACCGATGCGATCGCCGTAGTAGTTGCTGCCCATGTCGGTGTTGAACTCCATGAACGTCTGGAACTGATCGGAGAACCCGTACCCGATACGGAAGTCTACATCCGCGGCGCCGAAGCGTCCCGGCCCCTCGGGAGACAGGTAGAGCGAGCCCCCACCCGCGCCGAGCGAGAGCAAGAGTCCCTGTCGCGCCTGCGGCCGATAGCGCGGCTCGTAGTAGCGGGGCGCATACGCGCGGCCCAGGAGATCGGGGTGGCGATCGAGAGAGTCGTCGGCGCGCGCTGCGAGCGGGAGCGCGGCGAGAGCGGCGGCGAGGGCGAGGATCGTCCGGGTCACGGATATTCGACAAAAGGCCGATGCGGCCCATTCACCCTGGACCGGCTTCGAAATGTTTCTTCACGAAATGTGGCCGGCTGCCCGTCAGCGCCGTCTACGCCTTCTCGCGAAAATCCCTACAGGGATGGCGGGCTCGACCTCATCGCGTCGCCGCGAGCTGGGCGCGCAGCCGCCCGATGCCATCCACGCTGCGCGCGCCATACCAGGAGAGATCGCGGCCCGAACAGAAGAGAACGCGCGCCGACGGAATCGCGCTCTGCAGGGCGGAGGCGTCGGCAGCGCTGAACGGATGCGGCTCGTCGGGAAGCAGGATCAGCTCGGGCGAGCGCTCGCGCACCTCCTCGAGCGTTACCCTTGGATATCTCGTGTCGCGATCGCCGGCGGGCCTCGACGCATCGCGCCCCAGATCGGCCTGCAAGGGATAGCGCCGGACCCGATCCCCGAAAACGTTCTCACCCCCTACGAGGGAAAGCGCGTCGTGTATGAACGTCTCCGCGTTCACCGTCATGAGCGGATCCATCCAGATGGGTACGAAGGTGCGCAGCGCCGGCCGAGGCGCGGGGAGCGCGGCTTCGCGATACCCGCGGCGGAGCAGATCGAGCACCGAGGGATCGTGGTCCACGCCGAGGATGCGCGCCAGCCGGGCGAGGTGGGCGATGCCCTCGGCTACCTTGCGCGGAAAGGAGACGAAGACCTGAAGCTGCAGCCGCGCCAGCTCCTCGATCGGCGCGCGCGAATTTTCCTCCTGGTTGGCGAGCACCAGATCGGGGCGAAGCGCGGCGACCGCATCGACGTCGACGTCCTTCGTCCCGCCGGCGACGGGTATCGCTTCGACCGCCCCCTGCGGCTCCACGCAGTAGCGCGTCCGACCCACAAGCCGTGCACCCGCGCCCAGTGCGAAGACGTTGAGCGTATCGCTCGGGACCAGCGAGACGATCCGCTGGGGCGGGCGCACGAAGAGAACTTCGCGTTTGCGGTCGTCAAAGAGGCGCAACGGCACGCGCTTCCTCTATCATCCGAAATGCCATGCGCGCGATCGTCGTCCGGGCCCCGGGCGGGCCCGAGGTGCTGGAGGTTTCTCAAGTCCCCGATCCGGTTCCCGGCGAGTCGGATCTCCTCGTGCGCGTCCGCGCCGCGGGCTTGAACCGCGCCGATCTCTTGCAGCGCCTCGGCCGCTATCCGGCTCCGCCCGGCGAGTCGTCAATACTCGGGCTCGAGGTGGCCGGCGAGGTGGTGCACGCCGGCGCGGCGACACGCGGACCGTCGGGAGGCGCTTTCGCTCCCGGAGACCGGGTCATGGCGCTCGTCGGCGGCGGCGGCTACGCGGAGCTTGCACGCGTTCCCGCAGCGCAGGCGATGCCCATTCCGCGCGGCCTCGATTTCGCCGAGGCGGCGGCCATCCCCGAAGCCTTCCTCACCAGCTGGCTCAACCTCTTCTTGATCGGGCACCTATCGGCAGGCGAGGTGGCCGTCGTCCACGCGGGTGCGAGTGGAGTCGGGTCGGCGGCGCTGCAGCTTTGCCGCGGCCTCTGCCGCGCCGTCATCGCGACGGCCTCGGAACGAAAGCACGAGGCTTGCCGGTCCTTCGGCGCGACCCACGTGCTCAAGCGCGAGGAGGTTCCTGCGCGCCTTCCCCACATGGTGCGCGAAGCTGCGGGAAGCAATGCCAACCTCGTCTTCGATCTGGTGGGCGGCGCCTATCTGGAAGCCAACGTGGCGGCGCTCGCGCAGGATGGGCGACTCGTCTGCATATCCACCCTCTCCGGTGGAAAGGCGACGCTCGACCTCGGCGCCGTCTTGTACAAGCGGCTTTCCATCATCGGCTCGACGCTGCGCTCGCGAAGCCCCGTCGAGAAAGCCAGGCTGGTCGCCGACTTCACCGCCAAGGCATTGCCTCGTTTCGACACCGGAGAATTGAAGCCGGTGCTCGGAGCGACCTTCCCGCTTGCAAATGCGGCGCAGGCGCACGAGCGGATGGAAAAGGACGAGGTGGTAGGGAAACTGGTGCTCCTCGTCTAAAAAACCCCAGGATCTACGGGGCTGTAGGCATAGAGAATTGTTGCGTGTCGGCCGGGGCTTCGGCGATTGTGCTCCTGTCCTTTTGCAGCCCCGGGCGCGAAACAAATCGGACGGCGAGGTGTGTTCTTGGCTCGAATGATTTCGCTTGGCAAAGGCAGGAGCGCGTGAGCCTCCCGCACCTGCTCCTCGTCGACGACAGCGAGGCAGTCCTCGCCTTCGAGCGCGCGGCGCTCTCGGGCCATTACGTCGTGACGACGGCCGCCAACGGCCGCGAGGCGCTGGAGAAGGTCGCCGCGGTCCGTCCGGCGGCGATGCTCCTCGACCTTTCCATGCCGGAGATGGACGGCGACGAGGTGCTCGCGCAGATGCAGCGCAACGCCGATCTGCGCCGCATCCCGGTGATCATCATCTCCACCGAGAAGCAGCGCGCCGAAGCGTGCGTGAAGAACGGCGCGAAGGCCTATCTGCCGAAGCCGATCCGCGCGCAGGACCTCCTGCCGCTCGTGGGCCGCGTCCTGGAAGACGAGCGCCGCGCCACGCTGCAGGGAAGCCTCTCCGCGCTCTTCGTCAGCGCCGGCCAGATCGAGATCGGCCTCCCTCTCGATTCCGTCCTCTCGGTCCTCCACCAGGCCGCGACCCGGCCGCTTCCGATCGGTCCTTCCTACCTCTGCGAGATGCTCGATCTGCACGGCGAGCCCGTTCTCGTGCTCGACCTCGCGAAGCGCCTCGGCCAGGAGCATGCTCGGCCCATCGAGGAGCGCAAGCTGGTGGTCATCGACTGCCAGGGAGCGCCCTTCGCCGTCTGCGTCGATGCGGTGCGCGATCCCGAAGAGATCTCGCGCGAGCGGCTCTCGAGCGGCGAGGCCCTGGGAGGGTCGGAACACGGCGCCCTCGGCTCGGCGCTCATCGCCCTCGCCCGCACGGCGCGCGGCCCCTTGCCGATCGTCGATCCCCGGGCGCTCGCCTCCCGCAAGCTGCTCTCCGATCTCTCCCGCGCGCTCCGCGCCAAGGCGATCTCCTGATGCGCGCCGTCGACGAACGCGTGGTCGAGCGCCTCACCGAGTACGCCGCGCGGTACACCGGCTTCTCGCTCGACGCCATCCTCCCCGACGCGATCCGCCGCGCGGCCGGGAAGCTGGCCGACGACGGCGAGCGTATCCTGCTTCGCGCCGCCCACGGCGAAGGAAACGTGGTGCGCGCGCTCTACCAGGCCGTCTCGGTCGGCGAGACCTTCTTCTTCCGCCACCCGGAACAGTTCGCCTTCATCGGCCGCACCATGGTCCCGGAGTGGATCGCCGCCCGCAAGCAGCGCATCAACGTCTGGAGCGCCGGCTGCGCCACCGGCGAAGAAGCCTATTCGCTCGCCGCGTGCCTGCTCGACCTCGTTCCCAGGCATGTCGAGGTGAGCATCCTCGCTACCGACCTGCTCGAGCGGAATCTCGCCTCGGCGCGCGAAGGCGTCTATGGCGCCTGGTCGCGCAGGCCCTCGGGACCGATGCTGCACCCGATCTTCGAGGAGAAGTCGTCCGATTCCCGCATGCGCATCGCTCCGCGCCTGCGCGGCCCGGTCCGCTTCGCGCAGCACAATCTGCTCGAGCCGCAGAACGCCGGGTCGTTCGACCTCATCCTCTGCCGCAACGTCCTCGTTTATTTCTCTCCGGAGTCTGCACGCAAGGCGGTGGGCCACCTCGTTTCGGCCCTGGCGGCGGACGGCGCCCTCCTCTTCGGACCGATGGACATCGGCGAGCAGCCCCCCGGCCTCGCCTACGGCGCCGCTCCCGAGCTGCAGATCTACCGCCGGCAAGCGGAGGCGCAGCCTGCGAAGCCCCGCGTTCCCGCGACTCCCACGCAAAAGGTCGAGCCGGTGCGCGCGCGTCGAGCTGCGCCTCCGGAGCCCATCGCCATCCACCTCCGCGCTCTCGTCTCCATCGAGCGCGGGGAGCGGAAGACGGCGAAGGCCGCCCTCGAGGAGCTGTCGCTGCGCGTTCCCGACTACCTGCCCGGCATCCTCGAGCGGGCCCTCATGCACATCCGACAGGGCGAGCGCGCCGCGGCCACCCAGCTCATGCGCGACGTCCTCCGCCGCACCGAGAAGATGCCGCTCGAGGATCTCGTGCCGGGCCCCGAGCCGCTGCCGGTCGAGTTCTATCGATCCTCGGCCGAGCAGTTCTTGCGTTCCCGCGGGGGTGTGGAATGAAGATCACCGCCCGCACCCGCGAGACGTCCTCCGAACAAGCCCGCGTACTCCTCGAGAGGCGCGCCGAACGGCTGCGCGAGAAGCCTCGCGACGGCGCCGACGAAGAGGCGGTGCTGTGGGCCGCCGAGTTCCCGGTCGGCGAGGACAGCTACGCGCTGCCGCTCGACGCGCTCCGCGCCGCCGTGCCGCTGCGCATGGTGACCTCCGTCCCGCTCTCGCCTCCGCACGTCATCGGCATCCTCCGCTTCCAGGGCCAGATCCTCACCGCCATGAGCCTCTCCTCGCTCCTCGGCGGGCGCGGCTGGCGCGAAGACCCCGCGGTGCTCCTCGTCGTCGATCCGGGACTCGGCGGCCGCCTCGTCGCCCTCGACTGCGAGCGGATCCCCAAGCCGGTCTCCATTCCCCTCGCGCTCGTCGAGCAGGCCCGTTCGCGCTCCTCCGAGGCAGTGATCGAGGTGACGCTTCCCGGCCTCAAGCAGTTGAACCTCATCGACCTGAAGCGGCTGCTCGATCGCAGGGTGCAGGAGACGCGGGGATGATGGACGATTTTCTCGCGCAGCTGCTCCCTGGATTCGTCGACGAGTCGGCGGAGATCGTCGAGCGCCTGACCCAGCATCTCATCGAGCTGGAGAAGGCCCACGACAAGACGCGCTTCGACGACCTCGCTCGCGGCCTGCACACCTTGAAGGGCAGCTCGGCGACCCTCGGCCTCGAGGAGCTGAGCGACCTCGCGCACAAGATGGAGGACGTGGTCCTCCCCTTGCGCGGCAAGGACATCGCCCTTCCCGGCGCCGTCGCCGATGCGGTCCTCGCCACTCTCGACGTGTGGCTCGCGAACCTGCGCGCGACGAACAACAAGACCGAGCTTCCGGCGCTCGCGCCGAGCGTGCAGCTCCTCGAGTCGCTCCGCGCGCTGGTCGGCGCGCCGCCGCCGAAGAAGAACGGCTCGCACGTGGGAGCGGCACAGACGCCCGCGCAGGCTGCGCCGGCACCCGCCCCCGCCGCGCATCCCGCAGCGAAGGAAGCCCCTCCCCCGCCGGTCGCAGCGACGCCGGCCGCCCCTGCTCCCGAGGCCGAAGAGGCGGAGCCTGCCCAGGCCGAAGAAGCGGGAAGCTGGCGCGTCCGCACCCGCGACGTGGTGGCGCTGCTCCACGAGGTCGAGCGCCTGCGCGAAGTCCGCCTGCGCGTCGACGAGCGCCGCCGCGAATTGGATCGCACTCTCGCCGCGCTCACCCGCCTCGGCATGCTCGCCCAGACCGCCGAGGTCCGCGGACAGCTCGCCGGCGTGCAGCGCGCCCTCGCTTCCGACGGCGAGGAGGCGGCCGACATCGTCGCCTCGATGGAAGAGGGCCTGAAGGCCATCACCACGCTGCCGATGCGGACCATCCTCGAGCCGCTCCGCCGCACCGTGCGCGACGTCTGCAAGACGACCGGCAAGCTCGCCCGCCTCTCGGTGGTCGGCGGCGAGGTGTCGCTCGACCGCCGCATCCTGGAGTCGCTCCGCGGCCCGCTCGTCCACCTGGTCCGCAACGCGGTCGATCACGGCATCGAGTCGCCCGAGGTGCGCGAGGGTCGCGGCAAGCACCGCGAAGGCGCCCTCGTCATCCGCGTGGAGCAGCAGGGCAACATGCTCTTCATCGAGGTCTCCGACGACGGAGGCGGCCTCGACAACGCCCGCATCAAGCAGGTGGCCATCGAGCGCAACATCGTCCCCACCGCCGAGGCGGAGGCGATGCTGCCCGCCCAGCTCCACCAGCTCATCTTCCGCAACGGTTTCTCCACCCGCGGGACGGTCACCGAGGTCTCGGGTCGCGGCGTCGGCATGGACGTCGTGCGCAACGAGGTCCAGGCGCTGCAGGGTCACGTCGAGGTCCAGTCGACGCCGGGACAGGGCAGCCGCTTCCTGCTCTCGCTCCCCGCCGACCTGGGCAGCTCGCCGGTCCTGGTGGTCCGCTGCGGCGAGCACCAGCTCGGCCTGCCCATGTCGGCCATCGAGACTTCGCTCCTCGCCCGCTTCGACGAGGTGAAGACCTCGCGCGAGAGGATCCAGCTCGTCCATCGCGAGGAGCTGCTTCCCCTCGCCGATCTCGGCGCGCTGGTCGGCCTGCGCCAGGCGGAGCAGCCGCAGGAAGGCCAGCCGCTCCTCGTCCTGCAATCGCAGGGCAAGCGCGTCGCCCTCGCGGTCGACGAGGTGATCGGAGACCTCGAGCTCGCCATCCGCCCGCTCCCGCCGGAAGTGCGCGAGCTTCCCGCCTACCAGGGCGCGGCAACGCTCGCCCGCGGCGAGCTGCTCCTCATCGTCCGCCCCGACTGGATCGCCGGGCTCGAGCGGAAGGCCTCTGCCATCGCTTCCTCGCGGCGCGCTCTGGTCGTCGACGACTCGCTCACCGCCCGCGCGCTGCATCGCACCGCGCTGGAAGCCGGCGGATACGTCGTCCATACCGCCTCGAACGGCCGGCAGGCCCTCGAGCAGCTCCGTCACGCCTCCTACGACGTGCTGGTGGTCGACATCGGCATGGAGGAGATGGACGGCTTCGAATTGACCCGCGCGATCCGCAAGAAGCCGGAGATCGCGCAGGTCCCCGTCGTCCTCGTCTCCGCCCACGACTCCGCGGCCGATCGCCAGCGCGGCTCGGAAGCCGGCGCCGACGCCTTCCTCTCCAAGAAGGAGTGCGTCTCCGGCCGTCTCGTCGCCGAGGTCTCCGCGGTCGTCGCCAGAAAGCAGGGTGCGGCATGAAGCCCATCCGGATCCTCGTCGCGGACGACTCGCTGACCATGCGCTCCGCGCTCGTCGCCCTCCTCGGCGAAGAGCACGGTCTGCAGATCGTCGGCCAGGCCCGCGACGGCGTGGAGGCGGTGCAGAAGGCGCGCGCCCTGCGGCCCGACGTCATCACCATGGACGTCAACATGCCGCGGCTCGACGGGCTCGGCGCGACCGCCGCGATCATGGCGGAGTCGCCCTCGCGCGTCCTCATGGTCTGCCAGGTGAGCGAGGAGCGGCAGCTCGATCTCTCCTTCCGCGCCATGGCCGCCGGAGCGCTCGAGGTCCTGCCCAAACCGGGGCCCGGTCCTCACGAGCTTCGCCTGTTCGGCGCCCGGATCGCCGAGGCGGTGCGTCTGATGGCGGAAGTCCCCGTCGTTCGCCGCCACCGCGCCTTCGCCTTCCACGAAGGGCCGAAGGCCCACCCCGCGGGCGTCGGCGCCATCGGCATCGTCGCCTCGACCGGTGGTCCGCCCGCCCTCACCGTGGTGCTCCGCTCCCTGCCCGCCGGGTTGCCCGCGCCGATCTTCATCGCGCAGCACATCGCCGCGGGCTTCACGCCGGGCCTGTTGCGCTGGCTGGGCGAGGTGAGCGAGTCGCAGGTCCGCGTGGCCAAGGACGGCGAGGTTCCCGCTGCCGGCGTCGTCTACCTGCCGCCCGACGGTTGCGACCTCGAGATCGATCCGGAAGGGATCGTCCGCACGCCCGCATCCAACGGCGTCCACGTCCCGAACGGCAACCGCCTCTTGCACTCGATCGCCAAGGTCTACGGTCCGCGTTCCGTCGGCGTCGTCCTCACCGGGATGGGCGACGACGGAGCGCAGGGCCTGCTCGCCATCCGCCATGCCGGCGGAGCCACCTATGCGCAGGACGAGGCGTCCTGCGTCGTCTTCGGAATGCCCAGCGCAGCGCGCGCGCTGGGCGCCACCGACACCCTGGTCCCGGTCGACGGGATCGGACCGCTCCTCGCGGGCCTGTGCGCGCGAGGGATGAAAGCCCAATGAAGCCCATGACCAACGAAACGGAAACCGCAGCTTCCTCCTCGCGCCGGTCGGCGCGCTTCCCGCTGGTGTGGAAGATCTCGCTCCTCGTCGGCCTGACGCTGGTCGGCTCGTCGGCCGTGATGGGGCTGGCGCAGAACAAGTACTTCGCCTCGGTGCTCGAGCAGGAAGGCCGCTCGCGCGCCAAGGCGATCGCCAACACCCTCGCCTCGGCGCTGGTGGAGATGCCCGACTCCGCCGTCGCCTCGACCGTCCAGGCGGTGAAGAAGGACGCCGGCGTCGCCTACATCGAGGTGGTGGCCGCGAACGGCTCGATCCTCGCCCACACCTTCGAAGGCAGGCCGCCCGCCCAGGACGCGGCGCAGCTCAAGGAAGGTGAGAAGGTCAACGAGGTCGTGCTCGACGGCACCACCTACGTCGACGTTCCGGCGGCCGTGATCACCGGCACGCTGGTCCACGTCGGCCTGGACCCGGCGGTCACCCGCGCCCGGCTCCACGAGGCGCAGACCCGCGCCCTGCTCCTGACGCTGATCGCGGTGGCCATCTCTCTCGCCCTCGCCTACTTCCTCGTCCGGCGCATCATCGATCCGCTCCGCCGCCTCACCCACGTCGCGAACCGCGTGGTCGCCGGCGACCTCACCCAGAAGGTGGACGTCGACTCCGACGACGAGATCGGCGAGATGGCCTCGGCCTTCGGCAAGATGCTCGGCAAGCTGCAGGAGGCGGTCAGCGCGCTGCAGGACTCGGTGAAGCTCCTCAAGGAGGCCGGCAACGACCTTTCCGTCTCCACCTCGGAGCAGGGCGAGACCATCACCAAGCAGGCGACCGCGCTGCAGGAGACGCAGGTCACCGCCCAGGAGATCAAGCAGACCTCGCTCCTCGCCGCGCAGAAGGCGGAAGCGATCCTCAAGCTCACCGAGCAGGCCGACGAGGTTTCCGCCTCCGGCGAGCAGGCCCTGGAATCGACCCTCGGCGGCCTCACCGACATCCGCTCGCAAGTGGACGAGATCGCGCAGAAGATCGCCCAGCTTTCCGAGCGCACCGCCCAGATCGGCGGCATCACCCAGACGGTGAAGGACCTCGCCGACCAGTCCAACATGCTGGCGCTCAACGCCGCCATCGAGGCGGTCCGCTCGGGCGAGCACGGCAAGGGCTTCGCGGTCGTGGCCCGCGAGATCCGCAGCCTCGCCGATCAGTCCATCCAGGCGACCAACCGGGTGCGCGAGATCCTCGAGGACATCTCGGGATCGATCCGCGGCGCGGTGGCCATCACCGAGCGCGGCTCGCAGAAGATCGAGGGCGGCCTCGGCCAGGTGAAGCAGTCCGGCGAGAACCTCCGCCAGCTCTCCAACATCGTGAAGGACAACTCCTCGGCGGTGCGCCAGATCGCGGCCGCGGTCTCGCAGCAGAACGCGGGCATCACGCAGATCTTCAGCGCCGTCACCGACCAGACCAAGATGATGGACGAGACCATGCGCCGCCTGGAGTCCACCACCGCCGCGGCGGGCGTCCTCAAGGACCTCTCCGAGCGCGTCTCCGGCGTGGTCAGCCGCTTCCAGCTGTAAGTCGTGTAGTCGCGTCGCCCCCGCGGCGCGAAGCACCACGGGCCGCCTCCGAGAAATCCGGAGGCGGCCTTTTCTTTTCCGGCTTAGGATGCCCGCCATGGCCTGCGAGCACATCCGGAAGGCCGGCAATGCGCCGGCGAAGACGCCGAACGGCTGCGAGGAGTGCCTGAAGACCGGCAGCAAGTGGGTGCAGCTTCGCCGCTGCCTTTCTTGCGGTCACGTCGGCTGCTGCGATTCGTCGCCCGGAAAGCACGCCACCGGGCATTACCAGTCGACCCAGCATCCGGTGATGCAGAGCTTCGAGCCCGGACAGAGCTGGAAGTGGTGCTACGTCGACGAAGTGCAGGCGTGATCGCCGTCCAGCACCTGGTCAAGGAGTACCGCGTCCACCGGCGCGATCCCGGGCTTCGGGCCGCGCTGCGGTCGCTCGTGCGCCGCCGCATGGAGACGGTGCGCGCGGTGGACGACGTGACCTTCGAGGTCGCGGCGGGCGAGCGGGTCGGGTTCCTCGGACCGAACGGCGCGGGCAAGACCACCACGCTCAAGGTGCTCTCGGGCCTCCTCCACCCGACTTCCGGGCAGGTGACCGTCGCGGGACAGACTCCCAAGGAGCGCTCCGACTCCTTCCTCAAGCAGATCACCCTGGTAATGGGCCAGAAGCAGCAGCTGTTGTGGGACCTCCCTCCTTCCGAGACATTCCTGCTCAATCGAGCCATCTACGACATCCCGCGCGCCCAGTACGAGGAGACGGTCGCGGAATTGACCAGCCTGCTCGACCTCGGTCCGCTCCTCGGAAAGCCGACCCGCCAGCTCTCCCTGGGAGAGCGGATGAAGTGCGAGCTCGCGGTCGCCCTGCTCCATCGCCCGCGGGTTCTCTTCCTCGACGAGCCGACCATCGGTCTCGACGTCTCCATGCAGGCCACGGTGCGCAGCTTCGTGCGTGCGTACAACGAGCGCTTCTCCGCCACGGTGCTCCTCACCAGCCATTACATGGACGACGTCGCCGAGCTTTGCCCGCGCGTCCTCGTCATCGACCATGGCCGCCTCATCTTCGACGGCGCGCTGGGCGAGTTGGTGCAGCGCGTGCGTCCGGACAAGAGAGTCCTGCTGCGGCTCTCGCGGCCCGTCCAGCGGCGCGATCTGGAGCCGCTCGGCACCGTGGTCCAGTTCGGCGAGGAAGCCGTCATCCTCCAGGTGTCGCACGACCAGTTACAGTCGTCCGTCCAGCGCGCCCTGACCCAGCTTCCGCTCCGCGATCTGACGGTCGAGGATCCGCCGCTCGAGGAAGTGATGCGGGAGCTGTTCGCGCGGGGAGCAAAGGAAGGCGCCGCGTGAGCGTGAGGGCGGCCGTCAGGGCGTATCCGGCCCTCTTGCGCACCGGATTCGCCGCCGCGGTCGCCTATCGGGCCGAGTTCCTCATCTGGATGTTCTCCACCAACATGCCGCTCATCATGCTCGCGCTCTGGGCGGCGGTGGCGCGGAACGGCCCGGTCGGGCCCTATTCGCAGGGCAGCTTCGTCGCCTACTACCTCGCGACGCTCCTCGTCCGGCTCATGACCGGCGCCTGGGTCGTGTGGGAGCTGACGATGGAGATCCGCCAGGGCACCCTCGCCCTGCGCCTGTTGCGCCCCTTGCACCCGCTCGTGGCCTACAGCGCCGAGAACCTCGCCGCCCTGCCCCTGCGCGGCATCATCGCCCTTCCCGTGGTCGGCATCCTCCTCTGGAGCGCCCGCGCGCACCTCGGCCACGATCCGTTCCTCTGGGCGATCTTTCCCTTGGCGATGCTCGGCGCCTGGCTCCTCACCTTCCTCGTCATGGCGGTCATCGGGACGCTCGCGCTCTTCCTCGAGAGCGCCACCAGCCTCTTCGAGGCCTGGCTCGGGATCTCCGCCGTCCTCTCCGGATATCTCATCCCCCTCGATCTGTTCCCGCACGGAGTGCAGCAGGTCGCGCTGGTCTTGCCGTTCCGCTTCCTGCTCTCCTTTCCGGTCGAGCTGATCCTCGGGAAGCCGACCCACGGGAACGCCCTGTTGCTGCTTGCCGCGCAGTGGGGCTACCTCCTTTTCTTCTTCGCCGTCCTGAGCGCGGTGTGGCGCGCGGGCCTCCGGCGTTACGCGGCGTACGGCGGATGAAGCGCCTGTTCGCGGTCGTGCGCGCCCAGCTTCGCGCCTCGGTGGCGCTCGCGCTCCAGTACCGCCTGGAGTTCGTGGTCGAGGGCGCGCTCGCGGTGCTCTGGGTGGCCGTGACGCTGGTCCCCATCCTCGTCGTCTTCGGCCGCACGGAATCGATCGCGGGATGGTCGTTCCCCGAGATGCTGCTCGTCCTCGGCTGGTTCGTCGCCCTCAAGGGATTCCTCGAAGGAGCAGTTAGTCCTTCGCTCATGAATGTCATCGAGCACGTGCGCAAGGGGACGCTCGATTTCATCCTCTTGAAGCCCGCGGACGCCCAGCTACTCGTCTCCATCGCCAAGATCGAGCCCTGGCGGGTGGTCGACCTCGCGGGAGCGCTGGCGATCTTCGTCTACGCCTTCCACAGGCTCGGTCGAGGTCCTTCGCTCCTGGACGTCGCGGCGGCCGCGGCGATGCTCGTCGCGGCGCTCCTCGTCCTCTACTCGATCGCCATCCTGGTCGTGTCGATCGCCTTCATCGCGGTGCGCGTCGACAACCTGCTCTACCTCTTCCAGAGCGTGTTCGACGTCGCCCGCTGGCCGAGCACCATCTTTCGCGGCGCGCTGGCCGTGGTCTTCACCTACGTCCTTCCCCTCGCGCTCATGACCACCTATCCGGCGCTCGCGCTCCTCGGAAAGCTGACGCCCGCGACGGCCTTCGGAGCGCTCGCGGGAACGCTGGCGTTCGCGGCCTTCGCGCGGTTCTCCTGGCGCGCATCGATCGGGCGGTACACCTCCGCCTCGTCGTGAAATCGGTGCGCGAAGAGCTTCCGATCGACGAGGCGCTGCCGGACATCCGCGAGGCGCTCCGAAAGGGACCGGCGGTCGTCATCGAAGCGCCGCCGGGCGCCGGGAAGACGACGCGCGTTCCGCCCGCCTTGCTGGACGAGGTCGCGGGCGAGGTACTGGTCCTCGAACCCCGCCGCATCGCGGCGCGCGCCGCTGCCCGCCGTGTCGCCGCCGAGCGCGAAGAGAAGCTGGGCGAGTCGGTCGGGTACCAGGTCCGCTTCGAGGACGTCTCCGGACCGCACACCCGCTTGCGCTTCTTGACGGAAGCCATTCTCACCCGGCGCCTGCTCCGCGATCCGTCGCTGGCCGGCGTGGGAGCGGTGGTGCTCGACGAATTCCACGAGCGCCACCTGCACGGCGATCTCGCGCTTGCGCTTCTGGCGCGGCTGGTGCGGACCACGCGGCCGGATCTGAAGCTCGCCGTCATGTCGGCCACACTGGAGACGGAACCGGTCGCGGCCTTCCTCTCCTGTCCCGTCGTGCGGAGCGAAGGACGGCGCTATCCGGTGGAGATCGAGCATCTCGAGCGACCCGACGATCGCCGCCTGCCGGAGCAAGTGGTGGCGGCGGTGCGGCGCGCGACGGTCCCGGGGACACGCGGCGACGTCCTCGTCTTCCTGCCTGGCGCGGGCGAGATCCGCGCCGCCGCGCAGGAGCTTTCCGATCTCGCCGAGGCGCGCGGGCTTCTCGTGGTGCCGCTCCACGGGGATCTCTCCTCGGAGGAGCAGGACCGGGCCCTCGCGCCCGCACAGCGACGTAAGATCATCCTCTCGACCAACGTCGCCGAAACGAGCGTCACCGTCCCCGGAGTTACTGTCGTGGTGGACAGCGGCCTCGTCCGCCTCGCGGGCCACTCGCCCTGGTCGGGGTTGCCCTCGCTCTCGGTAGCGAAGGTGAGCAAGGCTTCCGCGGAGCAGCGTGCCGGACGCGCCGGCCGGACCGAGGCCGGACGCGCGATCCGTCTCTATACCCGCGCCGACTTCGAGTCCCGCGTGGCCTTTCATCCGCCCGAGGTGCAGCGCGCCGATCTCGCCGAGATGTCGCTCGATCTGCTGGTCTCCGGCATCGATCCCAGAACGCTCGCTTGGCTCGATCCGCCTTCGCCCAAGGCGCTCGGATCGGCCGCGGACCTGCTTCGCAGGCTAGGTCTCGTCGATCGCGCAGGTCGGCCCACCGACCTCGGGCGCAAATGCGCACAGATGCCCCTTCACCCGCGCCTCTCCCGGTTGGCGCTCGAGGCCGCGCGCCGCGGCGCATCGCGCGAGGGATTCGCGGCCGCGGCCATCCTCGGCGAGCGCGAAGCGAGGCTCACGACGCAAGCGCCGACGGGCCGCTCCGACGTCCTGGAGCTGATCGATCGGACGCAGATCCGTCCCGGCTCGCGCCTCGACCGGGCTCGGCTTCAGATCGAGCGGATGGCCGGTCCGGTGGCGAAGGCGTCGGGCCGCGATGCTCGCGAGGAGGCGGTCTGCATCGCGGTGCTCGCCGCCTTTCCCGATCGCGTCGCGCGGCGGCGAAATCCGGGCAGCGCGGAAGTCGTCTTCGCCGGCGGCGGCTCGGCGACCTTGGCCCGCGAATCGGCGGTGCGCGACGCCGAGCTGCTCGTCGCGGTCGATGCCGAGGAGCGGCGCACCACCCGTGCCAACGTCCTCGTTCGCCTGGCGAGCGCCGTCGAGCCGGAGTGGCTTCTCGATCTCTTTCCCGACGATCTCGCCGAATCGATCGAAGTGGAATGGGACAAGGACCGCGAACGCGTAGTCGTGATTTCGCGGTTGACCTACGAGGGCCTGGTGCTCGAGGAATCGCGCCGGCCGCCCAACGCCGCGGAGGCTTCCCTGGTCGCGAAGGTTCTCGCCTCCCATGTCCGCCCCGAGATGCTGCTCGATCCGGACGCGCTCGCGACGCTCCGCGGGCGCGTCGAAGCGGTGATCGCCGCCGCGCCGGAACACGGCCTACGCAAGATCGAAGACGACGACGTCCGGAAGGCGCTCGAAGCTCTCTGCGAAGGGCTGTCCTCCCTGGAAGACTTGCGCAACTCGGATCTACGAGGCGCGATCCTCGAACGCACCGGCCCGGGCGCAGCCGCGCTGCTCGACCGTCTCGCTCCCGAATCGGTCGCGCTCCCCTCCGGCCGGCGGGTCCGGGTGGAGTACGCCCCCGGCCACCCTCCGGCGCTGCATTCGCGCCTGCAGGACTTCTTCGGCATGCAGCGCGGTCCCGCCATCGTGCAGGGCCGGCTTCCGCTCGTCCTCCACCTGCTCGCGCCGAACGGCCGCGCGCAGCAGGTGACGCAGGACCTTTCGGGGTTCTGGGAGCGGCACTACCCGGCCGTGCGTCGCGAGCTGATGCGGCGATATCCGAGGCACGCCTGGCCCGAGGATGGCGCTACGGCTACGCCGCCCGCGCCCAAACCGCGGCGTTAGCGCCGGGCGCAGACGCCGCTGCTCATCCACTCAGTGGATCGCGGCACGCACCGGCAATTCGCGAACGAATCGCGCTTCCGCCGCCGCGAGCACCGCGAGGCGCTCCTCGAGCCCGTCCGGCGCCACCTTGCGCGCCAGCCGCAGGAACAGGGACCCGTGCCCCGCCTCCGCCTGCGCCAGCTCCTCGTAGAAATCGCGCAGGTGGCGCTCGGGCAGGTTGTCCGCAAGCAACTGCAGCCGCTCGCGGCTGCGCAGTTCGATGAGCGCGGAGACGAGGAGCTGATCGAGCAATCGCTCCGCCGGCGGCTGCCGCACCAGCGCCCGCAACGCCTGCGCGTATGGGTCGCCGCCGTCGCGTCCGAGCGAAAGACCCCGGCTCTCCAGGAGCGCCAGCACCTTGGCGAGATGCCCCGCCTCCTCGCGCGCGAGCCGCGCCATGGCGCGAGGCAATCCGGGGACGTCGGGAAAGGCCGCGAGCATGCTCAGGGCGTGCGCCGCGGCCTTCTTCTCGCAATGTGCGTGATCGACGAGCACCTCGTCGAAGCGCTCGAGCGCCAGCTTCAGCCAATCGGGCGATGTCTCGCAGAGAAGCTGCACGTCAGGGCTTGTTGCACGGCCCCGCGACACCGGGCAAGAAGATCGGATGCGCGTCGGCATCCTCTCCGACACCCACGGGCTCCTGCGGCCCGAGGTCCGCGCGGCATTCGCCGGCGCGAGCCACATCCTCCACGCCGGCGACATCGGGGACATCCAGGTCCTGCGGGATCTGGAGAGGATCGCTCCGGTGACCGCGGTGGCCGGGAACGTCGATGGGTTCCGCTGCGGGAAGGCCGGCGAAACGGCGCGCGTCGAGCTGGAAGGCGTCCGGTTCTTCCTCACCCACATCCTCGATCGCCCACGGAAACCGCGACCGGAGGTCGTACGTGATCTCGCCCGCGCTCCGGCCGACGTGGTGGTCTTCGGCCACAGCCATCTCCCGCACGACGAGACCATCGACGGCATCCGCTACCTGAACCCCGCCAGCGCGGGCCCGCGCCGTTTCGACCTGCCCGTCTCGGTGGCAATGCTCGAGGTTTCGGGCGGCAAGGTCCGCTCGGCGCGCTTCGTCGGGCTGGACCGTCGCAGCGAAGCGGCGCTGGAAAAGCGCATGAACCAGCTCAGCGCGGACTAGGGCTCAGTCGAGCGACAAGAGATGCAGCTCGCCGGCGTGGGCGACCGCCGCCTGCCGCGGAATGGTCGCGTGGAGGCGCGAGAGGACGCGGGTAGCGTCGAAGGAGGCGATGGCGCCGGCCGGGTCGAGTCCGCGGCCGATGGCCTCGTCCCAAGTGGTTCCGTCGACGGCGGCGCCGGCGAACTCGGTCGGGCCGTCGCGGCCGTCGGTGCCCGCGGCGAGGAAGGATGCGCGCTTTCCCCGCAGGGCGTGCGCCATGAGGAGCGCGAGGTGCTGGGCCCGGCCGCCGGGCGGCGCCGAGGCCGGAATGCGCGCCTCCGGCTCGCCCGAGGCACAGAAGAATCCGGGGCCGGCTCGCTCGGCGTATCCCCGCGCCACCTCCTCGACGGGTCCGGTGACCAGCGGTAGCACCTCTGCCGGAGGGCGGAGCCGCGCCGCCTCCCGGGCGGGCGCCGTGAAATCGCACAGCGTCACGTGCTCGATGAAGTCGGCGGGCTCTCCCGGTTTCAACGTCTCGCCCGCCCCGCGCTCGAGGATCTCCCACGCCGCGCGCGGCAGATCGATGGACCGCCGGTGCAGGATCTCGCGCGCCTCCGAGAAGGTGGTGGGATCGGCGGCGGCCGGACCGCTGGAGACGGCGCTGGTCCCGCCGCGCGGCACGTCGACGAGCACCAGCGCGCGCGCCCGCCGGACACCCGCGGCGTAGAGGGCCCTGGCAAGCCCACCGCCCTTGAGCTTCGAAAGATGCGCGCGGACGCAGTTCATCTCCTCGATCGGCGCCCCGCTGCGCAAGAGCGCCTCGTTGACGGCGCGCACGTCCGCAAGCGAAAGGCCTGGGCGGGGGACCTCGGCGAGCGACGATCCTCCGCCGCTCACGAGGAGGAGCGCGGCGTCGTTCGGGCCGAGCGATCGCGCCGCGTCGAGCAGCGCCGTACCGGCTCGCAGCGATCCTTCGTCCGGCACCGGATGCGATCCTCCGATGAGGACGGGCGGATCGGCATCCTCGGGAGGGACCGCGAAGGCGAGGGGCTCGAGCGCGATCGCCGCGCGGGCCCCGCGCAGCATCGGGGCTGCGGCCTTTCCGATGCCGAGCCCGACGAGACGTCCTCCGGGAAGCGGCGAAGGCGCCTTGCCGCCCGCGCAGGCCTCGCGAACGAGGCGCTCGGCGGACAGGGCGGCGACCACGGAATGGAAGAGGTCGACGAGCTCCGCGCGCGCGATCACCGCGAAAGCGTAGCTTCAGCGCGCGAACCTGAACAGGGGCGGGAGAACGCGCCCCGCAGGTCCCAGGCGGCACTCGTCGAAGGCGTCGGCATTGTCGGGGCGCTCGAGGCCCACGTAGATCGTGCGCGGTCGGCCGGTCTGTGGGTCGCGCACTGCCCTCGCCTCGGCGACGAAGCCCGCCGCAGGGTAGACGGATCCGGAGCTCCCCACGGTGAGGAACAGGTCGCACCGGTCGATCGCCTCGGCGATTTCGCGCATCCCGAGCGGAATCTCGCCGAACCAGATCACGTCCGGTCGCAGGTTCCCCCCGCACTCCTCGCAGACCGGCACCTCCTCGAAGTAGGTACGCTCGTCCCGGAAGGGCGGGCGCGGGCAGGTATCGCACCGCGAGGTCAACAACTCGCCGTGCATGTGCAGGACGCGCTTCGATCCGGCGAGCTCGTGCAGCGGATCGACGTTCTGGGTGACGAGGAACAGATCGTCGCCGAGGAACCGCTCCAGCTCGGCCAGCGCGAGGTGGGCGGGATTGGGCCGCACCGTTCCCACCTGCTTGCGGCGCTCCGAATAGAACCGCCAGACGAGGCGCGGGTCGCGAGCGAAGCCCTCCGGCGTCGCCACGTCCTCCACCCGGTGCTGGTACCAGAGGCCCCCGGCGTCCCGGAAGGTGGCCACGCCGCTCTCGGCGCTGATCCCGGCCCCGGTGAGCACGAAAACGCGCGTCCCCCTGTCGATCTGGATCGGCTCGAAGTCCTCCCCCGGCCCTACCCGCGACATTCCGCCCGAGTCTCACGGAAGGACTCGCCCCCGCAACGGCATTGCGCGAAGAGCGCTCTCGCGCAACCATCCGGGTCATGGAAGGTACGGACCTCCGCGCCGAGCTCTCCCGCAGCTATTACGTGCGCTCGCGCACCGCCCGCACGGCCGCCTTCCGCATGGCCTACATTGCCTATGCCCGGACGGTTGCCGGCTGGCAGCTGCGCAAGCCGACCGCGGAGGCGCGCGCATCGTTGCGCCGTCGCATCGAGGACCTCTTCGCGCGCGACTGGCAGGACGCGAACGATGGGCTGTATCCCCGGGAGCTGATCGACGGTTTGCCCTGGCGCGAGTACGCCCTCGCCGCTCCCAAGCTCATCGCCGATCTTCCCAAGACCCGCGAGCGCATCCGCAGCAGGCGCCACGACGAGCTGCCCGGCCAGGCGGAGCGCTACCCGCGGTACTACGCCCGCAATTTCCATTACCAGACCGATGGATACCTCGGGCACACCAGCGCGGAGCTCTACGACCTGCAGGTGGAGCTGATCTTCGGCGGAACCGCCGACGTCATGCGCCGGAGGCTGGTGCCGCCCGTAGTCCGTTTCGCCCGGGCGGAAGGGTACGGGGCGGCGCGGCCGATGAAGCTCCTCGATGTCGCCTGCGGCACCGGACATCTCTTGAGGTTCCTCGGCAAGGCGCTGCCCGACGCGCGCCTCTACGGCCTCGATCTCTCGCCGCAGTACATCGCCCGCGCCCGGGAGACGCTCCCGCGCGACATGGAAGTCAGCCTCATCTGCGACGACGCCGAGAAGCTGCCCTTCGTCGACGGGCACTTCGACGCGGCGACGAACCTCTACCTGCTCCACGAGGTACCGCGCGACGTCCGCGCCCGCGTCCTCGGGGAGATGTTCCGGGTAGTGCGGCCGGGCGGGCTCGCCGTGGTGGCCGACAGCCTGCAATTCCGCGACGCACCCGAGCTGACCCGCGAGCTGCGGGCCTTTCCGGAGCGCTTCCACGAGCCGTACTATGAGGAGTACGCCGCGCAGGATCTCGCGACGCTAGTCGCCGCGGCGGGCTTCACCGTGCGCGAGACGACGCTCGCCTTCCTCACCAAGATCGTGGTGGCGGAAAAGCCGAGCTGAGCTGCGGCTGCGCGCGCGGCTCGGGCCCGGCAGCCGCCTCCTCCTGCTCGAGCGCGGCAAGCTGCCTGCCTTTGCGCGCCCAGCTGATGGCGACCGAGCCGATCGCCACCAGCACGGTGACGACGACGCCGAGCAGCAGGCCGACGCCGAGGAGCGCCGAGCGGACGGCGGGCTCGCTCACGCCGCCGAAACAGACCGGGCAACCGAAGAGATTCATGTCGACACGCCCCGGAGCTTGCGCAAGAACCACAGACCGTAGACGACCAGGACCGCCGCGGCGGCGAACCCACCGATTCCGAGGAACAGCACGCCGCTTCTGCCGCTCCGCGAGTGTTCCACGAGGCCCCAGGCGCCCAGCATCAGCGCGCAGAGCGTCGAGACGACGATGAAGAAGACGTGGAAGGCCTTCAGCGACACATCACACCGTGGAGCCCTCGACGATGGTGAACATGGGAAGGAACAGGACGAGGAAGAAGAACGCCACCGTCAAGATTAGCACCGCGTAGATGACCTTGCGCTCGTCGAGGAGATGCATGAACACCGCCGCCACCATCCCTGCCTTCACGCAAGCGATGATGAGGGCGACGGTGATGGCGAGGGGCCGGTTGAGGTGCAGGTAGCTCACCCCGACCGTGATCGCCGTGAGACAGAGCAGGGCCACGAACACCACGTAGTACTTGCCGAGGTGCTTCTTGAATTCCTCGTGGCTCGTTGTCTCGTGCGTGGTCGCCAAGTCGCGCTCCTCAGAGCAGGTACAGCGAGGGGAACAAGAAGATCCACACCAGGTCTACGAAGTGCCAGTAGAGGCCGGCGTTCTCGATCCGGTTGGTGAACCGCTCCGGCTCGGTCGCCCACATCCGCGAGCCCGCCGTCAAGAGGAAGGTGTTGACGATGATCCCGCCGATGACGTGCACCCCGTGCAGGCCGGTGAGCGTGAAATAGACGGCGTAGAAGTTGTCGTGGGACGGGTAGTGCCCGAGCTCGAACTTGTGCGTGTACTCGAAATACTTGATGACGAGGAAGACGAAGGCGAGGGCGATGGTCGATCCCAGCCAGAGCCGGAAGCGCGGGAGGTTCTGCATCTTCAGGCTCGCCCAGGAGAGCACCATGGTGATCGACGAGGTGATGAGCACCGCGGTGTTCACGGTGGCGAGCGGGACGTTCAAGATCTCGCTCGAGAGCCCACCCTCCGGGGGCCAGTGCGGCGCGGTGGTGCGGATCACCACGTAGGTCGAGAAGAGCGCGCCGAAGAGCATCACCTCGCTCGCCAGGAACAGCCAGATCCCCAGCTTCCCGTTCGGGATGCCGGTGACCGGGTGCGGCTCGACGGTGTGCGGAATCAACGCATCCGCGGCATAGGGACTTGCTTCCGCCATCGGCTACGCCTCCCCGGCGAACTGCGGGTGGAAGTCGCTCGTTTGACCCGGAACGCTGTACTCGTACGGCTCGCGGTAGACGACCGGCGGCGTCGGGAAGTTGCCGTGCGGCGGCGGCGAGGGCGCGGCCCACTCCAGGGTAGTCGCCGACCACGGGTTCTCCACTGCCCTCGCCCGGGCGAGGCTGGAGAAGAAGTTCCAGATGAAGGGCAGCTGCGCGAGGAACAGCCCCCAGGCCGACCAGGAGATGACCACGTTCAGCGACTGGATGGCTCGGCCGTGCGCGTAGATGGTCGGGTCGTAGAGCCTGCGCGAAAGCCCCGCCATCCCCTGGAAGAACATCGGCATGAAGATGCCGTTCATGCAGAGGAAGCTGAGCCAGAAATGGATCTTCCCGAGCGTCGGGTCCATCTGCTTTCCCGTCGCCTTCGGGTACCAGTAGTAGATGCCGGCGAAGAGCGCGAAGATCGTTCCCGGCGCGACCACGTAGTGGAAGTGGCCGATCACGTAGAACGTATCGTGCAGGTAGATATCGCTCGCCGTGAGCCCGAGAGGCAGGCCGGTGAGGCCGCCGATGGCGAACATGGGCAGGAAGGCGGTCGCGAAGAGCATCGGCGTGGTGAAGCGGATCGCCCCGCCGTAGAGCGACATGAGGAAGCAGGTCAGGATGATCACGCTCGGGATGGAGATGATCATCGTCGTCGTCTGGAAGAAAGTGCTCATCGTCGTCCCCATGCCCGTCATGAACATGTGGTGGGCCCAGACGACGAAGCTCATGAAGCCGAGGAAGATGACGCTGTAGACGAGGAGCCGGTAGCCCCAGAGCGGCTTGCGCGTGTTGTTCGCGATCACCTCGGCCACGATGCCCATCGCCGGAAGGATGAGGACGTAGACCTCGGGATGGGCGAGGAACCAGAAGAGGTGCTGCCAGAGGAGCGGGCTTCCGCCTCCCGCCACCTTGAGCTGCTCGCCGGAGACGACCAGCCCGGTGGGAAGGAAGAAGCTCGTCCCCGCCAGCCGATCCATCAGCTGGAGCACGGCGGCCGCCTCCAGCGGCGGAAAGGCGAGGAGCAGGAGGAAGCTCGTCACGAACTGCGCGTGTACGAAGAACGGCAGCCGCCAGAACCCGAGCCCCTTCGCGCGCAGCTGGACGATGGTGACGATGAAGTTGATCGAGCCGAGGAGGCTCGAGGTGATGAGCAGGACCATCGCGAAGAGCCACATGGTCTGCCCGGGTACCTGCGTCAGGACGGAAAGGGGCGGATAGTTGGTCCAGCCCGACTGCGCCGCGCCGCCCGGCATGAAGAAGCTGTAGATCATGAGCAGGCCGCCCGGGAGGAACGCCCAGTAGGAGGCCATGTTGAGGCGCGGGAACGCCATGTCCGGCGCGCCGATTTGCAGCGGAACGACGTAGTTGCCGAAGGCGCCGACGGCGAGCGGCACGATGCCCATGAAGACCATGATGGTCCCGTGCATCGCGCCGAGCTGGTTGTAGAACTCCGGCGCCATCACGCCGCCCGGCATCGCGTTCTCGCCGAGGAGCTTTCCTACCCACCCGAGCGGCCGCCCGGGATAGGCGAGCTGCCAGCGCATCAGCATCATCAGGCTGAAGCCGACGAGCAGGAAGACGAGCGCGGTGAGGCCGTACTGCAGTCCGATCATCTTGTGATCGACGGAGAAGATGTACTTGCGCCAGAAGGGCAGCTCGTGACCGTGGGCGTGTTCATGCCCGTGGTCCTGGTCATGACTGTGCTCGTTGCCGCCGGCGTGGGTCGTTGCTCCGTGGGTCGTCGGTGCGGTCATTGAGGTGTCCTCGGGCTACTTCGCCGGCTGCTGCGCGGTCGGAGGCTGTTCCTCGGAGGGGGTCGGAGCGTTCTCCTTCTCCCACTTGGCGTAGTCCTCGGGCGTGTCGATGAGGACGTCGGCGCGCATCCGGTAATGGCCGAGGCCGCACAGCTGCGCGCAGGCGAGCTCGAAGTGGCCGGGCTGCGTGGCGTGGAACCAGACCGGGATGCGGGTGCCGGGGATCGCGTCCTGCTTCACCCGCAAGACGGGGATGTTGAAGGAGTGGATGACGTCCTTGGAGCTGAGCTCGACGATGACGTCCTTGTTCACCGGGACGTGGAACTGGTTGACGGTCGTGATGTCGTCCTTGCCGGCCGGGTCGTCGGGATCGAGCCCGAGCGGGTTGTCCCCGGACATGGTGGCGGTGCTCGACTTGCCGAACTTTCCGTCCTTGCCCGCGTAGTGGAAGTTCCAGGCGAACTGCTCGGCGACGAGCTGCACGACGACGGCGTCCTTCTCGGACGCCGGACGGCCCTTGTATTTGAACCACACCGGTGTGGAGAGGCCGAAGAGGAGGAACACCTCGACGACGACGACGGCCGCCTCGATGTACTTGGTGAAGACGGCCTTGACGGGATTGTAGGTCGCGACATGCCCGGGGCGGGCGCGGAACTTCACCAGGCAGTAGACGAAGAAGATCCCCCACCCGACGAAGAGCAGGAGCATGAACCAGTGGACTACGGCCATCAGGTTGTCGATCTGCGCCCCATGGCTGGACACGTCGACGGGGAGCCAGAAGCCGTACTTGGTCTCATCCATGCGTGGTAGCCCTACCGGTTCTTCAGCGGGGTGTGAGCGAAGCGATCGACTGCAAGGGGCCCGACGGCGAGGCGGAAAGCGTCGCGGCGCACCAGAGCGCAAGCCCGGCGAGGAGCACCGCCGGCGTCAGCGCCCAGAAGATGCGGGAAGCGCCTTTCTGCGCCGAAATCTTCTCCTGCGATTCACGCAGACGCATGGCCAGGAAGATCGCCTCGGTAGCGAGGACCGCCACAGCTGCGCCTCTAAGCACGGTCCAGAGGAGGATCGCGGCGGTCTCCGGCGCAGCCGTCTGCATGTGCGCGGGTTTGCTAGCACGCCGGATCGTTCGAGGTCAATCGCTCTCCGGGAGAGCTCCTGCTCTGCGGAAGCGGTCCAACCCTGCACGACGCCGGCCGTTTGTCCGAGAACCGCGACGATGTGTCACAGCGCGGGCGTCGACCGTCGCCGTCAGCGGCCGAGCATCAACGTTCCGAATAGAACGGTCAGGTAGACGAGCGAGGCGGAGAATTCGCTCCGCGCCCATTTCGCGCCGGCGCCCTTGCGCAACCCGGCGAGCCCGCAGGCGAGGAATCCCCCGCCGGCGAGGAGCGCGGTGAAGAGGTACAGCGTCCCGCCGAGGCGTAGCGGCACGAAGAGGAGCGAAACGAACACCAGCGCCACCGTGTAGCGGACGATGTTGCGCCGCGCCTCCGCCTCTCCGCCGGGCTCGTTGGGCTGCACGACGAGGCCCGCGCGGGCGTAGTCCTCCTTGCGGAAGAGCGTGATGGCGAGGAAGTGCGGCACCTGCCAGAGGAACATGACGGCGAAGAGCAGCACGCCGCCCAATTCGATGCGCCCCTGCGCAGCGGTCCATCCGATGAGCGGCGGGATGGCGCCGGGAATCGCCCCGACGAGGAGCGCCGCCGCGGTATGGCGCTTGAGCGGCGTGTAGAGGAGCACGTAGCTCACCAGCGCTAGCGAGGCGAGGAGCCCGGGTACGGCGCCGACCGCGAAGGTGAGGAGCGGGACCGAGATGGCCGCGAGGACCAGCCCGAAGCGGAGCGCGACCTGGGGATCCATCCGGCCGGCAGGAAGCGGCCGGCGCATGGTGCGGGTCATGAGCGCGTCGCTGTCCCGCTCGAGATACATGTTGAGGACGTTCGCCGCGGCGACGATGAGCACCGTCCCGAGAAGCGTGAAGACCGTGGTCCTCGCGCCCGCCCGGACCGGGGCGAGCCACAGGCCTCCTGCGGTGGTGAAGACGACGAGCATGGTGATGCGCGGCTTCACCAGGGCGACGAAGTCGCGGAGACTCGCCGTGCGCGCGGAAGTGGCCGCGATCACGTCGCCGCTCCCAGCGCCGGGGCTTCCGCCGGCACCCGAGCGCGAGAGGGTCCTGCGAGCACCGCGAGCGAGACGACATCGGCGAGGAGGAGCGCCGCAACGAGGAGGTGGGCGGTCAGGGGGACGAGGTCCTTGAAGGTCGTGATGGCGAGGACGCCGAGGACGATCTGGAGGACCGCCAGCGCGGGCCCGGCGAGGGCCAGCGGGCGCACCCTGCCCGCCCGGAATGCCGCGGCGGCGTTCCAGGCGACGAGCCCCAGCACGACGAAGGCGAAGGCCCGATGGGCCATGTGGAGATGGACCGCGGGATGGACCCCCGAAGGCCAGATCGCGCCGCGGCAGTACGGCAGGTCGACGCAGACGAGCCCGGCGCCGGTGTGGCGGACCGCGGCACCGAGGACGATCTGCAGATAGACGGCGGCGGCGGTGAGGAAGAGCAGCGGGGTTGCCATCGCGGAAGGCGCCGCCGGCCTGCCCGAAAGCCTCCAGGCAAGAGCCACGAGCGAGACGAGGAAGAGCATCGACGTCGCGGTGTGCAGGACCAGGACGACCGGGGGCAGCCGGTAGATCACCGTCAATCCGCCGAGAAGTCCCTGGGCGACGACCAGTGCCAGGGCGAGGGCTGCGAGTCTCGAAGGTCCGCGCTCTTGGCTTATGACGGCGACGAACCCGCCGAATCCGATCACGACGAGGAAGATGGCCCAGGGCGGGAACTCCCCGCCATGCTGCTGGAACCAGGCCCCTGCGAACGCGCCGGAGAGGAGCGCGGGGAGCATCACGCCGCAGAGCAGGATCGAGCGGCGCCGGGGCAAGAGGCCCGCGACGAGGCCCACGGTACAGAGCCCTGCCGCGGTGGCGAGGAGCCGGTGGGTATGCTCGACCGCGACCCCGCCCACCATCTTCGGGACGGCGGATCCGTGGCAGAGCGGCCAGTCGGGACAGGCGAGCCCCGAATCGGTGTTGGTGACGAGCCCGCCGGCAACGATGAGGACGAAGGTGAGGAGCGCGGCGAAGACTGCGAGACGGCGGACCCACATCGAGGGCGGACTCCTCTAACGGACGAGGGGAGAGCCGGTTCTACGCGGCTCTCCCCTCGGGATGCAATGCCCTGAATCCGACGGTGCTTACCGCTAGCCGGTGCCCTTCTCGGTGCCGTCGTACTTGAAGTCGACCTTGGCGGGCTTGCCGTCCTCGACGGTGATGTCCTGCTTCTTGGTCCCGTACTTCTCGTGCCAGGACTCGATCGTGTACTTGCCGGGCGGGACGTTGTCGATCTTGAACGATCCGTCGGCTCCGGTCACCGCCTGGTACGGGTTCTTCGAGATGCCGATGAAGCCGCGCATCCAGGGATGGACGTCGCACTTCCACTTCATCATGCCCTCTTCCTTGGCCACGTACTCGATGGGCGAAGCCTTGTCGTTGGGCATGCCCTTGTTGAAGACGGTGGTGGCGCCCAGATAGGTGTGCACGTTGTGCAGGACCGGGTCGCCGTTCTTGGCGCGGATCTTCTGGCCGACCTGCGCGACGGCCATGCGCGGCTCGTACATGCAGTCCTTCTGGTCCATCTCGACTTCCTTGGCGTCGGCCGCGACGGGGACGTCCTTGGCGCCCTTGGAAACGTGGACCCAGACGTTTTCGAGCTTGCCGTTCTTGACCAGGACCTCGGGATTGGTCATCGGCTTCTTGGCGCAGAACGGGTCGGCCTCGCGGTGCAGCTTGGCGGCGGTGGGCGGCTTGCCGCTGAAATCGACCGAGCCTTCGATCGAGCCCGCCGCGAACGCAGCGCAAGGCAACAGCGCCGCACACATCGCCGCGATCGCCGCGCTTTTCGGATTGTTCATGCTCTTCTTCTCCTCGGAGGTTTGAGCGGCTGCGCACGTACCAAAGCGATCCGTGCGGGTCAAGCACCGAATCCGACAGAAGGCGGGCGCCGTTGATTCAAACCGCTGCGACACGGGGCCGCAGCGCCCGATCCCGGACTTGCGAGCGAGTGGCTTCCCGTCTGGCGCGCGAGTCCCCCCACTACCAGATTGGGCGGGTTGCGGGAGGGGCAGATGCGTCTGGTACGGGTAACTGCGTGCGTCATGGTGGCCGTTGGCTGTGGTTCCGGGTCGTCCCGCGAGGGGCAGCGTTTCCAGCACCACGCGGCAGTGCGCATGCGTCCAGACGGACGGCCACCACGAATGCGTGATCGACGCGCACTGTTGCAACGGCGGTGTGTGCGTCGACCCGATCGGACCCGAGAACATCGGCGTCTGCGTACCGAAGCCCTGAGAGCGCGAGCGGCCTAGCCGCGGCTGCCCCCGACGGATGCCGTCTTCGTCCGCGGCGGCTCGTAGCCCGGCTCGCCGAGGTGCATGAGGAGGTCGCGGAGCGCCTCGATCTGCGCCTTGGCGTCGCCTCCGAAGAGCTGGCTCGGGCTGGTCGGTTTCTGCGGATCGGCGAAGTCCCAGAAGGAGGGCATGCGCGTCCCTTCGAGAAGCGCGTTGGGGTTCTTCAGCCAGGCGAGGATCCAGTCGGGCCGCAGCCTCGACTTGGCGAGCAGGAAGTTCGGCGCCGCCGAAGCCGGGTCCTGGTTGGGAGCCAGCTTTCCGATCACGTGGCAGGAGGTGCACTTCAATTCCGCCATCAGCGCCGTCGCCTCCTTCGAGATCTGCGGGCTCATCTCCTGCGAGACCGGAGTCAGGTACGGCCAGCTCTTCTGCGACGCTGCCGCGAAGAAGTGGACGAGCTCGGTCGCGTCCTGGTCGGCGAAGTGGAAGGTCGGCATCCGGATCGAGAGCCAGGGCCTGAGCGGAATCGGACCCCGGAGGAACCCGAACAGCCACTCGGGCTGCACCCGCCAACCCTCCCCCGTGAG
>Ga0209474_10000712_pt1 | contig 35126 bp, 30 predicted proteins | sample GraSoiAngelo_145_FD_185902 | JGI IMG/M metagenome (GOLD analysis project Ga0209474, IMG submission 185902) | Grasslands soil microbial communities from the Angelo Coastal Reserve, California, USA - 14_1009_05_20cm (SPAdes) (version 2) | ecosystem: Environmental > Terrestrial > Soil > Grasslands...
CCTTTGTGTCTCTGCGTCTTACCCGCCCGACCTGCCCGGCCTGCGCGACCTGCCCGGCTTGCGCGACCTGCCCGGCCTGCGCAGCTCGCGCGTCATCGCGGCGCAGAGTCCCTTCGAACAAACGGTGCGCGATTTGTCGAGCAGCGATGCAAGCGTTCGCCTGCGCGCCGTCGAGAAGCTGAAGGACGCGGCATATCCCGAGGCGGCCGTGCCGCTTGCGCGGCTCGTCACCGATCCCCAGGACGCCGTGCAGCTCGCCGCGATCGCCGCGGAGCTGAACGTCTTCATGGCGGAGCGGATCGTTCCGCGCAAGCGGATCGGACTGGTCGTCGAAGTGCGCACGCCGATTCTCGCCGAGCCGCTGTTCTCGGCGGGGCCGTCGGCGATCGGCGTGCGGCACGTGCCGATGGAGGTGCTGGCGGCGCTGCGCGCGGCGTGGCGCGACGACAACCCGCGCGTCGGGCTCGAGGCGCTGTACGCGTTCGGCGCGCTCGGGGACGAGCCGTCGGGCGCCGACCGCCGCGAGCTGCTGCGCACGAGCGGACCCGACGTCGCGGCGCTCGTCGGCGCGTCGGATCCGTCGATGCGCTTCGCCGCCCTTCGCGTGATCGGCCGCCTCTTCGCGCAGCGGAAGGACGACGCAGCGGTCGACGCCACCGTCGGCGACGCCGTGATCGGCGCGCTGAACCACACCGATCGCGCCGTCAAGATCGCGGCGATGCGCGCGCTCGCCGCGATGCGCGACGACCGCGCGGTCGATTCGCTGACGAAGCTGTTCGAGTACTACGGCAAAGGCGAGATCGCGGAGGCAGCGCTCGACGCGCTCGCGCGCATCGCGCATCCGTCGAGCGTGCCGCTCTTCATCGCGCAGCTCGGGAGCAAGGCGCCGGCGCTGCGCGCGCTCGCGATCGACGGCCTCGCGCGCGAGCGCGATCCGGCCGCGCTCGATCGGATCAGGGCGGTCGCCGACGCAGACCGCGAGGAGGCCGTCGCGCTCGCAGGCGCCTTCGCGGCGGCGATGCTCGGGAACGGCGCGGTCGATCGGCTGGTGCAGGCGGCGGCGACGTCGAAGGCACAGGCGCGGCAGTACCTCGTCGAGCTGGCGCCGGGCCGCGCGCAGCTCTTCGCGCGCCAGACGGTCGATCCCGATCCACGCATTCGGCTCGCGGTCGTCGACGCGCTCGCCGTCAGCAACGATCCCGAGGCGCTGAAGATCGTCGAGCCGCTGGTGCAGGATGGCGATCCTCGCGTGGCGCGCGCCGCCGAGCACGCGGCCGCGCGGCTGCGTCGATGAAGCTGCCGCGCAGCTTTTACGATCGGCCGACGCTCGAGGTTGCGCGCGAGCTCCTCGGCCTGGCGCTCGTGCACAATCGCCGCGGCGTCGTAACGAGCGGTGTCATCGTCGAGGTCGAGGCGTACATCGGCGAATCGGACCCGGCATGTCATGCGGCCCCCGGGCCGACGCGGCGGAACGAGCCGCTCTACGGCATCCCCGGACACGCGTACGTGTACCTGAACTACGGCATCCACTGCCTGATGAACGTCGTCACCGAGTCGCACGGATCGCCGGCGGCCGTGCTGATCCGCGCGCTCGATCCGCTCGACGGCGTCGACGTCATGCGGCGGCGGCGCGCGCGCGAGGCGAAGGGTCGCCGCCGGGAGTACACCGCTGCGCTCTCGACGCACGCGCTCTGCCGCGGGCCCGGCAACCTGACGATGGCGATGGGGATCACGCTGGCGGAGAACCGCGTCGATCTCCTGGGCGAGCGGCTCTACATCGAAGATCGCGGCATCCGCATGGGCGACATCGCCTGGGGACCGCGCATCGGCATCCGCGTCGGCACCGAATCGCCGTGGCGCGCGTGGGTGAATGGGCACCCGGCGGTGTCGGCGCAGAAACAGGTGCCGCTGCCGATGCGGTCGATGACGTCTTCGCGCGCTGCGCGATGAGCGTCAGCACTTCGGTGCAGCCGTGAAAGCGCGCCCACCAGCACGTCGGGGATTGGGGATTCGCCGCCTACCGCGACGCGAGCCACTGCGCGACGACGGGCGTCTGCTTCTCCCGCAGCGCGATGCAATTGGCGATCTGCTCGAAGGTCTGCTCGAGCGTGCGCGCGGCGGCGGGCAGCGGGTGCTCGGTGAAAACCGCGCGGATCCGGTCGGCGGCGCCGGCCTCACAGAAATTCCCCATCGCGCGCACCAGCGTCGTGTCGCCGCCGAAGACCGTCACCTTCGGCGCGAGCGCCGTCCAATGGTCGGCCACGAACGACAGCGCGCGCTCGCGGGCGTCGGGGTTCGCGAAGAACTGCGCGAGGTAGAGCGCCGTGTCCTGCGTGCGGATCTGCGGCGTCGCTGCGAGCGCGAGCCCGCGCTCGATGAGCGCCGGATCGCGAAAATCGGTCAGCGCGTAGAGATTCCGGTAGTGCTCGTCGGGATCGGTGGCGCGCTCGGCCGCCGCGTACAGGGCATCGAAGAGCTTCGCGTCCCCGTGGCGCGCGGCCACGCGAATCACCGCGCTCGCCGTCGTCGCGTCGGCGGCGACGCCCGCAGCCGCGCGATCCGCCGCGCTGCGCGCGCGGCTGACGAGGTCGGGATCGTCGCCGAGGTTGCCGAGCGTCCCTATCAGTGTCGCGCGCAGCGCGCGGCGATCGTCGCCGTCGCCAGGCGCCGCGGTGAAGCCGACTTCGTCGAAGATCGGCCGCAGCAGCGTGCGCACGAACCCGCTGAACCGATCGCGCGCCGAGCCTTCCGTGAGGTACTCGCGGACGAAGCCGAGGCCGTGCGCGACCTCGTCGAGCACGCCGCTCGAGTGCTCGCGGCCGTGGCCGGCGGCCAGCGTCAGGTAGTCGGCGGCGCTGTGCCGCCCTGCCCGCACCAGCGCCCACTCATCGTCGATGAGCGAGAGCCGCTCGGCCGGCGTCAGATCCGTCTCCACGCGCGGCGCCATCGCGCGCAGCACGTCCGACGGGTACGCGGTGCGGTAATAGCCGTGCGCACCGGCGTTGGCGAACACCCAGGGCGCGCACGCGCCCGGCACCGTGAAGGTATGCGAGACGTCGCCGAGCACGTCGCACACCGGCGTCGATTCGCCCGGCGCCTTGATGCAGATCGGCATCTGCCAGCGGCTCGCTTCGTCACGGGCGCCGTCGGCGAAGAAGCGCTCCTGGCGCAGCGTCACCGACGTGCGGCCGTTCGCGCACGAGAGCGACACGTCGACGAGCGGCACGCCCGGCTGGTTCACGAAGCTCGGAAGGATCCGCTCGACCGGCTTGCCGGACGAAGCGGCGAGCGCCTTCGAGAAGTCCTCCGACGTCGCGTTCTTGTAGGCGTGCGCCTGCAGGTACGCGTTCACGCCCTCGCGGAACGCCTCGGCGCCGACGTAGCTCTCGACCATCCGCAGCACCGCGGCGCCCTTCTGGTAGGTGATCGCGTCGAACGCTTCGTCGATCTGTGCCGGCGTGTCGACGTCCACGTGAATCGGCCGCGTCGCCTTCAGCGAGTCGAGCGACATCGCCTGCTCGTTCTCCTGCGCCTCGTCGACCTCGATGTTCCAGTCGGAATGCGCCGCCGCGAGCGGCTTGTTCGCCATCCAGGTCGCGAATCCTTCGTTCAGCCAGATGTCGTCCCACCACTGCATGGTCACGAGATCGCCGAACCACTGGTGCGCCATCTCGTGCGCGAGGATCGACATGATCTTCTTGCGCGTGTCGACCGACGCCGATTTCGTCTCGGCGAGCAGATCGGTCTCGCGATAGAAGATCGCGCCGGTGTTCTCCATCGCGCCGGCGGCGAAATCCGGCACGGCGACGACGTCGAGCTTCCCGAACGGGTACTTGATTGCGTAGTAGCCGTCGTAGAACTTCAGGATCTGCTCCGCCGATTCGAGCGCGATGCGCCCGAGATCGCGCTTGTCGGGCGTCGCGCAGATGCGGATCGGAATCGCGTCGGCGGCGCCGTCGAGGCATTTGAAGTCGCCGACCGCCATCGCCACCAGGTACGACGACATCCGCGGCGTCGCCGCGAACGTGATCGTGTGCTGCGTCGGCGCCGGACCCGGTGTGTCGGAGAGCGCGCGGCCGTTGGAGATCGCGGTGTCGCCGCGGCCGATCGTCAGCGTGACGGCGAACGTCGCCTTGAAGCGCGGCTCGTCGAAGCAGGGAAAAGCGCGGCGCGCGTCGGTCGACTCGAACTGGGTGACGGCGTACTTGCGTGTCTTCGTCCGGCTGATGTAGAAGCCGCGCAGCTGCGAGTTCAGCACGCCGGTGTAGCGGACGTGAATGTCGGCCGACCCCTTCGGCAGCCGCCGCGGAACGGTGAACGCCGCCGTCTGCTTCGCTTCGTCGAGCGCAACGCTCGCTTTCTGCGCCGCGTCGCCCGCGCCAATCGTCACCTCGCGAAACGTGATGTCCACCGCGTTGACGACGATGCGGGATGTCGGCTCGACGACGTCGACGTGAATCGTTTCGGTCCCTTCGAACCGCTCGTGCTCGAGGTCGACGACGAACGCGAGGTCGTAGTGCGTCGGCGCGACGCCGCCTGGGAGCTGGTCGGCGGCGGCAGGCCGCGCGGCGAGCAGGACGAGCACGGCCATAACGGCATGGCGGAGTCCCATCCCTTCAGTCTACGCGTGATACTTGACGGCGCCAGGCGAACGGAGTAAAACTGAGGTGTCTTTCATGGGTCATTCGACCTGCATGTGTAGCTGCTGTTGTTGCGGGCTCATCTCGAGCCCCTGCGGCAAAGGTCTGCACGCGTGCCGGTCGTCGATCCTGACGTGATCTAGACAACCACTCGCAGTCGCACCCAAGGCCCGGGAGGCTCCGCTTCCCGGGCCTTTTTGTTTTTATGTCTGATTTGCTGCCGCTCTTTCTCAACGTCACGGGCCGCCCGGTTGCGCTCGTGGGCGGCGGACGTGTGGCTGCCGGCAAGCTCCAGCAGCTGCTGGCCGCCGGCGCGCGCGTCACCGTCGTCGCGCCGGCGATGAGCGACGGCATTCGATCGCAGGCGGCCAACGTCGTGGAGCTGCGCGAGCGGCCGTTTGCGCCGTCCGATCTCGACGGCGTGTGGCTGGTCGTCGCCGCGGCGACGCCGGAAGTGAACCGCGCAGTCGCGGCGGCGGCCGAAGCGCGGAGGCTGTTCGTGAACGCCGTGGACGATCCTGCGAACGCGACGGCGTATCTGAGCGGCGTTGTCCGCCGCGACGGCGTCACGCTCGCGATCTCGACATCGGGCGACGCGCCGGCGCTGACCTCGCTTCTGCGCGAAGCGATCGACGCGCTGCTGCCGGCGGATCTTGCGGCCTGGGTCTGGCAGGCGCGCGCCGAGCGCGCGACGTGGCGTCACGACCAGGTGCCGATGGAGGCGCGGAAGCCGCGACTGCTTCGCGCGCTCAACGCGCTGTACGCGCCGCCGCCGGGCGCGGAACGCAGCGGCGCCGGCCCGCTCCCCACCATTTCGACCCTCGCCTCATCCGACCGTGGACCCGACATCCCGTGGCTGCACGCCCCGGAGGACTCATGGCTCTGACCGTGCGGCCTTCAGCACGCACACCGGCAGGACACGTCTCGCTCGTCGGCGCAGGCCCCGGCGATCCCGGCCTGCTGACGCGCGCCGCGATCGCGCGGCTGCGCGGCGCCGATCTCGTCCTGTACGACGCGCTCGTCGACGATCGCGTGCTGCGCTACGCCCGTCGCGCGCAGCGCTTCTACGTCGGCAAGCGCGCCGGGCGGCATGCGATGGCGCAGCGCGCGATCGAAGCGCTGATGATTCGCGCCGCGAGGCGCGGCAAGCGCGTCGTGCGGCTCAAGGGCGGCGACCCGTTCGTGTTCGGCCGCGGCGGCGAAGAAGCGCTGGCGCTGCAGCGCGCCGGCGTCGCGTACGACGTCGTGCCCGGCGTGACGAGCGCGATCGCGGCGCCGGCGGCGGCCGGCATCCCGGTGACGCACCGCGGCGTCTCGTCGGCGTTCCTCGTCGTCTCCGGACACGAGGAAGAGGCGTTCGCGTCCGCAGTCGCCGCGCTGCAGCCGAACGGCATCACCGTCGTCGTGCTGATGGGGCTCGCGCGATCCGCGGCCATCGCGTCGCGGCTCATCGATCGCGGCTGGTCCCGCGGCACGCCGGCAGCGATCGTTGTCGATGCGTCGCGGCCCGGGCAGCAGGTGTGGCGCGGAACGCTCGATGCGCTCGCCGCCGACGCGGTGGAGCTCGAGGCCTGCGGCGCCGGCACGATCGTCGTCGGCGACGTGGTGGCGATCGGGCTGCAGGAATTCGGAACGCGGAATTCGGAAGCTGGCATGCGCGAGAGCGTTGGAAGAACCGGAGTCTGAACCCATGTCTGTAGTGGACGATCCCAAAACGTTCGGGCGCGCGCGGCTGTCGTTCGCGAGCGCGGCCGACATCGATGAGTTCGTCGCGACGCTCGAGCGTTACGAGCGCGGCGAGCTGACGCCGGACCAGTGGCGCGCGTTCCGGCTGGTGCGAGGCACCTACGGGCAGCGCCAGGCCGACGACGCGCAGATGCTGCGCGTGAAGGTCCCGCAGGGCGTGCTCACGAGCGATCAGCTCGACGCGCTCGCCGACGTCGCCGAGCGCTACTCGCGCGGGTTCGGCCACATCACGACGCGCCAGAACCTGCAGTTCCATTTCGTGAAGCTGCACGACGTCGAGCACGCGATGCACCGCCTCGCCGACGCCGGTCTGACGACGCGCGAGGCGTGCGGCAATTCGGTGCGCAACATCACCGCGTGCGCCTACGCCGGCGTCGCCGCCGACGAGCGGTTCGACGTCACGCCGTACGCCGAGGCGCTGACGCGCTACCTGCTGCGGCACCAGCTCAGCTCGACGCTCCCGCGCAAGTTCAAGATCGCCTTCGAGGGATGCGCGGGCGATCACGTGTTCATCGGGATCAACGATCTCGGGTTCCGCGCGGTCGTGGCGCCCGACGGCAGCCGTGGCTTCCGCGTCACCGCGGGCGGCGGCACGGCGATCATGGTGACCAACGCCGGCGTGTTGCACGAGTTCCTGCCCGCGTCCGAGATCCTGCGCGTTGCGGAAGCGGTGCTGCGCGTGTTCGCGCGGTTCGGCGACTACCAGCACAAGCAGCGGAACCGGATGAAGTTCATGATCAAGACGCTCGGCTGGACGCGCTGGCGCGAGGAGTACGACCGCGAGCTCACCGCGTGCCGGCTTCGCGGCGACGTGCCGACGCTCGAGATCGATCCGCCCGACAGCGAATCGCGGCCCGACTGGGTGAAGGACTCGTCGCCGTCGGTGGGCCACATCGCGTCGCGCGTGCTGGCGGGGCGCGTGACAGGCCCGGGCATGACGCCGGCGATCGTGCCGGTGTTCCATTCTGGCGACGAGGAGTACGCGCGGTGGCGCGCGACGAACGTGCAGCCGCAGAAGCAGTTCGGCTACGTGATGGCGGTCGCCTCGGTGCCGCTCGGCGATTTGTCGGGCGAGCAGTTGCGCGTGCTCGGCGAGCTCGCGCGGGCGTACGGCGACGGCGCCGTGCGGGTCACGCCAGATCAGGATCTGCTGTTCCGCTGGGTGAACGCGTGCGACGTGCGGCAGCTGTACCGCCGGCTCGCCGCGGCGGGGCTCGGCCTCGCGGAAGCGGGCACGGTCGCCGACGTCGCGAGCTGCCCGGGCGCCGAGACGTGCCGCCTCGCGGTGACGCAGTCGCGCGGGCTCGGCCGGCTGCTCGAGGATCATCTGCGCGCGCGGCCCGACCTCATCGCCGCCGCCGACGGCGCGCGGATCAAGATCAGCGGCTGCCCGAACGGCTGCGGGCAGCATCACGTCGCGACGATCGGCTTCCAGGGCAGCGTGCGGCGCGTCGGATCGCGCGCCCTGCCGCAGTACTTCGTGATGGTCGGCGGCGGCGCGTATGAGAGCGGCGCGGCGTTCGGCCGGCTGGCCGCGAAGATTCCCGCGCGGCGCATTCCCGAGGCGGTCGAGCGGTTGATCGATCTCTACGCGCGCGAGAAGGGCGGGGACGAATCGGCCGTCGCGTTCTTCCAGCGCGTCGATCTCGGCGCGGTGAAGCGGACGCTCGCGGATCTGGAGCCGCTGCAGGAGCAGGAGGCGTCGCCGGCGGACTTCGTCGATCTCGGCGAGGCGAACGAGTTCGCGCCGGAGGTGATGGAAGGCGAGTGCTCGGCGTGACGGGTCGGGGCACCGACCGCCGACAGGGCGCATCGACGTATCCGCATGCGTCGATTTGCATTGCCCCCGCCCCTTTGCTATAGTCCGCGGGACAACTGAATACGCGCTTCTTTATCAAGAGTGGCTGAGGGACCGGCCCTGTGACGCCACGGCAACCACGCGACCGCCAGGTCGCGGCTCAGGTGCCAATTCCTGCCCTGCGCCTCGGTGGCGCGGGGGGAGATGAGGGAGAGAGTGACCGCCGACCCGTTCGCGTTCGATCCGTTTTCATCCCCCTGCTGCCGCGTCGCGCTGCTCGGCTTCGGCACCGTCGGCTCGGCCGTCGCGCGCCGGCTGACGACCCTCGATTCGGATCGCGCGCCGGCCATCCGCCTCACACACGTGCTCGACCGCCGCGCCGAGGAGAAACGCCGGCACACGCCGCTCGCCGGCGTCGCCTGGACGACCGAGATCGCCGACGTGCTCCAGAGCGACGCCGACGTCGTCGTCGAAGCGATCGGCGGCGTCGACCCGGCGGTCGCGTGGATTCGCGCCGCGCTCGCCGCCGGCAAATCCGTCGTCACGGCGAACAAACAGGCGATCGCGCGGCACGGCGCTCCGCTGCTGGCGCTCGCCGCGCGCCAGGGGCGGCAGCTTCGCTTCGAGGCGGCCGTCGGCGGCGCGATCCCGATCGTCCGCGCGATCGGCGACGGCCTCGCCGGCGACCGCATCACGCGCATCGACGCGATCCTGAACGCCACGACCAACGCCGTCCTGTCGCTCGTCGAGGAGACCGGCTGCTCGATCGATTGCGCCGTTCGCGCGGCGCAGGCGCTCGGCTACGCCGAAGCGGATCCGTCCGCCGACCTCGACGGCGACGATGCGCGCGCGAAGCTGGCGATCCTGTGCGCGCTCGCGTTCGGGCTGCGCGTCGATCCGTCGCAGATTCCGGCGCAGTCCACGGCGTCGATCGACGGGGCGGACATCGCGCGCGCGCGCGCACGCGGCGCGGCCATCCGCCAGATCGCGCACGCGGACTTCGATCGCGCGACGTCGACGCTGACGGCCTGGGTCGCGCCGATCGAGGTGCCGCGCGAATCGATCTTCGGCCGCGCGACGGGCCCGCAGAACGCGGCGATCGTCGCCGGCGAACACTCCGGCGAGACCGGCATCTTCGGCATTGGCGCCGGCGGCGACGCGACGGCGGTCGCGATCCTCAGCGACATCGCGGCAATCGCGCGCGACAAGGCCGCGGTCGTCCCCGCGCCGGTCCTCGACTCGGCATTCCATATTCCACATTCCTCATTCCAGATTCCTGTCGCGGAGGCCGTGTGAACGCGCTGGTCGGACTGCAGTGTCATCTGTGCAAGACGCCGTTTCCGGCGGAAGCGAGCTACGTGTGCACGAAGTGCCTCGGGCCGCTCGAGCCTGTCTACGACTACGCCGCGATCGCGCTCACGCGCGACGAGATCGAGCGCCGGCCGAAAAATCTCTGGCGCTATCGCGAGCTGCTGCCGATTACGGGAGAGCCGCGCACCGGCTTCAACTCCGGCTTCACCCCGCTCGTGCGCTGCGATCGGCTCGCGGCGCGCCTCGGCGTCAGCGAGCTCTACATCAAAGACGATTCCGTGAATCATCCGACGCTCTCCTACAAGGACCGCGTCGTCTCGGTGGCGGCGACGCGCGCCGTGGAGCTCGGGTTCAACGTCCTCGCGTGCGCGTCGACCGGCAACCTTGCGAACAGCGTGGCCGCGCACGCCGCGCGCCTCGGCCTCGAGTGCTGCGTCTTCATCCCCGACACCCTCGAAGCGGGGAAGGTGCTCGGATCCGCCATCTTCAACCCGACGATTCTCACGATCGCCGGCACCTACGACGACGTCAACCGCCTCTGTACGCAGGTCGCGGATCGCTACGGGTGGGGCTTCGTCAACATCAACCTCCGCTCGTATTACGCCGAGGGCGCGAAGACCATCGGCTTCGAGATCGTCGAGCAGCTCGGGTGGCGCTATCCGAAGCACCTCGTGTCGCCGGTCGCCGGCGGCACGCTGCTGCCGCGCATCGTGCGCGGCCTGCGCGAGCTTCGGCAGATCGGCCTCGTCGACGGCGAGCTGCCGCGCGTCTACGCCGCGCAGGCGGCCGGCTGCGCGCCCGTCGTCCACGCGCTCGACACGGGCCTCGAGCATCCCGAACCGGTGCGGCCGAACACGATCGCGAAGTCGCTTGCGATCGGCAACCCGGCGGACGGCTACCAGGTGATTCAGAGCGTGAAGGCGACCGGCGGCAGGGGCGCGGCGGTCACCGACGCCGAGATCGTCGACGCAATCAGGCTGCTCGCCGAAACCGAGGGGATCTTCACGGAGCCGGCCGGCGGCACGACGGTCGCGGCCGCGATCGATCTGATCCGCCGCGGCGCGATCCCGCGCGACGAATCAATCGTCGTCTGCGTGACCGGCAACGGCTACAAGACGGCGGAGGTCGTGGCCGACAAGCTGGCCGCGCCGGTGCGGCTCTCGCGCGCCTTCAAGGATTTCGAGGCGTGGCACGAGTCGCGCGTCGCGCTGGCGTGATGCGCGAAATGCAGGGTTATCGACGGACGCGGGGAGACGCGCTCGAGACGATCGGCAGCCTGACCTCCATCGTCCGCCCGTTGCGGAGGATCTTGATCGTCGCCGTCGATCCGATCTTCGAGTCGGCGATGAGCCGCTGCAGCTGCGACGGATCGTCGACCGGCGTGCCGTTGAACGACACGACGATGTCGCCCGGCCGCACGCCCGCGTCGTAGGCTTCCGACGTGCGCATCATCTGCGACACGAGCGCGCCGTTCGTGTTCGCGACGCCGAGCTCCCCGGCGAGCTCCGGCGTCAGCTTCTCGATCCGCAGGTAGCCGATCGAGCCGCGGCGCACGCCGCCGTACTGCATCAGATCCGCGACGACGCGCTTCGCGAGGTTGCTCGGGACGGCGAAGCCGATCCCCTGATAGCCGCCGCTCTCGCTGTAAATTCCCGTATTGATGCCCACCAGCTCGCCGCGGCTGTTGATCAACGCCCCGCCCGAGTTGCCCGGGTTGATTGCCGCGTCGGTCTGGATGAAGTCCTCGTACGCAGCAAAGCCCATGTTCGCGCGGCCCGTCGCGCTCACGATTCCCGCGGTGACCGTCTGGCTCAACTGAAACGGGCTGCCGATCGCGAGTACCCACTCCCCGACCTTCAGCTGCGACGAGTCGGCCCACGGCACGACGGGAAGCCCCGTCACGCCGATCTTCAGCAGCGCGATGTCGGTGTCGGGATCGGCGCCGATCACCTTGCCTTTGATCTCGCGCTTGTCGGGCAGCGCGATCGTGATCTCGCGCACGTTCTCGCCGACGACGTGGTTGTTCGTGACGACGTAGCCGTCCGAGGAGATGATGACGCCCGATCCGAGGCTCAGCGACCGCCTGTCGCGCGAGCCGAACATCTCGTCGTCGCCGAAGAAGTAGCGAAAGAACGGATCGTTGCTGAAGGGGGAATTGCGCGTGCGCACGACCTGCAGCGACGAGATGTTGGCGACGCCTTTCACTGCCTGGCTCGCGACGCGCGTGAAATCGGGTCCGCCGGCGGCGGGCACCAGCGAGGCCGCGGGAGCGGAGCGCTGCTGCGGCGCCGCAGCCGCGGCGGGCGCGCCGGCCGCCGTGCGCGGCGATTCGAGCACGCGCGACGATTCGGCCGCGCGCACCCAGCCGGTGACGAGCACGCCGCCCAGGAACCCGGCGAGGACGAGGACGACGAAGAGACCGAAGCGCTTCGACATGATCCCGCTAGCTGACGTCGATCCGGCGGGCCGCGCGGTCGCGCAGCTTGGGAATGACGACGGTAAGGATGCCGTCCTTCAGATCGGCGGCGACTTTCTCCACGTCGATCGGCTCGGGCAGCGCGAAGCCGCGCGAGAAGGGCCCGTGCCCGCGCTCGACGCGGTGGTACTGCTCGCATGCGACGGCGCGCCCCGAGTCCGCGCTGCGCGCGCCGCGGATCACGATCCGCGCCTCCTCGGCATGGATCTCAATCTGATCGCGCGAGAGGCCGGGCAGTTCCGCCGTCAGGACGTACTCCGCGGCCGTCTCGTAGAGATCGACCGGCGGCGTCCAGCCGGGCGCGTCGGTGCCCACCAGATGGCCGAGCTGTTCGTGCAGCGCGAGAAGATCGCGCAGGGGATCCCAGCGGGTGAACGCCACGGTTTTTCATCGTAGCGCAAAGGCGCGCGCGGCCGCAAAAAGGGGGCGGCGGCGCAAGGCGGGCGCGCACGGCCTGTGTGCTACGATTGCAAGGATCTACAGACGCCGAACATGCCGTCATTCGTCCAGGCGACCCGCTTGCGGAAAGGCCACCTGATCAAGGTGGGCAACGATCTCTTCCGCATCCTCGAGCTGCACCACCTCACGCCCGGCAACAAGCGCGCGCACATCCAGGTGCGCATGCGCAACATCCGGACGAACACGCTCGCCGACCAGAAGTTCCGCGCGGAAGAGGACGTGGAGCGGGCGACGCTCGACGAGCGCGAGATGCAGTATCTCTACAACGACGGCGACAGCTTCTACTTCATGGACACGCAGACCTACGAGCAGATCCACATCTCGGCCGAGGCGCTCGGCGACTCGAAGGACTACCTCGTGGCCGAGATGACGATCCGCGTGGAGTTCTACGACATCGAGCCCGTCGGGATCGAGCTGCCGCCGACCGTCGATCTGATCGTGAAGGAGACGGTGCCCGGCATCAAGGGCGCGACGGCGAGTGCGCAGGTGAAGCCGGCGACGCTCGAGACCGGCCTCGTCGTGCAGGTGCCGCCGTTTGTCAACGAAGGCGACCGGATCCGCGTCAACACCGAAACCGGCGAGTACCAGGGCCGCGTCTGAGCGTGGCCGCTTCCACGTTGACTCCCGCGTGATCGAACCCGTCGATCGGAGCGAGATGGAGATCCATCGCAAGGCGTCCGAGCACGGCTGGATCGAAGTGATCACCGGCAGCATGTTCAGCGGGAAGAGCGAGGAGCTCATTCGGCGACTGCGCCGCGCGCAGATCGCGCGGCAGAAGGTGCAGATCTTCAAGCCGGTCGTCGACAACCGATACGGCGAGGATCAGATCGTGTCGCACAGCGACATGAGGATCGCGTCGCAGAACGTCCGGAGCTCCGAGGAGCTCGTCGCGCGCGTGGACGAGGACACGGAAGTCGTCGGCATCGACGAAGGGCAGTTCTTCGATCTGAACCTGCCGACGGCGTGCGACACGCTCGCGAACCGCGGCAAGCGCGTCATCGTCGCCGGGCTCGATCAGGACTACCTCGGCCGGCCGTTCGAGCCAATGCCGCAGCTGCTCGCGATCGCCGAATACATCACCAAAACGCTCGCGATCTGCGTCGTCTGCGGCGAGCCGGCCAATCACACGCAGCGGCTCGTCGCCAGCAGCGACCGCGTCCTCGTGGGCGCGACCGGCCTCTACGAGGCGCGCTGCCGCCACTGCTTCGATCCGTACCTGGCGGACACGGGCAAGGGAAAAGAGCAGGACGCAGAACGACAAAGGACAAAACCCTGAACTGCTGAACCACGTCCTTTCCCGCCTTCCTGCCCTGCCGCCTTGCCATCGTAAGATGGATACGTGGATCTGCTCGGCGGCGTCCTGCTGCTCTTCGGCGTCGGGTTCCTCGCGGCGAACCTGAAGCTCGCGTACGACTACGTCCGCTTCCTCCGGCTGAAGCGCAGCGCACTGCTGACCTGGCGCAACCCGAAGCCGCCGCAGTACATCTTCGCGCTCGCGCTGGGCGCAGCGCTCGGCCTGATCGTCTTCGCGAAGCTCGTCATCCTGCACCGCCAGGCGTTCGGCGAGTCGATGATGTTCCTCTACTACGCGTATTTCTTCCCGATGAGCCTGACGATCGGTCGCGGGTTCTACGAGGACGGGATCTGGGCGGACGCGGCGTTCATCCCCTATGCCGAGGTCGGAGGGATCAGCTGGCGCGAAGGGGAGCACCATGCCACGCTCATCGTGATCTCGCGCCTGCGGAGCCTCGCGCGGCGGCTGGCGGTGCCCGGGGACAAATACAGCGCGGCGCGCCGCCTGCTGCGCGACAAGATCGGCGAGCGGGCGGCGCAGTTCGCGGGCACGGGGCTGGATCTGCGAGGGGGCTAGTGGCCGGCCAGCCCCCAGCCCCTAACCCGTTTCCGCGGCGTACCGATAACGGAGAGATATGGCAGCACGAGCGACCTGGAAAGGCTTCCTCAAGATCAGCCTGGTGAACATCCCGATCAAGGTGTTCCCGGCGACCGAGTCGAGCGGCACGATCTCGTTCAACCAGCTGCACGGCGAATGTCAGACGCGCATCCAGCAGAAGCGCTGGTGCCCGCAGTGCAACCGCGAGGTGCCGAACTCGGAGATCGTCAAGGGCTACGAGTTCGAGAAAGGGCGCTACGTGATCGTGTCCGAGGAGGACTTCGATCAGGTGCGGCCCGAGTCGACGCGCGTGATCGATCTGGTGCAGTTCGCCGACGCGTCGGCGATCGATCCGATGTACGTCGATCGCACGTACTACCTCGCGCCGGACGGCGGCATGGCGGCCGACGCGTTCGCGGTGATGCGCGACGGGATGCAGGGGAAGGTCGGCGTCGGAAAGCTGGCGCTCTACGGCCGCGAGTATCTCGTCGCCGTGCGGCCGCACCTCAAGGGGATCGTGATGCACACGCTGCATCACGCCGCCGAGATCCGCAGCATCGACGCGGTGGAGGAGCTCAACGCGGTGCCCGCGAAGGTGAAGCCCGAAGAAGCGAAGCTCGCGCGCCAGGTGATCGCGACCTTCGAGCAGCCGCTCGATCTCGCGAACTACCGCGACGAGTACCGCGAGGGGCTGCAGAAGATCATCGACGCGAAGATCGCGGGCGAGGAGATCGTCTCCGCCGCTGCGCCGAGCGCGCCGCCGAAGGTCGTGAACCTGATGGACGCGCTCAAAAAGAGTCTGGACACGGTGAGCGCGGGGAAGAAGCGGCCCGCCAAGGCGATCGCCGCCGAAAAGCCCGCGGCGCAGAAGCGCAAGCGGGCCTGACGGAATTAAGAATTTGGAATTAAGAATGAAGAATTCGTACGCGCGTTCTGCGTACTCTTGATCGGCGCAATTCGGAAGTCCCCAGTATTTCCGCCGGAAACGCCGTGGCATTCCGTGTGCTCGTCACGGCGCCATGCCTGACGCCACTCGTCGATTCAGACCGCCGACGTACGAAAACGGGCAGGATATCCGCGACCGCGCCTTCGACTACGCGTGCGACGTCGTCGGTTTCTGCGAACAGCTCACCGAGAACGGCGGCGTCGGCCGCTTGATGGTGCCGCAGCTGCTCGATTGCAGCCTGTCGTTCGCCACGATGCTCGAAGAGGCGCGCGCCGCCGAGAGCGATGCCGACTTCATCTCGAAATGCTCGATCGGGCTGAAAGAATGCCGGGAGTCGTGGACCCGGATGCGCGTCTGCGAGCGGCGGATGAAAGGACCGCCCGCGAGGGCGAAGGCCCTCGTCCAGGAGGCTCACGAACTCATTGCGATCGTTGGAACGATCATCGCCAACAAACGCAAGAGCGTCGCAGCGAAGCGCGCGGCGGCGCGAGCCGAACGCGTCGCTCAGCGCGGGGCGAAGAGACAGGCGCGGCGGGCAGGCGCGCACGCCTCGACGAATTCTTGATTCTTACTTCCTAATTCTTAATTGCGAGCTGGTCCCGTACCCATGCGATGACGCCGGGATCATTGGCCATCGGATCCCCGAGCCAGGCGGGCGGGACCAGCCAGACGAAGGCGAGGATGGCCACCACCCACACGTCGTAGGGCAGCGTGGCCCGTTCGTCGGTCCAGAAGAAGGCGCGGTTGAAGAAGCCGGCGATCCCCTTCTTGGTCGGCATCGGCAGGCGATTGAGATCGAGATACGTGTAGTAGATGCGGTTGGCGACCGTGAGGATCGAGAGCACCAGCACGACCCACAGCACGCCCGCCATGCGGTTGGTGAGCGCGCCGATCATCAGCAGCACGATGCGCTCGGGGCGCTCCATGAAGCCGACCTTGCACCGCTTCACCAGCGACTCGGCGCGGGCGCGCGCGTAGCTCGTCATGATCGAGAAGATGAGCGCGAGCGACGCGATCATCACGTAGTCGCTGCGCCCCACCTTCGAGTACAGGAAGATCAGCCCCGTCAGCAGCGCGAGATCCGAGAAGCGATCGAGGGTGGAGTCCCAGAACGCGCCGAACTCCGACTGCAGTTGCGCGATGTGCGCGACCTTGCCGTCGATGAAGTCGAAGATGTTGGCGACGAGCATGATGAAGAACGCCAGCAGGAACCGCCCGAAGCCGAGCGCCCACGCCGCGCCGACGTTGATGATGACGCCGATGAGCGTCAGCGTGTTGGGATGGATGCGCAGCCTGACGCAGAGATCGATGATCGCCCGCAGCGGCAGCATGCACGCCGCGCCGACGAGACCGGTGAACGTCCGCCGCTTCCGGAAGCGCTCGGGGTCTGGCGCGTGCCGTATAATGGAGGGTTCAGGCACTGGGACGAGACGCGACATAGTACCGTATGGCCATCCACGAACTCAAGGAGCAGATTGCCCGGCTGCCGGAGCAGCCCGGAGTCTATCTGTACTTCAACGCGGACGGCGACACGATCTACGTCGGGAAGGCGCGCGCGCTGCGCGATCGCGTCCGCAACTACCTGGGCGCCCACGGCGCCGACGCCAAGACCGACGCGCTCCTGGACGAAGTCGCCCGCCTCGAGTTCATCGTCACCGATTCGGTGGTGGAGGCGCTGGCGCTCGAGAACAATCTCATCAAGCAGCGCTCGCCGAAGTACAACATCCTGCTGCGCGACGACAAGAATTATCCGTTCCTGCAGCTGACGACCAACGAGCCGTTTCCGCGCGTCCTCGTCGCGCGCCGCGTCGAGCGCGACGGGAGCTTCTACGCCGGCCCGTTCATGCCGGCGCACTTCGCGCGCCGCACGATGGCGCTGACGCACCGGCTGTTCGGGATTCGCTCGTGCAACGAAGTGATCACGGGCAAGCGCGGGCGGCCCTGCCTCGAGTACGACATCAAGCGCTGCATCGCGCCGTGCGTCGACGAGGTCTGCTCGCCCGACGAGTACGGGCGCGCGGTCGCGACGACGCAGCTCTTTCTCGAGGGGAAGAACGACGAGCTGATCGAGACGCTGCGGGCGCGCATGGCCGAGGCGGCCGAGCACGAGCGGTTCGAGCAGGCGGCGCAGCTGCGCGACGCGATGCGGACGGTGCAGACGCTCCAGGATCGCCAGCAGAAGATGGCGACCGTGGAGATGGGGCACCGCGACGTCTTCGGGTTGAAGCTCGGGCCGGCGGGCGCGGCGATCCAGGTCTTTCAGGTGCGCAGCGGGCGCGTGGTGGAGCGCGTGGAGCTCGGGACAGACGAGGCGATCGCCGGATCGCGCGAGGGCGAGGTGCTCGCGGCCGCCATTCAGCAGTTCTACGAGCTGCGCGGCGCGCCGCCGGAGATCCATGCGCCGGTCGAGCCCGACGAGCGCGAGGCGCTCGAGTCGTTTCTCGGCAGCCGCGCCGGGCGGCGCGTACGCATCGTCGTGCCGCAGCGCGGCGACAAGCGCAGCATGGTCGATCTGGCGAACCGCAACGCCGGCATCGCGTATCAGACGCGCTTCAACCAGGCGAAGACCGCGCAGTACGACGCGCTCGAGACGCTGCAGCACGTGCTCGCGCTGCCGTCGCTGCCGCGGCGGATCGAATGCTTCGACATCTCGACGATTCAGGGGAGCGAGACCGTCGCGTCGATGGTCGTCTGCGAGGACGGGCGGATGCGACGGTCGGATTACCGGAAGTTCCGCATTCGCGGCGGCGTCGTCGAAGCTGGCGGCTGGGGGCTCGGGGCGAGCCGTAAAGGCTCGAGGAAACAAATCGCGCTCGGTCGCCGCGATCCCTCGATAACAGCCAGCCCCCAGCCCCTGGCTCCCAGCCCCCGCGTCCAGGACGACTTCGCCGCGATGCACGAAGTCGTACACCGCCGATATCGCAAGCTGCTCGAGCTCGGCGGACCGTTTCCGGATCTGGTCGTCATCGACGGCGGCAAGGGACAGCTGTCGGCGGCCTACGCGGCGCTCGAGGAGCTCGGGCTCGCGAACCTGGTCGCCGTCGGCATCGCGAAGAAGGAAGAGCTCCTCTACACGCGCGATCGCGAGGATCCGATCGCGCTCGCGGCCAACGATCCGGCGCTGCTGCTGATTCAGCGCATCCGCGACGAAGCGCACCGCTTCGCGGTGACGTTCCATCGCCGCGCGCGCACGATGCGCGATCTGCGGTCGGAGCTCGATCACGTGCCGGGCATCGGCGCGCGCCGGCGCAAGACGCTGCTGACGACGTTCGGGAGCGTCGCCGGCGTGCGGCGCGCGACGCGTGAAGAGCTGGCCGCGGTTGTCGGCGCGAAAACGGCCGATGCCGTTCTTGCGTTTTTCGCGAGCCGGACTTAACCTACTTTCCTTGCTGGACATCAACGTCGCGCAGATCTTCATCGCGCTCGTCGTACTCCTGTTCTCGCTGACGGTTCATGAGATGTCTCACGCGTGGACGGCCGATCGCCTCGGCGATCCGACGGCGCGGCTGCTCGGCCGCGTGTCGCTGAACCCGCTCGTGCACGCCGATCCGATCGGCACGATTCTGTTTCCGCTGATCGCGATGGTGAGCGGCGCGCCGCTCATCGGATGGGCGAAGCCGGTGCCGGTGAACATGCGGCACCTCCGTCATCCGCGGCGCGACTATATGGCCGTCGCCGCGGCCGGCCCGGCGAGCAACCTGCTGCTCGCGCTCGGCGCGTCGATCGCCGGGCTGCTGCTGCCGGTGTCGCCGCAGACGATCGGCGAGCCGAACGTGACGGCGCCGCTCGCGGCGATTCTCGGCCAGCTGCTGCGGCTGAACGTGCTCCTCGCCGTCTTCAACATGGTGCCGATTCCGCCGCTCGACGGCGGCAACGTGCTCGCGGGGCTGCTGCCGCGATCGCTCGCCGCGCCGTTCAATCAGCTGCGGCCGTACGGCTTTCTGCTGCTCTACGCGCTGATCTTCACCGGCGGCTTCGAGCACATCGTCGTGCCGCCGTACCGGTTCATCGTGTCCTGGCTTCCGACGAAGTGAATCCCAAGCCGCGCGTCGTGTCAGGCATGCGGCCGACCGGCCGCCTGCACATCGGACATCTGGTCGGCGCGCTCGGCAACTGGGTGTCGCTGCAGGACACGTACGACTGCTTCTACTTCGTCGCCGACTGGCACGCGCTGACCAGCGACTTCGCCGACACCACGCAGATCACGTCGTACACCTACGAGAACGCCGCCGACTGGATCGGCGCCGGCCTCGATCCGGAGAAGAGCACCTTCTTCGTGCAGTCGCTCGTGCCCGAGCACGCCGAGCTGTACGTGCTGCTGTCGATGGTCGTGCCGGTGCCGTGGCTCGAGCGCGTGCCGACCTACAAGGAGCAGCAGGAGAATCTGCGCGACAAGGATCTGTCGTCGATCGGCTTTCTCGGCTATCCGCTGCTGCAGACGGCCGACGTCGCGATGTACGACGCGCGGTACGTGCCGGTCGGCGAAGATCAGGTCGCGCACCTCGAGCTGGCGCGCGAGGTGGTGCGCCGGTTCAACAACTTCTACGGCGACGTCCTCGTCGAGCCGGAGCCGATGCTGACGCGCGGCGCGATGCGGCGTCTCCCGGGCCTCGACGGCGACAAGAAGATGAGCAAGAGCCTCGGCAACACGATTCACCTGTCGGACTCGCCCGAAGACGTGACCAAGAAGGTGCGGCAGATGTACACCGACCCGAAGCGGATCCGCGCCGACATCCCCGGAACCGTGGAAGGCAACCCGGTGTTCACCTACCACGATGCGTTCAACCCGAACACCGCCGAGGTCGACGATCTCAAGGCGCGCTACCGCGCGGGGAAGGTCGGCGACGTCGAGGTGAAGACGAAGCTCGCGAACGCGATGAACGCGCACCTCGCGCCGATTCGCGAGCGGCGCGCGCAGGTGCTCGCGCGGCCCGATCGCCTGAAGGAGATCCTCTTCGAGGGGTCGAAGCGCGCGCGCACGATCGCCGCGACGACGATGGCGCGCGTCCGCGACGCGATGAAGATCGCGTACCGATGACCAGCCTTCACGCGGACTTCGAGTCGGCGCCCGAGGCGTTCCCCGTCAGGCTCTCGAACTTCGAGGGGCCGCTCGATCTGCTGCTCCACCTCATTCGCACCAACGAGGTGAACATCCACGACATCCCGATCGCGTTGATCACGTCGCAGTATCTCGACGCGATCGCGCTGATGCAGGAGCTCGATCTGGACGTCGCCGGCGAGTTCCTCGTGATGGCCGCGACGCTGATCCACATCAAGTCGAAGATGCTGCTGCCGCGGCCGGAAACGGCGGCGGGCGTGGAGGGCGAGCCGGAAGAGGATCCGCGCGACGCGCTGGTGCGGCGGCTGCTCGAGCACCAGAAGTTCAAGGCGGCGGCGGGGCTCCTGCACGAGCGCGAGCAGCTGCGCGCGGCGCAGTGGCTGCGGCCGGACGAGCGCGTGGCGGCGCTCGCCGGCGACGAGTACGAGCCGGAGCTCGAAGTGGATCTCTTCAGCCTCATGACCGCGTTTCAGGCCGTCGTGCAGCGGCTGAAGCAGCGGCCGAAGATGGTCCTGCCGCCGGAGGAGATCCCGGTGGAGGTGCGCATCGAGCAGCTGCTCGCACGGCTGTCGGAGACCGAAGCGTGCGGCTTCGAGGATCTCTTCGCGGACGTCGACGATCGCCGCGGGGTGATCGTGACCTTCATCGCGCTGCTCGAGATGATCCGGCTGAAGCTCGTGCGCGTGTTCCAGTCGGGGAGCTTCGGTCCGATTCGCGTCTACAAGCGGCCGCGGCCGGCCGACGCGCCGCATCCGATCGGCGATCCGGAGGCGCACCGTGGGTAATTCCGCAGGGCAGGAAGGCAGCATGGCGGCAGGGCAGGAAGCCGTTTCGCCGCACGCGGGCGCCGAGCTGAAGGCGATCCTCGAGGCGCTGATCTTCGCGTCGCCCGAACCGTTGACGCCGAAAGCGATCTTCAAGCTGCTCGACACCGAGCCGAAGGAAGACGTCCAGGCGGCGCTCGAGGCGCTCAAGCGCGAGTACGATCGCCCCGGCGGCCTGCAGATCGTCGAGGTCGCGGGCGGCTACCAGATCGTCACGCGCACCGATCTCCACGAATGGGTCCGCCGGCTGTTCCACGAGCGCACGACGCAGAAGCTCACGGTGCAGGCGCTCGAGACGCTCGCCGTGATCGCGTACCGACAGCCGATCACCGCGGCGGAAATCACCGACGTGCGCGGCGTGAACACGTCGGGCGTGCTGAACACGCTGCTCGAGCGGCACCTGATCAAGATCGTCGGTCGCAAGCAGGTCGTCGGCCGTCCGTTCATGTACGCGACGACGAAGGAATTCCTGATCCGCTTCGGCCTCAACGATCTGAGCGATCTCCCGAGGGTCGAGGACATGGCCGAAGCGCTGGGTCTCGAAGCGCCGCTGCTCGTCGAACGGACGCCGGCCGATGAAGAGTTGCCGGCCACCGAACCCGACGCCGTCTAACCGGTATTGCGCATCCCGGCTGCGATCCCGTTGACGGTGATCGCAAATGCGCGCCGCAGCTCCGGTGAATCCGGAGCCTGACGCAGCCGGTTCAGCAGTTCGATCTGCACCAGGTTGATCGGATCGACGTACGGGTTGCGCGTGTCGATCGATCGCCGCAGCACGCGGTTGGACTCCACGAGCTCGCGGTGGCCGGTCACCTCGAGCACGGCCGCGGCCGCGCGCGCGAGGCGTGAGCGCAGGTCTTCGCCGAGCGGCTGGAGATCCGGCGGCGTGAGCCGGCGGTCGTACTCGGCGGCGATGCGCGCGTCCGCTTTCGCGAGCACCATCTCCATCAGGTCGAGCGTCGATCGGAAGAACGGCCAGCGCGCGTACATCTCGCGCAGCTGCGCCGTCTCGCCGCGCGCGTGCGCGCACTCGAGCGCCGTCTCGATGCCGAGCCACGACGCGAGCAGCAGCCGCGTCTGCGTCCACGCGAACTGCCACGGTATGGCGCGCAGCGCCGCGACGCCGCCGCCGGCGCTGCGCCGCGCGGGCCGGCTGCCGATGTTGATGGCCCGCAGCTCCGGCTCGGGCGTCGCCGTGCGGAAGTACTCGAGGAAGCGCGGGTCCTCGTGCACGACGGCGCGATACGCCCTGCGGCTCTCCTCGAACAGCCGATCCATCGTCTCGCGCCACGCGCGATCCGGGTCGGCGGCCGGCATCAGCACCGCGTCGAGCGTCGCCGTCGTGTAGACCTCGAGCGTGCGTGTGGCGATGTCGATCAGCCCGAACTTCGCCTGAATCATCTCGCCCTGCTCGGTGACGCGCAGCGTGCCGTCGACCGAGCCGGGCGGCTGCGACTGAATCGCGAGGTAGGTCGGCCCGCCGCCGCGGCCGATGCTGCCGCCGCGGCCGTGAAAGAGTGTGACGGCGACGCCGCGACGCCGGCACGCCGCGACGATCTGCTCCTGCGCGCCGTAGAGCGCCCACGCGGCGGCGAAGCGCCCGGCGTCTTTCGCCGAATCGGAGTAGCCGACCATCACCTCGACGCGGCCGCCGATCCGGTCGCGGTACCACGGGAGGTTGAGCAGCGCGTCGAGCACGTCGCCCGCCGCCTGCAGATCGTCGGCGGTCTCGAACAGCGGCACGACGCGGATCGGACGCTGCACGCCGGCGAGCCGCTGGAGCAGTTCGACCGCGAGCACGTCCGACGCGCGACGCGCCATCGTGATCACGTAGGCGCCGAGCGACTCCGCGTCGAGCGCCGCGATCGTTCGGCACGTCTCGAGGACGTCGCGCACGGCGTCGGGCGCGGCCTCGATTTCCCGGTCGGTCAGCGGCGCGATCCCGTCTTCGAGCGCGCGCAACGCGATCGCGACGCGCTGCTCGTCGGCCGCCTCGGCGTACGGGCCCAGGCCGCGCTGCCGCGCAATCCAGCTCACGGCTTCCGCGTGCCGCGAGGATTCCTGCCGAATGTCGAGCCGCGCGAGCGTCAGACCGAACGCGGCGACGCGGCGCAGGATGTCGGTGAGCCGTCCCGCGGCGATCACCTCGTTGTGCGTCTCGACGAGCGAGCGATGACAGAGCCGCAGCGGCGCGGCGAGCTCGGAGACGGCGACGAGCGGCGCAGGACCGTCGCCGATCGGAGCCGGCGGAGCCTCGAGCTGCGCGCGCGCGTGCTCGCGCGTCGCCTCGAGCCGCGCGACGACGCCGCGGAGCAGCGCGCGATACGGCTCCGGCGCGTCAGGGACGCGCGCGCGGAGCTCCTCGCTGGCGCTCGCGAGCGACAGCTCGCGCCGCAGCGCGATCACCTCGCCGAGGTACAAGTGCGCCGCCATCCAGCGCGCGAGCCACGTCGCCTGCCGCGTCACCTCGGGCGTCACGGTGGGGTTGCCGTCGCGATCGCCGCCAATCCAGGATCCGAACGTCATGGGCGCGGCGTCGAGCGCCAGCGCCTCGCCGGTCGACGCGCGCAGCGCGCGATCGAGCATCCGGAGGTACTGCGGCAGGGCGTCCCACAGCGACTGCTCGAAGACGACGAGCCCGGCGCGCACTTCGTCGAGCGGCGTCACCGGACGATTGCGCCCTTCGTCGGTCTGCCACACGATCGCGATCTCGCGGCGCAGCGTCTCGATCGCGCCGTCGCGCTCTGCGGTGGTCAGATCCGTCCGATCGCGGACGGCGAGCGTGTCGGCGATACGCCGCTGCGCCTGCATCGACGTACGTCTCGCGATCTCGGTCGGATGCGCGGTCAGGACGAGCTCGATCCGCAGCGCGGCGACGGCGGCCGCGAGCGCCGACGGCTCGACGCCCGACGCGAGCAGCCGCGGAAACGTCTCCTCGCACGATCCAGGCTGCGGCTGGCGCTCCGGCGCGCGCGCGTACTCGCGGCGGCGCCGCACGCGATGGTGCTGCTCGGCGATGTTCGCGAGCGTCAGAAAATGCGCGAAGGCGCGCGCCACCGGCACCGCGGAGGCGAGCGGCAGGCCGCGGAGCAGATCGGCGAGGCGGTCGAACTGACCGCGCTCACCCTCGTGCGAGCGCTTCGCGATCGCGCGCACTTCCTCGACGCGCTCGAAGAAGGCGTCCCCCTCGCGGGCGCGCAGCGTGTCGCCGAGCAGTCCGCCCAGGAGCCGGACGTCGTCGCGAAGCGCGGCGTGTGGGTCGTGCATCTAGTGGCGAACGCGTTGAGGGGTGCTCCCTCCCTGCGCCGCCTTTCTAAGCGCCGCGATCTCGTCCGGGCGGAGCTCGCGCCAGGCGCCGAGCTTCAGCTTCGGATCGCGAATCGGCCCAATCGCGACGCGCCGCAGATGCGCGATCGGATGGCCGATCGCCTCGCACATCTTCCGCACCTGGCGGTTGCGTCCTTCGCGGATCGTCACGACGAGAGTCGCCTCTTCGGCGCCGCGGCGCACGGGGAGCAGGCGCACGTCGGCCGGCTCGGTGCGGCGGCCATCGATCGCGACGCCGCGGCTGAGCCGCTGCAGATCGTGCTCGTCGGGTACGCCGAGCACGCGCGCCTGGTAGATGCGCGCGACGCCGTGGCTCGGATGGGTGAGGCGTGCCGCAAGCTCGCCGTCGTTGGTGAGGAGGAGCAGCCCTTCGGACTCGTAGTCGAGGCGTCCGACGGGATACACGTACTCACGGACGCCGCGGATGAGATCCACCACCGTCTGCCGCCGCTGCGGATCGGATCGCGTCGTCACGTAGCCGCGCGGTTTGTTCAGCAGCAGATAGCGATGCTGCTCGACGACCTTCACGCGCCGGCCGTCGACGCGAATGTCGTCGCGCGCGGGATCGGCTTTGCTGCCGAGCTCGCGCACCGTCGCGCCGTTCACCTGCACGCGCCCCTCGAGCATCAGCTGCTCGCTCGCGCGGCGGGATGCCACGCCCGCCTGCGAGAGGATCTTCTGAAGACGCTCCACTGTGACGGTTTATCACGAAGAGACGAAGAAAACGAAGTCACGAAGACTTGTCAAGTGGAACCGTCACTCCGTCCGGAGCGCCTGGAGCGGATCGACGCGCGTTGCGCGATAGGCGGGCAGCAGACACGACAGGAGGCCGACGACGATCACGACGCCCGACACCGCGGCAAACGTGGCCGCGTCGCGAGGCGTCACGCCGAACACGAGCGTGCTCAGCACGCGGCCGAGCGCTGCGGCGCCGAGGAGACCGATGCCGAGGCCCGCGAGCGTCGGCTTCAGCCCTTCGACCACGATGAGGCGCACGACGTCGAGCCGCGCGGCGCCGAGCGCCATGCGGATCCCAATCTCCTGCACCCGCTGCCGAACGGTGTACGACAGGACGCCGTAGATGCCGACGGCCGCGAGCAGCAGCGCGAGCGCCGCGAACGCGGTGAGCAGCCGCATCGCGAAACGCTGCTGCGCAATCGATTCGCCGATCACCTCGTCCATCGTGTGGATGTCGACGACCGGCAGCTCCGCGTCGACGGCGTGCAGCGCGGCGACGACCGACGCGGTGATCGCCTCGGTCGGCACCGTCGACCGCACGACGAGCGACATGCGCGGCGTCGGCACCTGCGTCGCCGGCACGTAGACCATCTGCGACTCGGTCTCGTTCAATCCGTTGATCTTCACGTCGCTCACGACGCCCACTACCTCGCGCATGTCGTTCGAGATGAGGCCGAGGGTGAGCCGCTTGCCGATGGCGCGCTGATTAGGCCAGAAGCGACGCGCCATCGACGCGCTGACGATCGCCACGCGCGCCCGTCCCTCCCGGTCGCCTTCGCCGAGGTCGCGGCCGTCGAGGATCCGCATGCCGACCGCCCCCGGATAGCCGGCGAGGATCTCGCGCACGGCGACCTCCGGCTGCTCCGACAGCGGCCGCGCCGGCTCGCCGTCGATCGCGACCGGCTGCATCGATCCGCCGCCGGCGAGCGGCAGCGAGTCGATGCCCGACGCCGCGTGCACGCCAGGCACGGCGCGAACGCGCGCGACCGCCCGGTCGAAGAAGCGCACGAAGTCTGAACGCTCTGGATACGTCGCCCTCGGCAGCATCACCGTCATCGTCACCACGTTGCGGGGATCGATGCCGGGATCGACGGCGCGCAGCTGCGACAACGTTCGAATCAGGAGTCCCGCGGCGACGAGCAACATCAGCGCGAGCGCCACCTCGGTGGTGACGAGGACATTGCGGACGCGCCGTTCGCCGGCATGCGAGCCGCCCCGGCCCATGCCCTGCTTGAGCGCCTCGCCCGCGTCGCCCTGCGTCATGCGCCACGCCGGCGCCACGCCGGCGACAATGCCCGTCGCGATCGCGATCGCGCACGTGAACGCGAGGACGCGGCCGTCGAGCGCCACTTCCGCGGCGCGCGGCAGCGACCTGCCGAACGACTCGACGATGAGCCCGGTCGTCCAGCTGGCGGCGAGGAATCCGACGACGCCTCCCGCGAGCGCCAGCACCGTGCTCTCGACGAGGAGCTGCTGGATGATCCGGCCGCGGCCTGCCCCGACCGCCGAACGGATCGCCAGCTCGCGCGCCCGGCCGAGCACACGCGCCAGCAGCAGGTTCGCCAGGTTCGCGCAGGCGATGAGCAGCACGCACCCGACGGCGCCGAGCAGCACCAGCAGGCCCCAGCGCACGTTGGACACCATGTCCTCGTGCAGCGGAAGCACGACCGCGCCCCAGCCCTTGTCGTCGGCCGGATACAGGCGCTCGAGGCGCTGCGAGATCGTGGTCATCTCCGCCTGTGCGCGCCGCACGTCCACGTCCGGATGCAGGCGTCCGATCACGAGATAGTTGTGATTGCCGCGGACGGCCCGCTGCTCGGCCGTCCAGACGAGCGGCAGCCACATGTCGGCAAAGGCGGGAAATTTCAGCCGCTGCGGCAGGACTCCCACCACGGTGTACGGCTCGCTGTTCAGCTGAATCGTCCGACCGACGATACCGAAGTCGCCGCCGAAGCGCGACTTCCAGACCGCTTCGCCGAGCACCACGACGTGCGAGCGGTCCCGTTCGTCGTCGCCCGGCCCGAGCGTCCGGCCGAGCAGCGCGCGGGCGCCGAGCACCTCGAAGAACTCGCCGGAGACGGCGCCGGCCCGGAGCGCGTCGGGCTCGCCGCGGCCGGTGAGATTCGCCGGCCGGAATCCATAGATGGCAAGCCGCTCGAACGCGGTGTTCTGCGCGCGCCAGTCGAGATAGTTCGCCGGCGACACCGAGAACGTCGCCATGCCGGAGAACTGCTCGCGCGGCGGCGTGTGCCACACGCGCATGATGCGCGACGGGTCGGGAAACGGCAGCGGCCGGAGCACGACGGCGTTCACGACGCTGAAAATCGCGGCGTTCGCCCCGATGCCGAGGCCGAGAATCGCAATGGCGGTCAGCGAGAAGCCGGGGCTCTTGAGGAGCAGGCGGATCGCGTGGCGAACGTCGCGGATGAGTGAATCGATCACGGGGAATCCTCGCTGGTCGCGGTATTCATCTTTCGTGCGTTCGAGCCCGCCGAGCGCCATCCACGCCTCGCGGTGCGCGTCGTCCGGCGTCATGCCGGCGCGGATGTTGTCGACGACGTGGAGCTCGATGTGGCTGCGGAGCTCCTCGTCGATCTCGCTGTCGGTGCGGCCGCCGCCAAACGGCGCGATCGCGCGCGCGAGCCAGCCGCGCGCGCGCCTCATGTGCGCTCCGCCCCGAGGAAGCGGGACAGAATGTCCGTCGTCAGCGCCCACTCCTGCGACTCGCGCGCGAGCTGACGCCGGCCCGCGCGCGTGAGACGGTAGAAGCGCGCCTTGCGGTTGTTCTCCGAGACGCCCCAGTCGGAGGCGATGTAGCCTTCCTGCTCCAGCTTGAGCAGCGCAGGATAGATCGTCCCGTAGTGGACGGAGAGGCGGCCGCCGCTCGTCTGCTCGATGCGGCGCGCGACGCCGTAGCCGTGCAGCGGCCCGAGCGTTTCCAGCGTTTTCAGGATCATCAGCGCGAGCGTGCCGCGCCAGACGTCGGTGGTCTCGGCCATTCGTATGTGAATCCTGTACAAGCGTCGCACGCTTCGTATAGGAATACAATACGAGCGCCGCGCGCCCGGGTTCCCCGGACGACGAACAACGCAGAACCGCGCAGAGCTCGCAGAACCAATTTGTGCAGAGTCTGCGGTCTCGGCGGGTTCTGCGTTGTACGTCGTCCGCTCAGCGCGCGAGCAGATCGCCCCAGAATCCTGCGAGCTGGACGATGTCCTCGGTGTGCGCGGGCCGATCGGCTTCGGCGTGCGAGATCAGGCCGCTCAGCAGCAGCCGCACCGGCGCGTGGCCGCGGAGATCTTCCGCGAGGTACTCCGACTCGACGGCCGGCACGACGTTGTCCTCGAGGCCGTGGAGCAGGAAGACCGGCGCCGACGGCTTCGGCGACTTCGACACGGAGAGCGACGGCGCCGCGCCCTGCGAGCCGAGCAGCGGCAGGAGCCGCGCGCCGAGGTGGACGACGTCGCGCTCGATGACGTAGCGCAGCAGCGTCGCCGACGGCTCCGGCAGCGTGCGATCGTACGCGCGCACGGCCTCGAACTCCGCCGGCGCGCGAGCCTTGTCCACGCCGCCGTCGAGCGCCGACGCCCAGAGATACCGGCGGACGCCGGCGCGCAGCCGCTCCGCCTGCGCCGCGGGCACGACGCGGTCGGCGATCGAGAGCAGAATCACCGCGACGCCGTAGTCGTGCGGCGGCAGCACGAACGTGTCGTTCTCGCCCGTGTCGACGGCGAGCCGGACTTTCGGCGCCGGCCGAGGCTCGCGCCCCGTGCAGAGATAGCGCAGCACGCGCGGCAGATCGTCGTGGCCGCCGAGCGCGAAGACGTACGCGACGCGATCGGCGATCGACGGCCGCGCCGCCGCGACGATCGACAGGCCGCCGCTGAAGCTGACGCCCATGAGGCCGACGCGATGATCGGGCGCAAGGCCGGAGTCGATCGCGAGCCATCGGCCCGCTTCCTCGATCGCGTCCGTGATCGCGGGCGTGATCTCGAAGCGTGACAGCTCCGGAATGTCCGGCGTCACGACGGCCACGCCGCTCGCGGCGACCTGCTGCGCAAGCCGCACGAGCCGGGGCTCGTCGATCCCCGAGGGGTGCAGGCCGGATGTCAAGAGCGCGACGCGCCGCGGCGATCGGTTCGGCTCGTACACGCGCGCGCGCATTCCTCCGGCGCGCGTCGGAATCGTGATGTCGCGCGTCGCGATCGCGACCGTGTCGAATCGCGCGAGCCGCTCCGCCGTGCCGCCGATTTCCGCCGCGCGGATGACGAACGACAATCCGTGCGCGTAGGGCCGGACGACGAGCACGAGCACGACGAGCGCAACGGCGACGACGAACCACCGGAAGAGCCGCACGACGCGCATGTTACTCTCAAGGCCCGGCGGGTCTGGCAGGCCCGGCGGGTCTGGCAGGCCGGGCGGGTCTGGCGGGTCACGAAGGTCACAAAGGCGGAACGTTGGCGTCCCTCTGCGACCTGCCTGACCTGCCCGACCTGCCAGACCTGCCCGACCTGCCAGACCTGCCCGACCTGCCTGACCTGCATGCGGAAGCTGATCATCGCCATCGACGGACCATCGGGCGCGGGCAAGGGAACCGTCGCGCGCGCGGTGGCATCGGAGCTCGGCTACCGGCACGTCGACAGCGGCGCGATGTATCGCGCGATCGGGTGGAAGGCGCTGCGCGAAGGCGTGGCGCTCGACGACGAAGCGGCGGTCGCCGCGCTCGCCGACGCCTCGCTCATCGTCGTGTCGAACGCGCGCGTGCTGATCGACAGCGTGGACGTCACGCGCGAGATCCGGACGCCGGAGATCGATCGCGCGGCCGCCGCCGTCGCGCGGCTGCCGCGCGTCCGGGCCATTCTCGTCGCGGTCCAGCGCGACCTCGGCGCCGGCGGCGAGATCGTCATGGAAGGGCGCGACATCGGCACCGTCGTGTTCCCGCAGGCCGACGTGAAGATTTATCTCGACGCCGCGCCGGAAGAGCGCGCGCGCCGCCGCGCGCAGGATCCTTCGCACTCGGGCGGGCCGGCCGCGGTGTCGGAGGTGAAGACGCTGCTCACCGAACGCGATCGGAGCGACACGACGCGCGCGGTGTCGCCGCTCTACGCCGCAGCGGACGCGATCGTGGTGGATACGACGGGGAAGCCGGTGCAGGACGTCGTAAAGGAAGTGCTCGAGATCGTCAAGGGGTCGGGGCTCGGGGCCAGGGGCTAGCCGTGGAATGCAGGGCGACCCTTTTCAGGGTCGCCTTCAGTCAGCCCCAGCCTGAGGCCCCTACTTCCTCTCCTTGTAATCCTCCGCCGACGCGGGATCGAGCTCCCAGCGGTGTTTGTCGCGCTCGACGACCTTGTCGCTCGACTTCAGTTCCTCGTTATCCGCGTACTCGACGCCGAGCGCCTTGCCGATGTCGTCCACGACGTCCTGATCGGGCGTCGGATTGTCGCCGCCGGGCGCTTCCTCGCCGGTGAAGTACGCGTCCTCGACATCGACGTCCACGTCGCCCCCGGCGATCTCCGGCGTCATGCTGCGATGCGCGCGGCGCGATTGGTCGAGGTCGGCGCGGCCGCTCCGGGCTGCGGTTCCGCGGCGGTTCATATTGAGCGACGACGGCGGCGTGGCCAGGACGGTGTCGTCTTTGAGCGTTCGCCGGGCACGGTTGAGCCGAGGGACCTTTCCGCCCCGCGCCGCCGCCGATTTGCGCGAGGTGGCGCGCTTTACGGTTTGCACACGTTTCTTCGCGGCCTCCTTTCGCCGGCTCGCCACCTTCCGCCCGCTGGGGCGTTTAGCCGAGCGGCGATTTCCCGCCCGTTTTCGGCTGGACCGGGCCGCCGCGCCGCGCGGGCTGGCCTTGCGTTTGGCCATCGTGCCGTCCTTTCGGAACCTTGACAGTTTAGCGATAAGTGTCGTACTCTCTGATGCTTATCGCAATTCCCAAATACCTCGCGGGGGTCGGCGCCCGCCAGAAATGCACCGGCAATCGAGCGACCCTTCGACAGATGCTCAGGGTCGTCCTGAGCGCACGTCGGGGGACGACAGGAGGACGCGCAAGGCATGGCGAACGTAGAAGACGAGAACACTCCCGGTGCGGGGGGCGGCGCGGGCGTCGCGACGAGCGAACGCACGGAGCGCAGCGACCGCACGGACCGCGGCACGCTCAAAGCACGGCCGCGCGAAGACGACGAGCAGATTGATCCGGCCGAGTACGCTCGGCTGCTCGATTCCTACGATAACAGCTTCCGCAACATCGCGGAAGGCGAAGTCGTCAAGGGAACGGTTCTCAAAGTGACGCCGTCGGAAGTTGTCGTCGACGTCGGCTACAAGTCCGAAGGCATCATCGCGGTCGACGAATTCCTCGACGAGACCGGCCAGATCACCGTCCAGCCCGGCGACATCGTCGACGTGCTGCTCGAGCGCACGGAAGACCGCGACGGCTACGTCGTGCTGTCGCGCGAAAAAGCCGAGAAGATGAAAATCTGGGACGAGGTCGAGAAGGCCTACGCCGAGCGCAAGGTCGTCATCGGCCGCGTGATCGAGCGGATCAAGGGGGGCCTCGCGGTGGACATCGGCGTCCGCGCATTCCTCCCCGGATCGCAAATCGACGTGCGTCCCGTGCGGAATCTCGACGCGCTGCGCGGCCAGGAGCTGCGCATGCGCGTGATCAAGGTCAACAAGAAGCGCGGCAATATCGTGCTCTCGCGCAAGGCGCTCCTCGAAGAGGAGAACGCCGAGAAGAAGAAGCACACGCTGGAGACGCTCGCCGAAGGCAAGGTTCTCAAAGGCGTCGTCAAGAACATCACCGACTACGGCGCGTTCATCGATCTGGGCGGCATCGACGGCCTGCTGCACATCACGGACATGTCGTGGGGGCGCGTCGGCCATCCGTCCGAGCTGTTCAAGGTGAACGACGAGATCGACGTGATCGTGCTCAAGTACGATCCGGCGACCGAGCGCGTCTCGCTCGGGCACAAGCAGCTCATCACCGATCCGTGGGCGAACGTGATGGACCGCTATCCGGTCGGCGCGCGCATGAGCGGCAAGGTCGTGAGCCTGACCGACTACGGCGCGTTCGTCGAGCTCGAGGCGGGCGTCGAGGGGTTGATCCACGTCAGCGAGATGTCGTGGAGCAAGCGCGTCAAGCACCCGTCGAAGATCCTCAACGTCGGCGACACGGTGGACGCGATGGTGCTCGGCGTCGATCCGACCGCGCGGCGCATCTCGCTCGGCCTCAAGCAGGTCGAGAGCAACCCCTGGCACGACCTCGCCGACAAGTACCCGGTCGGCTCGAAGATCCAGGGCAAGGTGCGCAACCTCACCGAGTTCGGCGCGTTCGTCGAAGTCGAGGAGGAGATCGACGGCCTGATCCACATCTCCGACATGTCGTGGAGCAAGCGCATCAAGCATCCGTCGGAGGTGCTGAAGAAGGGCGACGTCGTCGAGGCGATGGTGCTGAACATCGACGCCGAGAACCAGCGGCTGTCGCTCGGGCTGAAGCAGCTCGCGACGGACATCTGGGACGACTTCTTCTCGCGCCACCACGTGGGCGACACGATCGAGGGCAAGGTCGTGCGCATGACGAACTTCGGCGCCTTCGTCGAGCTCGATGAAGGGATCGAGGGGCTGATTCACGTATCGGAGTTCGACGAGAGCCATCACGCGGGGAAGGACGAGAAGATCGATCTGAAGGTGGGCGAGAGCTACCCGATGAAGATCATCAAGCTCGCGCCGGCGGAGCGGAAGATCGGGTTGTCGATTCGCGCGCTGAAGAGCGACGAGTTCCGCGCCGACTGGGAGACCTATCAGGAGGGCGCGGGCGACGGCACGGCGACGCTCGGGGACCACTTTAGGAATCGGTAATGGCTAAGGGCTGATGGCTCATGGCATAGGGACGATGGTTCCATCGACGATTCACCCTATGCCATCAGCCCTCAGCCATCAGCCATGACGGGGCACTCACTTATGACCAATGGCAGCATGACGAAGGCGGAGCTCGTCGAGGAAGTCTCGCGCGTCTCGGATCTCACGAAGAAGCACTCGGAAGTGATCGTCGACACCGTGTTCCGCAGCATCATCGAGGCGCTGCATCGCGGCGAGAAGATCGAGCTGCGCGGGTTCGGCAGCTTCCGGCTGCGGAAGCGCGAGCCGCGCAAGGGACGCAATCCGAAGACGGGCGACAAGGTGGACGTGCCGCCGAAGAAGGTGCCGTACTTCAAGCCGGGGAAAGAGCTCAAGGAGCTGATCAACAAAGAGTCTGCTGCTGGCTCGCCCTCCGGCGCCGGATCCGTGCCGCCGGATGCGCTCGCCGTCTGAGAAGGGGATTGGGGATTGGCTAATCCCCAATCCCCAACCTCCGCTCTATGGAACGCCTGTGGGCCCCGTGGAGGCTCGCCTACGTGGCCGGCGCGAGCGGCGACGCCCCACCCTGCATCTTCTGCCACACGTCCGATAAGGACCGCGCCGATCTCATCGTCGCGCGCGGCCGTCTCTCGTTCGTCATCCTCAATCTCTATCCGTACAACAACGGCCACCTGATGGTCGTGCCGACGCGGCACGTGCCGAACCTGGCGGCGATGAACGCCGAGGAGCTGGCGGAGCTGATGCGGTACACGCGCTGGTCCGAAATGGCGCTCAACGAGGCGTACAAGCCGCAGGGGATCAACGTCGGGATCAACCTCGGACGGCCGGCCGGCGCCGGCGTCGCCGATCACCTGCACGTCCATCTCGTCCCGCGCTGGAGCGGCGACACCAACTTCATGACCGTCGTCGGCAACGTTCGCGTGCTCCCCGAGTCGCTCGACGCCACGAGGGCGCGGCTCGTCCCGATCTTCGAGCGCCTGTCGCGGGACCAGGCGTAGGGCTTGGGGACTGGGGACTGGGGATTGGGGATTGGGGATTAGGGATTGGGGTTTGGGGATTGGGGATTGGAGGACTGGGGATTGGAGGACTGGTGAGCTGGGATAAGTTGTGACAACGTAAGACAGCGTGACGGTTGTGATCCAACCAATCCCTAATCCCTAATCCCCAATCCCCAATACCCTCACATGCGCCTCGAGCTCACCGCCGAACAGACCGAATTCCAGCAGCAGATCGAAGCGTTCGCGCGCGACGTGGTCGCGTTCCGCGCGGCGGGGATCGACAGGAGCGGCGAATTCCCGGCCGACGTGATCCACGCGGCGGCGCAGCTTGGCCTGTGCGGCGTCACGATCCCGAAGCAGTGGGGCGGCGCGGGCCGGGACTACGTGAGCTACGCCCTCGCGATCGAAGCGATCGCGCGCGCGAGCGCGACGGTCGCCGTCGCGCTGTCGGTGACCAACTCGCTCGTCGCCGAGGTGATCGCGTACGCCGGCCGCGATCAGCAGCGCGAGCGCTGGCTGCGGCCCCTCGCGCGCGGCGAGGCGGTGGGGGCGTTCGCGCTGTCGGAGCCTGACGCGGGCACCGACGCCGCCAACCAGCAGACCAAGGCGGTGAAGACGGGCGGCGGCTACCGCATCGCCGGCCGCAAGGTGTGGGTCGCCAACGCCGAGGAAGCGAAGGTCGTCATCGTCTTCGCGTCGACGCGCGCCGGGCTGCGCGGGCAGGGCGTCACGGCGTTTCTCGTGCCGATGGACACGCCGGGCATCATGCGGACGGCGCGCGCCGACTCGCTCGGCGTCCGCGGGCTCGGCTGCATGGACCTCGAGCTCGACGTCCTCGTCGCCGACGATCAAGTGCTCGGCCAGGTGGACCAGGGGTTCCGCCTCGCGATGTGGGCGCTGCAGGGCGGCCGCGTGGCGATCGCGGCGCAGGCGCTCGGCATCGGGCAGGCGGCGCTCGACGAGGCAATCGCGTACGCGAAGCAGCGCGAGCAGTTCGGCCAGCCGATCGCGAACTACCAGGCGATTCAGTGGATGCTCGCCGACATGGCCACCGAGCTC